>Ga0118677_10000925_pt1 | contig 62824 bp, 49 predicted proteins | sample AliMusrvi5mmetaG_FD_86154 | JGI IMG/M metagenome (GOLD analysis project Ga0118677, IMG submission 86154) | reverse complement strand
AGGGTGATGATGGCCTTCAGCTCCTCCTCGGGATGCTCCCAGGTGAGGAGGAAGTCCTTCTCGAAGAGGTCGGTGTTCAGGGCCTGGAAGGCCCGCAGGTTGTCGGCGAGGCTCGTCATGGATGCTCCGTGGATGAGGGGGTTCAGATGAGTGAAAGAGATGCTGGTGAGGACTGGAGCAGTCGGCCTGTGGGGGCCGCCGGATCGATGAGGTGTCCGTCCTGGGCCCGCAGTTCGCCGTGCAGCAGCACCTGCTTCATGGCCAGGGGGGACGTGAAACCCGGGAAGGCCTCATAGGCATCCGCGGCGGTGGAGCGAAGGGGGCGGAGGGGGCCCTGGGGATCCAGAACCACCAGGTCGGCGTCCATGCCTGGCCGGATAGCGCCTTTGCAGTCGCCAAGACCGGCCCGCTCCGCAGGATTCAGGGAGAGTTGGGTGGCCAGGCCCAGGGCGGCGCGATCGGGATCGTCTTCCCAGATCTTCCAGGTGACGTGGGGCAGGGCGCCCAGGCCTGGCATGCCGTTGGGCACCTGGCGGAGGTCCTGGCCATCCCAGTGGTCCTTGTCCCGGCTGCAGAAGGGGCAGTGGTCCGTGGCGATGATATCGGCGGCGCCAGCTCGCACCAGCTCCAGGAAGGGTGCGCGCTGGCCCCGCAGGGGCGGCGAGCAGAGCCAGCGGTGACCATCCTCGCGGGCCAACCAGGTCTCATCCAGGAAGAGATACTGGGGGCAGGTCTCGAAGCTGAGGTCGCCTTTGGGGCGGTGGGCCACCAGGTGGCGCAGGCCCTCCAGGGTGGAGACATGAACCACGTGGGCGGAGGCCTGATGCTGGAGGGCGAGGGCCACCACTTTCTGGATGGCCAGGATCTCCGCGGCCTCGGGGCGCAGCAGGGTGTGGGTGAGGGGCTGGGACAGGTCCATTCCGCTGGCGTCAACGGCCTCGATGAGAGCATCGTCCTCGCAGTGCACCAGGAACTGCGTGCCCAGGGGACCGAAGCGTTGGAACAGCTCAGCGATGCGCTCGTAGCTGGCGAAGATGCCCGCGGACTTGTAAGTGGTGTAGAGCTTCAGGGTGCGGTAGCCGCCCGCCAGGAGCACCTGCAGGGTGGCCAGATCCTCAGGACTGAAAGTGGTGGGTGTGAGGTGCCAGAGCACGTCACTGTGGCTCTTGCCTTCGGCCTTGGCCCGGGCCCGGAGCAGGGCGGTCAGCAGGCTCTCGTCGGTGCCCTGCGTGACAAAGGTGCACAGCGTCGTGATGCCGTTCTCCAGGGCCACCCGGGTGCTGGACTCGTAGGTGTCCGCCAGGTAGTAGGGGCCGATCTCGTCATCCACGTGGGTGTGGAAGTCGATGAAGCCCGGCAGCACGTAGCAGCCGGCGGCATCGATGACCCGGTCCGCCTCGCCACTCTGGGGGCCCAGGGCGGCGATGCGCGCTCCATCCACCAGAACATCGAGGTTCTGGAGGGTGCCGTCGAGGGCCACGCGGCCGTTGCGGATGAGGGTCTTCACAGGGACAGGCTGGCCAGGTTGGGCGCGACGGCCGGGGGGATGCTGATGCGGGAGAGCGGGGCTTCCACGTCCTTGAGGCCATGGCCGGTGGCGAGGATCACGACGGGGCCCGCGCCGGGCAGGCGCTCGGCGCCAGCCTGGAGCTTGATGAGGCCCGCCAGGGCGGTGGCGCCTGCAGGCTCCGTGAAGATGCCCGTGCGATTGGCGAGGATGGCCTGGGCTTCCAGGATCTCGTCGTCGGTCACGGTGAGCGTGAGGCCGCGGCTCTCCTGGATGGCGCGGCGGGCGCCATGGGCGTTGCTGGGGCAGGTGACGGAGATCGAGTCGGCGCGGGTGGTGGGGTTCGCGGCGTCCGAATACTGGCCCGTCTGCACGTAGCGGTGGATGGAATCGGAGCTCTCCGCCTGGACGCCGATGAGGCGGGGCAGGTGGTCGATCAGGCCGGCCCGCTGCAGGTCCACGAAGGCCTTGTGGACGCCGCCCAGGATCACGCCATCCCCCACGGAGACGAGGATGGCCTCGGGCACCTGGAAGCCCAGCTGGGCCCAGATCTCCAACCCTGCGGTCTTCTTGCCCTCGATGGTGAGGGGGTGATAGGCGGTGTTGCGATTCAGCCCGCCGCGCTGGGCGGTGTAGTCGAGGGAGAGGGCGAAGGCGTCGTCATAGGTACCCTGGATGGGCACCACCGTGGCACCGTAGAGGACCATCTGCACGAGCTTGGCCTTGGGGGCCTTCTCCGGCACGAAGATGAGGGCCTTGAGTCCCGCGGAGGCGCACACGGCCGCCAGGGCCGAGGCGGCATTCCCCGTGGAAGCGGCCACGATGAGATCCATGCCCAGGCGGCGCGCTTCGGCCACCACCAGGAAGGAGGCGCGGTCCTTGAGGCTGCCGCTGGGGTTGAGTCCGTCGTTCTTCACCCACAGGCTCGAGAGGCCCAGCTCCGCGCCCAGGCGATCCACACGACCTAGGGGCGTGTTGCCCACCGGGAGGGGCGGGTGGAATTCCTTTTCCACAGGGCAGAACAGGTTCCAGTCCGGCTGGGCGCGGTCGAAGGCTCGACGGATGGCCTCGTAATCAAAGACCACTTCCAGCACGCCCAGGAGGGGGATGCCGGGATGGTAGCCCTTCCCGCACTCGGGGCAGAGGTAGCGCACCTCGTCCCTGGAGTAGGTCCGACCACAGTCCGTGCACCGATAGCTGAAGGGAGTCATAAAGCTTCCTTGGAACAAGAAGAAACCCGCGCGGAAGTCGCCCCCCGCGCGGGTTGGTACTGCGGTCTAGAAGTGGTATTCGAGCGCCAGCATGAAGCAGCTGACCTGGGGATTCACGGAAGTGAAGACGCCCGTGGAGGCGGTAGCGGCATTGGCGGCAGCCACGGTCTTGTAGGTGGGATCGCCGAACTTGTTGTCCCAGTACTCGAAGCCGGGGCCGATCTGCCAGGTGCCCTTCTTCGCGCCGAAGACGGGGCTCGCATCAAACATCCAGTAGATGTCGACGAGGGTCTCGGGCTTGGTCTTGACGTTGCCGCCATCCTTGCCCTTGGCGCCGGTGTATGTGCCGAAGCCCTTCACCTTGGTGTTTACTTCGCCCAGCTTCACGTCGATGCCCCAGGCAGCGGCGACCTGGTAGGTGGGATCAAAGGAGACATTGATGTTCTCGCCCTTGTAGGTGGCGAAGGCGTTGTGGTTCTTTTCGTTGTAGTAGAGGACGCCCAGTGTGAAGAAGCCGGGGACCTGGAAGGCCACCGTGGGGCCAGCCATGACCTTGAACACGGAAGGAGCAAAGGTGGTGTTCTTGGCGTTGTAGTCCATGCCGGCGGTGAATTCCACGTCGCGCACGATGCCGCCCGACATCTTGGTGCCGAAGAGCTTGCTCAGGCTGAGGTTGGTGCGGTAGGCCACATAGACTTCCTGGGCGCCGTTGGAACCTTCACCAGCGAACTTGCCAGCGGTGTTCGCAGGATCCTTCGAATCGGACTTCAGCATGTCCACGTTGAAGAAGTTCGTGCCCATGGAGTAGCCAGACACGTGGCTCAGGGAGTAGATGTCCTTCTTAATGGCGTCCTGGATGCCGGTTTCCTGGAACTTTGTGCCAGTGCGGTAGCCGAGGAACGTGTCGCTCCAGTCAGCGGCGCTGACGGGGACGGCGGCCAGGGCGGCGAGGCCCAGGGCGAGGAGGGAAAGTTTCTTCATGCGGGTGCTCCTTAAACGAGGTAGGCAGGAATCCTGCGCCTCAGGTGGGGGGGGAGGGGGAGTTGGTGCAAGGTGCTGTGGTACAGGGAAAAACTCGAACTCAGAAGGAGAAGGGCAGGCCCAGGGCCAGGGGGTTCGGCGCCCTGGTTTCAAGGGGTCTTCGGAGGCCACAGGCGTCATGCCATCGCAGACCCTCGGAACCCTGGTCCGGCCGCGAATGGAACTGCGTGTAACCTACCGTCATACAATGCCTTACATGTTTGAGGACATCGGTTGACCGAAGAGCGGTTGTTTCACCTTCAGGTTAGAATAGAAAACCCATAGGTCAATAAAAAAAGAGTCATCATTGAAAAAATTTATACGCCCCCCTGGGCATGGGTGGGCAGGACGCTTTCAGCGTTCAGCAGGGCGATGAGGGTGCCGCACGGGGCCAGGTCCACGGCGCTGCCCTCGGGCAAGACGGCGAGGCCCTGGAAGCCCCTGAGGGACCAGGTGCCGACCTGCAATTGGGCTTCCACCTGCTCGCTGCGGTACTGGGCCATGTCGCCTCGGAGTTCCAGGCTGTGGGCCTTGCCGCCGAGGCGGGCCTCAATGCTGAGGCCATCAGCTTTGTGGAGGAACCGGAACACGTCCCCCTTCGCCTCCTGGAAGCCCTCCTCGTCGATCCAGAAGCGGGGCTTGTCCTTGTAGGGGGCACCGGCGGCGGGGCAGAAGCTATCGCAGTTGCCGCACTCGTTGCAGAAGTCACCGATGTTGAGGGTCTGGACCCGCTGCTTTACGGCGAAGGGCGCGCTGCCCTCGGCCACCAGGCGGCCCTGGCGCTGCACCAGGCGGGGCAGGTCCAGGCTGAAAGGCTCCAACTCGTAGGCCAGGTTGGCGCGATTGGGGCAAACCGTGACGCAGAGGCTGCAGAGATCGTCGCAGTCCAGGCAACGGGCGGCCTCGATGGCGGCGGACTCGGCCGTGAAGGGCTTGATCACCTCGTCGAACCCGTGGCGCTGCGTGAGGGGCAGCACAGGCACCTTCTGGGCCCCCTGCAGACGGCCTTTCTTCTCCATGAGAGCAGCATCGGCCTGGCTCTTCACGAGCAGGGGTTCCGGCTTCACGTCCACGCCATGGCGCCGGGCGATGCCCTCGGCCACGGCTCGGCCATCGGCGATGGCCATGATGACGGAGGAGGCTCCGTGCACCACGTCGCCCCCGGCAAAGAGACCCGGTACGGAGGTCTCCCGGCTCTTGGGATCAATCACCAGGTAGCCATTGTGGTTGCGCTTGATCTCCAGGCCTCCAAGGAAGTCCAGTACGGCCTCCTGGCTGATGGCCGAGATGATGGTGTCTGCGGGCACCACTTCCTCGGCACCCTCCATGGGCACGGGGCGGGGCCGCCCCGAGGCGTCCTGCTCGCCCAGGCGCATGCGGGTGCAGGAGAGGCCGACGACCTTGCCGTTCTCGGCCACCACGGAAGCCGGAGCCAGCAGGTCCCTGATCTGGATGCCTTCTTCGATGCAGTCGTGGACTTCAGCCGGGTCGGCGGGCATCTGGGCCCGGGTGCGGCGATACACGATGGTCACCTCGCCGCCCGGCACCAGCCGGATGGCGGAGCGCACGGCGTCCATGGCGGAGTTGCCCGCGCCGATGACGAGGATACGCTTGCCCAGGTCCATGGGCGTGCCCGCGCGGACCTTGTCCAGGAAGTCCAGGGCGTCCATGACGCCGGGCGTATCTTCACCCGGAATACCCAGGCGCTTGCCCTTCTGTGCGCCCACGGCCAGGAACACGCTGGGGTAGTCACGGCGCAGACTCTCCAGGCTGAAGTCGCGGCCCAGGACCTTGCCCAGGTGGATGGGGACACCCAGTTGCTTGAGGCGGATCAGATCCCCCTCCAGAGTCGCGTTGGGCAGGCGGTAGGCGGGGATGAGGCCGCCCACCATGCCACCCAGCTCGTGCTTGGCTTCGAAGACCTCTGGATCGAATCCCGCCTTGGCCAGGAAGTAGGCCGCAGAAAGACCCGCAGGGCCGGCGCCCACAATGGCCACCTTGACGCCCACGGACTTGCCGCGCACTTCGGTGGGACGCGGGCCCGCTGCTTCGAACGCGAAGCGCTTGATCTCCCGGATGGCCAGGGGCGCGTCGTAGAAGTTGCGCACGCACTTCTCGGTGCATGGGTGGTCGCAGACGCTGCCTGTGATGCCGGGCTGGGGGTTGGTGCGGAGAATGACCTCCATGGCCTCGGCGGGCTTGCCATGGGCCACCAACCACAGGTAGTCGGGGATGTTCTGGTTGGTGGGGCAGCCGTCCACGCAAGGGGCCTCGATGCAGTCGAAGCTGCCCAGAGGGCGATGGCCTTTGAACTCCAAGGGGCGGGTGCGGCGCACATAGGTGTCGTCACCCATGGCCTTCACGCCGTGGCAGGCCAGGTTGAAGCGGGCACCGCGGCCGCCGGAGCGGGCCTCGATGAAGCCGTCCAGGTTGGTGGCGCCCACCTCGGCCATGGCGGCCTCGAGGTTGACCAGGTACTGCTGGAGTCGGGCGTAGCCGCCGGGTTTGAGCAGGTCCGTGCAGACCGTGATGGGACCCAGGCCGTCGGCCACTAGGTCCGCGAAGTTGCGGGCATCGGCGCCGCCGCAGAAGCTGATGGACACCTTCCCGTCCAGCTCCTCCACGACCTGCTGGGCCAGGGTGAGGGTGATGGGATGCAAGGCCCGGCCCGACATGTACATCATCTTCTCGGCGCTGGGGAAGATGGGGCGGTGGTTCACAACTTCGAGGGTGTTCGAGAGCTTGAGTCCGAAGCCGTTCTCGCGGCCCTCAGCCAGCTGGGCCAGGCGCTTGACCATGGCGATGGCGTCGTCCCACTTGGGATCGTGGCCGAAGGCCTCGTCGGGTACCGTGATGTCGAAACCCAGGGTCTCGTTGAGGATGCTGCGCAGGCGCTGGGGCCCCAGCAGGGTGGGGTTCAACTTCACCCAGGTGTGGACCTTCAACTCCGTGAGCAGGAAGGAGGCGATGCGCTCGATCTCGGCAGGGGGGCAGCCGTGCATGGTGGAGAGGGTGATCTGGTTGGAAAGCTCCGTGGGGATGGCGATGTCCCGCACGCCGGGGTAGATCTTCGCCACGGTGTCGATGGCGGCCTGGAGAGCCGCGCCGCCGTTCCGCATGTCGGCGATGAACTTCTGCACACGGGGGTGCTGGATGCCCTCCAGGTTGTAGCCCACGCTCATGCTGAAGTGGGTGCCCGGATGCTTCAGGCCCAGCTTGTGCGCCAGGGCATGGATCAGAACCCAGCCATTCAGGTATTCGGTGAAGGATTCTTCGAGCTTCAGCTCCTGGGACCACTCGCAGTTGTAGGTTTCGTCCGCAGCGTCGATGCAGGGACGGCTCACGGCGATCTCGTCCAGGATCTGAACGGTCTTCAGTTCGATGAAGCGGGCTCCACAGAGCCAGCTGGCCACGATGTTCTGGGCCAGCTGGGTGTGGGGTCCTGCGGCCACGCCCAGGGGGGCGGCCACGGTATGGCCGAACATCTCCCGGGCGAGGCTGGGACTGGGAATCTGGAAGTTCTGTTTCGGGATCCCCATGACGGAATCCCTGGTCTCCAGCTCATGGAAGATCCAGCTGGTGAGCAGCTCGAGAGAGGCAGAGCGAAAAGCTTTTTCCATGGCGCGGTCATTCCCAGGTGTTCAGGTGCAGGGGGTGCCCGCCGGCTGGAGGCCGGCCTGGCGTACGACTAGGCCTTGCTGGCGAAGACGGTGGGGAAGCGAGCGAGGAAGGCCGCGCTGTGCTGGAGTTCCCGTTCGTCGAGGCACTCGCCGATCTTGTGCGTGTTCTGCTCGATGCCCGTGCCGAACCCGATCATGGCGGGGTGCTTGTAGACATCATTGGACACCCACTGCTTCTTGGCGGCACCGGGGACGCTGGCGGCCTTCGGGATGGGATAGCCCACGCCGTCGGTGCTGAAGACCCAGCGGTCCACGCGGGGCTCCTTGGTGAGGCACCCACCCGTGCCGACCTTGCCGTCGACGTTGGGGGAGATGACTGCCTTGTAGGCACTCACGGCCGCCTGCACAGCGGGGTGCTCCTCGGGGGTGAGCCAGCCCAGGTAGACCTGGGGGTTGTTCAGGACATAGCCCTTCCAGGAGGCGTCCGTGTAGGTGGGGATGGAGACTTCCACCTTCAGGCCGGCCTTGCGGGCGGTCTCCACGGCGTCCAGGGCTTCCACATCGGCCACGGACTGCTCCGGCGTCTCACCGATGGTGAGGCGGCGGTCGAAGCGGAAGGTGAACTTTTCAGGCACGGCGCAGTCGCTGGGGGTGTCCAGCTTGGCCCAGGAGGCGGTGCGGGTGCCGTGGCCCAGGAACTTGTCATCCTTGAAGCCGATGCGCTTGTCGTACTTCTCGGCGGCCTCCTTCACGATGGCGCCGCCGAATTCGAGGGGGTTCTTGCCTTCCCAGGGCATGGAGCCGTGGCAGGACTTGCCGGTGACGGTGACTTCGATCTGCATGCGGCCGCGCTGGCCGCGGTAGATGCCCAGAGCACCGTTCTTGGAGCAGCCGGTGCTGTCCGTGAGGATCACCACGTCGGGGACGATCTCGGGGCCGGCAGTGGGGAAGACCTGGCGGTTGAGGAACATGGGGCCGGCACCGTCGTTGTCTTCTTCGCAGACCGTGGCGTAGGAGCGCACGATGACACCCTTGAGGGCGCCCTCAGCTTCCAGCTCCAGCATGATCTTGGTGGCGATGGCTGCGGAGATGACACCACCCAGCTGGTCTGCGGAGCCGCGGCCGAAGATGAGGTGGTTCCACTCGTTCTCGGGAGGCAGGTAGCCCAATTCCTTGTTCAGGAAGGCCTTGTTGACCTTCGTGGCGTCTTCGAGGCCGTTGAAGCAATCGATGCCGCTGTTCTGGAGCCACTGGGCGCGGAGGGGCTTCACGGTGTCCGTGTGGCCGTCGATGTAGATGACCTTCTTCTCAGAGGAGGGGATGCCATCGTTGGGGTCTTCGACCCACCAGACTAGGTTGCCGAAGTCATCGAAGAAGGCGTCCTCATCCTTGCGGACGGCCTTGATCGCCACGATCTTCTTGCGGAGGTAGTCGATGCGGGGGAACTCGTGGTTGGAGGTGCCGCACTGAGGATCACCGCCCTGCTCGGGGCTCTTGTCGACGTAGTCTGCTGGGATGCGAATGGCCTCCTTCAGCATTTCCGAGGCGAGGGGCAGGTATTTGGCTGCCAGTTCCGCGATGCGGACGTCAAGGTTCGACATGAGAGGGCTCCAGGGGATCAGGTGGGCGGGCCCCGGCGCGGGGCCCAGCGGTTGAGAGGGAATCAGGATTTGTTCTTCTTGCCGAGCAGCTTCATTTCCTTGAGAGGCAGGGTGGTGCGGCGGATGCCATCGTGGCTCCAGAGCGCGTTGCCCACGGCGGCGGCGGTGGGCACCAAGCCGATCTCACCCACGCCCTTGGCGCCGTAGGGGCCATGCTCATCCGTGACTTCCACGCCGATGACTTCCATGTCGGGCATGTCTTTGGAGCGGATGAGCCCCAGGTCCGCCATCTTCCAGGACACCGGGAAGCCGTCCTTGTAGGGGAAGTCCTCGGTCACGGCATAGCCAAGGCCCATGTGCAGCGCGCCCTCGATCTGGCCTTCGAAGAGGGTGGGGTTCATGATCTTGCCGGCGTCATGGGCGGCGGTGATGCGGGTGATCTTCCCGGTCTCGTCCAACTCCACCATCTGGGCCGCGAAGCCGTAGGAGTAGTGGGTGACGATGGGTTTGCCCGCCGGGGGCTCGTAGCCCACCTTGGTGGTCCAGTCGCAAGCCCACTCGCCGCGGAACTCCTGGCCCACGAGGTCGGCCAGGGTCTTACCGCCCTCGAGCAGTTGCTTGAGATTCCGGCTGGCCACCTTCACGGAGTTGCCCACCAGGGAGGTGCCCCGGCTGGCGGTGGTCATGCCGCAGGAGGTCTCCTCGTCGGTCTCCACCCGAACTTCGATGATGGCTGGATCGATGCCGGTTTCGGTGACCAGGGTCTGGAGGGCCATGTTGTGGGCCCCCTGGCCCATCTCGCACCAGCCGTGGTGGAGCACCACTTTGTCGGCGGCCAGGATTTGGATCTTGGCCCGGCCGATGTCCACCATGCCGCAGCCGATGCCGGTGTTTTTGATGCCGGCGGCGATGCCAGCGTATTTGGCGGCCTGGAAACGGTCCTTGAGAGCCTCCAGGCAGGCGCGCACGCCCACGCCGGACGTGAGGATCTGGCCGGTGGCCGTGGCCTTGCCCTCCACCAGGGCGTTGTCCCAGCGGAACTGCCAGCGGTCGAAGCCGCCCATGGCGCAGAGCTCGTCCACGGCGCTCTCGATGCCAAAGCAGGCCTGGTTGGCGCCAAAGCCACGCATGGCGCCGCAGGAGGCGTTGTTGGTGATGACCGCGGTGCCCTTCACGTGGACGTTGGGAATGGCATAGGCCCCTGCAGAGTGGGCCACGGCCCGCTCGATGACCTTCATGCCCACGCTGGCATAGGCGCCGGAATCCGAGACCATGTTCGCCACCAGGGCCGTGAGCTTGCCTTTCTTGTCACAGCCCACCTGGTAGTCCATGACGATGGGATGGCGCTTGGCGTGCATGCGGAGCGAGGTCTTGCGGTCGAAGCGGAGCATGACGGGGCGGCCGGTCTTCACGCAGAGCAGGGCCGCATGGTGCTGGCCCATGAGGTCTTCCTTGCCGCCGAAGCCGCCGCCGTTCTGCACCAGCACATCGTTGACCAGGCTTTCCGGCAGGGCCAGCAGCTCCGCGATCTGGCGTCGGTTCTCGTAGCCGCCCTGGCCACCATCGAAGATCTTCACGCCGGCCTGACCGTCCTTGGACCAGGGCACCGCCAGGGCTGCCTCGGGCTCCATGAAGGCGTGCTCGATGCGCTGGGTGGTGTACCGCTTGCGGACCACGAAGGCGGCCTCGGCCAGCACCTTCTCGGCCTCGCCGACATTCACTTCGGAAATCGAGAGGGTGTTGCCCTTGGGCGTGAGCTGGGGTGAGCCGGGCGCCAGGGCCTCGAAGGGATCCGTGACCGGGGCGAGCACCTCATAGGTGACGCGGACCAGCGCGGCGGCTTCCCGGGCGATCTCCTCGGTTTCGGCGGCCAGGATGGCCAGCACATCCCCGATGCAGCGGGTCTCCTCGCCTTCCATGATCATCACGGGCCAGTCCCGGTAGATCATGCCGTTCACTCGCTGGCCCGGGATGTCCTGGGCCTTGAGGACGCTCACCACGCCGGGCAGCTTCTGGGCCGCGCTGATATCAACACTCAGGACCTTGGCCCGGGGGTGGTCGGAGAAGTGCAGGGCGGCGTAGAGCATGTCCGGCTCTTTCATGTCCGCCACGAAGACTCGCTGGCCCAGGACGGCTTCCCGGCCCGTGTATTTGGGATGCCGGGTGCCGATGGCGCCGGTGCCCTGGGGATATTCCACGGGCAGGCCCGAGCGCAGGGCCTCGGCGGCGCACTCGATGGAGTCCACCACCTTCTTGTAGCCGGTGCAGCGGCAGAGGTTCCCGTTGATGCCGTCCACGATCTCCTGGCGGCTGGGGTTGGGATTCTTCTGGAGGATGGCTGCGGCCTTCATGACGATGCCCGGGGTGCAGAAGCCGCACTGGACGCCGCCCTTCACCACGAAGCCGTCGGCAAAGGCATCCTGCTCGGCCTTGGACAGGCCCTCGATGGTGGTGAGGCTCTTGCCCGCCACATCCTTCATGGCCATGCGGCAGCTCAGGCGGGCCTTGCCATCGACGAGGATGGTGCAGCAGCCGCAGATGCCCTCGCCGGAGCAGCCATCCTTGGGGCTGACGATGCCCGCCACCTCACGCAGGTAGGTGAGCACGTCCAGTTCAGGATCGGCCTCGAAACGCGTGAGAGTACCGTTGAGCGTGAAGTCCATGGCTCTACCTCCTCTTCTTCGGATGTTCCGCACGGGTGATCCAGGTCCAGTTTAGGAATCTTGACCACTGGGTCAATATTTTTTTTTCAACAGGAAGAAAATTTTTGTCTATCGACACGAGGTGTTGATCTGATTTATTGCTAAATTTATTGTTACAAATGTTTAGTCGCGGACGATGCGGGTTCCCACTGTGGCCGGAGCCTCCGTGGCCAGGGCCTCGGCCGTGGTGATGAGCACTTCCTGGCCGCCCCCTTCGAGGTAAGTGAGGGCGCTTTCGATCTTGGGGCCCATGCTGCCCGCCGGGAACTGCCCCTCGGCCAGGTGTCGGCGGGCCTCCGTCGCCGTGAGGCGGTCCACCCAGCGCTGGGTGGGCTTGCCATAGTCCAGGGCGACCTTGCTCACCCCTGTGAGGATAATGAAGAGGTCGGCCCCCAGCTGGGCCGCCAGCAGGGCACTGAGGCGATCTTTGTCGATGACCGCTTCCACACCCACCAGGAAGCCGCTGGCATCGCGAATGACGGGAATCCCGCCGCCGCCACCGGCGATGACCGAGCTGCCGGACTGGAGCAGGGTCTTGATGGCCTGGAGCTGCACGATCTCCAGGGGCCTGGGTGAGGGCACCACCTTGCGCCAGCCGCGCCCAGAGTCCTCCTTCATCTTCCAGCGGTTGGCCCGCATGAGCTCCATGGCGCGGAACTCAGGATAGAAGGGGCCCACGGGCTTGGTGGGGTCCTGGAAACCCTTGTCTGCCTTGTCCACCACCACTTCGGTTAGCACCGAGGTGACGGGGCTCTCCAGGCCCAGGAAGCGCAGTCGGTTGATGAGCATGCGCTCCAGCATGTAGCCCATGGAGCCCTGGGTCATGGCGCCGCAGACATCCAGGCTGTAGGGGGGGATCTGACCCGAGCCCGCCTCCTGCTGGATGAGCAGGTTCCCCACCTGGGGCCCGTTGCCGTGCACCACGCAGAGGGCGTAGCCCTCGGCGACGACCTTCGCCAGCATTTCGGCTGTCTCCCGGGCATTTTCGAGCTGTTCTTCCTGGAGCCCGCGCTCCTTCTCTTTGAGGAGTGCGTTGCCACCGATGGCCAGGAGAGCGATTTTGCGGGTCATGCGTGTCCTTGGGATTGAAGTTCAGGGCCATGGATGGGACTGATTCACCACGAAGTCGGAAAGACCACGAAGAACAACAAAGGAACCGATCCCTGCTTTTCTTCTGCCTTTTGTCCTTCGTGTCTTCGAGCCTTAGTGGTGGTTCTTTTTGGAGGGAGTACGGATCAGGCCTGGGTCAGCTCGCGCAGCATCAGGGCCAGGAGGTTGCCGGTGACCACGCTGCGGTAGTGGGCTGTGGCGCGGATGTCGTCGATGGGGCTGATGTCGCTTCCCAAGGCCAGACGTGCAGCTTCGATGGGCAGGCTGGCCAGGGGCTGACCCAGGAGCAGTTGCTCGACGGCTCGGGCCCGCACCGGGGCCGGAGCCACGGAACCCAGGCCGATGCGCAGTTCCGCCACGCAGCCCTTCTCAAGGCGGGCGTAGGCGGCCAGACAGACCTTGGAGATGGCCTGGGCCTGGCGGGTGCCCACCTTGCGGAAGTAGTGGAAGCCCCGGCCCGTGGGCTTGGGCACAAGCACCTTCGCTACCAGCTCGTCTGGGGCCAGGTCCATTTGCTTGTAGCCCTGGTGGAAGCTGGCGTAGGCTACGCGGCGGCTGCCCCGGACGGAAACCAGCTCTAGCTCCGCGCCGTAGGCCAGAAGGCTGGGCGGCGTGTCCGCGGCAGGGCTGGCATTGGCGATGTTGCCCCCCAGGGTGCCGCGGTTCTGGATGGCCAGGGCCCCGGTGGCCTGGGCGCTCTTCACCAGGTTGGGGAAGTGCTGGTGCACCGCGCGGCACTCGCGCAGGTCCGTGTAGGTGGAGAGGGATCCGAAGCTGAGGAGGTTAGTGTCCTCCGCAATGCCGCGCAGCTCGGTCAGGCGGGAGAGGTCCATGAAACGCGTGGCCTTCAGGTGGCCCGCATTGAAGACCACCATGAGGTCCGTGCCTCCAGCCAGGGGCGTCCAGAGGCCAGGCTCTGCGGCCAGGAGGGTGAGCGCCTCGCCCAGCGTGGCAGGCACGCGGACCTCAACGGGGGGCAGGTAGCCTCTCATCGGGCCTCCCCGGCGGCGGTCTGGACTGCGTCCACGATTTTCACGTAGCCCGTGCAGCGGCAGAGATTCCCGGCCAGGCCCTCGCGGACAGCGGCTTCGTCGGGGTGGGGGTTCCGCTGCAGCAGGTCCGTGGCGGCCAGGAGCATGCCCGGCGTGCAGAAGCCGCACTGGGCGCCGTTCTGCGTAAGGAAGGCGTCCTGCAAGCTGGAGAGCCGTTGGCCGTCCGCCAGGCCCTCCACGGTGACAATCTCGCCGCCTTGGGCCTGGACTGCGGGCACCAGGCAGCTGTTCACCAACCGGCCGTTCAGCAGGATGCTGCAGACACCGCACTCACCCTCGCCGCAGCCCTCCTTGGTGCCGGTGAAGCGCAGGTCCTCCCGAAGCACATCCAGCAGCCGGGCGAAGGGATGTACCTGCAGGCTGTGCAACTGGCCATTCACCTTCAGGCTGAGCATGATCTGGTCAGCCATGGGCCACCTCCTCGCAGCGAGACAGCAGGCGGTCCGGGGTCATGGGCACTTCGTCCAGGCGCAAAGGCCCCAGCGCATTTTCAAGCGCATTGGCGAGGGCCGGGGCGGGCCCGTCCATGGGCAGCTCGCCGATGCCCTTGGCACCGCCGGGACCGGCGTGGTGGGCGTTCTCCAGGAAGACCACGCGGATGCGGGGCAGGTCGGCGCTGGTGGGGATGATGTAGTTGGTCATCTGATTGTTCACCATGCGGCCCTGCTTCATGGTGACCTCCTCCCAGAGGCCCCAGCCGATGCCCTGGGCCACGCCGCCCTCGATCTGGCCGGCGGCCAGGGTGGGGTTCACCACGCGGCCCACCTCCTGCACGGCCACGAAGTCTTCGACTCGCACCTCGTAGGTGTCCAGGTCTACGGCCACCTCGGCCGCGTAGGCGCCCCAGCTGTAGGTGGGATAGGCGTCGCCCCGGTAGGTCTTGTCGTCCCAGCTGATGTTGGGGGGCCGGTGGTACTGGCCATAGCAGCGGAGCCTGCCCAGGTGGGCCACGGCCTTCTTCACGGCGGCCTGGAAGGCTTCGGCAGTGTAGGGCTCCTGCAGGAAGCCCTGCTGTACCAGACTCTGCTTGAAGCCGATGGCGGCGTCCTCGAGGATGCGGCCCACCATCATGGTGCTGCGGGAGGCCACCGTGGGGCCGCTGTTGGGCACATGGTCCGTGTCCACGCAGGCCACGTCCACCAGCTCATAAGGGAGGCCCAGGGCCTCGGCCACAATCTGGGCGAAGACGGTGTTCTTGCCCTGACCCATTTCTGTCGAGGCGGCCAGCACGGACACGGTGCCGTCAGACAGGCCCTCCACACCGGCCACGGAGGCCACGTGGGACTCGCCATTGCCCGTGAAGCCGCAGCCATGCATGAAGACAGCCAAACCCAAACCACGCTTGATGGGGCCGCTTTCCGTGTTGGTGATGGCGTGGGCCGCACGGCGGTCAGCGTAGTGGATTTCCGCGAGGGCGCGGTCCATGAGGCCCGGGAGGTCCAGGTCCTCGCGGATCACCTGGCCCGTGGCCATGGTGTCGCCCATGTGGAGGAAGTTGCGTCGGCGCAGTTCCACGGCATCCAGGCCCAGCCTGCGGGCGCAGAGGTCCATGTGGCGCTCGATGGCGAAGAGGCTCTGGGGGGCGCCGAAGCCCCGGAAGGCGCCGGGGGGCGGCGTGTTGGTGGCCACGGCCCGGGCGTGGATGCGCACGTTCGGGCAGCGGTAGACGCCCCCCACATGCACGGCGCCCCGACTCAACACCACGGGCGAGAGAGTGGCATAGGCTCCGCCGTCCAACACGAAATCCGCTTCCAGGGCCAGCAGGTGGCCCTCGGCGTCGAAGGCCGTGCGCAGGCGGGTGCGGGAGGGATGGCGCTTGGTGGTGCAGGCCAGGTCCTCCTCGCGGTCGTAGATGAGGCGAACAGGCAGGCCGCTCTTCCAGCTGAGCAGGGCCGCGTGGCCCGCGTTCACCGAGGGGTAGTCCTCCTTGCCGCCGAAGGCGCCGCCCATCTCCATGGCCACCACCCGCACCTGCCCCTCGGGCAGGCCGAAAAGCTGTTTGAGGGCGCCGTGCACGTAGTAGGGGCACTGCAGGGAACCCCAGACCGAGACCCGGGTCTCCGCGCCGCGCTCCACCAGGGCCAGCATTGCGTTGGGCTCGAGATACATCTGCTCCTGGGCCCCGGTGCGGTACTCGCCCACGACGACATGGGCCGCCTGGGCCCAGATGGGGGCTGGATCGCCCTTCTCGATGCGGATCTCTTTGAGGAGGTTGTCCGTGCTGTAGATGACCTGCTCCAGGTCCAGGGAGGCCTGGATGTCCAGGATGGCGGGCAGCTCGTCCACCACCAGGCGCACAGCTGCGCGGGCCCGCTCGACCTCGGCCCGGTCGGAGTGGGCCAGCAGCAGAATGGGCTGCTCGGAATGGGTGATCTCCTCGCCCAGGCCCACCAGGAACGGCTGGTCATCCACGACGGAGGCCACGCGGTTGATGCCTGGGATGTCCGCAGCGGTGACGATCGTGAACTCGTCCCAGGCGATGCCTTCGCCGAACACAATCTCCCGCAGAATGCCCCGGGGCACCGAGGACCGCACGGTGACGCCGTGGAGGGCTCCGGGCATGAACTTGTCATCGGTGTAGATGGCCCTACCCAGGACCTTGGCGCGACCTTCCTTGCGGACTGAGTTGGCGCCGATCATGAGGCGGGGCCTTCGTTCGAGGCCTCGGCAGCTTCGCGCAGGGCGCGCTCGGCGGCGTCCACGATCTTCTGGTAGCCCGTGCAGCGGCAGAGGTGGCCGGACAGCTCGCGGCGGACCTCATCGTGGCTGAAGCTGCGGCCGCTTTCGACCATGGCCGTGGTGGAGAGCACCAGGCCCGGAGTGCAGAAGCCGCACTGGATGGCACCCTCATCCACGAAGGCCTCCTGCACCGGCGAAAGCACGCCGTTGCTGGCGACGCCCTCGATGGTGGTGATGGTCTTCCCGTGGGCCCAGGCCGCCAGGTAGATGCAGGAATTGGTGGGCACGCCGTCGATGAGCACCGTGCAGGCGCCGCACTCGCCCACGGAGCAGCCCTGCTTCACACCCGTGAACTGGAGGCGGTCGCGGAGCACATCCAGGAGGGACTCCCGGATATCGATCTCGATCTCCACGGCCCGGCCGTTGACGGTCATGGCCAACCGCTTCTTGGCCAACACACCCGCACTATTTTTCGTCAGCACAGCAACCTCCCGCCCGCTTCACAGCTTCGGCCACAGCGCGCTGGGCCAGCACTTCGATGAGATGTTCCCGGTATTCCTTGGAAGCGCGCCAGGAGGAGCGCGCCTTGGCAGGCTTCAGGGCCAGCCGGGCGATCTCCTGCACGGTCTCCAGGGTGACTTCACGGCCCTGGGCATAGGCCTCGGCCTCGAAGCAGCGCACGGGCACCGGGGCCGCCACGCCCAGGCCGATGCGCAGCTCCTGGAAGCGGTTGTCCTTGACTCGGCAGAGGGCCGCCACGCCCAGCGTGGCGATGTCCATGGCCTTGCGGGGGGCGAACTTGATGTAGTGGCCGCCCATGCCCTCGTAGCCCTCGCGGGGGATGAGGATGGCCACCAGCAGCTCGCCGGGCAGCAGGTTCACCTTGCCGGGGCCCGCGTAGAAGTCCTTCATGGGGATGATGCGCTCGGAGTCCAGGGTCTCCAGCTTGAGGAGGGCGTCCAGGGCGAACAGCGTGGAGGCGCTATCGGCCGAAACGGCACCGTTGCAGAGGTTCCCGCCAATGGTGGCCACGTTGCGCACCTGGGGGCCGCCCATGGACACGGCGGCTTCGCCGAGGATAGGCACCAGCTTTTGGATCAGCTCGCTCTGGAAGATCTGTGCGAAGGGGGCCATGGCGCCCACTGAGAGGGTGCCGTCGCCCAGTAACTGGATCTCCTCCAGCTCATGGAGGTTTCGCAGGCTCAGCAGACCGGCACCAGCCAGGCCCCCGTGCTGCATGCGGATGAGCACGTCCGTGCCCCCGGCGATGACCTTGAGGCCGGGGTCGGCGTTGAAGATCCGCTTGGCCTCCAGCAGGGTCTCGGGCTCGTGGAGTTCGCAGATGTCAAACATGCTGCACGCTCCTTTCCGCTTGGCGGTCGGGGATCAGGCCCACCTCCCGGAACTTCTCGAAGACCACCTGCGGATAGAGGGGGATCTTGTGGAAGGCCACGCCCGTGGCGTCCAGCACGGCGTTGCGCACGGCGGGGGCGGGGGAGATGACGGGGCACTCGCCCAGGGACTTGGAGCCGAAGGTGCCCGCCGCATCGAAAGTTTCCACGAAGGCGGCGTTGATGGTTGGGGTGTCCAGGATGGTGGGCAGTTTGTAGTCCAGCAGGTTGGGGTTGAGGGGCTTGCCGGTGACGGGATCAAAGAGCATCTGCTCCAGCAGGGCGGCCCCCAGGGACATGCTGACGCCGCCATGGACCTGGCCCTCGGCCAGCTTGGGGTTGATGATGGTGCCGGAGTCGTGGATGTTCCAGAGCTCCAGGACCTCCACCCGACCGGTCTCCAGGTCCACTTCCACCTCCACGAAGGTGGCGCCGTAGGACATGGCATTGATGCGCACGTTGGCGGAGGTGTCGCTGGTGATGGGGGCGGCCAGGATGCGGTCGTAGTAGGAGTCCATGGCCACGTCCGCCAGGCTGCAGATGACGCGACCCAGGCTGGTCTCCACAATCTGGCGATCGCGGATGTCCATCTCGGCCGGGCTCAGGCCCGAGCGACGGGCGGCCACGGCCAGCACCTTCTCGCGCACTTCGAGGGCGGCCTTGCGCACGGCGATGCCTGTCACGAAGGTCTGCCGGGAGGCGTAGGCGCCGGAGTCGAAGGGGGTGATGTCGGTGTCCTGCGTGGTCACCACATGCACCATGTCTGCGGGCAGACCCAGGGTCTCGGCGGTGATCTGGCCGAAGACCGTGTCGCTGCCCTGGCCGATTTCCGTGGCCCCCACCTGCAGGGTGACGGAGCCGTCCTGGTTCATGACGATGCGGGCTCCTGCCAGTTCCAGGGCCACGGGGTGGGTGCCCGAGGCGTAAGCGAAGGCGGCCATGCCCAGGCCCCGGCGCCGGGGGCCGGTCTGGCCCTTGTGGGCTTTCCGCTTCTCGTCCCAGCGGATGAGCTCCAGGCCCTTCTCCAGGCACTGGGGTACGCCGAAGGAGCGCACCACGTTCTTGCTGAGTGGGTCCATGTGGCCCACGGCGATGAGGTTCTTCTGGCGCAGGGCCACGGGATCCAGGTTTATCTCCCGGGCGATGTCGTCCAGGTGGCTCTCCAAAGCGAAGAAGATCTGGGGCGTGCCGTAGCCGCGCATGGCGCCTGCCACCGGCAGGTTGGTGTAGACGGTTTTGGGCTCGTATTTGATGGACCTGAAATTATAGAGAGGCCGGAACTTCCCGCCCGCAGACATGGCGATGGAGTGGCCGTGGGAGGCGTAGGCGCCCGTGTTGCTAAGCACCTGCATGTGGATGCCCTGGAGAACACCCTCGTTGGACACGGCGGTCTTGAGGTGGAGTTTCATGCCGTGGCGGGTGCGGGTGTCGATGAAGACTTCCTCGCGGGTCATGCAGTAGCGGACGGGGCGCCCGCCTGCGGCCAGGCTCATGGCCGCGGTCAAGGGTTCCACCACCACGTCCTGCTTGTTGCCGAAGCCACCGCCGATGAAGGGCTTGATGACCTTCACCCGGCCCCAGGAGAGGCCAAGGGCCTGGGCCACGATGCGCCGCACGATGTGGGGGATCTGCGTGGAGGAGTTCACCACCACGCGACCGTCCGAATCCACAAAGGCAAAGGCGCTCATGGACTCGATGTGGCAGTGCTGGACGATGCTGGTCTCGTAGTCGCCCTCGATGATGCGGTCCGCGGCCTCGAAGTCCTTTTCCACATCGCCGAAGGACACGCCGAAGGAGCTGACGATGTTGCCGGGGCGGTTCTCGTGCAGGACCGGGGCACCCTCGGCCATGGCGTCTTCCGCCGTCAGCACGTGGGGCAGCACCTCGTATTCGACCTCAATGAGGTGCAGGGCCTTCTCCGCCGTGAGGAGATCTTCGGCCACCACCGCCGCAATGGCGTCACCCACGAAGCGGGCCTTGTCCGTGAGGATGAGGCGGTCCTCCACGTCCCGGTGCCCCGGATCCAAGGACCAGGGATGGCCCGCCGTGGCGAACTTGATGGTGGGCAGGTCGGCGGGCGTGAGCACCGCCACGACGCCGGGCAGGGCCTTGGCCTTGGTGGCGTCAATGCGGAGCACCTTGGCATGGGCATGGGGGCTGCGGAGCACCTTGCCCACGAGCATGTCCCGCTCGAAGAAGTCATCGGTGTACTGGGCGCGCCCAGTCACCTTGGCGACGGCATCCAGTCTCTGGGTACTTTTCCCTACAACCTTGTGGTCCATTCGGCACCTCCGAGGGAGGCGGGAAACCCACACCCGCCGCACCTGAAAGTATGGAATGGGGGGGAAGAAATGGTAAAAAAATTACCTCGGGCAGGTCACAATTTTCATTAATCCACAGGACTTGCTAGCCGATGCTGAGCGAAGACCCCTCCAACAGGTGCCCGGCGATCTCGTACATGTTCGTGATGCCGCCCACGGCCAGGCTGCTGGTCAGCTTGAAAAACTCCAGGCAGGTGCCGCAGGCCAGCACCTCCACGCCCCGGGCCTCCAGCTTTTTCAGGTTGGCCAGGGACTCGGAGCCCTCCACCGCCAGCCGCACACCACTGTTCATGAGCAGCAGGCGCCTTGGCACCTGGTCAGCCTCGGTGAGCGTGTAGAGGAACCCCCGCATGAGCAGGCGGGCCAGATCCGGGTCGCCCTGGCCGATGCCGTCGCTGCTGAGGAGCAGCACCGCCGTGCCGCTGGGGACCTGGGGCGCCGCGTTTGGTGCTGGAGCCACCGCGGGCTGGGCGCCGCCGGTGGCCGGAGGCGTGAAGCTGAGCCGGGTCTGGGTGCCCTCGCCGGGTTGCTCTTCCACCTGGCACTTGGCGTAGGCGCCGAACTTCAGGAGGTTCTCCCGGGAGGCGGGGTCGTCCACTAGGATGTCCAGGCGCCCGAAGCCCCCCTCGGCCAGGGCCTTACGGGCCAGGATCACCGGCTGGGGGCAGGGCAAACCCCGGGCGTCCAGGTCTCTAACGATGAGGTTCATAGCTCCTCCGATGTTGGCCCGGCGGGGGTTCCAGCACTCGCCAAAGTCCCTCCGCACCGCTCTTCCGCAGCGAGATGCCCTCGTCCTGCACTTCGACCAGGAGGCAGAAGCCGCAGGTGCTGCGTACGCTGCGGGGGACCGGGATGAGTTCCACGCTGAGGCCCGTGGCCTTGAGCTGCTGCTCCGCTCGCAGGGCCGCGTGGCTGGAGGGGTAGGTGGCCAGGAGCAGCATCCTAGACGATCCTCACCAGCCCAGCGGGGCCACCGGTCTCGCCGATGCATGAGGCAGGCACGCCTGCCTCATGCAATGCGAGCAGGGCCGCATCAGCCTCAGAGTCGGGGAGGGCCACCAGCAGCCCCCCGGAGGTCTGGGGATCGAAGAGCAGGTCCAGGGCTGAGGCCGAGGTGTTGCCCGTGAGGAAGCGGAGCCGCCCCTCGCGGTTGCGGTAGGTGCCTTCGGGGATGAGGCCCATGGCGGCGTAGCTCTCCACATCCGGCAGCAGAGGGATGAGGTCCAGCTGGAGGCTGAGGCCGCAGTGTTCGCCGCTCACCATTTCCGCTGCGTGGCCCGCCAGGCCGAAGCCCGTTACATCCGTGCAGGCCATGGGGTGGAAGTGGGCGAGTACCTCGGCGGCGGCCTTGTTGAGGGTGGCCATGGAGTGCTCCGCCGCGGCCTGGGCCTCGGGCGAGGCGCACTGGGCCCGCAGCGCCATGTTCACCAGGCCTGTGCCGATGGGCTTCGTGAGGAGCAGGCGGCCCCCCGGCAGGAGCGTGTTGTTCCGCCAGGCCCGTTCCGGGTCCACCAGGCCAGTAACTGCATAGCCCAGCTTGGGCTCGGGATCTTCGATACTGTGTCCGCCCAGGAGGGCGCAGCCCGCTTCCACCAGGGCCTCCAGGCCTCCGGCCAGCATGGCCTTGAGGGGCTCCAGGCCGAGGGCCTTGAGGGGATGGCAGACCAGGGCCAGGGCCGTGATGGGCCGGGCCCCCATGGCGTAGAGGTCCGAAAGGGCGTTGGCGGCAGCGATGCGGCCGAAGAGGTGTGGATCATCGACGATGGGCGGGAAGAAGTCCACGGTCTGCACCAGGGCGAGGTGGGGGTCCAGCCGGAAGAGGCCCGCGTCCTCGCTGCCGGAGAAGTCCGCGAGCAGCTCCGGGTAGGCGGGCTGCACCAAGCCGCAGAGGGCCTGTTCCAGCACGCCCGGGCCCAGCTTGGCGCCGCAGCCGGAGAAGCGGGTGTGGTCCGTGAGTTTCACGAGAGGATGGCCTCCATGGCTGCCAGGGTGTCGCGGATCTGCAAGGGTGTAGTGAAGAACCCTGGAGAGAAGCGCAGGGTCCCGCCGCTGGCGAGGGTGCCGAGGCTCTGGTGGGCCGCGGGGGCGCAGTGGAGGCCCACCCGCGTGCAGATGCCGCGCCGATCGAGTTCAAGGGCCACTTCGCCCAGATCCCGCTCCGCGATGGAAATCGAGATGACCGAAGCCCGCTCGGCGCCAGGGGCCGGGCCCTGGACGGCCACACCCGGCAGGCGCAGCAGGCCCCGCAGCAGGTCGTCGCAGTAGGCCGCCTCCCGGGCCTGTACCGCCTGGATGCCCGTGGCCGCTAGGAAGCGCAGGGCCACCCGCAGGCCCGCCAGCCCGGGCAGGTTGGGCGTCCCCGCCTCGAAGCGGTCCGGCAGGATGTCCGGTTGCACCTCACTGTCCGAAGCGCTGCCGGTGCCGCCGAATATCAGGGGTCGGAGCTGCGCGTCCTCGGCCAGATGCAAGCCTCCGGTGCCCGTGGGGCCAAGCAGACCCTTGTGGCCCGAGAAGCAGAGATACTGCCCCACGGGAGGCAGGGGACGGTGCCCCACTACCTGGCTGGCATCCACGCAAAGCGGGATGCCCTGGCGTTCGCAGCCCAGCCCGATCTCGGCCAGGGGCGGGAGACCGCCGGTGACGTTGCTGGCGGCCGTGAGCACCATGAGGTCCGGACGCCGGTCCAGCACCCAGCGCAGCATGGAGGGATCGGGATTGCCGCAACCGTCGAAGGGAATCACCAACAGGCGCAGGCCAGCGGTGGCCTCCAAATGACGCAGGGGCCGCATGACTGCGTTGTGCTCCAGGGAGCTGACGGCCACCAGACCCCCGGGCGGCACAGCACCCAGGATTACCAAGTTGATGGCTTCCGTCGAGTTCTTGGTGAAGATGAGGCGTTCCGAGCCGCTGCGGCCCAACAGGTTGGTGCAGGCTTCCCGCGTCTCGAAGAGCAGGCGGCTGGCGGCCTGGGCCAGGGGGTGGCTGCCTCGGCCCGGACTGCAGGTGCCCTGCTCGATGCAGGCGGCTACGGCCGCCGCCACACCGGGGGCCTTGGGATGGCTGGTGGCGGCATTGTCCAGGTAGATCATCGCCCGCCCAACCTGAGGATGGCCTCCAGGACGCCCCCGGCAATGGCGTTGGCCTTGTCGGAGACGCTGAAGCAGTGTTCTCGGCGCCCGCGGGGATCCACGTCGGCCACCTTGAGGCCCTGGCGGGCCTCGAAGCCGGGCCGGATCAGGCCCCGCACCACGCCATCAATGGCGGAGCGCAACACCTGGCCCCGGATGGCGAGAATGGGATCCCCGGCCTGCACAGAGTCGCTGATGCGGCAGAGGGCTTCCACGGGGCCTGCGGTGGGGGCGTGGAGAACTCGCTCCTGGCCCTGTCCTCCGATGAGGCCAGGCACGCCGGTGTTGGGCTCAGCGCTGCCGCTCAGGAGCACCCGGCCCAGGTCGTGCCCGCGGTTTGTCTCGATCACGGCGTGGGCATCGCGGCCCGCCTCGAAACCCGGCCCCAGGGCGATGACCAGGGGGGCCATGTCCAGGTGGGTGCCCAGGTTCCGCTTGGCAAGAATGGCGTCCACCAGGGCCAGGGGGTGCAGATGCTCCAGGCAGCGGCCTTCGGGATCCAGGAGGATACTTACAGGATCGCCAGGGCACCAGGCCTCGGGCAGCGCGTCGCAGCGCAGGGCCGTGACGCCCTCCACCGTGGCGCTGCCGTCATACATGGCCTCCGAGAAGCTCACGGTGCGGCGAATGGACGTGGGGGCTTCGACTTCGAGGGCGATGACCCGGAAGCCGCAGCGCACCAGGCGCAGGATGGTGCCTGTGGCCAGGTCGCCGGCCCCCCGCACCACCACCAGATTGCCCGCGATCATGCTCATGGACGTATTCCCTTCACCATGACCATACCTCGCTCCGGGCCCTCCAGGGCACCCAGCAGGATCCAGTCTGCGGGCAGGGCAGCCAACTGCTCTCGCGTGGGCAGGAAAGGGGCGCGGTCCACCTTGTTGAGGAGCAGGACCCGGCACCCGGGTGCGCCTTTGAACAGACCCAGAGGATGTCCCACCAGGGCCGCCAGGTGCTCCCAGCGGATGGGTACTCCCGGGGCACAACCTGTGATCTGGGAGAACACCTCGGACCGATGGACGCTGCGGTCGTCCAGGGGGCGGCCAAGGCCATCCAGCCCCAGCACTCCCACCACCAGGTCGGGTTGCGGGGGTAGCACGGGCTCATGGTCTGCTGGCGCCTTCAGGGGCAGGCGTTTGGAGCCGTCCGCCTCCACGAGGATGTGGGGCCACGCGGTTCTCAAGGCGGGCAGCCAAGAGGGATGGATACCCTTCAGCTTTTCGGGCGGCTCGACCCGGGCCATGAGGAGGCTGAGGCCCGGCTGGGCGGCTGGCAGGGGCAGGGCACTTTCGGGGCCTTCCAGGTCTGGCCTCAGGAGCAGCGTCAGGGGGGGACGTCCAGCCTCCAGGCGCGGATCCAGCAGGTGGGTGGTGCAGCTGAGCAGCACGGGGCCGCCCAGGACTGTGAGAGCTTCGCCCAGGCTGAACAGGGCGCGGGTCTTGCCCCCGGCGCCCACGAAGGCCACGAGGCCGCCAGCGGTGGGCAGCAGGGGCAGGAGGGTTTCGGCGAAGTTCAAGACAGGGGCTCAGGGGGCCTGGCGGAGGGCCTTCCGGGCGCCATGGGTGGCCTCGAGGAGGGGGGCTTTCCGCCGGGCGGCGATGAGTTCACCGGCGATGGCCACTGCCAGTTCCTCGGGGGTTTCGGCGCCCAGTTCCAGGCCAATGGGACCGCGCAGGGCCTCCACCTTGGCCGAATCGAAGCCCTCCTGGGCCACCTGTTCCAGCACCAGGCGGGTCTTGCGGCGGCTGCCCATGAAGCCCGCATAGCGCCAGGGACGGGGCAGCACAGCGCGCACGCACTCCAGATCCGTGAGGTGCCCTTTGGTGACGATCACCACGTAGGTGGAGGGGTCGAAGGGGAACTTCGCCACAATCTCTGCGTAGCTACCGCCCAGGGCGACTACGCCGCCGGGAAAGCGCCCCGGGGCCAGGAAGGGGGGCCGGTCATCACCCACGCTGACCTGAAAGCCCAGGCCGGGAGCCAGGGCTGCCAGGGCCTGGCCCACGTGGCCGGCGCCGAGGATCAGCAGCTTCTCCCGGGGCAGCAGGGGATCGTAGAGAATCCGACCGGACTCCGCCAAGACCGGGTGCCCGCTCTGCAAGGCTTGGCGCGCCAGTTCAGGATCTGCAGCGGCGATGCGGCCCTCGAGCCACTGGCCCTGGCCGTCCATGAGGGCGGTCTCGCCCGTGACAGGATCCTTGACCAGCAGGGCCGAGAGGCCTTGGCGCAGCAGGGTTAGTGCCTTCTGGTAGGGGGCCTTGTTGATCAGAGGCTCTACGAGGATGCGGCTGTTGCCCCCGCAGACCATGGCGTTGCCCTCGACCTCCATGCCCTGCATGTCGATATCAAGCAGGGTTGGCTGGCGGCCGCCCAGCAGCTCCGCCGCGGCCTTGAGGACCATGGCTTCGCCCCGTCCTCCACCCACGGAACCAAAGACCCGGCCCTCACGGCCCAGGAGCATCTTGGAACCTGCGTGGCGCGGGGCCGAGCCCTTCACCTGCACCACGGTGCAGAGGACGAACTGCCTGGGCTCCGTGGCGAGGATCTGGAGGATGTCAAGGCTCATGCCTTCTTCCGGGAGTAGGGCGTGCCGGACAAGGGAAGGCTCGTGCGGAAGACCCCATCGCGCAGGAAGTAGGCGCCGGCGGCGGCTGGGGCTGTGGGGATGGCGACGATCTCCCCGATGCCCTTGGCGCCGAAGGCCAGGGGGTCGAGGTTCTTCTCGATGATGATGGATTCGATGGGGGGCACCTGGGCGGCCTTGAAGAGGCCCAGGGTGCCGTACTTCACCATGGGCTCGCCCTCTTTGAGCGGGAAGTCCTCGGTCAGGGCATAGCCCAGGGCCATCACGACCCCACCTTCGATCTGCGCCTCCACCTGCGTGGGGTTGATGGCCTTCCCCACGTCATGGGCGGCCACCACTCGCTCCAGGCGCCCGTTGGCGTCCAGGAGCACCACCTGGGTGGCGTAGGAGTACGTCACGTGGCTCACGGGGTTCGGCTTGTCGGAGCCCATCGGATCAGTGATGCCGGAGTATTCGCGGTAGTATTCGCGACCTTCCATGTCCTCCAGGCTGGCGGAGGCCAGATCCACCTTCAGGTCCAGGGCGGCCAACCGCGCGGCCTCTCCGTTGAACACAGTCTGGCGTGAGGCCGTGGTGGTGCCGCCGTTGGGCGAGGTGGAGGTGTCGGGCATGGCCACCTCGAGCTGGCCCCAGGAGAGGCCTGAGGCATTGGCCACGAACTGCAGGAGTACCGAGGCCAGGCCCTGGCCGATGCAGGCGGCGCTGGTGTAGATGATCGCCTTGCCGCCCTTCACACGGATGCGCACCCTGCCGACGTCCGAGAGGCCCACGCCGATGCCCGCGTTCTTCAAGGCACAGGCCACACCGGCATCGGGACGGGCCGCGCAGAGATCCTTCACGGCTAGCAGGGTCTCCTTGAGGGCGGTTCCTGGGTCGGCGAACTGGCCGTTGGGCAGCACGTCGCCTGGCTCCACGGCATTCTGGAAGCGGATCTGCCAGGGACTGAGGCCCACTTCCTTGGCCAGCAGGTTGAGGCAGGATTCCATGGCGAAGCAGGACTGGGTGACGCCGAAGCCCCGGAAGGCGCCCCCCGGCGGGTTGTTGGTATAGACCGCCGTGCCTAGGATGTCCACGTTGGCGATCTTGTAGGGACCGGCGGCGTGGGTGCAGGCCCGTTGCAGCACGGGGCCGCCCAGGGAGGCGTAGGCGCCGGTGTCCTCCAGAAGGCGGGCCCGCACGGCGGTGATGTTTCCTGTGGCGTCCGCGGCCACCGTGTATTCCATCTCAAAGGCGTGGCGCTTGGGGTGGACCCGGAGGCTCTCCTGGCGGCCCAGAGTCACCTTCACTGGGACGCCGGTGGCCCGGGCCAGAAGCGCCGCGTGGTGCTGGACGATGAGGTCCTCCTTGCCACCAAAGCCCCCTCCCACATAGGCGCTGACCACCTTGACCTGATCTGCGGCAACGCCCAGGACGCCAGTGATGCCCTTGTGGTCGTCATAGATGCTTTGCGTGCCGGTGTAGACAGTCAATGTCCCATCGGCTTCGGGCACTGCCAGGGCGCTTTCAGGCTCCATGAAAGCGTGCTCGGTTTCGGGCGTGTTGAAGGTGTGGTGGATGAGATGGACTGCCTCTGCAAAAGCCTGGTCTACATCGCCGCGCTTCAGAACTGTCCTGGCCAGCAGGTTGCCCTTGGGGTGAAGTTGGGGCGCATCGTCCGCCAGGGCCAGGCGGGGGTCCACCAGTGGGGGGAGGACCTCGTATTCCAGGTGGATCTTGGCGACGGCGGCCTTGGCCTGGGCCCGGGTTTCCGCAGCTACCAGGGCGATGGCATCGCCCACGTAGCGGGTCTCCTCGCCGAGGGCGATCATGGCCGGCCAGTCGTGGATGATGTGGCCCTGGTGGCGCTCACCGGGCACGTCCGCGGCGGTGAGGATGCGCTTCACGCCGGGCATGGCCGAGGCCTCCGAGGTGTCGATGCCCAGCACCTTCACTCGGGCCTTGGGCGCACGCAGCACGGCCCCGTGCAGCATGCCGGGACGCTTCATGTCGTCTACATAAATGCCCGTGCCCAGCACCTTGTCCCGCACGTCCGTGCGGCAGATGCGGGAGCCCACGGCCAGGGGCGTGTCAGAGCTGGCGGGGACCGGCAGTTCGTCGCGGAACATCCGGGCCGAGTCCAGCACGGCCTTCTCGATCTTCACATAGCCTGTGCAGCGGCACATGTTCTGGGCCAGGGCCTTGGTGATGTCTTCGGGCCCGGGATCCGGGTTGGCGTCCAGGAGGCCCTTGGTGCTGATGACCATACCCGGGATACAGAAGCCGCACTGCACGGCGCCCGCATTGGCGAAGGACCAGGCATAGACCTCTTTCTCCCGTTCCGAGAGGCCCTCCAGGGTCACGACCCGCTTGCCTTCCAGCTTGGCCGTGTTGAAGAGGCAGGCCCGCGCGGGCTTGCCATCCACCAGCACCATGCATGCGCCACAGGCGCCCTCGGAGCAGCCGTTCTTGACGGAGGTGAGGTTCAGCTCATCCCGCAGGTAGTCCAGGAGGTTCATGTCCTGCAAGGTGACGAGTTCCCGGCCGTTGATCTGAAGCGTGGTCATCCTCGGCGCCTTTCACACGTGCACTTCGTTGGGGCTCGGGGGGGCCGGAGCCCCCCCGATGCCTGATTCCAGCTACTTCTTGGGAAGGGTGGATGCTACGCCCTGCACATAGTAATCCATGGCACCCAGTTCAGCGTCTGACATGTTCTTACCCTTTGCCACACGCTCCTTGCCGTCCTGATCGACGACGGGGCCCGCGAAGGGGTGGGCCTTGCCGGTGGCGATATCGGCCTGGAGCTTTGTGACATAGGACTTCACATCGGCGGGCACAGCAGCATTGATGGGCGCGAGCTTGATCATGCCGTCCTTGAAGCCGCCCCAGACATTGGTGGCCTTCCACTTGCCGTCCAGGATTTCCTTGACTGTCTTGGTGTAGAAGTCGCCCCAGATGTGGGTGGTGCCACTGAGCTGGGCGGTGGGGCCGTACTTGGACATGTCGGAGTGGTAGGAGAAGGACCAGGTGCCCTTTTCCTTGTGCTTCTCCTCGGCGGCCTGGACCACGGCGGTGGAATCCGTGTGGTGGGTGATCATGTCGGCGCCCTGGGAGATGAGCGTCATGGCAGCCTCGCGCTCTTTGCCAGGATCGAACCAGGAGTTCACCCAGATGACGCGCACTTCGGCCTTGGGGTTGACGCTCTTCATGCCGCGCGTGAAGGCGTTGATGCCCTGCATCACTTCGGGGATGGGGAAGGCGGCGACGTAACCCGCGATGTTGGTCTTGGTCATCTTGCCGGCGATGATGCCGTTCAGGTAGCGGCCTTCGTAGAAGCGGGCGTTGTAGATGCCCACGTTCTTGCCCTGCTTGTAGCCCGTGGCGTGGAAGAAGGTGACGTTGGGGAAGGCGCTGGCGACCTTGAGGGTCGGGTTCATGTAGCCAAAGGAGGTGGTGAAGATGATCTTGTTCCCGTCCTGGGCCAGCTGGCGGATGATGCGCTCCGCATCGGCGCCCTCGGGGACGTTCTCGATGAACTTGGTGGTCACGGCGCCCTTGAGGGCGGCTTCCATCTGCTTGCGGCCCTGGTCGTGCTGGAAGGTCCAGCCCGCGTCACCCACAGGGCTGACGTAGACGAAGCCGACCTTGGTGGGCTCCGCGGCGGATAAGAAAGTGGAGGCGAGCAGTGCCGCTCCACCCAGGGTGGTGAGGACAAACTTCCGGTGGTTCATTCTTGGTACCTCCATGGTGGTGAAAAGGGATCCGCCCTGGGGCGGGGGGGAGAGCTGGGGGTCAGGCGTCGGGCAGGAAGGGCTGGCCGAGTGAGGCGGGGGAGTTCAGCCGGATGGTACTGCGATTCCGGGAGATCAGGACCAGCACCAAGATGGTAGCCACATAGGGAAGGGAGGACAGGAACTGCGCTGGAATACTGATCTTGGCGCCAGATCCCTGTACGAACATCTGAGTGATCATGCAGCCGCCGAAGAGGTAGGCGCCAATCATGACCCGGCCGGGCCTCCAGGTGGCGAAGACCACCAGCGAGAGGGCGATCCAGCCCCGGCCTGCCACCATGCCCTCCACCCACATGGGCGTGTAGAACACGGAGAGGAAGGCGCCGCCAATGCCGGCCATGGCGCCCCCGAAGAGCACGGCCTGGTAGCGGATCTTCACCACGCCGTAACCGATGGAGTGCGCGGAGACCGGGGACTCGCCCACAGCCCGCAGGATGAGGCCCGCCTTGCTGCGGTAGAGGAACCAGGCCACAGCCAAAATGAGGAACCAGGAGAAGTAGACCAGGCCCTGCTGCTCAAAGAGGGCGGGTCCCAGCACGGGGATTTTGGAGAGTAACGGGATGCGGACGGGATTCACGCTGGCCAGGGCGATGGACTCATAGGGCTTGCCGATGAAGGCCGAGAGGCCCACGCCGAAGATGGAGAGGGCCAGACCCGAGGCCACCTGGTTGGCCATGAGGGTCAGGGCCGAGATGCCGAAGAGCAGGGACATGAGCATGCCTGCGGTCATTCCCGCGAGGATGCCCAGCATGGGGCTGCCCGAGTGGTGCGTCACGGCGAAGGCCACCACGGCACCCACGGACATGATGCCCTCGGCGCCCAGGTTGAGGACGCCGGACTTCTCCGTCACCAGTTCGCCCAGCGCGACGATGATCAGAGGGGTTCCGGCCACCACGGTGGCGAAGATGATCGAGCTGATGAAGGTCAGTCCCATGGCCGGCCCCTACTTCCTGCGCCGGATGAACCGGGGGCGGAAATTGATGAAGACATCTGAGCCCAGCAGGAAGAACAGCAGCATCCCCTGGAACACCTTCGAGATGGAGGAGGGCAGGGCAAGGTACTGCTGGGCCTGCTCGCCGCCCATGTAGAGCAGGGCCATGAGCAGGCTGGAGAAGAAGATGCCGATGGGATTCAGGCGGCCCACGAAGGCCACGATCATGGCGGCAAAGCCATAGCCGGGGCTGATGTGCTCGGTGATCTGGCCGACGGGGCCTGAGACCTCGGCGATGCCTGCAATGCCCGCCATGGCGCCGCCAGCCAGCATGCCGATCCAAACGGAGCGCTTGGCGGAGAAGCCCGCGTATCTGCCCGCATGCTCGGCCTGGCCCGCCACCTTCATCTGGTAGCCCATGAAGCTCTTGTTCATGAAGATCCAGCCCACCAGCAGGGCGCCGATGGCCAGAAGCAGGGCGGCGTTCACTCGGGTGCCCGTGAGCAGGATGGGCAGGGTGGCCTCGGGGCTCAGGAGCTTAGTCTGGGGGAAATTGAAGCCGTCCGGGTCCATCCAGGGGCCGTGGACCAACCAGGAAACCACCAACTCGGCCACGTAGACCAGCATGAGGCTGGTGAGAATCTCGTTGGCATTGAAGCGGGTTCTAAGGAATGCGGGGATGGCTGCCCAGGCCATGCCGCCAAGGGCCCCAGCCACCACCATGGCGGGGAGGAGGATGGCGCTGCTGGTGTGCTCGAAGTGGAGGGCGATGCCACCGCCCACCAGGGCCCCGATGAGCAGCTGGCCCTCGGCACCAATGTTCCAGACGTTGGCTTTGAAGCCCACGGAGAGGCCCACGGCGCAGAGCATGAGGGGCGTGGCCTTGAGGAAGAGCTCGGCGATGCCGTAGGAGTCCTTGAGTGGGTTCAGGAAGAAGACCTTGAAGCCTTCCACGGGGCTCTTGCCCAGTACCACGAAGAGCAGCAGGCCGCTGAGGAACATCAGAGCCACCGCCAGGATCGGCGAAACATAGCTCATGGTCTTGGAGGGCTCGGGCCTCTGCTCGAATTTAAGCCACATGGGGCGCCTCTCCAGACTTCTCGGCATCCGGCCACATGCCACTCATCCAGATGCCGATCTCCTCGACGCCGGTTTCGGTGGTGGCCTTGCTCGGGGACAGAGTGCCCTTGGCGATGACCACCAAGCGGTCACAGATCTCAAAGAGCTCTTCCAGTTCCTCGGAGATCACCAGCACCGCGGTGCCGGATTCCCGCAGGTCCAGCAGGGATTGGCGGATGAAGGAGGAGGCCCCCACATCCACGCCCCAGGTGGGCTGGGCCAGGACCAGGACCTTGGGATCCTGCATGATCTCGCGGCCCACGATGAATTTCTGGAGGTTGCCGCCTGAGAGGGACTTGGCCTCGGAGTTGGCGCCGCCGCAGCGGACATCGAAGCGCTTGATGCAGTCCTCGGCAAAACGCTTGGCCACACCAAAGCGGATCAGTCCGCCCAGCAGCATGCCCTTGCGGTAGGCCGTGAGCAGGATGTTTTCCGTGAGGGTGAGGCGCGGCACGGCGCCGCGGCCCAGGCGTTCCTCGGGCACGAAGCACATGCCCAGGGCCCGCCGTTTGCCCGGATTCAGGTGGCCCACCTGGATTCCGCACATCTCAATGACCCGGTTATCGGCCAGGGGCTCCTCGCCGGAGATGGCCTTGAGCAGCTCCTGCTGGCCATTGCCTGAGACCCCGGCGATGCCCACGATTTCGCCGCTGCGGACTTCCAGGTTGATGTTTTTGAGGGTGGTGCCGAAGGGATCCTCCGTGGGCTGGCAGAGGTTCACGATGCGCAGGCGCACCTCACCCTCGTGGCCAGTCTCGCCGTGGCTGTAGGCAGGCAGATCCTCGCCGATCATCATGCGGGCCATGGTCTTGGGGGATTCCTGGGAGGGCGTGCAGCTGCCCGTGACCTTGCCGTTCCGTAGCACTGTGGCGGTGTGGCAGAGCTCCTGGATCTCGTCCAGCTTGTGGCTGATGTAGAGGATGCTCACGCCCTCGGAGGCCAACTGGCGCAGGGTCTCGAAGAGCTTGCGGACGGCCTGGGGGGTCAGCACCGAGGTGGGCTCGTCCAGGATGAGAAGCCGGGGGTTCTGCAGCAGGCAGCGGATGATCTCTACTCGCTGGCGCTCGCCGACGGAGAGGGCATGCACCATGCGCCGGGGATCCACAGGCAGGCCATAGCGCTGGGAGACCTCCTCGATGCGCAGGGAGAGGGCTGCCAAGTCGAACTCGCCGGGGATGGCCAGGGCCACGTTCTGCACCACGGAGAGGGTTTCGAAGAGCGAGAAGTGCTGGAACACCATGCCGATGCCCAGTTCCCGAGCCTGAGCGGGATTGGGGATGGTCACGGATTGGCCCTCCCAGATGAGCTCGCCTTCGTCGGGGCGGATGACGCCGTAGATCACCTTCATGAGCGTGGACTTGCCGGCCCCGTTTTCGCCAAGCACGGCGTGGATCTCGCCGGGCATGACCGTGAGATCGATGCCATCGTTGGCCACGATGGCGGGATATACCTTGCGGATTCCCCTGATGGCGAGTCTGGGCGTATCGGAGCTGGGGGTTTGCATCATGCTTTCCCGGTTGAAGCGGCAGGGGGAGGGACATCCTGGCGGGACTGCGTCCAGGGCGGTCCCAGACCATGGTGCCTGGGTTCGGGGCCTGGGCTTGGAGACCCCGATCACGAACCAGAAAAAAACTGGTTCAAGGGCGGGACTCCGGTGACGCGGGGGTGGGAAAGAAAGGGAATGCTGGAACGGCACCGATTATAATTTTTTATTCAGATAAGTCAAAAATTTTCATGCGGTTCGGCCATAAAAGATCTCAAGGATAGATATCGAATAAGGTTAATTGACTGAATAGGAAACGGATGATCCTGATTTTTACATCCGGTTTGGGTTTGGCGGCCACTCTGGCTAGAATCCCATCGCCGGGGTGGCCTTGCTGTCCACCTCCGCGATCGACGGCAGGGAAGTCCCTGCGCCTGCGGCGGGGTGCCGACTCGACGGGCCCGCGCCCGTACCCACCAAGGAATTCCCATGAATCCGGACCTGGATCCCAGCGTTTTCATGCGCCGTGCTATCGAGCTGTCCCGCAGCCACATGGAGGCCGGGGAGGGCGGACCCTTCGGAGCGGTGGTGGTGAAGGACGGCACGGTTGTGGCCGAGGGCTGGAACCGCGTCACCTCCAGCCACGATCCTACGGCCCACGCCGAGGTCACGGCCATCCGGGAGGCCTGCGCCCGCTTGGGCACCTTCGAACTGCGGGGCTGTGAGATCTACACCAGCTGCGAGCCCTGCCCCATGTGCCTGTCCGCCATCTACTGGGCCCGCCTGGACCGCATCTGGTACGCCAACGGCCAGGCCGACGCCGCAGCCATCCAGTTCGACGATGCCTGGCTCTACCGCGAGGTGGCCCTGCCCCTGGGGGAGCGGAGCCTGCCCCTGACTCAGCTCCTGCGGGATGAGGCGCTGACCGTCTTCAAGGCCTGGGAGGCCAAGGTGGACAAGATCCGTTATTAGCTCAGCCCCTTAGGAGTTGGGCGGCCAGTTCGTTGTGTCGGCGCAGCACGGGCTCCAGGTCGAAGGAGACCAGGCGGCCCTCCCGCACCCGCACGACCCCGTTCACGATGGTGTAGGCTGCCGAGGCCGGGGCGCAGAGCAGGAGGGCGCCCACAGGGTCATGGACGGCGCCCCCGGCATAGCCCAGGGCCGAGAGATCGAAGAGGGCCAGGTCTGCGCACATGCTCGGGGCCAGGTGGCCGATGTCCGTGCGGCCCAGGACCTGGGCCCCGCCCCGGGTGGCCAGACGGAGGGCATCCCGGGCGGTCATGGCCCCGGGGCCCCGGTCGCAGCCGTAGGGTTCCGCCGCGATGCCAACCCGCTGGAGGAGCATGGCCATGCGGGCCTCGCCCACCATGTGGGCCGCGTCGTTGCTGGCGCTGCCATCCACACCTAGGCCCACCGGCACACCCGCGTCCAGCATCTTTCGCACGGGGGCGATGCCTGAGGCCAGGCGCATATTAGAGCAGGGGCAATGGGCCACGCCTGTGCCCGTGGCGGCAAAGCGGGCCATGCCGGGGCCGTCCAGCTTCACACAGTGGGCATGCCAGACGTCCGGGCCCACCCAGCCCAGCTCTTCGGCGTATTCGGCGGGGGTGCAGCCGAACTTCTCGCGGGAGTAGGCCACATCGTGGTCGTTCTCTGCCAGGTGGGTGTGCAGGCGCACGCCCCGCTGCCGCGCCAGGAGGGCGGCCTCCCGCATGAGATCCCGACTCACAGAGAATGGGGAGCAGGGGGCCAGGGCGATCTGGAGCATGGAGCCGGGGGCGGCGTCGTGATAGCGGGACACCAGCCGGTCCATGTCCGCGAGGATGGCGCCTTCGGCTTCCACCACCGAGTCTGGGGGCAGGCCCCCGGCGCTCCGGCCCACGCTCATAGCGCCGCGGGTGGCCGTGAAGCGCATGCCCGCCAGGCGGGCCCCGTCGATGCTGTCATCCAGACGGCTGCCATTGGGAAACAGGTACAGGTGGTCGCTGGTGGTGGTGCAGCCGGAGAGCAGCAGTTCCGCCATGGCCACCTGGGTGGAGACGCGGATCATCTCGGGAGTGAGGCGGGCCCAGATGGGGTAGAGGCCCCGCAGCCAAGTGAAGAGCTCGGCGTCCTGGACGCCGGGCACCGCGCGGGTGAGGGACTGGTACATGTGGTGGTGGGTGTTCACAAGCCCCGGCACCACCAGATGGCCGCGTGCGTCGATGACCTCATCGGCGCTGTCAGGCAGCTCTGTCGCTGGACCGAGTGCCTCCACCTGATTGCCCCGCAGGAGGATGGAAGCGTCGTGCAGCTCCCGTCCGGCCCCATCCAGGGTGGCCACGCAGGTGGCGTGCCGGAGGAGGAGGGTGCGCTGGGCGGGATCGGGCATGGGAATCCTGACGAGGGATGGAGGTACCCTCCACTGTATTTTTTAAAGCCTGTTTTCAGCTAGTCGGATTCAGCTGTGGCGACATGCGGCAAGGCTTGAGATGGGTGTGTGATGAACCCGGGAGTCAGTGCGCAACATGTTTGTTTCCAGAAATTCACATCGCGGCGCAAGGAGTCTTGTGTCGCGCATCACAAGGCTGGGAACCTTTGTTGGAATTATATGGACGAGGTTTCAGCCCCCGTTTAGGTTTAACCGATTGAGGCCTCCAGCGCCTGGTGTCCAGGCGGCTCCTGATCACTGGCGGCTCTTCCTGAAATTCGCCCCCCAACCCTCCCTCCAAGGAGCACTCTCATGAAGATCTCTCGCCTCGCTGGTGTCGCCGCGCTGCTCGCAGCCGGTGTCCTCCAGGCCCAGACTCCCACCATCAAGCTGGACGGCGTTCTGTTCGAGTTCTGGGAAACCCAGATGATGAACAACAACCTGCGCCTCAACAGCGCCGCCAAGCCCGGTGGTGCCACCGCCTACTACGAGGGCATGAACAGCGCCAAGTTCTCTGAGAACACGTTCAACGTCAAGCGCGCCGAGGTCTACTTCAGCGGCACGGTTACGGACACCCTCAGCTGGAACGCGATGTTCGACCCCAACAACAACATCACCGCCACGGCCCCCAGCGCCATCCTCCAGGATCTGGTCCTGACCTGGGCCCCCGTGAAGGGCTTCAACGTGAAGGCCGGTCAGTTCAAGATGCCGACCACCTACGAGGCCACCATGGTCGCCGCCCGCGAGATCCTGTTCATGGAGCGCAACCAGATCAACCGCATCTTCGGCGACAAGCGCGATCGCGGTATCTGGGCCAGCTACGCCTACGGCGATGCCAAGGGCTTCCAGGGCAAGCTGAACCTCGCCATCTCCAACGGCACCACGGATGACGGCAGCGGCGGCAAGACGGCCACGGATGCCAATGCCCAGAAGGATTGGACCGCCCGTTTCGAGGGTGCCTACGGTTCCGCTCACAAGTTTGGCTTCTACTACCGCGAGGGCGAGACCAACCTGAAGGACTCCACCATGCTGGCCGGCACCGTGCCCGCAAGCTGGACCATCGGCGTCCCCACGGCCACCCAGATCAAGGACAACAAGGACAAGACCACCCTCGAGGGCGCGTACTACGCCTTCAAGAACGACAGCTGGCAGTTCACGGCTGAATACGCCACGGGCCTTCTCGGTCGCCGCTTCCCCACCCTCTTCGCTGCTGCGACCGCCCCCAGCCGCGATCACCTCGACCAGAAGTTTGCTGGCTACGCGGTGGAAGGCGCCTACAAGATGGGCAACCACTGGATCACCGCCCGCTACGACACCCTGAACTACAACTCCGGCAACAACTGGTACACGGCCTACAACCCCTACACCCAGAGCGCTGTCGGCACCGCGCTCCTGGTCAACGGCGCCGCTGTGGACTACAGCCCCAAGTACACCGAGATCACCGTCGGCTACAACTACGTGTTCATCCCCACCAAGCAGTCCGCGGGCAAGCTGAAGCTCGACTACGTCATGCGCAGCAAGAACTTCCTGGCCCCCCGCGCTGGCCAGACTGGCGAGCAGGGCGGTGACAGCCTCGTCGCCTCCCTCATGCTCTCCTACTAAGCTCACCTGACCGGCCTCGCCGGTCCCTGCCACACGGAACCCCTGGGTCACCACCCACGGGTTCCGTGGTGTTTTAGGCCTGGGTGCGCGGGAGGACCAAGTCCGACTTGGCCAGGCGGGGGTGCCCCGGGAGCGTCCTAGATATTTCCCTTCGGGCCCCGCCCCCGGAAACCGCTAGAATCTTCCTCAGGGATAAAGCCGATGGGTGACTCGCCAATGGCCACGCCAAGCCCGCCATTCGGTCCTGTGAGGAGAGCACGATGAGCACCGTCGCACAGTGGATGACCAAGAACCCCACCACCATCGAGCAGGACGCTTCCATCATTGAGGCCATCCACCTCATGAAGGAGAAGGGCATCCGGCGCCTGCCCGTGATGAGCAAGGGCCGCTTCGTCGGCCTCATCACCGAGCGCATGATCAAGGACTACACGCCAGGCAAGGCCACGTCCCTGGACACGTGGGAAGTCCACTACCTGCTCTCCAAGACGGCGGTCAAGGACGTGATGAATGACAAGCCCCAGACCGTCACGCCCGAAATGGAACTGGGCCATGCAGCCCAGGTGATCCTGGACCACAAGCTCTACGGCCTCTGCGTGGTGGATGCCAAGGGCGAGCTAGTGGGCATCATGTCCGTGGGCGACATGCTCAAGGCCCTGGTGGAATTCAGCAAGACTGCCAAGTAGCCAGGGGAATTCGGGGGTGACCGGTATTCCAGGTTGACCCTGGTTCCCGTTCCCCGGGAAGATCGAAGGTTCAGCTTCCCCCGGAGGTACCTTGAGTGCAGCCCAGCGTTTGCGCGACATCCGCGAGGGTTTTGAGCGCCCCTTCTGGGTGGCCAACATCAGCGAGTTGTTCGAGCGCCTCTCTTACTATGCGGCGTTCGCATCGCTGGCGCGCTACCTCAACGAATCTCTCGGGTTCCCGACCCAGGACGCCAGCAGCCTTGCCGGGTTGTTCGGCGGCTTGGTGTGGTTTCTGGCAGCCTTCGGAGGGGCGATTGCGGATCGGCTCGGATTCCGGCGTGCCCTCTCCCTGGCCTACCTGATCCTCAGCTGCTCCTACTTCCTGCTGGGTTCGCTGGGATCCACCTGGATGCTCCCGATCCGCGGCATGGTGCCGCTCGGGGCGTTGGTGACGTTTCTGCTGATGCTTCCAGCCCTGGGCATCGCGCTGGTGAAACCGGCCGTGGTCGGGACCACGGCGCGGGCCTCCAAGGAGAACGTCCGCTCGATCGGCTATTCGATCTACTACACCCTGGTGAACATCGGCGGAGCCGCGGGACCCTTTGTAGCTTCGTATGTCCACCGGCATATGAGCGTCGAGAATGTCTTCCGGGTGGCTGCTGTCAGTGTCTTCCTGATGTTCTTCGCTGTGGTGCTGATGTTCAAGGAACCGCGCAAGGAGGGTGATGTGCCGCCGCCTTCGCTGGCGGAGACCGGCAAGAACTTCCTCACGGTGCTCTCGAATCCCAAGTTCATGCTGTTCTTGCTGATCTTCACCGGGTACTGGGTGGTGTATTGGCAGGAGTTCATCACCTTGCCCCTCTATGTGGCGAAGTACATCGATCCGAAGGCCGACACAGAACTGTTGTTGATGACCGGTCCGCTGGTGGTGATCTCGCTGACGGTCCTGCTCAACCTGGCCACGCAGAAGATCGCTTCGGTGAAGGCAGTCACCCTGGGCACGTTGATGTCCTCGCTGGCCTGGATCGTGCTGATCTTCATGCCGAGCGTGACCGGTGTGATCATCACGCTCGTCTGCGTCGCGCTGGGTGAGATCGTGCAGTCTCCGCGCTATTACGAATACATCTCGCGCCTGGCACCCCCTGGCCAGCAGGGCACCTACATGGGATTCGCGTTCCTGCCGATCGGCCTTGGTTCACTGATCGGCGGCTGGTTTGGCGGGAAGCTGATGCATCACTTCGGTGAGGTGCGCCACAAGCCCACGGGCATGCTTTGGACCATCATCGGCGTGGGTGTTCTCACGGCGGCGCTGCTCTGGATCTACGACCGAATGTTGCCTGCGAAACCGGAGCAGGTGATTCCAGCCTGATCGGCCTGGGTTGACTCAATCCTCAGAGGTTCTTCGAGATGAACTCCCACATGGCCTGGAAGCGAGCCCAGTTGTGCTGGGCTGCGCGGGGGCTGTGGTCGGAGCCGGGCAGCAGCACGATCTGCGGTGAGTGGCCCGCCTTCTGCAGGGCGTTGATGAGCATGATGCTGTTCTGGGGGTGCACATTGTCGTCCAGGGTGCCATGCAGGAGCAACAGCTTGCCCGAGAAGTCCTTGGCCGCATTCAGCACGGAGCTTGAGGCGTAGCCCGCCTTGTTGACCGAGGGCAGGCCCATGTAGCGCTCGGTGTAGATGCTGTCGTAGAGGCTCCAGTCCACCACCGGGGCCCCGGCGATGCCCAGCTTCCAGGCCTTGCTGTGGGTGAGGGCGTAGGTGGTCATGAAGCCGCCGTAGCTCCAGCCATCCAGGCAGAGTCGCTCCATGTCCGCCCAGCCCTGGGCCTTCAGCCAGGCATGGCTATCGAGCAGATCCTGGAGCTCCTGGGCACCCAGGTTCTGGTAGATGCCCGCGGCACTGACCTGTCCCTTGGCCGAGGCGCTGCGATTGTCACAGACCCAGACGATGTAGCCCTGCTGCGCCAGGAACTGGAACCACATCATGCTGCGGCTCCAGGCATTGTGGACCTCGGGAGTGCCGGGGCCGCCGTAGATTTCCTGGAACACGGGATATTTCTTGGAAGGGTTGAAGTCCACAGGGAGGATCAGCATGGACTCCATGAGGAAGCCGTCCCAGGTCTTCACCTGCTGGAAGGAGACCTTGCCCAGCTTGACTTGCTGCAGGGCCTCGCTGGGGTTGGCGTCGATGAGGCGCAGCAGCTGCCCGCCGCCATCGCACAGGCTCTGCTGGGGGGGCGTCTGGATATCGCTCCAGGTGTCCAGGAACGCCGAGTAGGTTGCGTTGAAGCGGACCGTGTGGGTGCCCGGCCGCTCAGTAAGCCGCGTGAGCCCCGAGCCGTCCAGGTGGATGCTGAAGGTGTCCTGGCCGATGGGGCTGCGGAGGCTGGCGTCGAAGAACACCAGGCCCCGGGCCTCATCCAGACCCTGCAGTTTCCGGACCTCCCAAGTCCCCGTCGTGACCGTATTGACAAGCTTGCCATCGGCCGCATGGCGCTCGATGTGGCGGTGCCCGCTTTGCTCGGATTCCCAGAGGAAGCCGCCATCCTTGAAGAAGATGGGGGCGCCATGATGCTCGGCGTCCACCCAGGGCTGGCCCAGCTCTTTCACCAGCACCTTCGAGCTGGTGCCCTCGTAGCGGCGGAATTCCATCCAGGTCTGGATCCGATCCGTCATGACGGCCGTAAGGTAGCCCTTCGGATCCCAAGTGACGCGGGTGATGAGGTTTTCCTGGCCTGCGTGGGGATCCACCATCCATGTGCTGTGGCCTTGCAGGTCCACCACGCCCAGACGGGCGATGGGGTTGGGTTCCCCGGCCTGGGGATAACGGGCCCGGCGGGGCTGCTGGGGCTGAATGCGGTCGTCCATGAGGGTGAAGACCGGGACTTTGGTTTCGTCCAGGCTGAGGTAGGCGAGGCGCTTGGAGTCGGGACTCCACCAGAAGGCCTTGAAGCTGCCCCGGCCATAGACCTCCTCCTGGTAGACCCAGTCCAGGCGGCCGTTAAAGACCGTTTCGCTGCCGCCCGTCGTGAGGCGGGTTTCCTGGCCGTTGGCGAGTTCCACGCGATAGAGGTCGTTGCCGCGCAGGAAGGCCACCTGCGCACCGTCGGGGCTGAGGCTGGGCTCGTCTGGCTTGCCGCCCGCCACCTTCTTGGCGGAAGCGGTCAGCACATCCACGTGGAAGAGATCCCCGGCCACATCCAGGAGGAAGCTGCTTCGACGGGAGTCCCAGGCGAAGCTGCCGCGGCCCAGAGCTGCCTTGGCTGCGTCGGCCGGGGCGCTGGCGGCCACCAGGGCCGCCAGGAGGCGCTCCGAGTCGAGCAGGGGCTTGGCCTCCCAGGTCTTGGGATCTACGCGCAGCAGGCTGAGTTTCTCACCCTCCCGCTTGGTCTGCAGCAAGGCCCCGTCCGGCAGCCACTCCAGCTTCGTACCGGGCATCCCCCCATAGGTCTTCTTGAGGGTAGGGTGGGCGATGGACTCCAGGCTTAGCCGCTCCGAGCCCTGGCCCAGGAGGCAGGAGGCAAGGGTCAGGCAGGCCAGGCTGAGACGCAAAGACATGGGGACTCCGTTGATTTCAGCGATGGGCTCTGCGCGGCGGGATGAGCAAACGATTGGGAAGCTGTGCCAGCCACGCTGAGTTAGAAAACGACTGTTCAAATCCACTGCTTTTCTTCGTGCCTTCGCGTCTTCGTGGTGGATCAGTTTTTAACTATGTTTACATCGGCAGCTGGGGCCGGGTCAGGTTCCGCTGGCCGGTGGCGGTCACCAGGAGGTTGTCTTCGATGCGGATGCCGCCGCAGGGCGTCAGCTCGTCGATGAGCTGCCAGTTGAAGAGGCCCTTGTGCTCGTTCTCGCGGAAGGGCCGGAGCAGCATGGGGATGAAGTAGAGGCCCGGCTCAACCGTGAAAACCTGGCCCGCCTCGATGGTGCGTGTGGTGCGCAGGGTGGGGTGCTGGGGCGGCGGCGGCGCGGGGGTGCCGTCGGGCGAGCCTTGGCGGCCCGCCACGTCGTGGACCTGGATGCCCAGGTGGTGGCCGAGGCCGTGGGGGAAGAAGGGTCGGCTGAGGCCCTTCTCCAGGGCCTCCTCGGGTACGGCCTTGAGGATGCCCTGGGCCTGCAGCAGGCCCGCAATGAGCAGGTGGCCCTGGTGGTGGAGGTCGCCGTAGGCGAGGCCCGGCTTCACCTGATCGCAGAGCGCCAGTTCCACCCCTTCCATGCCCTGTACCAGAGCCTGGAAGGTGGGGTGGCAGTGGGGGGCCGCCACGGTGCGGGTGATGTCCGCAGCGTAGCGCCGCACCTGGGCGCCGGCGTCGATGAGCAGGACCTGGCCATTCCGCACGTCGGCCCGCTTGCCCTCGTAGTGGAGGATGGCGCCCTTTTCGTTAAGGCCCACGATGCTGCCGTAGGGCATCTCGTGGTCCACGAGCCCGGCCGCCTGAATGAAGGCGTAGTGGATCTCCAGTTCGCTGCCCCCGGCCAGGAAGGCCTCCCGGGCGGCCTGGTGGCCATGGGCGGCGATGACCGTGGCCTCCTCGATGCAGGCCACCTCGTAGGGGGACTTGGTGGTGCGGTGCCAGTCCAGGTGGGCCGTGAGCAAGGTGGGGTTCAGGGCCAGACCCGCGGCCTCGGCCCGGTCGGTCTCATTGCCGATGTAGGCGGCGCGGGGCAGGGCACCCAGGGCCTTCCAGGCGTCCTCCACGCTGCCCACCTCCTCGATATCGAAGGCGGAGGCCCAGAAGGGATTCCCGAGGGGGGCCTGCTCGTACCAGAAGTCCTCGGGGGCGAAGCGGATCAGGCGGGGGCGGCGACCCGGGCGCAGCACCAGCAGGTGGTGGGGCCCTGCCACGGGGCACCAGTGGGCGAAGTGGGGCGTGGGGTGGAAGGGGGCGTCCTGGTCGTCGGCGAAGTGGGTGTAGACCTTGCCACTGGAGATCACCAGAGCCTCGAAAGCCGTATCCGCCAGGGCCTGGGCCGTGCTGCGCTGGCGCTCGTCAATGTGGGCCTGGAAGAGGGTGGCGAGCTCGGACATGGGTGAATACCTCAATAGGGGATGCTTCGAATCATCCAGAGTGTCAGAGGAGCCCGGCTCTTGGAAGCTGGGAACCCACCGATGCTAGAGGAAGCGCAGGGGCTGCAGCTCGGGAGCGAAGCCGTGGCGCACCGCCTTCTCGAAGAAGAGGGCCAGACTTTCCCGCTCGGCTTCGCCCAGGGTGTAGCTGATGTTCTCGGTGAGGTATTCCTGCAGCTCAATCTTGGTCCAGCCGATGGTGCGGCGGGCCTCCTCCACGATGGCCGGCAGTTGGGCCAGACCGATTTCCAGGCTCTTGTGGAAGAAGGGGGCCACGCCGCCCGGCAGGGGCAGTTCCGGGGCGTCCTTGCGGATGAGCCAGAGGGCGAAGACGAAGGGCAGGCCGGTCCAGGCGTGCCATTCCTCCGCCAGATCCAGCACGAAGAGGCCCTGCTTGGGCGCTCGCATTGCAGCGTCGCCGATCATGAGGGCGGCGTCGTGGTCCGCGAGCATGGCGCCCAGGTCCGGCCCCATGTCCGTCACGGCCGGCGTCACGCCATAGCGCTCCCGGAGCAGCAGCTGGGCCAGCACCACACTGGTGCGGCTGGAGGTATCCAGGGCCAGGCTGGTGATCTGCTCCGGGGGCACCTTGGAAAGGATCACCACGCTGCGAACCCGCTTGGGCGATGCGATGCAAAGCCCCGGCACGATGCGCAGGTCCGGGATACGCAGGTACTCGATGGAACTGACGATGCCGGCATCCACTTCGCCGTCACGCAGGCGATCCGCGCAGGCCGAGGGGAAGTGGAACTTCAAGTGGAAGTGCTCCCAGCCCAGACCATGCTTGAACCCATGGTTCAAGGGGGCGGCGTTCAGGTAATCGATGATGGACAGGCGGAAGGGTTGAGTAGCCATGGAATCAGTCTACCGGCCCTGCCATCATGCCTACATGGTCCTCTGGCACTACGAGCTGAAGACCCCCATGGGGCAGATGCGCGCCGCCTTCGACGGCCGAGGCCGCTTGCAGGAACTGGTGCTGGAGAACACCTACGATCCCCGCCAGACCAGCCCCCTGCCGCCCCGGGAGCAGCGCGAGGCCAAGCGCTATCTGGATCGCCAGCTGGACGCATACTTGGCGGGCACCCTGCGGACCTTCACGGTGCCACTGGATCCCCAGGGTCCCTTCACCAGCCAGCGCATATGGGAAGCCGTCCGTGCCATCCCCTACGGCCGTAGCACCGACCCCGAGACCCTGGCGACCGACCTGAGCCTCGACCCGGATGTGGTGGTGATGGCCTGCGCCTCCAACCCCATCGTCCTCCTCATTCCGGTCCACCGCGTCATCCTGCCCGGGGAGGGCCCCCTGCCCAGAGCTCTGCGGGAGCTGGAATCTGGGCACGGCTGGCGAAAGCCCTGAACACATGCAACAACCAACAAAAAACAGTGATTCTGCCATACTTAACCCCATGGTTCCCGTCTTCCACCCGCTTGCCACGCCCTTTGGAGATCTGGGGGCGGCCTTCGCCGAGGACGGGCGGCTGTTGAAGCTGGTGCGACTGCATGGCGCGCCCATCGAGCCGCCGCTGGGGCCCGAGCCCCGGAGTCTCCCCTTCCTGAAGCGGCAGCTGGAGGCCTACTTCTCCGGCAACCTGAGGGACTTCAACATTCCCATGCAGGTGGAGGGCACCGAGTTCCAGCGGCGGGTCTGGAAGGAACTGACCAAGATCCCCTACGGTCAGGCCATTTCGTACCTGGAGCTGGCCCGGCGCCTGGGCGACGAGAAGTGCCTCCGCGCCGCGGCCCGCGCCAATGGTGCCAACAGCATCTCCATTCTCATCCCCTGTCACCGCGTGATCGGTTCCGACGGTTCCCTGGTGGGCTATGCGGGCGGGCTGGACATGAAGGAGTTCCTCCTGCGCCTGGAGGGCGTGCTGCCCAAGGCCCCGCCTCAGCCGCGGCTGCCGTTCATCTGGGAATGAATTCCGCCCATAAGGACCAGGGCGAGGAAGCCGATCTGGCCCGCTTGGAAGCCGCCCTGGCGCGTCTGGGCGCAGACCCCAGGGCCTTCCCCGATGTGGACGCCATGGCCAGCGCCCTGGGCGTGGGGGCCATCAAGCTCAAGGACCTGTTCCGGGAGCACCTGCACCTCCAGCCCGCCGCATACCTGCAGCAGGTGCGCATCCACGCCGCTTGCGCCCGGTTGGTGGCGGGGCCGGCGGATCTTCCGGACCTCGCCTTCGCGGTGGGGTTTGCCAGCGCCTCGGCCTTCCTCCAGGCCTTCCGCCGCCAGACGGGCCTGAGCCCCGACGCCTATCGGACCCTGCTCGGTGCCGAGGCGTTCAGTCTGCCCCTGCCCTCAGGGCTGCGGGTGGCGGACGTCCTGCGCTTCCATGGCCGCGATCCCCTGAGCCTCTCGGAGCAGGTGGCAGGCCTGGGCCTCCGCAAAGCCTTCCTTTGCGAGGGGCAACCTTCGGTACTGAGCCTGGACTTTGGCGAGGAGGTCGTGAGGGTGCGCTTGGAGGGTGCCACGGGGCCCCTTGCGATGGCCCAGGCCCACGAGGCCGCCCTGCGGCTCCTGGGCTGGCATGGCGATCCTGTGGCCTTCGAGGGGGCCCACCCGGAGCTGGCCAGGGGGCGGGAGGGCCTGCGGGTGCTGCTCACCCTGGATCCCTTCGAGGCCCTGGTCTGGGCCATCCTGGGCCAGCAGGTGAACCTCGCCTTCGCCTACGCCCTGCGTCGGGATCTGATCCGTCTGGCTGGGCGCCCCGCGGCGGGGGGCCTCATCGCCCACCCGGATGTGGGGGCCATCGCGGCCCTGGACGGGATGCAACTGCAGGCCCTGCGGTTCTCCCGGCGCAAGGCCGAGTATCTGCTCAACGCCGCCACCGCCGTGGCCCAGAGGCGCCTGAAGCTGGAAGACCTGCACACCGCCACCGCAACCAACCAGGCCTTGCTGGCTCTGCGGGGCTGCGGGCCCTGGACCGCCCAGTATGTGCTCATGCGGGGGTTCGGCTACCGGGATGGGGTGCCCGTAGGCGATGCCGGGCTGACCCTGGCCCTGCAGCGCTGGTTCCAACTGGAGACTCGACCCGACGCAGCCGAGACCCTGCGCCTCATGGCCCCCTTCGCTCCCCACCGGAGCCTCGCCACCTTCCACCTCTGGGCCAGCCTCAAGGGGGTACCCGCATGATTGGACTGCAGCGCCTGGAGACCGGTCTTGGCCCAGTCCAGGTGGCCTTCGATGGGGACGGTGCTGTGATCTACCTGGGCTTCCCCGACCACGAGTTCAGGACCGCGCTGCTGGCCAAGGTGCAGTCCTTGGGGCCGGCGCCACAGGTGCCGGCAGCCATTCTGGGGCGGCTGGCTCTTCAGCTGGATGCCTATGCGGCGGGCCGCCGCCGGGCCTTCGACCTGCCCTTCCGCCTGCACGGCAGCCCCTTTGAGCAGCGGGTGTGGGCCGGGCTCCTGCGCATCCCCTACGGAGAACTGCGCAGCTATGGGCAGCTGGCGTCGGAACTGGGGGATCCCAACCTGGCGCGGGCCGTAGGGCGGGCCAACGGCGCCAACCCCATCTCGATTCTGGTGCCGTGCCACCGGGTCATCGGCGCCAGCGGCGCCCTCACGGGCTATGCCGGGGGCCTGCCCCGGAAGGAGCAATTCCTGCGCCTGGAAGGCGCGCTCAGGCCCGGCGACTGAGGAGGCCCACGCACTCCACGTGGACGGTGTGGGGGAAGAGGTCCAGCACCGCCAGCTGCTTCAGTTCCCAGGCTTCTCCCAGGCGCTTGAGATCCCGACAGAAGGCCGCGCCATCGCAGCCCACCAGCACCAGGGTGCCGGTCTGGGCCGTGTTCAGGCGTTCGCAGAGGGTGGCCTCCAGACCGGCCCGGGGTGGGTCCAGCAAGATGACGTCGCCAGGCACGCCCAGGCCCTCGGGGACCCACTCGGCCACATCGGCCACCAGGCATTCCGAGGGCAGACCTGCGGCCTCCAGGTTGCGCCGGGCCCAGGCCACGGCCGCGGCGCCGGACTCCACGAGCACGCGCTGCTGAAAGCGCTGACCCAACAGGGCGGAAAAGAGGCCCACGCCGCCATAGAGATCGTAGAGGGTCTGGCCCTTCAGGTCCCAGTCCTTCAGCACGCCGCCGAAGGCCTCGGCGGCCCAGGGGGGGCTCACCTGGAAAAAGGCGCCGGACTCGTGGAGCAGGGTGACATCGCCCAGGCGGTGCCGGATGGGCTCGGTGCTCTGGTGCCAGCCATCGGGCTCCAGGAGCCAGGTGCGGCCGCGTTCGTCCGTGGCCCAGACCGTGCCCTCAGGGCTGCCCGTGGACAGTTCCCAGCGGCCGACGCGGGTGGACAGCATGCGCCCCAGCAGGGCCTCCTGCAGGCGGGGAATGGCTTGCGAGATGGAGTCCGCCGCTGCGGGGCAGGCGTTCACGGGCACCATGGAATGGCTGTTCCGGCGGAAGTAGCCCAGGGCCGCGCCATTCCAATGCAATTGGATGCGGTGGCGACGGGCGGAGTCTGGGGCGGGATGCCAGGTCCAGGCCTGCGCCTCGCCCAGCTGACGCCGCAGTAGGTCCGCGACCATCTGGCGCTTCAACTCGGGTGCGTGACGGCCGGCTTCCCAGAGATCGCAGCCACCACAGGCTTCGGCCACGGGGCAGGCAGCTTCGACCCGGCGGGGGTCCTTCGTGACCCAGCGGGTGACCCGGCCCTCGCCGTGGCGCGGCTTCCACTGGACTTCCGCTTCCACCACCTCGCCCGGAAACAGAGCCAGGGGGGCCTCCAACAACAGCAGGCGACCATCCTCAGTGCGACCTAGGCCCTTGCCGCCCCAGGCGAGGCGGTCGATGTTGCCGCGCCAGGATTCCGTCTTGGCTGGGGAATTCCGATATGCTGGCGGCACCGCAACCTTCGCCTTGCCAGCCATCACCTTCTTGGAGCCTGCTTCCGCCTTGCGCTTCACCGTGGCCATCCCCCCTGAGCACCGTAACACCCTCCTGGACCTCATCGCCGGGGAGATGCGTGGATCCCTGGTCTTCATCAGCGGGGCTCCCGCTGATGTGGTGGTGGGCCTTCCGGGCTCAGGCGTCTTCGCCACCTGCGGCTCCTGGCCCGGTCCCGAGGCGGCCCTGGCCCTGCTGAGGGCGGGCTTCGAGCGGGCCAAGGACCGGCAGTCCATGGACCGGCTCCATGAGGTGGGGCGAGCCCTGGCTTCCGAGCAGAACCTGGATCGCCTGCTGGACTTGATCCTCACCAAGGTCCGGGAACTGGTGCAGGCCGAGGCTGGCTCCATCTACCTGCTCAGTGGCGATGGCGAACGCCGTGAGATGCTCTTCGCCCACACGCAGAACGCCCGGGTGAGCCTGCCCTTCCACCGCATCGTGCTGCCCGTTTCCAGCCGCACCCTGGCGGGCTACGTGGCTCTCAATCGGGAAACCCTCAACATCGCGGATGTCTATGAGATCCCTGCGGCGGCACCCTATAAGTTCAATGACAGCTTCGACCGCCAAGCCGGTTACCGCACCCGCTCCCTGCTGGTGGTACCCATGCTGGATACTGAGGGCCAGGTGCTGGGGATCCTCCAGCTCTTGAACCGCCTGGATGAGGAAGGGCAGGGCGGTGACGCCTTCTCCCCCGAGGATGAGGATCTGGCCAAGAGTCTCGCCGGCCAGGCCGCGGTAGCCGTGAAGAACGCCCAGCTCCGGGAGGAAATCGAGCAGCTCTTCGAGGGCTTCGTGGCGGCTTCCGTCATGGCCATCGAGTCCCGCGATCCCGTGACCAGCGGCCACTCGGGCCGGGTGGCGGATCTCACGGTGGGCCTCGCCGAGGCCGTGAACGCCACCCCCAACGGCACCTATGGTGACCTGCTCTTCACGGACCGGCAGCTGCGGGAGCTGCGCTACGCCAGCCTGCTGCACGACTTCGGCAAGGTGGGCGTCAGGGAGCAGGTGCTGGTGAAGGCCAAGAAGCTGGAACCCAGCCAGATGGAGCTGATCCTGCAGCGGCTGCGCCAGCGAGAGCTGGAAGGAGCCCTGGACCTGCTGGCCCAGGCCTGGAAGGGCGGGGCAGCCTACGAGGCCGGCCACTGGGACCGGGTCATCCGGGACCGTCAGGCAGAGGCCGAGCAGCTCATGGGGCTCGTCCGGCAGAGCAACGAGCCCTCGGTGCTTTCCCAGGAGGTGGCCGAAGGGCTGGGCCTGCTGGAGTCCCTCACTTTCACCCACTGGAGCGGCGAAAGCCGGGGTGTGGTGGAACCCGTGAACCTGGCATGCCTGCGCATCCGCAGAGGCAGCCTGTCGGATGCCGAGCGCGAGGAGATCGAGAGCCACGTGACCCACACCTTCCGATTCCTGGAGCGCATCCCCTGGACCCGGGATCTGGCTGGCATCCCCGAGATCGCCTATGCCCACCACGAGCGCCTCACGGGCCAGGGCTACCCGCGGCAGCTGAGTGCGGCGGCCATTCCCGTCCAGAGCAAGGCCATGGCCATCGCCGATGTCTTCGACGCCCTCACTGCCAGGGACCGGCCCTACAAGGGGGCTGTGCCCCTGGATCGCAGCCTCTCGATACTGGAAGAGGAGGCCCGGGAAGGTTCTCTGGACCGGCCCCTTCTGGACCTCTTCATCGCGGCCCGGGTTTTCGAGCGGACTGTGCCCAAAGGCTAAAGCTGGAGGCAGGGCCCCGGAAGCGTTAAGCTAGAAGATTGGAGTTTCTATGTCTGAACGGGAACCGCGCACCATCGATTTGCAGGGGATCATGGACCTGCTGCCCCACCGCTACCCGCTGCTCCTGGTGGACCGCATCCTCGACTTCGAGCCCAAGACCTGGATTCGGGGCATGAAGAATATCAGTTTCAATGAGCAGGTCTTCCAGGGCCACTTCCCGAGCCGGCCCGTGTTTCCGGGTGTCTACATCGTGGAGGCCATGGCCCAGACCGGCGGCTGCCTGCTTATGCGCGAGTTCGAGGACCGGGCCCGCAAGGTGATCTACTTCATGGGCATTGACAAGGTGAAGTTCCGCAAGCCCGTGGTGCCCGGCGACCAGCTAGTCATGGAAGTGAAGGTGCTGCAGTTCAAGAGCCGCATCTGCAAGATGCGCGGCGAGGCATTCGTGGATGGCCAGAAGGTGGCCGAGGCCGAGTTCATGTCCATGCTGATGGACCTGGCTGAGGGAGAATGAACATGAGTGCACAGATCCATCCCAGCAGCGTCGTGAGCCCCGAGGCCCAACTGGGCGAGGGGGTTGTCGTGGGGCCCTTCTGCGTCATCGAAGGCAATGCCAAGATCGGCGCCCGCACGCTGCTGCGCAGCCACCTGGTCATTGGCCCCCACACGGAACTGGGCGAGGACAACGACATCTATCCCCACGCCACCCTGGGCATGGGGCCCCAGGATCTGAAGTTCAAGGGCGCCCCCACCCGGCTGGTCATCGGCAACCGCAATGTCATCCGGGAAGGCTGCACCCTCCACCGAGGCACGGAGGGCGGCGGCGGGCTCACCACCCTGGGCGATGACAACTTCCTCATGACGGGCTCCCACATCGCCCATGACTGCCACGTGCAGAACAAGAACATCTTCGCCAATTGCGCCACCCTGGCGGGCCACGTGGAAGTCGGGACCGGCTGCAACATCGGCGCTTTCTCCGCCGTTCACCAGTTCTGCCGCGTGGGCGACCACGCCTTCATGGGCGGCTTCACGGTGGCTACCCAGGACGTGCTGCCCTTCATGAAGACCGTGGGGGCCCGCGACACCAAGAGCTACGGGGTCAACAACATCGGCCTGCAGCGCAAGGGCTTCGCCCTGGAAGTGGTGGAGGCCCTGAAGAAGGCCCACCGCCTGCTCTTCCACGCAGGGTTGCTGCGCGACGAGGCCATGGCCCAGGTGGAAGCCGAGTGCGGGCAGTATCCCGAAGTCGCCTACCTCCTGACCTTCATCCGCGAAGCCAAGCGGGGCGTGCATCGTGGCTGAGCGCCGTCACGCCACCGTCGCCATCATCGGTCTCCCCAACGCCGGCAAGTCCACCCTCCTGAACGCCCTGCTGGGTCAGAAGCTGGCGGCCACCAGCCAGATGCCCCAGACCACCCGGACCCGCGTGCTGGGCGTCGTGGATCGCGGCGACGTGCAGCTGGCCTTCCTGGACACGCCGGGCATCCACCTGCCCAAGCACGCCCTGAACGAGCGCATGATGGCCCACGTGGACCAGGCCCTGGAGGAGGCGGACCTCCTGCTGTGGGTGGTGGACGCGGACGCCTACCTCGGCACCGGTGAGCACGCCCTGGCCAAGCGCCTGCGCAAGCTGGAGCGGCCCACCTACCTGCTATTGAACAAACTGGACCTGCTCTCCAAGGGGCGGCTCTTGGAGAAGATCGCCACCTACAAGGATCTGCTGCCCTTCGTGGAGATCGTCCCTGTCAGCGCGAAAATGAGCCAGAACCTGGATCCTCTCTGGTCCATCCTGGAGCGCGACGCGGCCCAGCCCGGCTGGCTCCACGAGGAGGAAATCTTCACGGACCAGACCGAGCGCACCCTGGCGGCGGAATTCATCCGCGAGAAGGTGCTCCGCAAGACCCGCGAGGAGGTGCCCCACGGCATCGCTGTCCTCATCGAGCAGTGGGTGGAGTCCGGCCAGGATGACTACCCCGAGGACCTGGGTGAGGAAGGCGTCTTCATCGCCGCCCAGATCCTCGTGGACCGTGACGGCCACCGGAAGATCCTCCTGGGCCATGGCGGTGAGCGCATCAAGGACATCCGCCAGAGCGCCCAGCGTGAACTGCGCAAAGTGCTGCAGCGCCCCGTGCGCCTGGAACTGTTCGTGAAGGTGGACGAGGGCTGGCGGGACCGGCCGGAGCGGCTGGACCGGCTGTCCATCTGAAGCCAGAGGCAACCTAGATGGACAGATCCGTGGCGCGGTGTTCTTCAGCCAGGGGCGTGAGCCCATCTGTGCCAGTGATCGAGGTGTACTGGCCCCGGGCCTGGTCGAAGGCGAAGACCTCGCCGGTCTCGATTTTGTAGACCCAGGCGTGCAGGCGCAGCATACCACTGGCCAGGGCCTTGGCCACGGCGGGATGGCTGCGCAAATGCTCCACCTGGACCAGGACGTTCTCCTCCACGGTGGCGTGGAGCAACTCGTTGCCGTGCAGGTGGCCGTAGCTCTCCCACATGATCTGCTCGGTCTTGCGGGCGTGGGCCAGCCAGGCCTTGGTGGCGGGCAGCTCGGCTAGGGTGCCGGGCTCCATGAGGGACTTCATGGCCCCGCAGTTGGAGTGGCCACAGACGATGATGTCTTTCACCTGGAGGCTGGCCACGGCGAACTCGACGCCTGCGGTCATGCCGCCCATGCTGGAGTAGGGGGGGACCAGGTTGCCGACATTGCGCAGGATGAACAGCTCACCGGGATCAGTCTGGGTGATGAGGTTCGGATTGATGCGCGAATCAGAGCAGGTGATGAACAGCGTCTCGGGCGCCTGATCCTGGTTGAGCCGCTCAAACAACTCCTTGTGGGAGCTGAATATCTGCGTCTGGAAGTGGTGAATGCCCTGGACGAGTTTCTGCATGCTGAGAGTCTACCGGAGGTAAGGCTTCCAGATCGACCCCAGATCACAGGCTCAGGTTGGCCAGATGCTCCTCAGGTGTGATGGGGGTGTTGGGCTCGTCGTGGATGACTTTGCCGTCCCGCAGCTTCACGATGCGGTGGGCGTGGCGGGCGATGTCCTCCTCATGGGTCACGAGGATGATGGTGTTGCCCTTCTGGTAAAGGTCCTCGAAGAGGGCCATGATCTCGATGCTGGTCTTGGTATCGAGGGCGCCGGTGGGCTCGTCCGCCAGGAGGATGGAGGGATCATTGACCAAGGCCCGGGCGATGGCCACACGCTGGCGCTGGCCGCCGGAAAGCTGGTTGGGCATGTGGTCGCTGCGGGAGCCAAGGCCGACATTCTCTAGGGCCTGTTGAGCCATTTGGTGGCGTTCGGCGGGAGTCTTGCCTGCGTAGATCAGGGGCAACTCTACATTCTGCAGAGAGGTTGTGCGGGCCAGGAGGTTGAAGGTCTGGAAAACGAAGCCGATTTCCTCATTGCGGATCTGGGCCAGGTTGTCATCGGTCATGGCCGAGGCGAGTTTGCCATTCAGCTCGTAGGTGCCATCCGTGGGCGTATCCAGGCAGCCGATGACGTTCATCATGGTGGATTTGCCCGAGCCTGAAGGGCCCATGATGGCGACGTATTCACCCCGATGGATCTCCATGGAGACCCCGTCCAGGGCGCGTACTTCCATGTCGCCCATCTGGTAGACCTTGGTGATGTCGGTGAGTCGGATCAGGGGGGCGTCGGTCATGGAATCCTCATGGGAGCCTGGCGGGTCCAGGTTTATCTTCGCAGAATCCGGTGAAGCGGTTTAGGAGCTGCTGCCAGTTCCAGGTACAATCGCCCTTCCGTCTTCATTTCCGGCAGGTACTGAATCCGATGATTGCATCCATGCTCCGAGCGCTGGGTCGGCCGCTGTTGCGGCTGCGCTACCGAATCCACTCCGAGGGGCCCCGGCTGGATCTTGCGGAACACAAGCCAGGCATCCTCTTCCTGGCCGGGCACCCGACCCTGGTGGATCCCTACCTGCTGCTGGCGGAGCTGCACCCCCGTTTCGCGCCCCTCCTGGTGGCCGGACGGGACCACGCGGCCTCAGCACCCCTGCGCTGGCTGGCGCGCCTCCTGGGCGCCCGGTCCCTGCCGGACCCGGCGGAGTATGGCTCCCACTGCCGCGAGGCCATGGAGGCGGAACTCCAGGATCTCAGCGGCCAGCTCCGGGCCGGGCGAAACCTGCTGCTCTTCCCTGGTGGCCGCCTGGCTCGCCAGAAACAGGAGGACCTCAGGGACAACAGCATCGTGGCCTCCATCCTCCGGCAAGCTCCGGGCACCCGGGTCGTGGTGGTGCGCCTACAGGGCCTCTGGGGCAGCCGTTTCAGCGCGGCCCGAGGCTGGCGACCCCGGCTGGGACTGGAGCTACTGAAGAGTTTCGGCTACCTATGGGCCAACGGCCTCTTCTTCATGCCCCGCCGGGACGTGCATCTGGTGTTGGAGGAGCTGGAGGGGCTGCCCGATCCGAAGCACCGCACCGAGCTGAATGAGGCCCTGGAAGCTCGCCTGAACCGCGAGGCCACTCCCCGCACCTTCGTGCCCTACCTGGTCTGGAAGGACCACCGGCCCCGGACCCTCCCTGAGCCTCCCCGGCCACGCATCGAGGGCAATCCCCGGTCTGTTCCCGGCCCCGTGCGGGACGCGGTGCGGCGGCATCTGGTGGAGGTAACCGGCCGTCTAGAGGTTGAAGACACCGAGACCCTGGTGGGGGATCTGGGTCTGGATGCCCTGGGCCACCGGGAACTGGAGCTCTGGATCCAACGGGCCTACGGCTATCCCTGCAGCGACCCCGCTTCCCTGCAGACCGTGAGCGACCTGCTCCTGGCCGCCACGGGCGCTGCCGTGTCCCTGCGCCAGGGCGAGCTCAAGGCCGTTCCGGCGGCCTGGTTCCACTCCCGCACGAACCTGCCCATCGTGGTGCCCGAGGGCGACACGATCACGGAGGTCTTCCTCAAGCAGGCCCGGCGTGACCCAAAGCGCGTGGTGCTGGCGGACCAGCTGGGAGGGGTGAAGACCTACGCCGACGTGCTCACGGCCATCCTCGTGCTGAAACCCATCTTTGAATCCCTGGAAGGCACTCACGTGGGTCTCATGCTGCCCGCCTCCGGGGGCGCGAGCATCCTCTACCTGGCCTTGCTCTTTGCAGGCAAGACACCGGTGTTGGTGAACTGGACTGCGGGCTCCCGCAGCATGGCCTTTGGCCTGGACCTGCTGCAGGTGAAGCAGGTCGTCAGCGTGTCCACCCTCATCAACCGCCTGGATGCCCAGGGAGTGGATCTCTCAGCGGTGAAGCCGCGGCTTTTCCTGCTGGATGAGGCCGGAAAGAAGATCCATCTGGTGACCAAGCTGGCGGCGGCCTTCCAGGCCCGGTTCAACTGGACCTCCCTTCTGACGGCCCAGCCCCCGGCCTGCGCAGCGGTGCTGTTCACCAGTGGCAGCGAGAGCCACCCCAAGGCCGTGCCCCTCAGCCAGGGCAACATCCTGGCGAATATCCGGGATTCGACTGAGGCCCTGCAATTCCGCGAAGACGAGCGGGTCATGGGCTGCCTGCCCCCCTTCCATGCCTTTGGCCTCACCACCACCACCATCCTGCCCCTGCTGGCGGGCCTGCGCGTGGTCTACCACCCGAACCCCACTGAGGGCCGCATGCTGGCCCGCCTCATCGAGGCCTATCACGCCACCCTGCTGGTGGGCACGCCCACCTTCCTGGGGGGTATCCTCCGGGTGGCCGAGGACCGGCACCTGGAGTCCCTGCGTGTCGTGGTTTCCGGGGCCGAGAAGTGCCCTGAACACATCTACGCCACCCTGGCTCGGCGCTGGCCCCGGACCAAGGTACTCGAGGGTTACGGCATCACCGAGTGCTCCCCCGTGGTGTCCGTCAACCGCGAGGACGCTCCCCGCACGGGCACCATCGGCCGACCCTTGGCCACGGTGGACTGGGTCATCGTGGATCTGGACTCGGGCCGCCGCGCCGAGCCCGGGGAGCCGGGCATGCTCCTGGTGAAGGGGCCAAGCATCTTTTCGGGTTACCTCAACCAGGACGTGGAATCCCCCTTCGAGACCTTTGAAGGTGCCTCCTGGTACCGCACCGGCGATCTGGTCCGCGCCGAGGAGGGCGTGCTGGTATTCACGGGCCGCCTCAAGCGCTTTGTGAAACTGGGTGGAGAGATGGTCTCGCTGCCCGCCATCGAGGAGGCTCTCTCCCGCCGCTACCAGGGCGAGGAGGAACTGGAGCCCCTGCTGGCGGTGGAATCCTCCACCGAAGAGCTGAACCCTGACCTGATCCTGTTCTCCGTGGCGGGCATCCTCCGGGACGACGCCAATGCCGTGATCCGGGCGGCTGGGCTGTCCTCCCTGCACAACATCCGCGTGGTGCGTCAAATCAATCAGATCCCGACCCTGGGCACCGGCAAGACCGACTACCGGGCCCTCCGGGCGCTGCTCAGCGAAACGTCAGTTTAAGCCCGCTCGTGGCTTTGCCACGAGTGGGCGCGGAACCCCCGGGCAACATCAGCCCTCGGTTTCAACGAGCAACGCCAGACCCAGGCCCCCGCCGATACCCAGCGTCGCCACGCCCAGGCCGCCGCCCCGCTGGCGGAGCTGGTGGACCAGGGTGCAGACGATGCGGGCGCCGCTGGCCCCGATGGGATGGCCCAGGGCCACACCGCCCCCGGCCACGTTGAGGCGCTCGGAGGGGATGTCGAGCTGGCGCTGGCAGACCAGGAGCTGGGCAGAGAAGGCCTCGTTCAGCTCCCAGAGATCGATGTCGGCCACGGTCAGGCCCTGCTGGTCCAGGAGGCGCCGCACGGCGGGCACTGGGGCCTCGCCCATGTCCAAGGGGTCGATGCCCACTTCAGACCAGCTGAGGATGCGGGCGAGGGGCTGGGCTTCACCGACCTGGTCCCGGCGGGCCAGGAGCAGGGCCGTGGCCCCATCGGAAATGGCGGAGGCATTCCCGGCGGTGATCTGGCCATCCGGCCTGAATACCGGCGGCAGCTTGGCCAGGGCTGTCAGGGTCTGATCGGGCCGGGTGCTCTCGTCGTGGTCAAGCAGGGGATGGTCCAGCAATTCCGCGCGGAAGTCCCCCTTGGCCGCGCGGCGGTGGCTCTCCAAGGCCCAGGCATCGGCCTCCAGGCGGGTGATGCCCCGCTTGGCGATCAGCTGCTCGATGGTCTCGCCCATGAGCAGCCCCGTGACCGGGCAGAGGAGGCCGTCCTGATGCATGACGTCGGGAACCTGGCGATGGCCCATGCGGAAGCCCCAGCGCAGGCCTGGTAGCAGGTGGGGTGTGTCGGACATGGCTTCGCTGCCCCCGACCAGCACCGGTTCCGAGCCCAGGGCAAGCCGCTCGGCGCCCAGGATGAGGGCCTGGAGGCTGGACCCGCAGGCCATGTTGATGGTGAAGGCGGGGGTGTCCAGGGCGAGCCCCCCCTTCAGGGCCAAGGTCCGAGCGGGGTTCATGCCCTGGGTGTGGCTGCGGGCCATGCCCCAGAGCAGGCTGCCGGGGCGGGGCAGGGCGGGGTCCGCCAGCAGGCCTTCCACGGCGGCCAGGCCCAGGGCTACGGACCCCAGGCCAGCCAAACTGCCGCCATAGCGACCCTGGGGCAGTCGCTGAGCGGCCAGGATGAGGAGGTCGCCGGCCCTTTTCATGGTGCGGGGGCCCAATCATCGGGGGTGGGCTCCCTGGGACCAAGCCGAGCGTCTGGTGGGAACCAGGCATCCCAGAGGGCCAGGTGCCGGGCGACGTACTCCCGGGTCCAGATCCGGAGGCGGGCGGGCCAGGGGCGGTCGTCGGTGCGGGCTGGCACTCCCCAAGCCCGAAGGCCCATCTGGTCCGCCAGGTAGAGGGCCCGCGGAAGGTGGAAGTCAGAGGTCACGATCACCACCTGGTGCTGCCCGAACACGGCCTGGGCCCGGCGCAGGCTGTCCCAGGTGCGCAGCCCGGCATAGTCACTCACGATGAAAGTGGGGGGCACCCCCTGCTTCACCAGCCAGCGGCGCATGGCCTGGGGTTCGTTGTAGGTGGGGTGCCGGTTGTCGCCGGAGACCAGGATCCAGCGGATCTTTCCGGCGCGATAGAGGTCCAGGGCGGTGCGGAGCCGGCCTTCCAGGATGGAGGTGGGCTCTCCGTCCCCATAGACACCAGCGCCCAGCACCAGCACAGGCCCCCCCACCACAGGCAGCCGATCTGCGGGATAGATCTGCTGATGGTGCATGGCGGGGAACCTTACCAGGGTCCAGAGCAGATCACCGAAGAGGGCCAGTGCCGGGACCAGGATCAGGGGCCACGGACGCTGCCTGCAGCGATGAAGGAAGGCGGAGATCGACATCGTGAGTTAGCATAGACCTTCCGGCCGCTTGGACCCATGGACCTCCGCCAAAATTCAGACTTCCCCAGACGAGACCTCTTGATGAACATGAGCAACAGCCCCTCTCCCGCCCCCTTCCGGGGCAAGCTCCAGGGCTCTGCGCGGATCCTGGCTCCTCTGGCCCTTCTCCTGGTGGCCGGTGGCACGGGCTGCTTCAGGGCCACGGGGCTCAGTCGCCCTGCGGTGGCGGTGGAGGAAATTCCAGCGGTGGGTGGGGACCGGATCGTGGGCCTGAAGGCCACGGCCGGGACCGGCGATTTCTACATCGGCAATGACGCGGCCGCGCTGGCAGTGGACGGGGCGGTCTTCGGCAACCGGGAGGGCCAGTTCGGTGCCGCCTCGGGTGGCGCCATCCTGGACGTGGGGAGCATCTCCCTGGACCAGAGCTACCACCGTGTTTCCATGCCCACAGACATGGTCGAGCGCCTGGGCCCCGTGGCCAACCAGGATCCAGACTTGCCCCTAGTCTTTGATCACTATTCACCTACCTCCGCGGGCGGTGAGACAGGCGGGGACGTGGTCCTGGCCATGACGGGCTACCTGCTGGACCCCAAGGGTAAACTGGGCGTGGCCCGGGACACCCAGGGTCGGGTCAGCGGCGTGACCGTCGTCCACAGCATCTCCCAGGGCAACAACCAAAACTATTTCACGATCGAGACCACGCTCACCAACGCCAGCGGCGCCACCCTCCCCCTGCGGAACCTGGGGGATTACCTTTCCCAGCACGGCGGCGGCCTCCGCTTCAACATTCCGGCCCGGACGGCCTTTGATGGCACACCCCTCAGCAACTGGGGCGTGGAGATCCCGGGTTCGGACTTCAACGCTCCACTGACCAGCAGCGTGGTGGCCCCCATGGTGGGCCTCATGGGTGCAGAGTCCTCGGGCGATACGCTGGACAGCCACTCCTCACTGGGCATCATGCCGCTGGATGTGGACACCTTGTTGGTTACCTCGGATCCCCAGCACGCCCTCACGGAACTGCGCCCCACCTTCCCGGCCCGGCTCGTGGTGGGCAGCCCCGCTGTGGCCAGCCTGCCCAGCGGCGCCTCCCTGATCTACCGCCGCCGACTCTACGTCCTGGGCGGCTCCAGTATCACCAGCTCCCTTCCGGCCGAGGCCACGGTGGTCTTCAGCGAAATGGCCCAGGCCCGCGGCACGCTGCGGAATGAGGATGTGGGCTACTTCTCCTTCACAGCCTTCGGCACTGCGGCACCGGACACCATCCTGGGCACAGCGGTACCCGGCGGCGGCTCCCTGCAGACGGAGTTCCGCTTCGAGCAGTACACCGGCTCCGCCGCGGATCCGACCACAGACCCTTCCAACTGGCTGCTCCAGCGTGTGGAGTGGCATGAGCCCATGGATCTCTCTACAGGTGCCACGGCCACGGGCCTCTACCTGCCCGTGGGAACGCCCCAGCGCTACCGGATCATCAGCCGGAACGCCCTACAGCAGAGTGCTCCCCTCTACTTCGGCACCAATGCAGCGGACACCACCCGGCCCAACCTCGTGACCCCCCTCCTGCTCTCCAGGACTCAGAACTGGCGCCTGGCCGAGCCCCTCAGCCCCGAGCGGGACGAGGTGCTGGACACTTCCGGCAACGTGATCAAGAAGAAGCGGACTGTGCACGGCTTCTACGCCCGGCAGCTGGGCACCCTTGAGGATGCGGGCATGAACCCGCTGCGCATCACCTTCTTCGGGGTGGGCAACCCCGACCCCAGCGTGCAGCGCATGCGAAGGCTCTCCAGCACCTACAGTCCCGTCTACAAGGCCAAGGCCCCTGTGAACCTCACGGCCGGGAATCTGGGTCAATACCAATACACGGCGGGCAACCAGATCTTCGGCACAGCCTTCGGCTATGTGGCCTCTGCGGCCGCCATGTACTTCGCGCCCGGTAACTACCTGGCCTACGCCGCCCGGGGTCCCCTGTCCAACCTGGATACCCTGCCCGTGAAGGCCTTTGATGGCCAGACGGATGTCTGGCACGAGTTTCTGGTAGCCCCGCCCACCCTGCCCACAGGCTGGACCAGCTTCGACCTGCCCGCCCCCACCCAGACCACCACTGGCGGGTTCAACCCCGGCGAGATGCTCAGCTCGGCCCTCTCTGAGGGGGTCGAGATCGTCGCCCGCACTGAGGTGGACCTCCTCACGGATCCCACGGCCCTGCGCACGGAGTTCCGCGCGGAGATCGACATTCCCAGTGTGACGGCCCTCCAAAAGGCGCCCATCGGCAACAATCCCTTCATCGTCGGTGCCCGCAGTTCAAGCCTGTCGGACGGCTTTACCACGGCCCTCTTCATCCCTACACCAACCACGGACCGCAATGGTGGCGCCCGCCCCTCCAAGGGCTGGAACCTCGCGGACTTCATTGCCCAGTCCGAAGGCAGCTACACCGTCGTGCACCGTCCCCGGGGCCCCCAGGGGCTCTTTACGTTGCGTGGCTTCGACCACACCGTGGCCCTGGGCACCGGCACCAATGCCTGGTGGAACCTGACTGGCCCCCTAGCGCTGGGCAAGAAACTCGGCGACTTCGACGCCATCGAGCTGCTGCGGGCCGAAGGTTGCAATCCGGCGGATCCCACGGCCTGGTATGCGGAATACAGCACCCTGCGGGACGACTGGTTCGCCCTGCTCAAGCAGCAGAAGCCCGGTGCCTTCACCAAGGGGCTTGGGCTTTCGGCCGCGACCTTCAGCCTCGATACGCCCGTGGGTCTCTCCAGAACGTACCTGAACATCGGCCCCAGCACCACGAACCTCACCCAGGACGGCACGGTGCCAGTGCTGACTGCCCTGGCGCCGGTTCTCACCGCCCTCCAGAGTGGCGCGGCCGTGGCCTCCACGGGGCCCCTGGTGTTGGCCACTGCCAACGGGGTCGGGCCTGGCGGCCTGGTGACGGGCACCAATGCCAGCGTCAGCCTCAGCATCTCCCTTTATGCGCCGGACTGGCTCCCCGTGGACGAGGTGCGGGTGGTCGTGAATGGCGCCGCACCCATCCCTGTTCCCCTGGCGAGCTTTGTCGCTGACGCCACGGATTCCCGGCTGCGGAAGGCCACCTTGACCGTGCCTATGCCTGCGGGCAAGGACGCCTGGCTGGTGGTGGAAGCGGGTGTCTCGCGCACCCAGACCGGGCCTTACAAGGTCGGGACGCCCTGGAACAAGCTCATGCGGGGCATCTATCCCATCGCCATCACCAATCCCATCTTTGTGGATGTGAATGGCGGCGGCTACACTCCTCCTGGACTCTAGAGGGCAGGAGCAGGCCATGGCGGACTGGCTTCCGGAACGGCTTCCGGAGGATATCGATGCGGAGCGGGCCTTCCTGGCGACCTGCTGTGCCCCGGGCGCGGGCTATGTGGCCAGCGAGGCGGTCTTCAGCCTGTCGGATGAGGACTTCGTCCACCCGGCCCACCGTGCTGTGTTCAGGGCCCTGCGGACCCTCATCGAGGCCCAGGTGGAGGTCAGCTCCCTCACGCTGAAGGATGCCCTTGATCAGGACGACAGCCTCAACAAGGTGGGCGGCTATCCCGGACTGGTGGAGTTGCTGGCCGGTGAGGACGTGGAGCGCCCTCAGGTCCTGGCGGACCTCATCCGGCGTAAGGCCAAGCTTCGCCGCCTGGTGCATCTGGGGGCCGCCCTGGTTCGCCGGGCTGCCGAGGAGGATGAGGCGCCCGAGGTGCTGGTGGACCAGACCGCCCAGGATCTCTTCCACCTGGCCCAGGGCGACGCCAAGGCCAAAGGGTTGCTCACCATCCAGTCCGTGGCGAACGATGCGATGGAGCGCCTCGCAGAGCGCATGGAGGGGCGGCTCTCTCCAGGCGTGCGGGTGGGCTTCAGCCGCTTTGACGAACTCACCCAGGGCTTTCAGCCGGGCAACCTTATCGTGCTGGCAGCGCGGCCGGGCATCGGCAAGACCGCCCTGGCCCTGAACTGGATCCTGCGTGCGGCCCAGGAGCGGGATGGCCGACCAGGGCATTGCGGCGCCTTCTTCAGCCTGGAGATGAGCCACGAGGAGGTCTTCATGCGCCTCCTGTCGGCCCAGAGCCAGACCAACATGAAAGATCTCCAGACCGGACGGGCCAGCAACCGCCTGGACCACGTGCTCCGCTGCCGCGATGAGCTGGTCCAGACGCCCCTCTTCATCTGTGATCAGGCCTCCATCACCGTGCCCCAGATCGCCAACATGGTGGTGAAGCAGGGCACCCAGCACAACCGCAAGGTGGAGTTCGTCATCATCGACTACCTGCAGCTGTTGAGCAGCCCCGAGAACAGCCGTGGCTCCAAGCAGAACGAGGCCGTGCGCATTGGCGAGATCAGCCGTGGGCTGAAGCTCATGGCGAAGGACTTCGGGATTCCCGTGGTGGTGCTCTCCCAGCTGAACCGCGAAGTGGAGCACCGCACCGGCGGTCGCCCCCAGCTCAGCGATCTCCGGGACTCCGGCGCCATCGAGCAGGATGCTGACATGGTGGCCTTCATCCACCGGAAGATGGTGCCCTCCAGCGCCCAGGACGATAATTCTGAGGACTTGAACACCGCCGAACTCATCGTGGCCAAGCACCGCAACGGCCCCACAGCCATCATCCCGCTGCACTTCCAGGGTGAGTTTGCGATGTACCGGGAGATGGTGCGGGAGACCTCGTACAACGCATAAAAAAGGGCGGAAAAGCACCGCCCTTTTTTATGTGGGAAATCAGATTACCTGACTACCAACCATCTTCAGCCTTAATCGCCAAGGTGAATGGCATCGTAACCGAGCCTTCGGCAGCAGGTTGAGAGGATTGGACAGGATTTGTCGGTCTTCGGGACCGAGCCTTGGGTGCCTTTCGGGGCGACCAAGGAGATGGTTATGACCCGCAATGCCATCCAGTTCCAACCAGGGCTTTCCCTCGTCGAGTTCCAGGC
>Ga0118677_10000923_pt1 | contig 62970 bp, 42 predicted proteins | sample AliMusrvi5mmetaG_FD_86154 | JGI IMG/M metagenome (GOLD analysis project Ga0118677, IMG submission 86154) | reverse complement strand
GCTTTCGGTCGTCTGGGGGTGAGGGGGCGGATGCAGGATGCAGGATACAGGATACAGGATGGGACGGATCGGTCTGATCGGACGGATGGATGGATGGGAGTTATGGGATGGGCGGTCATCGCTGACCGCCCTTCCGATGCAGTCGATCATAATCCGTAATACGGGGGCGAGCGGGACGCTCGCGGTCCCAGGGTTACCGTTCGGCGTTGACTTTCTCCGCCGGGGTGCGGCGGGTGAAGAGGTTGCCGAGTTTGCGGAACAGGCCGCCGGTCATGTCGGAAAGACGAGCGCCGCCTTCGTCGATGATCTCGTAGAAGACCGGCACCATCAGCAGCGTGAGCAGCAGCGAGAGCAGCAGGCCGCCGATTAGCGAGATGGCCATCGGTTGGCGCATCTCCGAGCCTTTCGCCAGCGCAATGGCGGTGGGCAGCATGCCGAAGACCATCGCCAGCGTGGTCATCAAGATGGGACGCAGCCGCGTGGGGCCCGCTTCCAACAACGCCTTGCGGCGGTCCATGCCGCGGTCGCGCCGGAGGGTATTGGTGTAGTCGACCATCAGAATGGCGTTTTTCGTCACCAACCCGACCAGCATGATGACCCCGATGGCGGAGACGATGCTGAGCGTCTTGTGGGTGATGGTGAGGGCGAAGATGGCGCCGGCCATCGCCATCGGCACCGACATCATGATGATCAGCGGCGCGAGCAGCGATTCGAAGAGCGCGGCCATCAGCATGAAGACGAGGATGATCGACAACTTCAGCGCATCGCCCATGAAGGCGAAGGATTCCGTCATGAACTCGGCCTGTCCCGCCCAGTTGACGCTGACGCCGGTGAGGTCGAGTTTATCGATTTTGGGCTTCACTTCCTGCTGGATGTTGCCCAGCGCGAAGCCTTTGTCCAACTGCGCGGTGACCGAGACCGCGCGCTGGCGGCTGACGCGTTCCACCTTGGTGGGGCCGCCGGTCGGCAGCAGGCTCACCACATCGCTCAAAAAGATCGGTTCACCGGTGGGACGGTTGCCGACGGCGATCTTCGGCACCTCATTGATCACGTCGCGCTGCGCCTTGGGCAGTTCCACGCGGATATCGTATTCCTTGCCATTCTCCCGGTACTTGGTGGTGGTATCGCCTTCCAAACTGGTGCGCAAAGCGGAAGCGATCTGCGACACGCTGATGCCGTATTGCGCGGCGCGATCACGATCGATATGCGCCTGAATTTCCGGCCGGCCTTCGCGCCAGGACAACTGCGTGCTGTAGGTGCCTTTCGTCTGCTTCAAGATCGACTCGACTTGCTTGGCGACCAGTTGCGTGCGGGCGATATCCGCGCCGCTCACTTCGATGGTCACCGGTGCGCCACCCCCCCCGCCGCCGGAGGTCATGGTGGCGGTGATCTTCACGCCCGGGTCGTTGGCGAAATCGGTATTGACCTTCTTCACCACGTCATCCGTGCTGCGCATCGGCGACGGCAACAGGCCGAACTGAATCAGGGCCACCTTCACCGGCGAAAGCTTGAGCACGCTCAAGTCCTCCAGTTCGACGTTCAGCGATGCCAGGTCGGCGCCTGAACTGCCGGCGCTCATCATGCTGCCGCCGGTAGAACCGACTTTCGTGGTCACGGTTTTGGTTTCCGGATAGATCGTCTTATCGAAGAGCGTCGTTTCGATCTTCCGCACTTCGGCATCGGTCACTTCCAGCGGGGTGCCGACATCTTCCTGGACGGTGATGGAGAACTGCCGGCGGTCCACCTGGGGTTGAAATTCAAAGGTGAACGCGGTGGGCAGGAAGAGAATCACCGCCGCCAGTACTGCCGTCCAGATGGCCAACGGGCGGACGATCAGCGAGGTATCGAACCGCTGGGGCGTTTTCGCCGGCAGCGAGAGCATATAGGCGGCGATTCCCAGCGAGAAGATGATCCCGAGGAAGAGCAACTGCGTTGGCAGCCATTGCATTTTCGACCCGATGACGCAAAGGACCACCGAGACGATGAGCGCGAAGACGGTATACAGCGCGCGTGCCCACCGGCGCAGGCTCCGCACGACGGACCAGATGAGCGCGACGACGATCAGCACGACGGCCAGCGTGGGCACGCCGACGGCATATTGGCTGATGGGCGGTTTCGGCACGGTGGAGGCGATACTGGCCACCAGCGTCATCACCCCGAGGCAGATGACCACCGGGCGATGGTCCAGCGCCCAGGCTAGAATCAGCCGGTAGGTATGATCGAGCCGGTTGTAGCCGGCTTCCCACGCCTGGGTGAAGCGATAGAACAAGCCGGGATTTTCGCGCTGGCGCTCCTCATCCACATCTTCTTCCTCACGGCTCTTCAGCCACAGGGAGGCCAGCATGGGCGTGAGGGTGAAGGAGATGAAGAGCGAGAAGAGCGTCGCGGTGGCCACCACCGCGCCGAATTGGCGGAAGAACTGCCCGACGATGCCGCCCATAAACGCGATCGGCACGAACACGACTACGTCAACCATGGTGATGGTCATTGCCGCCAGACCGATCTCCGTCCGCCCGTTGAGGGCAGCTTCTTTGGGTGGTTCCCCCATCCGCAAGTGGCGGTGGATATTTTCGATCACCACGATCGAGTCATCGACCAGAATCCCCACCGAGAGCGACAACCCGAGCATGGACATCATGTTGGCGGAAAAGCCGGCGAAATGCATCACGGTGAAGGTGGCAATCATCGAGGTGGGGATAGCCAGCCCGACGATCAAGGTGCCGCGCATACTGTGCAGGAACAGGAAGACGATCAGAATGGCCAGCAGCGACCCGTCGCGGAGCGAGGAATAGACGTCGTTCAGTGTCTCTTTGATGAAGGTGGACTGATCGAACGCGACCACCGCGGTGATGTCGGCGGGCAGATCGTGTGGTTTGGCGGCGGTTTGTGTGTCAACTTTACCGGCCTTCACCGCTTCCTCGGTGAACGGTTTGCCGGTTAACGCCTCCATCTCCTTGCGAACTTCCTCCACCACCTTCACCGTGTTGCCATCGGATTGCTTTTGCACCGTCAGCGTGACGCTGGTACCGCGATTCAGGCGGGTGAGTTGTTCCGGTTCCGCCACGGTATCGTGCACCTGGGCGATATCGCCCACCGTGAGATTGGGATTGGTGGCGCTGGCGATGCGCACGGCGAGAATCTGCCGCGGGCTGGTGAATTCCCCCATCACGCGAATGGCGTAGTCCCGCGCATGCTCCTTGATGGTGCCGGAGGGGAGATTGAGATTTTCCGCCGCCAGCGCGTTGACCACCTGGTTGATATTCAACCCGTAGGCATCCAGCCGGTCTTTATCCACTTCGACGCGGATTTCGCGCACGTCGCCGCCGGCGACGTCCACCGAGGCCACGCCGGCCAACTGGCTCAGGCGGTCTTTCACCACGTCATCCGCGAGCAGGCGCACATCCTGCGAGCGGCGGCGCTGGCTGGAGATGCAGATAGTGACCACCGGCGTCGCGCTGACATCGAGTTTCTGCACCACCGGCGCTTTGGCGTCTTGCGGCAGTTGATTGCGGATGGCGTCGAGTTTGCTGCGCACGTCGGAGGCGGCGGTGTCGATGTTGGTGCCGAGTTCCAGCTCCATCACCACGTTGGAGATGCCTTCCGATGAGGTGGAGGTGAGCTTCTTCAACCCGCTGATGGTGCTCACCTGATCTTCGATCGGTTTGGAAATCAGCGTTTCCATCTCTTCCGGACCGGTGCCGGTATAGACAGTGCTGATGAAGAGCATGGGGAAATCGATCTTCGGGTACAGATCGACCGGTAATTTGCCGCGCGATTGCAATCCCAACACCACCAACGCGAGCACCAGCATGAGAATGGTGACCGGTCGGGTGATGGCCAAACGTGTTAACTGCATGGGACAAGTGCTCCGTTACGGTGTATGCATTCAGGAGTCAGCAGCCGGCAGTCCGTAGATTTCCCCCGGGTATGGGACAACATGACTGCCGGCCGCCGGCTGCTAATTACTGGCGTTGTCGTTACGCTCGTTGTCGCTATTGTTTTTCGCCGCGTCGGCCTTCGGTGTGGCGGACGGTTTCGGCTGGTCGTTGTTGACGGCAATTTTATCGCCGTCCAGCAAGGTTTGCTGACCGACGGTGATCACTTGCGTGCCGGAGACGATGCCGGAGAGAATCTGCACGTAATTGCCATCGATAATGCCGGCGGTCACGGTGCGCTCGCGCGCCACACCATCTTCCGCGAGATAGATCACCTGCTTGCCGTCGCGATCGACCAGCGCGGATTTCGGCACCGCGAGGGCGTGCGGATAGCGCTCGGTGATGATTTGCCCGCGCGCAAACATGCCGGGGTAGAGGGCGGGATTGGCCGGCACGATGATGCGCACGAGGAAATTGCGGGTTTTTGCGTCTACCACCGGCACGACTTTTTGTACCGTCCCGATGATCGAGGCAGCCTGCCGGTCGCCGAAGAGGTTCTCCCGGCTCCCTTGCATGGCATCGACCGCTAACTCGACCGACTGCCCGGAACGCATGCGCGTCGCATCCAGTTCCGAGACGTTCGCCTCGAAGTCGAGGGAATGCGTGGACGAAATACCCATCACGTCCTTGCCGGCGCCCAGGCTGGTGCCCAGATCGACCAGTTGATGGGATACCACGCCGTCTACCGGAGAATAAATCTGCGTGTAATCCTGATTCTGCAACGCCATCGCTTTGGCTTGATGCGCCTGCTCGAGCGCGGATTGCGCGGTGTAGATGTCATTTTTGCGCACCAGGTCGAGTTTGCGGCCCGCATACGCCTCCTGCAGCGCCTGGTCGGCTTGCTGCACGCCGGCGATGGCCGTCAGCACATCCTTATCGCGCATCACGTCGATGTGCTTGGACCCGCGGGCGGCTTCCGCACTCGCTTTCGCCTGTTCCAGCGCGGTACGGGCAATTTCCACGTTGGCACGCGCGACATCGATCTGTTTGAGATTGGCGCGCGCCCCGCTGAGGCCTTCATTGGCTTGCCGGACACCGGCTTCGGCCGCCTGGATATCTTCCACGCGCGCGCCTTCTTTGATCATCGATAATTGTTCTTGCGCGGATTTATACTGCTCAAGGGATACCTGCATTTTCGCATTGGCATTGTCCAGCAACGAACGGGCAATGGCTTTATCCGCATACAGGTTCTGATACCGTTCGTAGTTGGTCTTATCGTTTTCGTAGCTGACCTTGGCCTGGCGCACCGCGCTTTCCGCCACCGCCCGCTCCTGCGTTCGCGCTCCGTTCTTCACCTCGGCCAGGTGGCTTTTGGCGGCATCCAGCGTGGCTTCCGCCGATTTCACCTGCGCGATCATGGTGGCTTCCGTGGCGTCGGCGGTCACCTGGGCTTGTTTATAGCGGGCTTCCGCGGCGGCGATGCCGGCGTCGGCGATGTTGATGCCGGTACCGGTAGAGGTGAGTTGTTGCGCGACGGCGGCTTTCGCGACTTCCAGTCGGGCGCGGGCGGCGCGCAGGCCGGCCTGCGCGCTACGGATGCCGGCGTCCGTCGCCAGCTTCTGCTGCTCGTAGGCGGCCTTCGCCTGATTCACCCGCGACCCGGCGGCATCCACGGCGGCATCCGCCGAGAGCACCTGGGAGCGGGCATCCGCGTCGTCCATCTTCACCACCACCATGCCGCGCTTCACCGGCGTGCCTTCTTTGCCGATGACCCACACGACACGGCCGGCAATGCGCGTGCCGACGGTGACCTCATTGGCCGCCTTCAACGTGCCGGTGACCGGCACGCGCGCCGCCAGATCGCGCGGGACGACCCGCGTCACCGTGACCGGGATCGCCTTAACGCCCCTCTCGGCGGCATTCGCCGCGGCGCCGGCAGGGGGAGCCGCTGCCGACGGATTATCGGTCGCTTTGCGCGCACAAGACGCAATTAGCAACGTCATCGCGACGCCCGTCGCGATTAAGAGCCAGGTTTGTTTCCGCATAATCTGATTCCTTATAACTCGTCGGACGACGTTTCATCCCGTAATTGTTTGCTCATCTGCTCAAGGGAATGCGCCATCTGCTGCAGCAGTTGCTGCAACTCTCCTACTTTGGCCAGCATCAGCATATTCGGATGCAGCGGGTGGCGAAAAACGAGCAGTTTGTCGGACGGATGGATGTCACAGTCGCGCCGGGCATCCGCGGGAATCACAACTTGCCCGCGTTCTCCCAACGTGACCGATCCGTAGAAGCAATCTTCAAGTGATGGTAATGGATGCATAGGTATCTCACCGGAATATGAAAAGTATGATTAATCATATGATTCACCGGCGAGCATGTCAAGAGTGCCTCGCCGGGTATCCGCCCGAGAAGCCGGCAACAGCTTGAAAAGCGACTCGACAGGGGAAGCGTCGACAGGTATGATGGGAGGCGGGTGGCAAGCAGCCGTTGGCTGTTGGCGATTGGCTGTTGGCTGTTGGCCATTAGCTGTGGGTGATGGAATTTTTCTCGCTCCCGTAAGGTCAACCAACAGCCGGCAGCCAAAAGAAAGGACCATTTCATGCGAACTATTACCGTGGCACACAGTCCGGACGCTGACGATGCGTTTATGTTTCACGCGTTGGCGAATGGCAAAATCGATACCGGCGATCTGACCTTCACGCATACCTTGATGGATATCGAGACATTGAATCAGTGGGCGGCGGAGGAACGCTTCGACGTGACGGCGTTGTCGTTTCATGGCTATGCCTACCGCACGGAGCAGTATCTGCTGCTTCCGTGCGGAGCGAGTTTCGGCGACGATTACGGACCAAAAGTGATCGCGCGGCGCGAATTCTCTCGCACCGAACTGCGCGCGGTGACCGTGGCCGTGCCCGGCCCGCTCACCACCGCGGCGCTGGCGCTGCAACTCTATCTGCCGGGGGTCGCGACGGTCAACCTGCCCTTCGACGATATTCTTCCCGCCGTCGAGCGCGGCGAAGTTGAGGCCGGGGTGATTATTCACGAAGGCCAATTGACATACTCCGACCAGGGCTTGCTGCAGCACGTGGATCTGGGCGTCTGGTGGAAAGGCGAGACGGGCCTGCCGCTGCCGCTGGGCGGGAACGGGATTCGGCGGGCACTGCCGCCCGACGTGCGGCGCGCGGTGGCGCATTACCTGCGGCTGGGCATCGATTATGCGCTGGCGCATCGCGAGGAAGCGCTGGCCTACGCGTTGAGCTTCGGGCGCGGTCTCGATCCCGGCAAAGCCGATACCTTCATCGGCATGTACGTCAATGACGTCACCCGCGATTACGGTCCGGTTGGCCGCCAGGCGGTAGCGACGTTGCTCGATTACGCGTTCGTCGCCGGCGTGCTGCCGCGGAAGGCCGAGGTAGAGTTTGTGGAGTGGGAGTAGCCGGTTTCAGGTGTCGGGTGTCAGGTGTCAGGTTTATCGGATGGGTCGGACACCCGAAACCCGACACCTGAAACCTGAAACCTCTCCGAGGTGTCTAACCTGCATATGAGTACAACGACGAGTGCGACCGCTGCGCGGCTGGTGTATTATGCGGATGCGATTCGCGAGGCGATGGCGGAAGAGATGCGGCGCGACCCGCGGGTGGTGTTGTTCGGCGAAGATATCGCCTGTTATGGCGGTTCGTTCGGCGTCACGCGCGGGTTGGTGGATGAATTCGGCCCCGAGCGGGTGGTGAATACGCCGATCTCCGAGGGTGGTTTCACCGGGCTGGCGATCGGCGCGGCGTTGACCGGTCTGCGCCCGATCGTGGAATACATGTTCATGGATTTTATCGCGCTGGCCTCCGATCAGATCATCAACCATGCCGCCAAGTTTCGCGCCGTCTACGGCGAGCAGGCGCAGGTGCCGATCGTCTTTCGCGCGGCGGCGGGGGGCGGGCGCAGCTACGGCGCCACCCACTCGCAGATGCTGGAAGGCTGGTTCATGCACGTGCCGGGGTTGAAGGTGGTGGCGCCGGCCACCGCGGAAGACGCGAAAGGCCTGATGATCTCCGCCATACGCGACGACGGCCCGGTGCTGGTGGTGGAACACAAAGACCTGTATAAAGTCCGAATGCCGCTCGCGGAGACGACGGCGCCGATCCCCTTCGGCTTGGCGCGGTTGGTGCGCGCGGGGAACGATTGCACGCTGATCGGTTATTCCAAAACCGTCCATACCGCCGGTTTGGCCGCGGTGGAACTGGCAAAGGAAGGCATCGACGCCGAGGTGATCGACCTGCGCAGCCTGAAACCGCTCGATACCGCGATGCTGGCGGCCTCGGTCCAGAAGACCGGTCGCGCGGTGGTGATCACCGAAGCAATGGGCACTGCCGGGCCGGCGACGGAAATTGCCTGCCAGATTCTCGATCACGCCTTCGATTACCTCAATGCGCCCATCGTCCGCCTCACCACCAAGGAGACGGCCATCCCCTTTGCCCCCACCCTGGAGCAACAAGTGATTCCCTCGGTGCAGGATGTTGTACAGGCGGTGCAGAAGATCATGTAAGACGGTGTGGGAGTAAAGTAGTAGAGTAGTAGAGTAGTGTGTGCCAGGTAAGCCTGGTACCATAGACCATTGCTCCCATAAGTCGCATAAGTCCCATCAGCACTGTCATTGAGTGAGAATACACTGTTTATGTCATTCGACCAACACCTTGCCACCGGACGGAAATCGCTGTTGCGCGGTGATTATGCGGCCGCGCTGACCCAGGCGGACGCCGCGCTCACCCTGGATGGCGACGCCTTCGTGGCGTTGGCGTTGCGTGGACGCGCGTTATATCTGCTCGACCGGCCCACCGAGGCGCTGGACACTTTTCTCCTGGCGTACGCCGCGCTGCATCGCGACGAGGATGAGGCGGAAGAGGAACCGGCGGAACACGAGCGTGAAATCATCGAAGACGGCGCCGTGCGCGTGGAGGTGCTGGAGACGCTGCTGGCGCTGCAGGCGACCCATCCCCTCGATACTTCGTTACGTTCCCTACTCGGTGAGATGGCCGAACAATGCGGGCGTTTTACGCTGGCGCGGGACACCTTCGAGGCGCTGATCACCGAGCAACCCGAGAATCTCGATGCCTGGGAAGGTCTGGTGCACGCCACCTGTCACGACAACCTGGATGCAGGGTGGCCGGTGGTGCAGCGCGCGCTGAAGCTGCATCCGGCGCATCCCCTCTTCCACGAATTTTTCGGCTACATCTGCTTCCGCCGCCGCCAGTATATGGCAGCGTTGCGCGCGTATCGCCAGGCGATTGCGCTGGGTGCCGACGACATGGAGAATTACGAGTCGCTGGTGCAGTGTTTTATCGCCCTCAATGAGACGGAAGCCGCGCTGGACGTTGCCGCTGTCCTGGTGCGCCAGCGCGGGGATGAGGTGGATATCCAGCGTTTTGCACTGGACGTCGCCTTGCAATGCAGTCATCCCGAAGTGGCGCTGCAGCACGCGCACCAACTGGTGCGGCTCGAACCGACGCACGCGGACACCTACCTGGATAAAGCGCACGTCGAGTTGGCGCTGGACGATTGGGACGCCGCTGAGCGCACGTTGGTGCTGGGGGCGCGCAAAGCGCGAGACGGTCAATGGGCGCTGTACGATCTGGTGGATATGTTGATCGCGGAAGGGAATCTGCCGACGGCGGAGCGGGTGGCGCAACTGGCGGTAACGCTGGCGCCGGAGGCCCCGGAATCCCATGCCGCGCTGGGGAAGGTCTACCGCGAGCAGGAAGAATTCGAAGACGCGCTCACCGCTTTTCAGCGTGCCGCGCACTATGCTCCGCATGAAGATGTCTACCAAACCTGGATCGGGGTAGTGCTCGATAATATGGGCGAGTACCTGCCGGCCATCCGCACCTTCGACACCGTGCTTACGCGCCATCCGACGGATAGCTGGACGCTCACCAATCGCGGCTTGAGCTATCTGGCGCTTCAGCAACCGCAGCGCGCCCTCGACGACCTGACCCATGCCATCGAGCTCGATCCGGAAGACGCCTCGCTCTACTTCTGGCGCGGTTGCGCGTTCGTGCTGTCGAACGATCATGAACAAGCATTCAGCGAACTGCGCCGCGCCATCGACCTAGACGAAGAGATGCTCCAGTGGCTCGATCAGGAAGCGATGCTCGACCCGATCCGCCAACATCCGCGTTTCCAGGCGCTGCGCGAGTCGTAACCCGCGAATACCAGATCAATAGTCGGATCTGACTGATCCGTCCGATCCGACTGAAAACGCCGGGATATCACCCATGCATGCAGATGAGAATGGACAAATACTGGCCGCATACCCGCTTTCGGCCATCGAGCGGACGAATCGCCTGCTGGCGGATTATCTGTCCGGCGCGTTTCCCGTCGGCGAGTTTTTCGCGCATGCGCCGGATGATATCATCGCGCTGGCGCGGGAAGTGCGCGCGCCGAGTGACCGGGCGGCGGTGGCGGCGGTGCTGGGTGACTTTCAGCGTGAACTGGGCGCGGCACAACCGGCGGTTGACGCCGCCGCTGCGCTGGCCGATCCCACCACGCCGGTGATTACCGTCGGCCAGCAACCGGGCCTGCTCACCGGTGCCTGCTACACCATCTATAAGACCCTCACCGCCATTGCGCTGGCGCGCCGGGTATCCGCCGAACTGGGACGACCGGTGGTGCCGGTCTTCTGGGCGGCGACCGATGACGACGACCGCGGCGAGGTCGATCATTGCGCGTGGTGGGATCAGCACGAAGCGTGGCAGGCGATTCACTACCCCGACGATGCCGGCCTGCCCGGGCAACTGGTGGGGGATTTACCGGCGGGCGAGGCCGGCCGGCAGGTGCTCGCGACGGCGCTGCCGCTGCTCGCAGGATTGCCGCACGCGGAGGAAGTCGAGACGTTGTTGCGGGAGACGCTGGCGGACAGCGCCGACCTGGGCTACTGGTTTTGCCGGGTGATGGCACGTCTTTTCTCTCCGCTGGGGTTGGTGGTTTGCGACCCGCGCCTTCCGTCCCTGCGCCGGTTGAGCACCGAGGTGCTGGCGCGCGAACTGGCCGCGCCGCTGCAGACTACGGTGCTGGTCAACGCGCAGGCGAAGGCATTGCAGCAGCGCGGCTATCGTCCGGCACTGCTGAAACCTCCCGACAGCGGCAATTTCTTCCTCACGGATACCCGTCGTCACCGCGTCACCTTTGACGGCGAACGCTTTCATGCTGATGAACGGGATTATGCACCAGCGGCGTTGCGCGCCGTGCTGACGCATCCCGACTCGACACCGCGCCTGCTGCCGAATGCCGTGCTGCGGCCGGTGGTGCAGGAATATCTCTTCGGCAGCGCCGCCTGCGTGGTGGGACCGAACGAGTTAGGGTATTGGGCGGAACTGCGGCCAGTGTTCCAGGCATTGGGCGTGGCGATGCCGGCGGTGATTCCGCGCGCGGCCGTGACGCTGGTGCCTCCCGCCGCCGCGCGCACCCTGCGCGAATGGCAGCTCGATCCGCTCGATTTGCTGATCGATCCCGATGGGGTGCGCTTTGGCCTGCTGGAACGCGCGCTGCCGTCCGCGCTGAACGCGCAGTTTGCCGATGGCCGCGCCCACCTCGCGCGCATGACCGCGGCCTTGACCGAGACGCTGGCGCAGTTGGATGCCACGCTGCCGGCGTCCGCGCTGGCGATGCAGCAACGTATGGAGAACGAATTCGAGCGCCTGGAGCGCAAGACGCTTAAAGCGGTGGAACGGCGCTCGGGTGAGTTGACCGGACGCCTCAGTCGCGTGCAATCGGTGCTGTTTCCACAGCACGCCCCGCAGGAACGCGCGCTGAATATCTTCCCGCTGCTGGCGCGCCACGGCCTGCCGCTGCTCGAGCGACTGCTCGTCTTGCTGGAGAAGAAGGAAGGCCAACATCTCTTTGTCGAATTGTGTTAAGATAACGCGCGTTGCACGTGAAGAGATAGGTACTGCGGTCAGCCAGATGAAATTTGCGGACGATGAACAAAACCAGGCGATGGGAGCAACGGCGGGTGCGCCGTTGTCGATCTACCCCTCGCTGCTCTCCTTCGATTTTTCCTGCTTGCGCGCGCAAATCGTCGCCTTGACGGCCGCCGGCGCGGCGGGATTCCATTTCGATGTCATGGACGGGCAGTTCGTGCCGAATCTCACCTTCGGCGCGCTGGTCCCACGGGCGCTGCGCCCGCACACCCCCCTGCCGTTTGCCGCGCATCTGATGGTGTATACTCCCGAGGCGCTGATCGATCCGCTGGTGAGCGCCGGCGTCTCGTGCCTGTATCTGCATCCGGAATCCACTCCCCATATTCACCGCGCGTTGGGACGCGTGCGCGACGCCGGCGCCGTGCCGGGGATCGCCATCAATCCGGGCACGCCGCTGGTGATGCTGGAGCCGGTACTGGAGTTAGTCGAGGCGATTTTGGTGATGACGGTCAATCCGGGTTTCGGCGGGCAGGCATTCATTCCCACCTCGCTCGGGCGCGTGGCCGAACTGCGCGCACTGTTGGAGCGGCGTGGACTCCATCCGGCGATCGAATGCGACGGCGGCGTCGATAGCGAGACCATCGGACCATTGCGGCGTGCGGGGATGACGGGTGCGGTGATCGGTTCGGCATTATTTGCACAGGGAGATCCCGCGGAGAATCTGCGGCGATTTCAGCAAGCAGCGGGGTGCTGATGGGACGTATTGATTTACATTTACATACCACTTATTCCGATGGTACGGCGACGCCGGCCGCCGTCGCCACACAGGCGGCCGCCCGGCGCGTCGGATTGATCGCCATTACCGATCATGACGAAACTGCCGGCATCATCGAAGCGCAGCAGGCGGGACAGGCGCTGGGCGTCACCGTGATCAGCGGTGTGGAGATCAACACCGACTCCGGCCATGAAGAGATTCACATCCTGGGTTACGGTTTTCCGATCGGATCGCCGATCCTGGCGGAAGGCTTGCAGGCGTTGCGCGCTTCACGCCTGGAACGCGCGGCGAAGATCGTCGAGCGGCTGAACGCGCTGGGGTATCCGCTGAAACTCGATCGCGTGCTGGCTATCGCCGGCAGCGGCTCCGTGGGGCGCCCGCATATCGCGCGCGCGCTGGTGCAGGAAGGTTTTGCGCGCTCGAGCAGTGATGCCTTCAGCAACCTGATCGGACGCGGTTGCCCGGCCCATATCTCGCGTAAACCCTTTACCGCGGAGGACGCCATTGCGCTCATTCATCGCGCCGGCGGCATCACCTCGCTGGCCCACCCAGGCAAACTGGGCGATCCGGCGCGCGTCGTGCGCGAATTGCAGCCGGCCGGATTGGATGCACTGGAAGCCTACCACAGCGACCACAGTGCCGGCGCGGTGAAGCGCCTGCTGCAGATTGCCGCCGACGCGCGATTACTGGTCACCGGCGGTACGGACAGCCACGGCCCCGGCAGCCCGCGCGTGGTGGCGATTGGCAGTCTGGATATCCCTGAATCGGTCGGCGAACAGTTATTAGCGCGCTTGAACGCCGATCTCCGTCACGAAAAAGTCATTCCCCCCCTTGGCGCGCGCAATCCCGGACTTGGAACCGATACGCATGTCGTATAGCCTGACACTTACTACTATTGCCGACGAAGTGCACGCGCTCCTGCGTGAGCGGGCGCTGCGACCCGATTTCGCCCCCGAGCAACTCGTCGACGCCGTGCTGGCCTACCCGGAAGCGGGCGGCAAAGCATTGCGCCCGGCGATGCTGACCTGGTCGTGCCTGGCGCTGGGCGGACCGCGCGCGGCGGCTATCCGCGCCGGGTCGGCGGTGGAACTCTATCACACCTACACCCTGGTGCATGATGACATCATCGACCGCGATCCCGTGCGCCGTGGCCGGCCAAGCGTCCATGCGCTGATGGAGGCGATGGGACGCCAGCACTTCCGGTTGGATGACGAAGCGGCGCATTACGGTCTCTCCATGGCCATTTTGGCCGGTGACTGTTTGCAATGCTGGGCGGTCTCGCTGCTCGCGTCCCTCCCCGATCTCGGTTGTGATCCGGCGCTGGCCTTGCGGCTGGTACATCGGCTGCAGCATGTGGTCGGCCCCGCGATTGTCGAAGGCGAAGCGCGCGATATTCAGTTGCCGTTTTTGCCCATCGCCGACATCCCGCGGGAGGAGATTCTGCATATGATGCGCACAAAGACCGCGGCGCTGTTTGCCTATTGCGGGTGGGCGGGCGGCCTGCTGGCACGGGGGACGGAAGACGCCGCGGTGCGAGCGCTGGCGCGCTTCGGCGAGCAGGCCGGCATCGCGTTTCAATTGCAAGACGATGTACTGGGGCTGATCGGGGAACCGACCAAACTCGGCAAACCGGTGGGCAGCGATCTCCGCGAAGGCAAACGCACGCTGATTGTGGCCATTGGCTGGGCTCGCGCCGATGCCGGCGAACGCGCGCGCTTGACGACGGTGTTGGGCCAACAATCCGCGACCGCGGAAGCCATCCGCGACGCGACCGCACTTTTGTGCCGCCTGGGAGCGGTCGACGAAGTGCAAACGATGGCCAACGCCTATCTCGATCAAGCCCTCGATGCGCTCGCGATCCTGCCGGATTCCCCGGAAACCACCCAATTGCGCGACCTGGCCTTGAGCCTGGTCAAGCGGGAGAAATGACGCACGCTCTCTGATCGGGCTTGCGCGCGGTGGCGGGATGGCGCGGCGGGGACCGTTCCCTTCGAGAGAACGGTGCGGTAGCGGCAACCTTCCCGCGTGCACTGGTCGCGGAGCGCGATTGGCGTCGGCTTCCAAACAGTGCTAAGCGTCCAACAGGATGCTGATTATTATTGGCGTTAGTTTTTACTTGAACCGTATTGGGGACCGTCCCCTGGAGAGATGTTATGACCAAACGTGAACGTTTTCTGGCGTTTGCCCGCTTTGAGCCGGTAGACCGTATACCCCGGAATGCCGGTTTTGTCGAGAGCATGTATGAAAAGATGACGGCCTTCCTGGGCGCGAACCCGTACGTCCACTACGATATGGATAACGGCAGCGGCGCCGGCTTGACACCGCCGGAAGGATTCCAGCCGCCGGATTATTCCGTTTATCATCCCGACTATACGCCGGGAAAAGACGGCTTCTCCATCGACGGCAATGGCTGCGGGCATCTCAACCACGGCTTTTATCACTTTACCGAATATCTCAGCCCCTTGCGTCATGCGACCAGTTTCCGCGAGATCGAGCGCTATCCGATTACCAGTAACGAAGGGTGGTCGGATACCGCGATGCGTGAGGCCCGCGTGGCGGCACACGCCGCGGGCAATTACGCCAGCGTCTGGGTCGGGCATATGTATGAGAACGCCTGGCAAGTTCGCGGGTATGAACCGTTTTTAGAAGATTTACTCGTCCAGCGGGAATGGGCGGAATTGTTGCTCGACCGTTATTGCGAGAACAACCTGCGCACGGCGACCGCCGCCGCGCGCGCCGGTTATGACTGCCTGATCACCGGCGACGACGTGGCCAACCAGAATGCACTGATGTTTCAGCCGCAACTCTGGCGCGAGGTGATGAAGCCGCGCTGGGGGAAGGTGTATGCCGCCGCGCGCGCCATCAAACCGGATATTCAAATCTGGTATCACTCGGACGGCAACGTGATGTCGATCCTCGACGATTTAATCGAAATCGGCGTCACCATCCTCAATCCGGTGCAGCCGGAGTGCATGGACCCGCTGGAGATTCGCCGTCGCTACGGCAATCAACTGGCGTTCGATGGCTGCATTGGCACGCAATCCACCTTTCCCTTCGGCACGGTGGAGGAGATGCGCCGGACCGTGCGCGGCTTGATCACCGCGCTGGATGCCACCCACGGCGGATTGATGCTCGGACCGACGCATGTGCTGGAGCCGGAGGTGCCGGCGGAGAATGTCGCGGCATTTTTTGAGGAATGCGATCGCCGGTGACTACTGGACTGACTCACCGGCGTGCGCGTCCACCGGTGCAATCGGTCACCTGATTCGACCCATCCTACTAAACATAAATTATAATATTGTGTCATTCATGGTTGACATCATACGGCCAGGTTCTTATAATGACACGAGAGAACTAACGACGCTCGGATGGCGTCATGGCTGTCTCGACACCAGTGGAATTGGACATGACGCAGTTGCAATTAGACTTTTTGCACAGCAGCGCAGTGATAGATTCGTTGCGAAAGGGGAGGCAAGTGGTAAAAATACATGACGGCCAGGCGAAAATCAAGGTCGTCGGTGTCGGTGGCGGCGGCAGTAATGCCATCGATCGGATGATCGAGGCAGGATTGGGTGGAGTCGATTTCGTAGTCACCAATACCGATATGCAAGCCCTGGCGCGCTCTGCCGCCGAACGGAAAGTGCAGATCGGGGAAGATGTGACGCGCGGTTTAGGCGCGGGCGGCAATCCTGAGATCGGTCGGCAAGCGGCTGAAGAAAGCCGGCAGGAATTAAAGAATATCCTCGATGGTTCCGATATGGTCTTCATTACCGGCGGTATGGGAGGCGGCACCGGCACCGGCGCCAGCCCGGTTATCGCGGAGATCGCCAAGGAGCTCGGGGCGCTGACCATCGCGGTGGTCACGAAACCGTTTCGCTTCGAGGGACGGCGCATGGCGCTGGCGCAAGAAGGCATTACCCGTTTGAAAGGGAAGGTCGATGCGCTGATTACCATCCCGAACGAACGCTTGCTGGGCGTGGTCCCGAAGAATACCACCATGCTGGAAGCCATGCGCTACGCGGATGAAGTGTTGCGCCAGGGCGTGCAGGGGATTTCGGACTTGATTACCGTGCCCGGGTTGATCAACCTGGACTTCGCGGACGTCAGCACGGTCTTATCCGGCGCCGGCACCGCGTTGATGGGCATCGGCGAGGGGCAGGGTGAGCGACGCGCGGCCGAAGCGGCCCAGGGCGCCATCTCCAGCCCGTTGCTGGAAACCTCGATGGAAGGCGCGTCACGCGTGCTCTTCAATATCACCGGCGGGGCCAACTTGAGCCTTAACGAAGTCGATGAAGCGGCGAACATCATTGCCGCGGCTTCCGGGATCGATGATGCCAACGTGATCTTCGGCATCGTCTTCGATGAGAGCATGGACGATCGCGTGCGCATCACCGTGGTCGCCACCGGCTTCACCAGCGATCCGTTGGAAGATGGCGCGCGCACGATGAGTGTGCCGTCCATTCCGGCGCTGTCGACATCGACGGCGGATTCCGATCTGGAAATTCCGACGTTCCTGCGCCGCCGTTAACCCGTCATCCCCTACCGGGAATGCGGTGATAATCGCGGAAGGCTGAAGCGCGACGGGTGTCTACGCCCGGTGCGACTTCAGCCTTCCGCATAACTACTATATTCTACGTCCGCCGATTGGTTCATGAGCATGAAATTGCCGCGAAGCGAAGAGAAGGCCCCGCAATATTTCGTCGTCATCACCGGATTGTCCGGCGCGGGCAAGACGCAGGCGGTGCATTGCCTGGAAGACATGGGCTTCTATTGCGTGGACAATATGCCGCCCGCGCTGGTACCGCAATTCGCCGAACTCTGCGCGCATTCCCACGGCCGCGTGACGCGCGTCGCGGTGGTGATGGATATTCGCGGCGGCTATTTCTTTGCCAACCTCTCCGAAGTGGTGCAAGCCCTGCATACCCTGGGCTTCCGCCCGCGGCTGATCTTCCTGGAAGCCTCGGAAGAAACGCTGTTACGGCGCTTCAAAGAGACGCGACGCCGCCATCCGCTGGCGACGCGCCATCGCACGCTGCTGGACAGCGTGCGGCTGGAGCGCAAGCAATTACAGGAGCTCCGGGCCAGCGCCGATAAAGTGATCGATACCACCGATACGAATACCAAAACGCTGCGGGAAGAGATCGCCGCGCTGTTCAGCGAAAAGGTGAGCCGGCAGCGGATGCTGGTCAACGTGCTCTCCTTCGGGTACAAATACGGCGTCCCGGTCGATACGGACCTGGTATTCGATGTCCGCTTCCTGCGCAACCCGCATTACGTCCCGACGTTGCAACCACTCACCGGCATGGATCGCGTGGTGGAAGAATATGTCATGACCGAAGACATCTCACGGCTTTTCCTGCAGAAGTTAAAGGATTTGCTGACGTTCTCGCTGCCGCTGTATGGGGAAGAAGGAAAATCCTACCTGACCGTGGCGATCGGGTGCACCGGCGGCCGTCACCGCTCGGTGCTTTTCGCGCGTCTGATCGCGGACGACTTGCGCGAGCAGGGGTACGAAGTGGTGTTGGAACACCGCGATATCAAGAAGTGAACCGGTGTCAGGTTTCGGGTGTCAGGAGTAAAAACCTGACACCCGAAACCTGACACCTGACACCCAATTATGTATCGTCTTCTCTTACCCGGTATGCGGCTCAAGCGCTATATTCTGGTCATGGTGGCCGGGATGCTGCTGTTCGGCTTCGGCATTTCCCTCACGATGAATTCCCGCCTGGACCTGCAACAAGGGATGTGGCAGGTGTGGGTCTGGTTCTCCAACCATTCCATGCCGGAACGCGTCCCGATGGTCACCGGGCTGGTCTTGCTGATCGGCGGTGTCGTGCTGGTGGTCGCCGGCACGCGACGGCTGATCCGTTCCTTCATCCAGGCGGTCAATCCGGGCGCCACCCCCAAGCAATTGCTCAACGCCTTGGTCGACCAGCGGCAGACCATGCCCCGGCTGCGCGTGCTGGGCATCGGGGGCGGCACCGGTCTCTCCACTCTGCTGCGCGGCCTGAAAAGCTATCCGGTCGATCTGACGGTGATCGTCACCGTCTCCGATGACGGCGGCAGTTCGGGCCGCCTTCGCACCGACCTGGACATGCCGCCACCCGGCGATCTGCGCAACTGCCTGGTCGCGCTGGCAGAGGCGGAACCGCTGATGGAACGGCTCTTCCAGCATCGCTTCGCACCCGGCGCCGGAGAAGGCAGCTCCTGCCTCGGTGGTCACAGCGTGGGCAACCTGATCATTGCCGGCTTAAGCGAAATCACCGGCGACTTCCATCAGGCCATTCAAGAGACCAGCCGGGTATTGGCCGTGCGCGGACGCGTGCTGCCATCGGCAAACAGGCCGCTGGGCCTGAAAGCGACCATGGCGGACGGGAGCGTGATCTGCGGTGAAACCGCGATCACCGCGGCGCACGGTGAAATCACCTCCATCAGCATCGACCCACCCGACGCCGAACCGCTGCCGGAAGCGCTGGAGGCGATTCGCGAGGCGGACGTGATCATTCTCGGCCCGGGGAGCGTGTTCAGCAGTCTGGTGCCGAACTTGCTCATTCCGGGGATGGCGGACGTGTTGGTCGCCTCGCCGGCGATCAAGCTGTTTATCTGCAACGTGATGACCCAACCCGGAGAAAGCGACGACTTCACCGCGTCGCGCCATCTGGAAGCGGTGCTGCAGCACCTGACCTGCGGCAATCCCTTCCACTTCGCCATCGTCAACCTGCAACGCCCCGCGCAGGACGTGCTGGCCATCTACGCCGAAGAAGGCCAGCAGTTCGTCGAGCCCGACCTGGCCCGCATCCGCGCGCTCGGTGTCATCCCGATCACCGGCCACCTCCTCGCCGACACCCACCTCGCCCGCCACGACCACGACAAACTCGCCCACTGCATCATCGAAACCCTGGCCCGCGAAGCGAACTGGCCGGAAGTATTGCGGCGGCGAGAGTGAGTCGTCCTGGGAGCGCGGACATCCCGCCCGCTTCGTGCCGCGGCAGTGACAGTTCCCAATACGGTTCAGTTAACAATTAAGCCAAATAATAATTTGCATCCTGTTGGACGCTTAGCACGGCTTGGAAGCCGACGCCAGTCGCGCCCCGTGCGTATGCTATCAATCACCTTTTTACGAAACGCACCTGTCACCGGCACTCCTTGCGCATCAATTATCCACGAGGCGCGACTGGCGTCGGCTTCTAAACCGTGCCAAACGTCCAACAGGATGCTGATAATTATCGGCTGCTACGAGGGTGAAAGATCGGTGCCAGCTTATTTTAACGACACCCGCGCTCCGGCGTCCCCCGCCGTTGTTCCCCCTCGCATCCGATCAATCGCGCGTATGCCTGCGCGGAGGCAAAGGGTGGTCAGGTAGGGGAGGAGCAGCAGCGGGATGAGCAGCAGGAGGCGGATGTCCGGCAGGTCGGTGGGGGCGCTCATCGATACCGGAATGACATTATTCAGTTGATTTGCCAGCAGCCTGATGAAGATGACCAGCGCGGCGGTGACGACAAAGGCGGTGGCCAGCGCCACGACCGACGCCAGCCGGGAGGAGCGGAAAAGGCAGCCCATCAATAAGCCGCAGGCCAGGTAGAAGGCGACCGCGGCGAACGACAGCGCATAGCCGAGGAACCAGCTCAGCGGGTATTTCAGCAGTGCCTGGAGCGTACAGGGGAAGAAAAGCGCGAAAATGAAGAGCGACATGGTGACGAGATAGGTATATTTTTCCAGCACCAGCGCGCAGGAAGGAATCGGCAGCGTCAGCAGGCTTTCAAAGGTTTCCTTCTCGCGCTCTTCGGCAATGCACCAGGCCGCCATACCCGGGCCGATCACCGCCAGCGTTCCACCTTGCAGGATGATATAGAGCCAGAGCGTCTCTTCTCCCGCATCATGCTGAAAGTTATAGCAGGCCATCTGGATGATGAGCGCCAGCAGCGCCAGGCTAATCACCGCGCGCACGATGGTGGTCAACAGCATCCGCCACGACGTCAGCGGACGCCGGCAGAGCAGGCGCCGCCGCAACTCGAACCAGAAGATGGGATGGCGATCCGGTAAATACCAGCGCATGATAAGGTTTGTTCGGCGGGTGAAGACATTATCCTGCTACTTTATTCCCGGTTTCGATCCCTTCGGTCTGCTGGACGACATATAAGGGACGGCGGCGCACTTCATCGTAGATGCGGCTCAGATATTCCCCCAGGATGCCCAGGCAGATGAGCTGCACGGCGCTGAGAAAGAGCACCACCAGCAGGAACACCGCGCCGGAGGAGAACGTGCCGCCGAGTCCGAGCATCACCAGTTTCGCAACGAGCATGAGGATGGCCAGCATCAGCACGATGAATCCCAGCAGCGAGGCCAGCTTGAGCGGGAGGGTGGAAAAGCCGAGGATGCCGTCCAGCGCCAGTCGCAGCATGCGCAGGGAGGAATATTTCGTCTCGCCGGCATACCGGGCCGGACGTTCAAACTCTACCGAAGAACGCGAGAAGCCCACCCAGTGCGCTTGCGCGCGGAAAAACCGATGTTGCTCGCGCATGGTGAGCACCGCGTTCAAGGCGCGGCGGCTCATCAGGCGGAAATTCCCCGCTTCGGCCGGGATGCCGTCACCGGTGCACAGGTTCATCAGCCGATAAAAGGCACGCGCGGTAGAGCGCTTGAAGGGATTATCGTGTTCGCGGCTCTTACGCACGGCGTAGACGACTTCATACCCCTCGCGCCAGCGGGCGGCCAGCGCGGTGATGACCTCGGGCGGGTCCTGCAGGTCGGCATCCATCGGGATGATGGCCTCGCCACTGCTGTGGTCGAGCCCGGCCAACATAGCCAATTCATGCCCGAAGTTGCGTGCCAGGTTGACGATCTTCACCCGCGGGTCGATGGCGCGCAGCCCGCGCAGCACCTCCAGCGTTTCGTCACTACTGCCGTCATTGGTGATAATGATTTCAGCGGGACCGTCCAACGTGTCCAGCACACGGGACAAGCGCTCGTGCAGCATTGGCAACACTTCGGCTTCGTTATAGGCAGCGATCACGATGGAATAGGTGACCGGGGCGTCAGCGGATATCGGTTGCGACATGGTCCTATTTTACTCGATTTTTGCCGCTGACGCGACTAGTCGGTTTCCGCTTGCCTGCTGGGGGGGGTAGCGTGCTATATTTAGCAGAGAAGATACGATACAGGATGCGGGATACGCGATACAGAATATCAGGATAGGATGCATTCACTGTGATCCGGTATCCTGCATCTTTTATCCGAAGAAGGTTGTCATCTATGTTGGAACGCCTGGGGCGTCTCGCGTCCGTCATGCATTGCCTGTTGCTGGCCATCACCGCCTTGCTCTGTTACAGTGTCTGGTGGGTGCGGGTACCGCTCACCGAGTTGGATGAGGCGGTCTATGCGGGTGTCGCGCGCGAGATGCTGGCGGCGCGCGATTACATCGTGCCGTATTTCAATCAGACGCCGTTTTACGAAAAACCGGTGTTGCTCTACTGGCTGCAATGCCTCGCTATGCGGCTGGGCGGTCTGCACGAGACATTCGCGCGGTTGCCTTCCGCCGTCTGTTCGCTGGTGCTGGTGCTGCTGGTGTATATCCTGCTGCGTCACTGGCTGGTGCGACGCACCCCGGAGGCGGACTTACCGGCGCGGGCGCGGGCACGCGGCGCCGCCTTCCTCTCCGCCTTCGCGCTGACGTTGACGCCAATGCTCGGGGTGTGGGCGCGCATGGGCACCATGGATGCCATTACCACTTTCTTCACGTCCGGCGCGCTGCTGGCGTTGCTGCATGTCGATCTGACCGGACGGTCGGATAACCTGCGCGACGACCGCCGGCGCTTGCGGCCCTGGTACCTGTTGGCGGCCTTTTCCGCCGGGTTCGCCTTCCTGGCCAAAGGCCCGGTGGGTTTGCTGATTCCCGTCCTCGTCTGGCTGATCTACCATTTATTGCAACGCGATCTCGGTGAGGAAGTGCAGCGCGTGCCCTGGCTGTGGATGATCCTGGTACTGCTGGGCACGGCGGCGCCGTGGTACGTGGCGATTTACCTGCTCGATGGACCGGGATTTTACCACACCTTTTTCCTGGCGGAAAACTTCGCGCGCTTTGCCGCTCATCCCCGCGAGGGGCACGGTTTCTCCGGCGTGTTCGGGCGCGCACTCGGCCTGTTAGTCTATCCGCCGATGGCGCTGCTGCTGCTCTTCCCGCTCAGCGCGTTTTTACCGCGCGATCTGGCACAACCATTTGCCGGCGACACGGTGCTGCAACGCGATCCGGTGTTGCCGCGCCTGCGCCGCTTCGCCTGGACGTGGATCCTGACGGTGATCGTGTTCTTCTCGCTGTCGCGCACGCAACTGCCCAGTTACATTCAGGCGATTGCCGCCGGGGGCGCCTTGCTCTTCGCGGTGAATGTGCTGGCGCGCACGGGTGGGCCGGAACTGCCGACGTCGCGCCGCCGGCATCGCAATTGGGCACGCGGGTTGGAACTCGGACTGCTGAGCCTGTGTGGCCTGCTCTTTTCGCTGCTCACCGTCGTCGCGGTGTGGCTGAGCGCGGGACAGGTGGATCTGCTGAAGCAGATTCCGCCGCCGGTCTCGCTCGAAGCCATACCACTCAGTTATGACATCGCCAAACTGCTCACCGGCGTAGCGGTGACCCTCGGCATCACTTACCAGATCGGTCTCTGGTGGAATTGGCGGCGTAGCGAGTCGCGGTTGATTGCCTGGGCGGTGGGTGGCTGGGTGCCGATGTGGTTGCTCGTGTTCTTCTGCGGCATGCTGCTGCTGCATAGCGGCTATCAACGCACGGTCGATGTCGGTCAATTTCTACAGAGTCAGGCCCCCAACGCACAGATACTCGTCTACCATCCCCGCCATCCGGATGGCCTGGTCTTCTACACACGCCGTCGCGTGGTGTATTACCACGAACCGTCCGAAACGCTGTTCACGATGGCCGAAAAGATCGCCCCGGAAGAGCGCACGCTCTCCGGCATGCTGCATGCGCTGGCGCAAGTTGGCCGCCCGGCGCTGATCGTCACCGATGACCCCGGCTTGCGCACGCTGACCCACTACGGTAAAACTCTCCTCCTCAAGCGCTTTGGGTCGGTGGTGGTGGTGCGGATGATGCCGTGGAAGGGGTAACGGCGTGAGAGCTAACCAAGTATCTCACTGGATAATCGCGCTGGTGGCATTCGCCATCTTGCCGGCAGGAGCGGAGTGGCAGTCGGTGGGGCCAGGCATCGCGCTACAGACGTTACGCTGGCAAGGGGCGACGGTCATCGCAATACGTGCGACGATGGCGCAATGCGATGTGCGCGTGGTGCACGGAAAAAGCGAGGCGAGTGCGCAGATAGTATGCCCGCCGGTCGGAGTGGCGATTAACGCATCGTTTTTTCAGGAAGATCACACGCCGATAGGATTACTGGTGGTTGGCGGTCGCGAACTACAGCCACCTTTGCGCTCTGATTCCTGGGGCGTGTTTTACCTTCAACAGGATTACCCACATATTGCGCTGGCTAGTGAACGGTTACCACACGGTATTACGCAGGCATTCCAGGCACGCCCGCGACTTATCGTGCAAGGGAAGGTATTGACCTTCAAAGTACAACCGCCCACCGCACGTTCGGCCGTGGGGATCGATGCGGGAGGTCACCTGTTATTGGCTGTAGTTCAAGGCGGGTTGACGCTGGCACAATGGGCAAATTGCCTGCATGACGCGTTATCCTGCACCGATGCGTTGAACCTTGATGGCGGGCCATCCACGCAATTGGCGGTCCGTGGGAAGGCGACCATCGATATACACGGTGGTTGGAAGGTACCGGTGCTGTTGACAATCGCGTCGAAACCGCGCTAATTGCGCAGACGGCGAATAGTGCGTTCCATTTTAACGCTGACACGCTTACCAAACATCTCTGGTCTGAACCGGAAAGGCTCTTAACCAAATGCCGCGGTCGGAACATCGTCACCGATATCCCGACCGCGGTATTTGTTGCGTATGCGGTTCTCGTCAGACGGTCAGCGCGGCTTTGGCTTTTTCTACCAGCGCGGCAAAAGAAGCATCGTCGTGGATGGCCAGTTCGGAGAGCACTTTGCGGTTGATCGTGATGCCGGCTTTGTTCAAGCCGTCGATGAACCGGTTGTAAGTCATGCCGTGCAGGCGGCAGCCGGCGTTGACGCGGGCGATCCACAGGCGACGAAAATCGCGCTTTTTCAGCTTGCGTCCGCGAAACGCATCGTCCATCGCCTTCATCACCGCTTCTTTGGCGCGACGGAAGACGCGATGGCGCTGACCCCAATAGCCGGCGGCCAGTTTCAAAACTTTCTTATGACGTTTGTGGGTCATTAACCCACGTTTCACGCGAGGCATCGTTTACTCCTTTGCTTCACGGTTCCCACCGGCACAGGGCCGGGGTGACGGAGGCCCGCGGCGCGAAGCCCGGGCACTTGACGGCGGTGAGGGGTTTACCCACCGTAGGGCAGCATTGCCTTGGCCGCGGGCATGAACGACGCATTGAGCATTTTGGCTCCCTGCAATCGACGCTTGCGGCTCGAACTCTTACGGGTCAGCAAGTGGCTGTTGTAATTGGAGCGAAAGCGAACTTTTCCGCTTCCGGTATACTCCAACCGCTTGGACGCCGTTTTTCGCGTACGCATTTTCGGCACGGTAGCACGACTCCTTTCCAGTCTCCGACAATCGAACACGCGCCCCGACGCGTCGGGGCGCGTGCCAGTTGTTCGCATCGTATTCGATTATTCGCTGGCCGGTTGCGGCGCAGGGGCGGGCGCTGGCGGGTGTTTCCCGTCCGGCGGTGCTCCCGGCGCTTTCTCGGATGTTTTCACCGGCACTTTCGGTTTAGGCGACAACACCAATGTCATCTGTCGCCCTTCCATGCTCACCGACTTTTCGACATTCGCCAGATCGGCGAGGGTTTCGACAAAGCGATTGAGCAGGTTCCGACCAAATTCCGGATGGGTGAATTCGCGGCTGCGGAAGACGACGAAGATGCGGACTTTATCCCCGTCTTCGAGGAATTTGCGCGCATGCTTCAGCTTCACGTCAAGATCATGGTCGTCAATATTCGGGCGCAGTCGAATCAACGCCAATTCGGCTTGTTTCGACTTTTTGTGTGCGTCTTTTTCTCGCTTGGCCTGTTCGTATTTGAACTTGCCGTAGTCCATGATGCGGCATACGGGGGGAACCGCAGTCGGAGCTACCTCGATCAGGTCCATCTCCACGCCCCGCGCCCGTTCCAGCGCGTCACGCGTTTGCACGACGCCCGCCTGTCGACCCTCTTCGTCGATCAGCCGCACTTCGCGCACGCGGATCCGCTCGTTGATCCGAAGCTGTTTGTTAATGAGTACGCACCTCCACCGCTATAAATCCTGCAATTTCCATTCCGGTTAAAATCGCAAGATAGTGTAACACGCGAAATTACCGCTGTCAACTTTCGCTCAAATGAGTGAGCAGCGTGATTTTACCCGGGATGCAAAAAAGCGTTTTGGGAATATTTCGTGGTCCCTTTGCGTCTATGATAGGCAACAACTGCTGTTTTGTCCACCATAGACAGCAGACTGCACTACTGACGCAACCATACTCCCAACAGTTCTTGCCATCTCCTTACCACCCGGCATACAATACATCTCGCGATAAAAATCCGCGACAGGTGGTCGTCAATGCGGGCCTTATTTCTCCATCGTGCAATACGACGTCGGGTGACATTCATGGCGCTCACCGAGCTGCTATGGGGCATTGGCGCGTATCTCACGCTGGTGACGACCACCGTGCCGGCCTACCTGCGCGCGCTGGGCGCATCCCAGTTACTCATCGGCGCGATGGCCACCGGAATGGTGGCACTGCCGTTGCTGCCGCAGTTTTTCGGCCGCACCGTGTTGGACCGGTTTCCCCATCGCAAGCGCGCCTTGATCGCCTTGCATGTCCTGCTGATTACCCCCTATTTATTCATCCCGCTCGCGGATAAGTTACTCACCGCGAACAGACCGCTGCTGATCACGGTCGTGATCAGCCTGCTCGCGTTCTCGCAGACCATTCTCGGGTTGGTCATCCCGGTGTGGGTGGATATGGTCGGCCAGGTGATTCCGCAGGCCCTGCATGGCCGCTATTTCGGCATGTCCGCCGCCTGTGCCGCGGGGGGCGGCATCCTGGGCGGCTTATTGCTGATGCAACTGCAGCGACTGCTCGGGGCGGGGGCATACCGGTTGGCATTCGCGGGGAGCGGCGTGCTGTATCTGCTGGCAATGGGCGCCTTTGCGCTGGCGCCGATCCCGGAAACGGCCTTTGTGCATCCGGCGGAAGAGTCTGTCTGGGTGCGCCTGCGTAATGCCCTCCGCGCGGTGCATCCGCGCACGCCGTTCGGACGGCTGGTGAGCAGTTTCGCAGCGCAGGCGCTGGCCTCCTCCGTCATCCCGTTTGTGATCGTCTTTGCGCTGGATCCCGCCGGATTGCGCTACCCGCCAGCCATCGTCGGGCAATTCACCGTCTGGCAGGCGGTGGGCGGGATGCTGCTGTCATTCGTGCTGGGCGGGCTGGTCGATCGCATCGGCCCCCGTGTCCCCTGGATTGCCGTCACCACCCTCATTCCCATCGCCATGCTGCTGGCGCTGCATGGCTTTTCGTTCTGGGCCTTGGCCGCTGCCGCGGTGTTCACGGGCATTTATGGCAGCAGTTGGGCGGTCAGCGGCCCGGCGATGCTCTCACTGTCACCCGAGGGAGATAAAAGCGGCTATATCGCCATCGCCAACGTCGCCGGCTTTCTCCCCGCCGCCGCCGGTCCGCTGCTCATCGCGCAAATTATCGCCGTGCACGGCTATATCGCCGGTTTCTCCCTTGCCGCCGCCGCCGGCGTGGTGGCGTTCTTTTTGGCGCTGACGATCTGAGAGGATCCTGGTGTGGGAGTTTAACCAGTCGTGGTCACCACGACTGGTTAAACTCCCAAACTCCCAAACTCCCAAACTCCCACACGCCCAAACTCCCAAACTCCCAAACTCCCAAACTCCCAAACTCCCAAACTCCCAAACTCCCACACGCCCAAACTCCCACACGCCCAAACTCTCATACACCCACACCATCTTCCGCTTTCGGAAGGTAGACACTTCGCCATGTCGAAACTGGGAATCATGATGGGTGAGATGTTGCCGTTGTCGCTTTCGACTTCGCTATCGCCGGCGTTTGCCTGGCCGAATCTGGCGCATACGGAATTCTGGCAAAAGCTGTATGATTCCGGCGATCTGGGATTGGGCGGGGATGAGCGGTTGATTGCGCTGGTGCTAGTGCGCGTGGTGGCGGCCGGGTTACTGCTGGTGGCGGGACGCGTGCTGGTGGGGTTGTTGCGCCGGCTGGTCCGGCGGGCGCTGTTCGCGGTGGGCACGCATGTCCCCGGCGGGCAGGATCAACGTCGGTTGACCACGCTCTACGGGCTGCTCACTTCTGCCCTCTCCTACTCCGTTTACACCGTCGTGGCTATCCTGGTGTTGTTCACCCTCGGCGCTTCCTGGAAAAGCCTGGCGCCGTTGCTGGGCGCAGCCTCGGTGCTCGGGCTGGCAATCGGCTTTGGCGCCCAGCGGCTGGTGCGCGATCTGATCAGCGGGTTATTTATCCTCGGCGAGGGACAGTTCGATGCCGGCGATTGGGTGACCATCGGTGGGGTGACGGGGCGCGTGGAAGAGATGGGGTTACGCGTGACGCGCCTGCGCGATGACCAGGGACGCATGTATGTCATCGCCAACGGCGATATCACGCAGGTCTTCAATGCCTCGCGCGGGAAGGTGAAATTAGCCATCGAAATTGCGCTCCAGCGCTCAGCCGCGCTGGATGAGCAATTGCAGACCATCCGCCAGGCCGCGCTCGAGACCTTGGCCGCGTGCGACGTCGTGATAGACGACGAACAGTTGACGCTCGCACTGATCGGCATGGATGCCGCCAAAGTCACCCTGCGCCTTAAGCTATGGGTGCCGGTGGCTAGTTTGGAAAGCATCGAGGATCGTCTCCGCCGCCGTCTGCTGAAAGAGCAGGAAATGGAGACCGTGGTGTTGGCGTAGTACCGGTGTGTGGGAGTGTGGGAGTGAGCATGGTTTGGAAGGGTGTGAGCGAAGCGAGCCCCGCTAGCGGCTTGTTGAAGAACTCCAATACTCCGACACTCCCATACCCACATACTCCCACACTCCCACCCTCATCCGGCGTATAAAGGGGTCGCTGTCGTGGCTGATCTTCCGGTGGATATCGTACAACTCATACGGGATGAAATGGAGCACGATGTCATCCTGCTGCGGGATGAACGCGGACGATTGTTGCCGATTCAAATTGGCGTCTGCGAAGCGGCCGCTATCTGGGTGCGGCTGGCGCCGGATGAGATCGTTCCGTATCCGCGCCGTCCCTCCAGCCATGACTTGATCCACGCGATGCTCGAACGCCTCGGGGCCCAGCTCGATCGGGTGGTGATCGACAGCTTCGTAAAAGAGACCTACTACGCCACGCTGCACCTCAACTACCGCGAGCAGGAACTGCTGGTGGACGCCCGCCCCAGCGATGCCATCGCCCTGGTGCTGCGCATGCCCGCCCCGATCTTCGTCGATTCCGAAGTCATGGACGAAAACAGCATTCACCCCGAACCGGGCGATGAGTCGGACGATTCGGAATTCTGGGGAGATCTCCCCTGAAGGTTTCGGGGGTCAGGGGCAGTCGGATCGAACGAATAGTTGCGTAAACCAAAAGCCAATAGCCAATAGCCAACAGCCCACCAAAGGAGTCCGGATGTCCATTGCAATCATCGGGGGAACTGGGGTTTCGGCGTGGGGAAGCGAAGGAGAGATCACCACTGTCGCCACGCCGTATGGAAACGCGAAGGTCACGCGGTGGTCGATGGGGGGGGAACCGGTGATCTTCCTGGCGCGGCACGGCGCGGGACACGCGCTGCCACCGCACCGGATCAATTATCGCGCCAACATCTGGGCGCTGCATGCGCTCGGGGTGCGGGAAGTGCTGGCGACGCTGGCGGTGGGCAGCCTGAACCCCCATATGCTCCCCGGGCATTTTGTCCTCCCCGCCCAATTCATCGACTGGACGAAGAACCGCCCCGCGACCTTTTTCGACGGCGATGACGGCATCGTGCGGCACGTTGACGTGACCCACCCGTATTGCGCGCACATGACGGCAGGCTTGCTGCGCGCCGGCGATGCGCTGGAGCAACTGCATGCAGAGGCCGTCTATGCCTGCATGGAAGGCCCGCGCTTCGAGACGGCGGCGGAAATTCACGCGCTGCGGATGCTCGGGGCGGATGTGGTGGGGATGACCAGTGTCCCGGAGGTGGTGCTGGCGCGTGAAGCCGGCCTCTGTTACGCGGGCATTGGCATCGTCTGCAATTGGGCCGCCGGCATGACCAATCAACCGTTGACCCACACCGAAGTACTGCAAATCATGGCGGAACAGGCGGAGACGCTGAAACAGTTGCTCACGCGCTACCTGGCGCTTCGCGCCGACGATGATTGCCCGTGCCGGGCATTGGGTTGCGGGGAAGCGCTGCCGAGATTAGGCTGAATGCGGAAGGACAAGGTCACAACAAAAGCACCCCCGGATCGATCCGGGGGAACCATCGTATGGGGTTTTCCAGCAAGCTTATTTTTTCGCCGGTTCGCTCTTGGTTTCCGTACTGCTCTCGGTGATCGAGGCGGAGACAGCGACGGGCTCTTTTGTTTCGGTCTTCTCGGTTTTCTCCGCCTTGTCTTCTCGCTCCGCGCTGGTCTCGGTGATGGCGGATTTCTTCGCACAATCGGTGATGTACCAACCGCTCCCTTTGAAGATGATCCCGGAAGCATGAAAGACTTTGCGCACTTCACCCTGGCATTCCGGGCAGTGAAGCGTCGGTTTTTCATTGGCACCGTGACGGATGTCGAAATGATGGTCGCAAATAGTACAAGCGTATTCGTATAGCGGCATGGCTTAGACCTCGGCAACTGGTGCCGGCAGGAAAAACTCCCGTCGGCATGGATCGAATGCGACTGTATTATAATCACCCTGCCCCTGCGTGGCAAGGCGGGGGCATTTCGTGGCGTGTCGGGCAGGGTGGCTTACCCGGCGGCGAGACCCACTTTCACAAAGGCTATGGCGGCGAAACGCCGGCGGTCCGACTATATTTCAACCGCGTAGCCCCATCAGCAAGCGTTCGGCAAACAGGCCGGCTACCGGATTGGTCCGGGTGCGTTGCGCGAGCGAAAGGGCGCAGACGCGCAGCACCCCGCGCCCGTGCGCGGTTTCCATCACCGCGTTCGTGGGTGCCCACTCGCTTTCCCAACCGCCGTTGCCGCTGGCTAAAATCGTGGTCCAGCCGGGAGCATCGACGGTGGTGTCCAGCAATGGGGTGATGCACCCGGCGACGGGATCGTGCCAGAGGCGGAAATCTTCCGGTTGAAAATCCGCCGCCAGCGGGTGCCCGGTGGCACGCGAAACGAAGTGCCGTGCGCCCATGCCACAGGGGGTGACCGTCACCGGATGTGAACCGAGTTGATATTCTCCTGCCGGCAGATTGAGGAATACCGCCGTGGCGCCATGCTCGACCGCAGCCAGGATCGCTGCTTGCTCGCGGAGAAACGCGTCAGCGTCATCGACCAGGATCGGCATCTCCGGCGCGTAGGAACCGGTAAAGTGCGGCGTCAGGCCGAGTTCGCCGGCAAGCTGCGCGGCAAGGCCGGTCGGTGCGCCGACAACCCTGATGGCACGTCCGGATGTTACCGGTGCGGGTGGGAAGAGGGTAATCTCCAGCGTGGTGTCGTGGAGCATCGACCCATCCGGCAGGCGCAGCGCCAATCGCACCCGCGCCAGTGTGCGCGCGGCCACCGCCGGCGCGGGAAAACGCAACCATCCCTGGAAGGCGCTGCCGTTGACCGGCAGTTGTGCCGGCAGGCGTTGAGCGGCGATCACCTGCCCGTCGATTTCCAATGCTGCCAGCAGTTCGGCGCCGTCCGGCGCAGTGTCCAAATCATTGCAGACCCACGCTTCCAGGCTGATCGCTTCGGTGGCCCAATACCCCCAGCGGTCCGATCGGAGATTGACCATCAGCGGGGTGAGCGCATCGCGGTAGGCGAAATAGGCCGGCTTGGGCATACGCTCGACGTCCATAATTGCCTTCATCCAACCGGCGGGGAAGGCGTCGATGAACAGGTGAATGGCGCAGGAGATCAACTGATCATCGCGGCGGAATGCCTCGGTCATCAGGCGGGTCATCGCCGCCTGGTGGCGCTGGCCGGCGGCGACCCAGTCCTCGACGGTGTGCTGGGTATCGAACCAGAGATAATGGAAGCGCCCGGTCTGCGCTTTGAGAATCTGGTCGGGCGTCCAGCGCGCTTCCTCCTCCGGCGTGTGCGGCAACCAGGCGGGCGGATAGTGACGGCGCATCAAGGCCACCGGATCGAGTCCTTCCGCGCCGAACTCCCCACACCCGTACCGCCAGCCGGGTTTCACCGGTTGCCAGTATCCCCGGTGCAAGCGGCCCAAATCGACGCCATGCCCATTGTACCAGCCGCAGTAGCAGTGGTTATCCGGCAGGCCGGGGGCAGGCGGATCGTAATCGCCATCCACCGCCTTGATTACCCGATCGGGGTTGGCCTGCCACACCGCCTGGTCGGCGGCGAGGAAGAAACGCTCCAGTTCTTCGCGGCTGAGATGGCGATGCGCTTTACCCATGGCGTTGGGAAATGGCTCGTTGATGTAGCTCACCATGATATTGCACGGGTGCGCGCGCACCAGCCGTTCCATCTCTTCCGCCTGCCGCACCGTCTCGCAGAACTGGTTGCGGCGGAGGACGCCGAAGAGCGGCAGGTCGGTCTGCGTGAGCAAGCCCAGCCGGTCGCAATAGTCATACACCGCGCGTTGCACCGGACGCTGGGTGACGCGCCAAAAGTTCATATGGCAGATCTTTGCCAGTAAAATATCATCAATCAGTTGCGCCCAATCCGACGTGATGACATCCCGCTGCTCGAAGCCCATCGTGTTGGCGCCACGCAGGCGGATTTCCCGCTCGTTGAGAAACAACCGGCCTTTCGGCTCGCGTGCGTCCTCCATGCGGAAAGTGCGCAGGCCGAACTGGCAGGCCGCGCCGTCCAACGTTTTCCCGGCGTCATCGAGCACGCGCACGTGCAGTTGATACAACCACGGCGTCCCCGGTTCCCAAATGTGCGGTTCTGCCAGGGTGAGCGGAATGCGCAGGTAATTGACGCCCGGACCCAGCGCCGGTTGTTCGATCCGCAGGTCTTCAACCGCGGTCGCGGAGAAGTTTTGCCCGTAAATCGACAGCGACAGGCACATCGGTTGCCGGAGGCGCCGGGTATTGGCGATCTCGATCCAGACTTCCACCGCGCCGTCGAGCGACAACGGGCGGACAAAGAGATCGTGCACGTGCACCGGCGCGCGCGCTTCGAGGCGTACCGGCTGATAGATGCCCATCCCCGGCGGGCAGTGATGCCAGCCGATTTCCGGGTCGTCGTAGCCGACCCCGGTGGCGGCGTATATCTTATCGCCTTCGTAAAGATGCCCATCATCGCCCCAGGAGTCGTTGCCCATGCAGATGGCATCATTTTCCACCAGCACCAGCAGCGTGTTCTCCCCGGCGTGCGCCACCGCGGTGCAGTCGCATTCAAACGGGGCGAAGAAGCCTTCGTGCGTCCCGACTAACCGGTCATTGAAATACACCTGCGCGCGATAATCCACCCCGTCGAAGCAGACAAACAGCGCGCCCGGCGCCAGCATCGCCATATCGAGCGTCACCGTTGTCCGATAGCAGGCGACCGCCCGCCCCAATGGACCGCCATAGTGAGGAATCGCCACCGTTTCCCAGGCACCGTCCCCGCGCAAGATGGAAACGAAATCCGCCAGCTCCTGCTCGGTTGGTAATCGCCACGCGAAGGTGTCGATGGGGATGATTGCCCGGGTCTCCGGCAACGGCGGAGCGAGTTGCCGCAAAAACGGCGCAAATCGCTCCCGTTGCCGCGCCAGTTCCGCGCGCAGCTTCTCCGGGGTGTCGAGCTTTTCCCCCGGCGTAAATACCGCCGCGGGATCGATGCCTTCCAGCACGATCGTCGGTCCGGATAGCTCCGGCGGTTGCGGGGCAATCAAGGCGTGCCGGGACGCTACTTGCCGCCGTTCCGCGATGGCGGCGAAAACGTCGTGTTGTTCGACGGGTGGTGGTGAAGACATGAGGAAGTCCTCCCGGAAAGGATAAACAGGATACAGGATACAGGATACAGGATTCAGGATACAGGATACGGGATACAGGATATAGGATATAGGATATAGGATTCAGGATACATCCGTCCGATCAGACCGATTTGTCTGATTATCCTTCATCTCGCTTCAGTCTTCCCGCTCGATCGCCATCGTCGGCGCTTCGACGCCGGCGGCGTTGTCGTCGAGGCGGGCGAGGAGGAAGAGGAGCGAGGAGAGACGGTTCAGATAGCGGAAGAGATGCGGGTTCAGCGCTTCGTCTTCGCGCGAGAGAGCGACCAGGTGGCGCTCGGCGCGGCGGACGATGGTGCGCGCGAGATCGAGCGCGCCGGCGCCCGGCGAATCGCCGGGGAGGATGAATCCGCCGGGGAGCGTGAGTTCCGGCTGCAGCGTGTCGATATCGGCTTCCAGCGACGCCACCGTTTCCGCGCCCATACGCGCGGACAGCGTGCCGGCATCCGGCGCGGCGACTTCCGCCATCAGCGCAAAGAGTTCGCGCTGCAGGTGGGCCAGCAACGGCTTCGTCGCCGCGCGCGCCGCCAGCGCCCGCGCCAATCCGATTGCCGAGGTGGCTTCATCCAGATCGCCCAACACCTCCAACCGCTGCGTATCCTTCGCCACCCGTTCCCCGCCGCGAAGGCGCGTATACCCATCATCACCGGTGCGTGTGTACCAGATAATTCACCGCCTTTTGCCATTGTTCTCGCGCTGTTTTTTTAACAGGATAGACAGGATGAATAGGATAATTTCATCTGCGACGCATCGGCGAAGCCGAAAATCCTGCCTATCCTGTCCATCCTGTTAAAGAGTTTGTACCCGTTCAGGTGTAATAGCATTTATACTTGGACTTGCACTTATTACCATCTATGTAAGTGCACATACTCGCTCTACCCGCTGAACGATTACATCCTATAATAATCTTAATCTGCGAAATCTGCGGAATCTGCGGTTAAAAAAGCTGACGGCCTGAACGGTTATAATAGTTTAATACGCACTGCTGTCGATATCGATCTCTCCCCAGGCCGTCAACATCGCTTCGATATTTTCCAGCGAGGTGAGGTGGTCCATTTCCCCTTCGCCGATCAGCCCGCCGTTGCGGTAGAGTGCCTTGGCCATCTGGCGAGCGGCGGCGCGGATATCAGCCGGTTTGCCGAAGGGGAGCATATTTTGCCGATCCAACTCACCCCAGAAGGTCACTTTGCCGGTGAAAGGCTCCAGCGCATCCAGACCCATGCACCAGATCTGTGAGTTGATCGCGCTGACCCCCAACTCGATTAAGTCGGGATAGATGTCCAGAATATAGCCGTCACTGTGGAAGAAGATACGCTTGCCGGCATCGCGCGCGATATCGAAGATTTCCTTATATTTCGGTTTGAAGAACTCCCGCCACTTCGCCGGTGAGATGAGCAGCGTGCGCTGGCTGCCCCAGTCATCGTTGATACGCAGGCCATTCACCGGGGTGCGCGCCCAGCGCTCGACATATTCGCGCATCATGGCAAAGACTTTATCCCGCAGCAGATAGACTTCCTCGCAATCTTCGTCCGCCAGATCGACATACAGGTTTTCCGTGCCGCGCAGGAACTGCATGCGCTCGAAGGGATCGCCCACCCAACCGAGGGTGAAGCGATCCTGTTGTGCCTTCAGCCCCTCCGTCGCCTGCTGCCACCCCGGGCCGAACGGCATCTCCGGCCAGGCGTAATCCTTCAGCCGCGCGTAATCCTCCAACGGCGCGTGCTTCACTTCCCCGACCAATCCCTCCTGCAACACCAGCCATTCGCATCCCCAGTGATCGATCGTCGTGCCGCGCGGATAGTAGCCGATGTCGAACGCATTCTCCACCCCCACGCCGCCGAAATCGGTTGGGTAGCGCGTCAATAGCGCATTCACCGCCTCCTCGCGCCCGAAGAACGCCGCCGGCAAACTCCACAGATCGACCGGCAACCGGTCCGGCCCCTGGAAATCCAGCGTGGCATATACGCGTTCACGACTATTCATGGCTGTTGCTCCTTTTTTAATTCACAGGATGGGCAGGATAATAAGGATAGGTAGTATGTAACTGTTAACTGAGTTCGTAGTAGCGCCGCAGCGAAGCAAGACGCGTCTGGTTTACGCTCGCCGATCAAGTTTCCTCACGACGCGTCTTGCTTCGCTGCGGCGCTACTACTTCTACAACGTCGAATTTACAAGCGCCAGCGAATTGCCAAGCTCAAAAGCGAAAATGCGATAAGCCGCTTGCCGAGAAGCATTTACGCTCAACTTTTCGCAGGCGCTAACTATTCAACGTTGTAGAACTACGAACTAACTGTTGAAAAAAATCATATACCTTATCCTTTTTTGCCGTTAACCGTCTCTACCGCTTCGTGATATTTCTTGCCGTGAAGCATTTCGCGTGCGACGGCAGCAATTTCCGGATGCTGGGCATGGCTTAATGCTTCAACAATTGCCTTCAGTTTCCCCTTGTGTAATCCCATATAGGACGCGATGCCGAGAAGTACCCATTGGCGATCCGGCATACTGCCATCCATCCAGGAGGTGAGATGCCGATCGTTCGGTCCCCAGTTATGTTCGGTAATCACATCTTCAAAATAGGTGACCATCACCATGGTGGTGAGATCGGGGTCGTCGATGTCGAGCAATCGCTCCATCTCCGGCCAGATGCGCTCTAATCGCTGATCATCCGCCGAGAGATCTCGCAGTATGCGTCCGGCGGTATAATCCGCACGCAACTCCGCCGCTTTAATGAGGATGCGGATGTATTGGTCCGGCTCGGAATCGTAAAGCGTCTGCAATGGTTCACCCGGTGACGGGTCCAACAACCCCCATCGTATATCCTCAACTTCGTCACTTCCCCAACATGCCAGGTCTTCCCAACGAACATAACCCAATGCGATCAACGCCTCGATGGCCGCTTTGCGAATCGCTGCATCCGGGTCTTGTGCCCACCGCCGCAAGACGGCTACATCCTCGTCCGGCAGTTTGAGATGCTCACCGGTCTCTGCAAAGACAAACTCTTCGACCTCGGCAAAGAATTGGAGCGCTTGCCAGATTTGCACGGCCAGATAACCGTCTGTCAGGTTTTGATCGATGGTCGTGAAATATCGATCAGCATCTTCCCGAGCACCATCCATTTACAACTCCACGGCGTAGACCTTTACGCCTCTGCATCGGTAACCGTTCAGGCGTTCCTGGCGCGCGAGCGTTGGGTTGCCGCCGGTGCTCGCGAGGACGCTCGCGCGCCAGAGCAGCCTGAACGGTTACCTATTGCCCTCTGCGAGTTCTCAGCATCTCCGCGCCGCTGCGGTAGCGATCCTCATCCTGCTCATCCTGCCTATCCTGTTAACTTTTCCTCGTCTCACTCCCCCGCGTGATATCGATGGCGCGTGCAAAGCGGGAGAGGATTTCGGCTTTGCCGAGGATCTCCATCAGGTGGAAGAGCGACGGGCCTTTGAGGCGGCCGCTCATCGCCACGCGGGTGGGATGGATGATCTTGCCCGCGCCGACTCCCAACTCCTCGGCGACCGCACGGGTGAGCGTTTCCAAGCGCTCCGCCGTCAATTCGCCTTCCGTCAGCGCGCCGACCAGTTCGCTCATCCGGTAAAACGCCGGGCGCACGTGCTCGGGGGCGGGGTGCAGCCACTTGGTCACCGCTTCGTCTTCGTAGCTGAAATTCGGGTTCAGCATGAAGGAAACGAGATCGGGATATTCGTTCAGCGTGCGCGCTTTTTCCCCCTCCAACGCCACGCAGCGCCGGGCGAAGTCGCGCTCCTCCGGCGTGGACTGCGTCGGCAGCAGACCGGCGCGCTGCAGCACCGGCTCGACATACTGATACAACACCTCAGGCTCGAGGTTGCGCAGATAGACACCGTTAAGCCAGCGCAGCTTCTCCAGATCGAACACCGGGCCGGACTTGTTGAAGCGCGCGAAGGAGAACTTTTCCACTAACTCGTCGAGCGAAAAGACTTCCTTTTCCTCCGGGTGCGACCAACCGAGCAGCGCGAGGAAATTCAGCAGCGCTTCCGGCAAAAATCCCTCGTCGCGATACCAGTGCAGCGAAGTGTGGTTATGGCGCTTGGAAATCTTGCTGCGGTCGGGATTGCGCAACAACGGCAGGTGGGCGAATTGCGGCGGCTCCCAGCCGAACATGTGGTAGAGCACCAGGTGCTTGGGCGTGCTGGAAATCCACTCCTCCGCGCGGATGACGTGGGTGATGCCCATCAGGTGATCGTCCACCACGTTGGCCAGGTGATAGGTGGGAAAACCGTCCGCTTTCAGCAGCACCTGGTCGTCGATGAGCGCGTTGTCGAAGGACACCTCGTCGCGTACCAGGTCGGTCCACGTGGAGTTCCCGCTGTCCGGCATCCGCATGCGGATCACGTGCGGCACGCCGTCGCGCCGTTTCCGCTCCCGCTCGTCCGCGCTCAGCTCGCACAGGCAAAAGCGATCGTACTTCACCTGCTCTTTTGCCGTCTCCTGCGCCGCGCGCATGGCTGCCAGCCGCTCTTTGCTGCAGAAGCACGGATAGGCGTGCCCGGCCGCCACCAATTGCTCGGCGTAATGCTGATACAGGGCGATCCGCTCGCTCTGCACGTATGGCCCCACCGGTCCACCGATCTCCGGCCCTTCATCCGGCGTCAGGTGCAGCCACGCCAGCGCATCGAGGATGGCGCGCGCCGACGACTCGCTGAAGCGTTCGCGATCGGTATCCTCGATGCGCAGCAAAAACTTCCCACCATAATGATGGGCGAGGGCGTAATTAAACAACCCAATATACGCGGTTCCCACGTGTGGATCCCCCGTCGGAGACGGCGCAATCCGCACGCGCACAGGTCGATCTGTCATAATGACGTTATTGTAGCAGAGAAGGGGGTGAGAATGGTAGGTGGGGACGAACAGGCACATTACGAGCATGGGTATACCCCGGATTGATCCGGGGTGCGCTGCTTCGTGATTTACCTGTTTTTCGCGAGTTGTTCGAGCACCGCCATTGCGCAACCGCGGGGGAGCCACTCGCCGCGCGGAGTGGTGCGGAAATAGCACCAGAGTTCGTAGAGATCGATGCCGTTCAGGCCGGCAACCTGCGCCATCGCCTGCGCTTGGGCGATGAATTCCGGCGCGCGCGGGTTGCTGCGCGGGTCGCTGATCGCACCGATGAGATGAACGGGGATCCCGCGCCGGCGGGTGCGCGGAAGAATCTCGCGCTGCACGAAGGAGTTGAACGGTCCCAGGTATTTCAGATTGATGCCATCCACGATGCCGTCATCGATCCAGGTAGCGTAATCCCAGTGGATCTGGTTGCTGGTATCGAAGTCAGCCGGGGTGGTCATGCGGCTTTCCAGGTGCGCTTCCAACTTTTTGCCCGCTGCGTGCAAGGTTGCGGCCGCCTCGCGCAGGAACTGCGTGTGGAACTCCCCACGAATCCGGCGGATGGCGGCAAAATCCACCGCGTTTGCCTCCGGCTCACGCCCGAAGCGTTGGCGAAAAACGGCCAGGTTGGGTTCGGCAAAAGCGTAGGACAGCCATTCAGCGCAGGACTGATGATGGGCGATGCGCACATCCACGCCGTCGGCGCCGGCTGCGATCGCCCGCGCAACGTATTCCCGCAGCCAGTAGGCGCGCACTTCCGGGAAACCGGGTTCGAGCATGCCAACGTAATGGCTATCCTGCCCGAGCGCAATGCCCAGCACCGAACCGGACTGCAGGCGCAAATCAAACAACATGCCTTCAGAAAAGTCCGCCCAACCACCGGCGCCGAGTTGCGACTGAAATTCGAAGCCGCGTTGGCGGTAATCGCCATTCCGCTGCGCGTTGGTCAGGGTGACAGCGGTCACCCCGTCCGCCGTCTGCACTTCGGTCAGCAGATACTGCTGATTACCGAACGCGCCGGGCGCGGTAAAGGCGGGGAATTCGACGGCCAGGTAGCCGGCGGTGAGATCACGCGGGATGAGGTGAATCGCCTGCACACGCTCTTCACCCCCGGTGGAAATCTTGCCGGCCGGCGTCCAGCGATAGCGCGGCCGCGTCACCACTTCTTCGACAATCTCAACCTGCTCGCAGCGGGTATACGTCACGTTGTCATCGCCGGCATAGAGCACCAATTGCTTGGGATCGAAGGGGAGCGGAGCAGGGGAGTCGGCGAACAACACGATCTCGTCGATCTTTCGCATACCGGGCGCCTGCGTCCACGCCGGGTTGCGGCGGAAGGCGTATTCCGGGTGGGCGGCGATGAAGGGGTCGATAGTGGCGGCGTATCCTCCCAGCGTGCGGGGAAAGTTGGCGAATTGCGTCTCGGAGAGCGGCGCGCGCCGATAGCACCAGAGATCGTAGGGTTTGATGACGGTGAAGAATTCCAGACCGGCTTCATGAGCGAGCGCGGCGACGACGGGCAGCGGATCGCCGCCGAAGGCTTCGACCGTCCGGCGCAGGTGTTCCCGGATGAAGTGATCGAGCGAATTGACCTGGGTCGTCTTATTGAAGGGCACATCGTCCAACATGCGGAGGGAAAACGGGTAATCGATCCAGTAGAGCCGGTCCATGCCGTGTTGCTTGAGGGTCAGAATTTCCTTGCGCAGTTGCGCGGGGGTATACGGCCCGCCGGTCATCTCGTCTGGCCAATCATAGGTGCCTTGCAATTGATAGCCGGGGACAGGAGGCGCGTCGCACCAGGCGATCTCCTTCGGCATCGGCGTCTCTTCGGACAGGCGAAGCCAACCCATGCCGGTGGCATCGGGGAAGCCACTGCCACTGCAATGCGACCAGGCGGCGTTTTCCGTGGTGCGCATTTGCGTGCGCATGATATTGAAACCCAACGGACCGCAAAAGGCCGGATCGGTTATGGTAGACACGGGGAAACGGAAATAGGCGGCCCACACCTTCTCTTCACGCAGCGATTCATACTGCCAGGTGACTTCCCATTGCGGGCGGCTGACCAGATCGGGACGCGTCTCGTGATACGGCCAGTGATGGGTAAACCAGGCATCCGTGCCGGGCCCGACACCGAAATGCAGATAACCGATCCCATCGCCATACGGCGCAAAGATCACTTCGATGCTATTAGCGCCCACCCCGGCCTCCGCCGGCGAGGATGCCAGGCCGTACGACTCGCCGGCTTCCCAGCAGAGCACGGTCACGTAGAGCGTTTCACCGTCGGTACAGGCGTCGAACCAGGTATCCGCGGTGGGACGCGCCAGTTGGCCGACGATCATGAACGGCGCTTGGCCGGAGCCGGCGCTGTCCATCAGTTGCCGTCGCACGGCCTCGGGATCGAAACCCTCCACCTGCCGTGCGGTATAGACGCGGGATTGCGCGAGGGCAGGGAAGGATGAAACGGCGGACGGGTGCTGCGGGGTGGACATTTTACGATTACCTCTCAGATAGAGCAACTTGTTGAAGAACTCCGGTGGTCAGATCGCTGAGAGACCGCCGGGATTCCTCAACAAGCTGCTAGATGGTAGTGTATCACAGGTGACCGGGGGTTGCCAGTTGCCCAAGACATTCAACAAATACCAATGGTGGCTGATTGACCCCATCGGCGTTACGTTCCCCATCGCACTTGACTTCCCGCTGTCAGCGCGAGGTAGGGTTTGGCGTTGAGGGTGCCGTTCGCATACGCTCGCGGGGGAGCAAACCACTGGCGTAGCGGGGAGATGGGGATGGGCGGCACGCAACGCCTACGCCCATACTCCCATACGCCCATACTCCCACACTCCGACACTTACTGCCCCAACGTCCCCATCGCCGCGGTGTAGCGTGCTTCCACCCCCTGCTTGACCGTGGCCGGGTCATCGCCGAAGAGGGGGATGAGCCAGGCGGGCTTGCCGTTGATGGTAACGCTGATCGGGGTCGCGGTATATTCCTTGCCATGCAGCAAGGCCGTGGGCGCCTGCTCCATGCCGAAGATCAGCAGCGCTTTCGCGCGGTCTTTGATCGGATTGCCGTCGCGATCGACTTGCAGATAGGGGGCGTAATCGATCTCGACCCGGTGCTCTTTCGCGCTGACAATCAACCGCTGCAGGGCGACGTTCCCATCGGTGGCCACCGACACCCCATCCGGAATGGTCGCCTCGATGGCGGATTCCCCCGGCCACAAACGCCAGAATTCGAAGGCGCCGCTGCGCGGCTCGGTGAGCAGGTAATGCTCCTGCCCGGCTTTATAACGCAGCTTCGCGCGCGCGGTGACCAGCGTTTGCATGGCAGCCGCACACGGAGCGCTGTTGCGGGTATAGCGATCGAGAAGCGCATCGGTGGTTTTCGGCATCTCGGCGGTGAGCGGGATGATCGCGGCGGGCACGCCGTTCAACGCCGCCATCTTCACCAGCACCGGTTTGTCATTCACACTGACCTTCGGCGCGGTGACAAAGCCGGTCACGAAGAGCGCGGTAGCCATGTCGTCGCCGATCTGCCCGGGTTTGACGGCATAGTGCACGTCCACCGTGTTGCCTTTCGGATTCACCAACGTCTGCAGCAGACCCAGCCGGCCGTCGGCGGTGATCCGGATGCCGCCGGGCTGCGCGGTGGGCACGGTCATCTCCAGGTATTGCGGATCGGGCAGCGGATTGCTGAAGAGGTAGTTGCCGCTGATCGGTTCGGTGAGCAAATAGGCCATCAAACCGGGTTGATGGTGGAGCGTCGCGCCGTTTTTCGTCAACGTGCCGGCGGTGCCCTGCACGGAGAGATTGCTGTCGCGATCGATGCCCTCCGGCAGATACGGCCACTGGCCATTCACGCGGCGATAGGGGAAGCAGCGGTCGCTGGCGACGTTCTTGTCCCAGCCGCCGTCGTATTCCGGACGGAAACCGGCTTCCACGGTATCTTTGCCGCTTTTGTAGATCGTGTGCAGCACGCCGGCGGCATCGTCCCAGCGCAATTGCAGCTTCGCCGCGGCGATGTAGCGCTGGAAGTCGGCAAAGCTCGGATATTCGGTGGCGTCGCTCATTTCAATGACGAAACCGCCATACGCGCGATCCACCGCGGTCCAGTCGGCGGTCTTCAGATCGAACGGTTTCGCGGGATTGTAGTAGTTGTAGCTATTGATCACCAGCGTGGGCGACGCTTTTCCGCCGCCTTGCAGGTCAATCGGCGGACCGCCATCGGTAATCAACACCTCTTCGCTGCGGCCCAGATTGGTAGCCGGGAGGGGGATGAGCCCGATATAGGTAACCCCGTCCTGAATGGTGATGCGGCTGGATTGCTTCATCTTCACCGGCAGCAGTGTGGTCATCGGTTTTCCATCGATGAAAAGCTTCCATGTCGGGCTCGGTTGGTAGTTCGCCAGCGCGATGCTGGATTGCAGACTGGTGATCGTCGTCGGCATCACCCGGGCATAATCTTTGAAGTTCTTTTTCGGGCTGGTGAAGACGATGGCTTTGTTCTTCCACTGCACCGCATACGTCGAACCGCCTTGCTCGCCCACGCTGCCGTTGGCGTTCGATTGCGTGGAACCGTGGTACAGGCTGTCGTAGAATTCGGTGGTGTTCAGCCCGTAGCGCATCAGCAATAAACCGGTCTCCTGCAAATTATCCGCCGGCTTCTCCTCGCGCCGCCATTGCGCCATCACCGGGATCGTCTGGTTGCCGGTGGCGACGTCGAGGGTGGCCAGCCCGTAGTGCTGCCCGAGATAACTGCGTTTCCACAGCGGGTGCTCACGGTGTCCGCCCCACTGTTTATAGTCGGCGGTCATTTCAAACGGCAGCGGTTTGTCATCGACGATGTTGCCCATCCACAGCGGCATCCACGGACCGATCATCTGCTGGCGCGCCACCAGGTCGGGCGGCAGGTCATGCCCCGCCGCCGCCATGCCCAACCGGTCGGTGTTGTAGACATCGTGCAGCGCGCCGCGTTTGGAGACGGTATGCAGGATGCTGTTGACGCCTTCGTTGATTCCGAGCATTTCCGCCACGCCGGTGCGGCCCGAGGTGGCGATGAAACGCCGGATGGCCGGATGATAGCAGGACGCCAACTCGTCCATCGTCTTCATCAGCATGTTGCGTCCCATCATGCGGTCCAACTCGGTGGGGCCAAGGTCGGCGAACGCCTTCTGGCTGTAGAGCGACAACCCCAGGTAATAATGGTCGATGGATTCCTGCGTGGTGCCGTCATACCATGACCACAGCCGCAGTAGAATGTGATCCAGCCCAAAGCGCCCGTCGTCCATCGCGTAGGGATCGTTGATGATTGCGCCGCCCAACAGCGCCGCCTGGGTGGCGTTGTTGTTGAAGTTCATCGTGCTGACGAAGCGGGTGTAGGAGTCACGGTAAAAGCTGTGATTGCCGCGCCAGTCGCCGGTTTTGGCGAAATAACTGTTTTCCGGCTTCGTCCAGATGCCCCACTGATTGTGCTCTAATTCGGTATAAGAACGACCCGGCTGCAGCCAGGCTTCCCAATAATGTCGCATGTGCTCGCGCACCGGCTCGGGCATGGCGCTCTGATAGAGCAGGTAGGTATGGGCGTAGAGCGGCGTGTGATGTCCAGCGAACAAGCGATAGGGCGTCGCCAGCATCCCATCCACCCACGCCGTATACGCGTCGCTGCTCTCCGGGAAGCCGCCGGAGTCTTCCGTCAGACTGAACAGGTCCTTGATGCGCCGCCACTGCCATTCCGGCATGCCGGCCGGTTGTTTGAACTGGAAACGCCTGATATAGCCTTTGATCTGTTCCGGCGTAGGCATGACCGCGGTAGGGGTGCCGCTCTTCGGCAGCGCGGCGATCTCCGCCGGCGGGGCCAATTGCCCCACGTCGGCCTTCCCCGGTGCCAGCGTGACGATCAGTTTCGGTGTGTCGATGCGGATGCCGCGTCCACCGGGGCAGCCGCCGTATTCATAGCCGCCGAGATTGAAGCGCGCATCGTAGGTTTCCCATTTGCGCAGCAGGAATCCCGCGTCGCTCAACTGTCGCAGCCGCGCCGCCGTCGTTGCGCCGAAGGCGGGATCGGTGAGCGCTTTGGTGACATCCAGCTTCCCGGCAACGACTTTATAGGAAACCTCCGCCGGCCCGAATTGGGTCGGGAAGCGGTCGGTGGTTTCGTCCTGGGCGCCAAAATGCCGCCAGAAGCTGACGCCGTTCACATTGGCGTTGAAGGTCGGGCCGACTTTGGCATCCGCTTTCCACGGTTTCCGCAGTGCCCACGCCACCGCGTGCCATTGCGGCGGGTTTTTCACCCACAAATCGCCCATAAAGGACATCCCGTCCGGCATCTGATAATCCATCGGGAAATATTCGGTATCCACGAAGGGGAGGACAATCTCGACTTTCTGCACGGTGTTGCCGGCCGTCATTGCGGCGGCGATCTTCTCCGCCGCGCCGGGATAGCGCACCAACAGCCCGCGCTGAACTGCATCGAAGACCGGCGCGCCGGGCTTCTCGGTGGACCAATCCGCCACCAGCCCGCTGCCGAATCCGCCATGATCGCTGTGACGAGTGGCACCGTCCGCCTTCACCACCACCGGGCGGTCCCAATACTGGCGAAACCCGCTGATGCCGGCCATCTCCGGCTGATCGAAGACCAGCGTCGTCTCCGCCCAGACCTGGGCAGCCGCGAACAACGCGAGCAGACAGACCGGCAGCACGAATGCCAACCGGAAACACCGTGAGTGATGCATGGTGGACTCCTTATAGGTACTGGCTCTATTTACGCTACCGAGGCGTCAATTTCCTACCGGAAGATGTGCAACCTTGGTAGGTGATGCAAAGCTGGCGCGCGAGCGTCCTCGCGAGCACTGGAGAAGAACCGAGATGCTCGCGAGGACACCCGCGCGCCAGCGATGTCTGAACGGCTACGCAAAGTCTACGGCGCAAACCATCAAATGCCGTATTTCGACCTCAGATAGGCGGTCTGGGTGGCGATGTCGGAGGCGTTGAGCACCTGCGCGTAAAAGATCATTTCCGAGATCGTGATGCAATCCGTGCCAAAGCTCTGCCCGACGGTCAGCGTGATCGTGCTGCCCACGTTGGCTACCGCGGGAGCCGACGTGCTGGTGGCCACCGGCGTCGTCCCTCCGTCGGCATAGATGGCCGAGGTGACACCGGCACTGGCCGATGCCGTTAAGACCGCCAGATGCGCATGGCCGTCATTATAGAGCGTGGCGGGTGACGCCGGGGAAGTCAGCGTCGTCACACTGCCATTGTTCCACAACTGGAGTTGACCCGTCAGTTGATTGATGACGAACTGATTGGAGGTGCTGCCCCACTGGCATAAAATATGCCGATTGGTATCACTGACATTGTAGGTTTGAAAAACGGCGAAGATGGTGACATCCGCAGAGGATGGCGGTGTGGTCGTCGCCGCCACCTGGGCATGCCCGACCTGAGTCAGATCGATCGTCTCATGGCCGTTGAGTCCGGTGGGCATGAAAACGACTTTGTTGGAATTGGTGAACGACAGCGTCGAATTATAACAGGTCCAACTGGTGACCTGCCCGCTGGTAATCGTCACGCCGCTATTGGCTTGCAACCAGGCGAATGCCCCGGTGGCCCCGAGTTGCTTGGTAAACGCCGCATGCCCATCCCCATAGGTGGCGATAACCGAGCCGGAATGGAGAAAACTATAGTCGGAGAGCGAATACGCCACGTTGCTGTAGGTAAGGTTCGGCGCGGGGGTCGCGGTGTGCGTGCCATCGCCGGTGCAGAGGACGGAACTGGGCGAAATCAGATTGCCCATCGGCAAGCTGGACAGCCCGTTGCTGTAGACATAGGAATTCGTCGAAGTGCGCGCGGTGGGGCAGATCAACACCTTCGGCGAGATGTTGCTGCAATAGTTCCACACCGCCGCCGAGGGGGGGAAGGTCTCCTCGTTATCCTGAACATACATCAAGATACTCGTGACGATCTGGCGCTGGTTATTCAGACAGGTCGTCGCCCGCGCTTTCTCGCGCGCCTGCGCGAACACGGGGAATAGAATGGCAGCTAAGATCGCGATAATGGCTATGACGACCAATAATTCGATCAACGTGAAGCCCGTCATCGCGGCGGAATGCTTTCGCATGGCACCCTCCTCTAAGAATAATTCGCGCGCCCACTGTCGTAACGCGCGTTACTACCTTAATAATATCACCTGTTTCTTTATTCGTCAAGAGGGTGGAATGGATTAGGGACCACGCCGTTGACTTTGCGTAGACCCGAATGGATTAAGCGATTTTCTCCTAGCAGCTTGTTGAAGAACCCCGGCGGCCACCTCGCTGGATCTTCTTCCGTCTGTGCGCGTCGCAATTGCTCACCGTATAACGCCAGATACGTCTTACAATTGCGACACACACAGCCGAAAGAATCTCTCAGCGATCTGACCACCGGAGTTCTTCAACAAGCTGCCTCGTGAGTTTAGCCGGCTGATATCCGGCCCGGATGACCGGGGATAATGACACCGCCCCTGTCGTTGTTCAGGACAGGGGCGGTGAATGCGAAACAGGGTATACCTGATCTACCGTAGATTTTGCCCAACCTTCGCCAACTCAGAATCCGAAGGTCGAGTGCATATTCGCGTTCAGTAAATTGACGTAATCTTGCGAGATGGCCGATGGATACAAGTAACACGCGCCGTAAGTGCCGGGAAGACAACCACCCCACCCACAGCCAATGCCAAAGGTAAACTGTCCCGAGCCCACGGTGAAAGTGCCAGTGTTCCCTCCGGTTTTTGTCGCGACCTTTACGCCATCGACATACAAGAACATATATTGACCTTGCTGAGAGTTGACGCCGACGACAATATGGGGATTGCCATCGTTATACGTTTGGGTGGTGGTAGCCGTCCCATTGGGCCCGGAAAAACTGATGTACCCACCAGCCACCATATTGATCGCTAAAGTTGACCCTCCACTACCAGCTTGGAAATACACCACTTGACTGACAGCGTTAGTGGTTTTGGTGGCGAAGACTCCCCCGAAGGACACTTCGTTAAAGTACGACCAGACGGGCGCCTGTGACACCGTCCAATAATAATAACCTGGCCCCCCGGAAACAACGATACTATCGATGGAACTTTGCATGCCGATTTTCGTATTCGGTACGGCAAAATATATCCATTGAACGCCGTTTCCGCTCCAGTTTCTGGTTAAAGTATACGGTGTTCCAGGCATCGCCCACGAACTCAACTGGAGTCCGTTGGAGTCGGTAGAACCGACAGAAACGCCGGTGGTGGTGACAAACATGAACATCGCGGTGTTGGTTCCCGTCATATTGGTCGCCACCGCATGTCCATCGACAAATGACGCGATGAGTCTTCCCCCATGGCGCATGTCATAATTGCTGCCGCTGTACGCCACATTGGGCGTCTGACTTTGCCCGGTACTGGAAGTCCCATCGCCCGTCATCAGTATTTGCGTCGGATCGGTAAAACTTCCCAGCGCCGCGCCGGAAATGGCGTTATTATAGACATAACCGTTCGCGCTTTTTTTCCCCAGCGTCGGGCAGATGAGCGATGCTGCCGGCATATTGATCTGCCATGCCACACTGGCCGGTGGAAACATCTCTTCATTATCCTGCGCATACATAATCAGTCCGGTAGCAATCTGCCGCTGATTGTTCATGCAGGACGTCTGTCGTGCTTTTTCTCGCGCTTGCGCGAATACCGGAAAAAGGATTGCCGCCAACACCGCAATGATGGCAATGACCACCAGTAATTCAATAAGCGTAAATCCCGCTCGTCGCATAAGAAGCTCCTTTCATTAAATTTGTGACCCGGTGTTCGAACGACTCGCCCACCACGCGATGTGCAAGTCGTATCGTTTTTGAACCGTTCCTAATATGCAATTTACTACTCTTCTGCCTACCCGTCAAGAGGAATGGATTCGCATTGAAAGCGTGCCGTCGTGTAGAACGACTGTTGCAAAGGCACATCCTGGCGATAAACCGCCAGGCTATCAGATACGCCCCGGCATTGATGCCGAGAGACTGTCCCCGCCACGGCACGGTTGTTGCCCGGAGACAGCAGGCTTAATAGCCGAAGGTGTTATGCATCTGTGTGCTGATCAACGCGATATTATCCGGCGATAACACGCTGGGATACCAGAAGACCGCCCCATACGCGAAGAGTCCCCAGGAATTGCCGTCGTTATCGAGGCGGACATAGGCATTGGTGCCGGTCCCGACCGTCGTTGTACCGGCGGTGCCGCCGGACTGGGTCGCGACCTTCACGCCATCGATATACAGCGTGATGAACTGGTTCGCCGCACTATTGGTGGCCACCAACACATGGGGTTGGTTATCATTATAGGCCGTGGATCCGGCGGAGGTGATTTTACAGGTGGCATCCGAGTGCATAAAGGCAATGGCGCCACCGCTCAGCAAGTGCAAATTGAAGGTGTCCCCACTGGTGCCGCTGAAGTATTGCATAATGTTATAACCACCGTTCCACGAATTGGAACTGTAGCCAAGGTTCGTCCCGAACGTTCTGATCAAGCACCCCATGGTGAAATTCGGCGAAGGCGTGAATTTCTGCTGCAGCGTTAAATTCGATTGGATGGGATCGGATACGGTATTCTGGGTACCGATCATCGTGCCGGGATAGGCGTAATAGTCATGCTGGATCCATCCCTCACTCATGGTAAAACTGGTACCGGGCATGGACCAGGTGTTCACCTGAATCCCGGTGCCATCCGTGGAGCCGATATTCACCCCGGTCGTGGAGAGAAACATGATCGTGGCGCCGCTGGCACTCGTCGATTTCGTCAAGGCGGCGTGTCCATCCGCAAACGCGCCGATCATGAAGCCCATATGCCGGAAATCGTAATCGACGTTGCTATAGGCCACGTTCGCCGTTGTGCTGGTCGTAACCACATGATTGCCGTCGGCGGTGATCAAATCCGTCGTCGGATCGGTAAACGAGCCCAGGGCAGCACCGGAAAGCGCGTTATTGTAGACATACCCGTTGGGATATTTCGTCCCAAACGTGGGGCAGACAAAGACATTGGCCGGAAGATTCAGCGTGGTCCAGACGGAGCTGGACGGCGGAAACATTTCATCATGATCCTGAACATAGATCAGGATAGCCGCGGTGATTTGCCGCTGGTTGTTCAAGCAGGAGGTTTCCCGCGCTTTTTCGCGCGCTTTGGCGAAAATGGGGAATAAAATAGCCGCCAGTATCGCGATGATGGCGATGACGACCAATAATTCGATCAGAGTAAATCCCTTTGCTGACGTGGATGATGTTGGCATGCGCATGCTCCGATAACGATAATTCGTTCGTTTGACACAGGTAACGCGTATTACTATACTGATTTTATCATTGAATTCCCCTCTCGTCAATAGAAGGGTATGGTGGTAAAGCAATCTCACCGCTATTCCGCCGGCAAATTCAATGGGCCCCACGCCGAGAGAAGTGCAGGCAGCATGACACCGAAAGCGGAAAAACCACATACCGGCGCCGTGACCCAGCAGGATATTGCTGACTATTGCGGCATTTGTCGCGCCAGCGTCTCCTTTGCCTTGCGCGGGGATACCAGCCATGTGCCGCCGGAGACGATCAAGCGCGTCCAGGCCGCGGCGAAAACGCTGGGGTACTCGCCAAACTCCCATCAGGCCGCGCGCCGGTTAGTGATGCAGCGTTATGGCAAACCGGTGCTCAATCGCTTGATCGCCTTTTGTCTGCCGCGCACCTTCCACCAGGATGCCTATTTGTTGGAGCCCTTCTTGGGCGCGGTCGATGCGCTGACGGCAGCCAAGTTCGACCTGTTGCTCATCGTCTATGAGTCGAATTCCCCCGCCGAAACGCTGGCCGACTCGCAGGTGATCGCGCGCGGAGAAGTGGATGCGCTCATCGTCTTCACCATTCCCCATCATGCCGCTCTCATCCAACAACAAATGCAGCGAATCCCCATGATGCGCGCGCGTCCGTTCATCTCGCTCATCTCGCCGACCGACGGCCCCTGCTCGATTGTCGCGTATCACGACGAAGAATCGGCATATGCGATCGGCCGCCATCTCGTCCAGTTGGGCCACCGCGATCTCCTCATCCTCGCCACCGCCTACAATGGGCAGATCGGCCTGTCGCGCCAGGCCGGGTTGCAGCGCGCCCTGGCCGAAGCGGAGGGAGCCTCCGGTTCGGTGCGCATGCTCAACGTCGGGATGGCCTGGCTGGATGCGGTGACACCGACCGAAGCCTTGCCGGCGCTGGAAATGTGGGATGCCAACGACCAGGTGACCGAGATTACCTTGCCGGATTACCTGGCCGCCCATCCGGACATCACCGCGATCGTCGCCGCCAACGACTGGTGCGCGCAACATCTCCAGCGGATCCTCGCCCGCCTGGGCCGCCGCGTGCCGGAAGAGATCAGCCTCGTGGGCTTCGATGATAACGACGCCATGCGCGATGCCGCCGGCGACGAAGATGGGCACCTGCGAATACTCGAACAGCACCTGCTGCAACAGCACCACCAGCGAGACGTGCCCGATATGCCCGCCCGCTTCATGCCCCTCCAGAATGAGCCCATCGATGCCGAACCGAATCTGCTGCTCGGCTATCGATCCCTCGGAAGCAAAAGAGAGCGTCCGCTTGCCCGCCTGCTTCATCCCCTGAATATCCGCCTTGCGCGGAAAACTGCCGGCAAAGATGACGACGGGTACCTGTTTCGCCAGCAGCATCTCGTATTGCGCTTTGAAACTCGGGGCGATGGTGATCAAGTTGACCGCGAACGGCGCCGGCAACTCCGCGATGCAGCGATCGATCTCGGCTTCCAGCAACTCCACCGGCATATTGCCCCCGGCCAGCACCGGAAAGCCTCCCTCTTCGCTCACCGCTTTCACCAGCGCGAAATTGCTGATCCACGTCATCCCCCCGGCCATGATCGGATATTTTACCCCGAGAAACTCCGCTCCCGGTTTTGCCAGTTGTTCAAATAACATGGGTTGATCCTTTTACTTGCACTTGCACCTGCACTTATACTTACACTATCTCCGTTCGTTACTAGTGTAAGTGTAAGTGCAAGTTTTCCCCTGAACGTATATCTTTCATTTTCTACCTTCCGGCAGGAAGCTCCTCTCCGCGTGTCGTATAGCTACAGCGGGCGCATCGTTCATCGAAAGGCGAAACGTACGCATGACCAAAGAAACGCCGCGGGCGCGCGTATTGACCGCGCTGGCGCATAAAACACCGGTGCGAGTGCCGTTTTCCTGGGGATTCGGGCCGACGACGGAGATGGCGGCGGTGCTGACGGCGTATTGCCGGATGCTGGGAGTGGATTGGGCACGGTTACAAGTCGCAACGGAAGATATTCGCCGCGTGAATCCGCGCTATATCGGCGTGTCACTGCCACCGGAGATCGATATCTGGGGTATCCGGCGTGCGGTGACCAATTATAACCACGGCTTTTATGACGAGATCAGCGTATATCCGCTGGCCGGGTACGACGATCCGGCGGCGCTGGCGAAGTATCCCTGGCCGCATCCCATCTGGTTTGGCTATGCCACCCTGCGCGAGGAGATCCTCGGCCCGGACCCGCAACGCCGCCACGCGGTCAATCTGCTGGCAGGTAATCCGTTCGAAACGTATTGCTGGATGACCGGACTGGAAGAAGCCCTCATGAATCTGTTGGTCGCGCCCGAACTGGTCACCGCCGCGCTCGATCGCATCACCGGATTTTACGAGCAAAAACTCGCGCGTGCCTTGCGCGCGACCGGCAATTTGGTCGATATCGTCTTCATGGCGGACGACCTGGGTGGGCAACTGGGCCTGCTCTGCGCGCGCGAAACCTACCGGGCGGTCATTCAACCGTTTCACCGCCGATTGGTCGCGACGGCCCGGCAATACGCGCCGGCGGCACAGGTGATGTTTCATACCGACGGCGCGGTCTTCGAGATCATCCCCGACCTGCTCGACACCGGTATCGACATCCTGGAAGCGGTGCAGACCGACGCCGCACAGATGGACCCGGCGGCACTGAAGGCGACCTATGGCAAGCACCTATCCTTCCATGGCGCGATCAGCGTGCAACAGTTGCTCCCCAACGGCACGCCGGAGTCGGTGGCACAAGCGTGCCATGAATTGGTCAAAACCCTCGGTGCCAACGGCGGCTACATCGCCGCCCCGTCCCACGCCATCCAGGTCGGCACCCCCCCTGAAAATGTGCTGGCTATGCTGCGCGCGGTGCTCGGGGAAGCGGACTATGCCACGGCGCTGGAATCCGCGCGACTATAAAGGATCGCCCTATGGACCGCCGGCATCCCTGCCGGCGCGGGTTGCCACCCCGTCTTTATCTAAACCGGGTGGCTACTCTCGCCGGCTGGAAGCCGGCGGCCCATAAACTCACGGTATTGCTATTTAACCGGCGCCTCCGCCAACCCGATCCCAATGAACCGCGCCATCAGCGCGAGCACCAGGCCGGCGTCGGTGTCGTAGTCGCTGTGTTCGCCGGTGTAGCGGGTATCGAGTACGACGCGGGTCATGGCGGCGAGGGCGGGGGCAAGGTCGGCGGCGAGTTCGGGAATCGCTTCCGCGACGTAGAACAACCCGGACGCGGTGTGGTGATAGCCCAGGTATTTGCGATTGCGACCGGCCACCAGACCGGACGGTTGCTGGCGCGACAATACTTGATTGGCGAAGCGGATGGTTTTATCCTTGAGTGTCGCGTAGTAGGGGTGATCCGCCGGCAAGGCGCGCAACAGCCGCGCCATCCCTTTCAGCGTGATATTGCCGTAGCCGGTGTAATAGTTGTGCCCGTCCTGCGCGCCCCCCGGTCCCAGGTCGCGGGTGACGAATTCGGCCAGGTAGCGGGCCTTCACCAGCCACTCGGCACGCGGCACGTATTCCTGCAACGCCGCCAGGTGCCAGAGCGCGAAGGCGGCGTAATTCTGATTGTGCTCCCAGCGATACCACCGGTAATCGGCGGCGCGAACGGATGCCTCCAGCCAGCCCGATTCGTTGAACTGCGTCCCGGCGATCGCCAGGCCTTCGCCGACCGAGCCATTGGTGAACGCGCCGCCTTCCCCGAGTTGCGGCACATAATCGGTGGCGCTCACGCTCGAACAGTCACAGGGGAACCAGCCGTCGGGGTGCTGGTGAGCCAGCATGCGCGCGCAGGTTTCGCGGATGCGCTCCTCGTAAACCGGCAGTGCCTCCAGGTGACGGCAGGCGTAGAGATAGGGCAGCATATTGAAGATGCCGTTATGACAGAGGCAATGCTTGTACGCGGCGGGGTTCCCCCAGGTGCCGTGGCCAAGGTAACTTTTTTCATGCGCCAGGTGCCAGGCGTGAAAGGCCTCGTTCACTTCCGCTAATTCCGGCAGCGGTGCGGAGGCCAGTGGCGGCAGCAGGCGGTGACCGGACAGTTTCTGAAAATGCACCACCGTCGGCGGCGCGGTAGCGGTCAGCACTTCCAGCCGGTTCCATCCGTCGGGAATGGGGAAGGTGGCGCTGGTCACCGGCGCCAGCGCCAGGTTGGCCTCGTAGCCATTGAGCGCCACGGTGACTTTGTCGACATAGTTCGCATACCCGCCATGGGCAAGTTTCGCCAGCGCTTCCGGGGTGGCGTTCCGCCAGGCGGCCACCAGTGCCCCGCGCTCCTCCACCGGATCGTAGCGCAGGTCCAGCCGCTGGAGTTGCGGCAGATGCGAGGTTGCAGCCGCTTCGACCAGTTGCACGATGCCGTCTTTATCCGGACGTGAACTCCACAGGATCGGCGACCCCCAGGAGAGCAATTCCGAAGTGGCGTAGCAATAGCGTCCCGCGCTGAAGTGGAAGGCATGGTCGCGGATGCCGCCGGCAATCCAGCGTTTGGCGATCTGGAACGCGCCCACCAGTCCGGTCGCGGTGGTGAAGACGCGCGCGCTGAAGCCTTCCCGCAGAATACCCGCGCGGGTGGCCGAGGGACCGGCGCCGGGATTCGTGTTTAACAGGCTGAACGGCCAGTCGTTCTCCGCGCCTTCCGGTTGCAGGTCCTGGTCCCAGATTTGCACGCAAGCAATCGCTTCCCCCTGCTGGTTGAGTCCGCAATACAGTCCCCGCGCCTCGCCATCGAGCGGGATCACGCAGGAGAAATCTTCATTGACTACATCAGCCAGCTCGGGAATCGGCGCGGTCGGACGCACCGCCTCGATGAAGACGTAGAGGTATTCGTCATCATGATAGACCGCCAGCCGTGTCACAGCCACCGGCGCCTCGCGCGGAATATCCGCCGGCACCAGCGCCATATCGATCGTCCCGTCGGAAGGCGAATAACGCGTGAAATCCGCGATCGCCCGCGGCAAGGCGGCCACCTGCTCGGTGGTCAGCGCTTCCCAGGTTGTCCCCGCCCACGGCCACGGCACGGCCTGGTAGGTGCGGTCGAGATACAGGTTCCACTGTTCGATTGAAGCGGTCATCACGTATACCCTCGGTTCGTTAACACGTGTGTGGTAAATCTGTCCAATAATAACAGCACCCGCAATTCTGTCAAGGTTTTACCTTACCAATAACTGCAGGTGAACAGCGGCCCGCGCTTCAACTTATCGGCATTTCCATGGTGCTGATTGTGCGCTTGGGGGGATGAGTCTCCATACGATTCCCTCCGCGATCTACCCCTGGTCGACAATTCGGCGCAGCGCGTTCAACGAAATCACCGGCGCTTTCTCCAAACGCGCGCGGCCCAGGTATTGCAAAAGTGTATGGTAAAGATACTGCGCCGCCGGATCTTTGTCCTGCCGGTGTTGCAAGGCACACGCGAGCAAACGCCCGCGTCCGACGGCCACCTCGAACAGGTAGGCCTTGTTGCGCAGGGTGCGCATATGCCCGATGGAGCGGATAATCGGGTCGATACGGCAGGGGAGAAAGGCATCGAGCGCGAAGGGACGCGCTTCGTCGAGCAGTGGCGCCCAGGCGAAATCGCACCAACCGTCATGCGGAAACGCCCCCAGCGCGGGATGCAGCCTGATCAGCGTGCCCATGTTGCCCTCGGTGCCGTAATTGAACGGCACCGTGCGATAGAGCGGTTCGCCGGGATCACGCGGCAACTCGCCGGGCGCCGGTTCCGCACTGCCGGGGGAGAGCAACAGCACGCGTCCACCCCGCGCCAATCGCTCCAGCGCAACAGTGTCTAATCGGTCAGTCATCAGTACATCGACATCGGGAATCGGCTCCGTGGGAAATGCCCACAGCCGCCAGGTGTTGCCGGTGATCTTCCGGTTGCCATCCAACAACGTTGCTTCTAAAGATATGGTGGCCGGCGCGCGTGACGGGAATGCCGGCAGCGGCAGCGACGGAGCTGTGATCAGCGCGCCGGGTACCAGCGCGGGCAGCGGCTGGCAACCACGTGCGAGGATGCGCCGGCCCGCACGCAACGTCCAGGCAATGACCGGGGAGGATAGCGTCTGCGTGCCGAAATGCGACACCGTCAACGCGAGTTGCCAGGGTGTCGCCCAGGCGAATGACCAGCCCTCGCCGTGCTCCAGGCAGAGGACGGTATCGTCGTTATAAGCGCGAAACGCCGCCGCCGGCAGATCGGCCGGCTCCTCCCAGAACTCGTTGAAGACGCCTTCGGCGCAAAAGGGGAAATCGTGCAGCAACCAGTGATAATAGCCGGCCGCTTTGACTTCCTTTCGCGCCAGCTCGAAGACATTTTTCCGCAATGCCAGCTTCAGTTGATGCGAGGCGGCGACCATGCGCGGGAGCAGCGCCGTCTGCCCGTGCGCTTCAGCAGCCGCGAGCATGCCAGGGAGATGCAGCGGTAGCATCGGCAAATCGGCATAGCGATCGAGCATGGCGGGAGCGGTTAGTTCGGTGATCCAGGCGTATTCATGGAAGATAAACGGTGTGGTCACCGTATCCAGACCGGGAATCGGCCCCGCCAACGGGCGGCAATCCATGGCCCACTGCAGCCAGGAACTGTCGGTGTCGGTATCGCGCGTTCCCCAGGTGTCGGCAACGGGGATCGCCTGCTTCCCGAGTTCCGGTCCGGCGCAACTCACCCCGGTGGCGTCGGTCACCAGCGCGCCGGGATGCATCCGCCGCGCCACCGCCGTCATCTCTTGGCTGAACAGCCGGAGATGATGCGGATTGGTCAGCCACTCCCGGTCCAGTTCGCTGGACATCGAATAGTGGATCACCGACGGATGGTTGCGGTCGGCGCGGACGATATCTTCCACGCCGCGCAGCATGAACTCCCGCCGTGCTTCCGGTAAGCCGTCGGGATAGGTTGCCAGTTCGTCGCGAACGAGGAACGGCATCTCCTCGCACACCAGCATCCCCACCTCATCCGCGGCGTCCAAAAATTCGCGCGGAAACGGTTCGACGCAGCTTTTGGTGTAATTGAACCCGTAGGCGCGCGCCAATCGCAACCGTCGCAGGTAAAACGCCTTGTCCGCCGGTGGACAGACCGTCTCCGGGAAATACTGGTCGTCGCACCCGCCGCGCAGGAAGATCGGTTGCCCGTTGAGCAGAATGTGAAATCCGTCCGTGCGTATCTCGCGCAGGCCGAAACGGACGCGCCCCTCGTCGAGCAGATCATCGCCGTCGTAGACGCGCACCGTCAGCGTGTGCAGTCGCGGATCGTCCGGGTGCCACCACGGCGCGCCGGGCAGCGGCAGGTTCAGCGCGACTTCCGTTTTGAAAGCAGATACCAGCACCTGCCGGTCGGCGGCAAAGCTGTTTTCCCTCCGGTCGTCGGTTACTGCGCAAGCGATCCGTACCGGCTGCGCTGGTCCATGATGGCGGAGCGTGAGCCGAATCTCCGCCGCGCGCGGTTCGATTGATGGCTGCACGTGGATATCATCGAGGGCAATAGGGGAAACGGCTTCCAGCCAGGCCGACCGGTGCAGCCCGCTCCAGGCAGAAAGGATGTCGTAAAGGCCGTAAAAGCCGGCCTCCGGCCAATCGACGCGTACCACCAGCCGGTTTTCCTGCCCCCAGTTCACCCACGGGGTGACTTCGACCCGCACCGGGCAACGCGATGACGCGGTGCGGCCCAAATGCTGCCCGTTGAGCCAGACATCGGCGGCCGGCTTCACCCCACCCAGGTGCAGCCACACCGCCTGCCCGTCCCACTCCGCCGGCGCCGTCACCGATCGCGCGTACCAGTTCACCTCGCGCGACGGGTAGCGCAGCATCACCTGGGTGGCTAATTCCGGCAGACCGTCATACCCCTCGTCAACGAAGCGTGAACTGGCAAATCGCTGTGCCTGCGCGCAGCCGGGCAACGCGATCCGCTCCGGCAAGTGATATTCCGGCCGGAACCAACCTTCCCGTAGTCCAACATCCCCGGGATCATAGGAAAACTCCCACGCACCGTCGAGCGACACGCGTGGGCGCGCGGTAGCAAATTCTACAGCAGGAAGAAAGGGCATATACAACTCAATTCATGACTATTGGCGGTTGGCGGTTGGCTTTTTTAACCGCAGATTACGCAGATTTCGCAGATTAAGGTTTATCATCGGAACTGGTAATCATTGCTGAAGAGATTATCCGTACTCCACAATTGCGGTTAACCCGGACGGATTCGTGTATGGTAATTGGCTCCAAAATTTACCTTAATCTGCGAAATCTGCGTAATCTGCGGTTAAAAAAGCCCACCGCCAACCGCCATCACTTAAAGCTATAAATCCCCAGTGTGTAATTGATCGGCCAGCCGCAATCATAATGGTGCAGCAGCTTCGCCGTTGCCTGGCGGTGGAAATGTTCGGCCAGGTACACCTTGACCATCTCCGCTTCCGCTTTGGTGCCGCAGAAAAAGGTGTGCGGGCGTTGCAGCAGCGCCAGGTACATGTCGGTGATGCCGTAGTGATTGAAGACTTGCGTATATAACGGCGAGGAGAGCGCCCAGGCGCCGGGGGTGATGGTCTCCCATTGCCGGTAGCGCGCGGGATCGCCGAAGGGTGAGAGCGATTTGTAGAGAAAACCGCTGGAGGTGGTCACCATCAGCCCGTCGTTCGGCGGCGTGAAGGAGGCGTAGAGCTTCTGCGCGTCATCGGCGAAGAGGGAATTGAGGGTGCTCACCTTGAGCAGATAGTCGAAAAGAAAATTCAGCGCCACCAGCAGCAGCAGTCCGGTGATCAGCGCGCCGGGCACGCGCAGCGTTTTCAACAGGCGCGTCAACGGCGGCTCCGTGCCGGAGCACAGATACCAGCCGCACAGCCCGCTGACGAAGCAGAGCGAGGGGGCAATGAGCCGGAAGGGCAATTTCGCCGTATAGGCGAAGCCGCACTCGAACAGCAACATGCCGGCCAGCGTGGCGCCGATCACCCAGCGCTGCGCCGGCGTGACTACCAGGAAACACACCACCACCGTCAGCAGGCAGAGGCTGGTGAGCAACCACAACGCCTGCCCGAACAGCGTCAGCGAGAATTCCCCCACCGTTTCCGCGATGGTGCGCGGGTGGCTGACCAATCGTGACAGCTTCCGCAGTGACTGCTGATCGAACGGCGCGTTGCCGGTGGGCGCGAGCAGATTGAGGAACATCCCGGCGTCGTTGCCGCTCCAGCCCACTTGCTTCAGCGCGGAGGTTGTGCGCGCATCCTGTTTATAGGCCCAGGTCAAGGTGCGCGGTTGATAGTCGCCGCGCAAGCCGGGGAAATCATACAGTGCCGAGCGCGCGTCCCGATAGGGGAGATAGGCGCGCCATTCGGGAGCGCGATAACAGTAGTGCTGATACCCCTGTAGCGCGAGCATGCCGGCAATGAGCACCCCCAGCGTCACCCACACCGCGCGCTGGCGCGTGCGCAGATAGATGCCCACCAGCCACGGCGCACCCAACAGCAGCAGATACACGCCGGCGCTGTCGCGGATGGCGACGGCCAGCCAGAGCAACCCGACCGCGCACGCCAGCGTAACGCGGCGCTCTGCCGACGGGGCGTCGAAGGCGACAGCAAACAGGAATAGCCCGCCCATGCCGGCCAGAAACGCCGCCGAGGTGTATTGCGGATGCAGCAGCAGCGGCGCTTCGAAGCAGAGAAACAGCCAGAGGAAGACGATGGCTGTCTTCCAACCGGGGAATTTCCGCAACAGGCTGTAGCCCACCGCGGTCAAGGCGAGCACATGGGTGGCATACAGCCCGAGCGGATACCAATTAACCTGGGGATTGATGGTATACAGGCTTTTCAGCACCCCACCGAGCAGCACGTTGCAATACACGAGAAACTCACTGGGGGTGCCGGTGAGCGCGCCGGAGGCGATGCGCACCAACTGGATGTCGTCGCCCGTCTCATATGCGGCCTGCCAGCTACAGAGTATGAATGCGCACAGCGCCGCCGTCATCCCCACGGCAATCGCCAGCGCCTTCCACGCCGGCGCGGCGGTCTCGGCGGTCACCGCCGGCATCGTCGTCGTCTCACGCACCATCGCTTCTCCTTTAACCTCGCTGCATTATAGCGTTCAAGTGGGTGAAATTGCCAGGGTAAGGTGTCGGGGTTCGGGTGTCAGGTGTCAGATAGCTGGCACGATATTACTGCTCCGCTCATCGATGTGTAAAAAACCATCCTGGGAGCCCGGCAGTCCTCTGCCGGCTATTGCGTAGGCACTTCTGGCGCGCGAGCGTCCTCGCGAGCACCGGGGATACCCAATCATCGATGTGATAAAAACCATCCTGGGAGCCCGGCAGTCCTCTGCCGGCTATTACGCAGGCACTTCTGGCGCGCGAGCGTCCTCGCGAGCACTCCGGTGGTTTCGATACGACCCTCCGTAGTCTACTCAACCACCGGAGTGCTCGCGAGGACGCTCGCGCGCCAGGGGAGCCTGAACGGTTACAGATAACGTATCCTGTTTATCCTGCAAAATATCCTACACATCCTGTGAATTCGTTCCTCTTCACGATCTACGGTAGAAGTATCAAGCTCAGACATCAATCCTGACACCCGAAACCTGAAACCCCGCTCACAAGACCTGATGCGTCAACGCCTGATACATGATGCTGATGGCGCTGACGTAGTTTTGTGTTTCGCGAAAGGGCGGCACGCCGCCGAAGCGCTCCACATTGCCCGGTCCGGCATTGTAAGCTGCCAGCGCTTCGACCACCTGCCCACTGAATTTGTTCATCTGCCGGGCCAGGTAGCGCACGGTGCCGTCGATATTCTGCGCGATATCGAAGGGATCGATGACGTGCAGCAACGCGGCGGTGCCCGGCATCAACTGCCCGAGTCCGCGCGCGCCGACCGGCGAGACGGCATGGGGATTGAAGCGGGATTCCCGGGCGATCAACGCCATCGCCAGGCGGGGATCCACGCCGTATATTTTGCATTTCGCCAACACCAGCGTGGCGATGCGCAACGCCAACGCGGGGGCGGTATTCACGTTGAACTGGCGAATTTTCGCCGCATACCACTGCGCGGTCCGTTGCGCGGGCGCGACGGAGGCGCTGAAGGTTGCTGCCGGAGCACGCTTCGCCACCTGCCGCATGTGCCGGCTGTGCCGTTTCCTGGCCGCGATCACCGGGTGTGAAGACGGATGTTGCGGCGCCGGGGCCGGCGCGGATTTGGGCGTAGCCGCGGGCGCACTTGCTGGCGCGGAGCCGGCGGTCCGTTGCGCCGGTGCGGTCGTCAGCGCGGTGGCGCCGGAATTAACCGGCGCGGGCAGAGCAACCGGACGATTTGGCGATGTGGCGACAGCCACCGGCGCCGGCGTCACCGCGACTACCGGCAGCGGCGCCAACGGCGTCACGCTCAGCATCTCCAACGCGTTGCCCGCGGCGGGAATGCGTGCGAGAACGCGCAGTTGATGCCGGACCAGGATATCCGGATCGCGGCGTGTCGTGGCAATCAACACCGCCTGGTTCGGATCGACTTGAAGCATGAAGGTAAGGGCATTCTCACGCGGGATGATATTGGTGACGATGCCCGTCAACTCGGTGACCTGGCCGTCATGCCCGGGGAGCTGGGTCGCCAATGGTCGGCTGAAATCAAACGACGTCAGTTGCACGCGCGCTCGTTGCGCCAGATACTCCGTTTGACCGGTGGCCTGCGCGATGGTTGCGCACCCGATGAGCGCCATCAACGCGGCGGCCGTCAACACTTGAAATCGCAAAATATCGATTCTCCTTATCTGGTAATCCGCCCGCCTGACAACATAACACCGTGGGAGTATAGGTGAATGGAGACGGGTCGGGAGTCAAGTCGGTCGGAGGTGACCGTTGCGTGTATGTGTCGGATGAAGAACTGAATATCTTCATCCCGGTAGTCTCTAAGTCTTTTCCCGATCAGGCCGGCACTAAACGAGCTATGGCGGGAAAAGGGTGAGGATTGGGTGAGAAAGATAATATCCGTTGCCATCATGACCGGATATCAGCCCCCTTTTGACAGCCGGCACTCCACCCGCTAAGCTACACGGGAAAGAGGCCTGCGATGAATGAGCTCACTTCCCGCGCGCGTTGGTTGGCCGCGCTGCACGGACAACCGGTGGACCGGCTGCCGTTCTGGCCGAAAATTTTCGCTTCGTATCTGGCGGTGCATCATACCGACAGCCTGTCTAGCCTGGAGGCGCTGCACACCTATATCGGCTCCGACCGTCACGAGGGGATCGCGGATTGCCTGCGCGAAGTTCGGGAAAACACCTCACTCGCTGAAGTGATGCTGCCGGACCAACGTGCGCGCAAGCTGGTGTATCGGACGCCGTACAGCGATTTGGAACAACACGAGCTGTGGGATGAGACGACCCAATCCTGGCATCCGGTGAAACACCCGGTCGAAACGCTGGATGACATCCGCGTAATGACGGCGTTTTACCGCGACAGCCGCTGGGAGGTGGATCGCGAGGCGCTGGAACTGGCGCGCGCCGGCAAAGCGGCGCTGGGGGAAACCGCGGTCAGCGTCGGCGGGATAGGTTCGTCGCCGTTCATGCAGTGGATTGAAACGCTGGCCGGGATCGAAAACGCGCACCTGCTGCTGGCCGATTATCCGGAAGCGGTTGGCGAGTTACTGGAAGCCATCCACGTGCCGTTGCTGCAACGCGCGGAATTACTCGCCGTCCATCACCCGGCCGATATCTTTTACTTGATGGAAAATACCTCGACCACGCTGCTCTCACCGGATCAATACCGCCGCTACAACCAGCCGCATCTTCACGCCTATGCCGCCTGCCTGCGAGCGTATAACCGCCTGTGCGTGCTGCACATGTGCGGCAAGTTGCTGCACCTGCTGCCCGACCTGGCCACGATCCCGGCCGCCGCCTTCGAAGCCTTCACCTCACCGCCGCTCGGAGATACCACGCTGGCCTCCGGCCGTCGCGCCTGTCCCACCACCTGTCTCATCGGCGGCACCAACGCGGTCCTCTGGCTGCGCCCGGCCCACGAGATTATCGCCGAACTGGAGCGCCACCTCACCGAACTCCCCCACC
>Ga0118677_10000922_pt1 | contig 62983 bp, 54 predicted proteins | sample AliMusrvi5mmetaG_FD_86154 | JGI IMG/M metagenome (GOLD analysis project Ga0118677, IMG submission 86154) | reverse complement strand
GTATCGGTCGCAAGAGGGCACGCGCTCTGGCATGCAACCAAACTCTGATATTCCTCGATACCCAAAATCCTTACCTGATATTTGCCGCTGAGCTTGCCCATCTCTACTCTCCACTGTCCGTTGCGCGATGATGGTTCTGCGGTGCCTGATGTGATATTGAATTTGCGTTATTCAAAAGACTTTTTATTACGTGCTGCACAGTACCTCACAATGATCTGCACAACATATGCCAAACATTGTTTCATTGTGATGAACGTTTTGTTTTTTTGCGGCGGAGCCTTGTGCAGTAATGATCCTCATCTGATATATATCTTAGTTTGCATCGGCCATGACCTAGTCAGATACTCAACAAGAGATACGGTTTTATCATTTGGTGAATTCATGCATGTTCGGTATTCTGGTTTTCTATCATTTGGTAATATGGCGTTCTATAATTACGAGCGAGGTTTGATTTTTATCATTCCATTGGGATTAGTGACCAGCCACGTTAAATCAGCACACTACTGATCTGAATAATCGGCTGAATATTTGTATAGTTTGGAATATCCGCCATGAACGTGGTTGCGTGAGGACCAAAAGCAGTTTGGAAATCCTCTATTGAATCAAACAACAGGTGCCCCATGGCAGCATATATTGCCGGTGCTCCCGGGCCAGCGCCACTTAATCCCTGATCCACTGCGACGCCCTTGCATGCCGCGCCCAATTTCTCCTGAACCATCGGTATATGCTTGTTGCAGTAATAGTCGAAGTCTAATTTGTTCCCCTCGCCATTCGGATACATCACGCTGACTCTGATCATTTCATTTCTCCCTTTTTGTATTGAGTTCGGAAATAAACTTTCCGGTTGTTGAGTAACAATCTACCACTAAGTCTTACGTAAGTTTGAACTGACCAACGATCTGGCGCAGTTCATCGGCATGCCGGGAAAGCTGGTCTGCGGCGACTGAAGTCTCTTGGGAACCCTTGGCTGTCTGCCCCATGACGCGTGTGATCTGCAGCATGTTACTGCTGATTTCCGACGTGGTGGCAGTCTGTTCTTCGGCGGCACTCGCAATCTGGTGGATCTGTGTGGTAACCGCGTTGATCTGTTCGAGGATGTTATCCAGCGCTCTCCCGGACCCGGCTGCCTTTTCGCTCCCCAGAGCAACTTCGGTGACCCCCTCTTCCATGGTTACCACCGCACCCTTGGTCTCTTGCTGGATCATCCGGATCATTTCGCCGATCTCCTTGGTCGCACGGGTCGTTCGTTCGGCAAGGGCACGCACCTCGTCGGCAACAACCGCAAAACCGCGTCCCTGTTCTCCTGCACGGGCCGCCTCAATAGCAGCATTCAAGGCCAGCAGGTTCGTCTGGTCGGCGATATCCTCGATAGTGCCGACAATCTGGCCAATCTGATCAGAGCGTGAGCCCAGATGTTCGACCGCCTGGGCGGATTTTTTGACCCGATCGGAAATGCTGGTCATCACGGCAATGGTCTCGTCCACCACCCGCGCCCCGGAAACCGCGGCAGCAGTCGCCTTCTGAGATCCCTCTGCAGCATATTGGCAGTTCCGGGTGATTTCAGAGGATGTGGCGGACATTTCTTCGCCCGCTGTGGCCACGGTTCCCACCTGGATGGAGACATCCTCAACGCCGCTGTACATCTGTTTGGCGGTGGCATGTAGTTGTGCCGAATCGGTAGCGACCTGAACGGTCGTCCGAGCAACCTTGCCGATGATTCCATGCAGTTTATCGATAAAAATATTGAATTGGCGGCATGCAGCGCCGATTTCGTCCGTTCGGTCTTCCGGTAGTCGCTTCGTCAGATCCCCCTCGCCGTCGGCAATATCTTTCAGAACGTTGGTCATGGCGTTGATTGGCATGATGATGCTGCGCGACAACATCAACATCACTGTCGCCACGACCAGAGCGATAATCAGAACTACGACCAGCAGGGTCACGATCCGGCTGCGGAAAAAATCGAAACCGGCAACCATGCTCTTTTCCGTCAGTTGGTCCAATTCCTGGCGCATTTGGCCGTTCAGTTTGTCGATATCCCCGGTTGAAGCCATGATTTTGTCGTTGTTGGCAAGATACTCGGTGACGATTTCGCGGATACGCAAAATCGTCAGTTTGGATTTGGTGGCAAGTGCAACAAACGGAGTGCCGGCCAGATGTTTTTCATCCTCGGTGACATTGGCTATGCCCTTGTCCAGAAAACCGAGCATCTCACTCCGTTTGGCAGGATTCTCCTTCATTTGCATAAAATTGAAGCGGATACTGTGGTTGCTCCCGCTGTTGACCGCCGCACCTCCAATGACCAGGCGTTCGAGTCGCGATACCGAGCGTTCCTTGCTCGGATCGGCCAATTTTCCACTCATTACGGTAATATAATTATCGGATATCCCTATTGCGAGCGTTGTAAGCTGCAACAGCTCCTTTTCCAGTTCCTGGTTGCGTTGAAACAGCTTGTCAGCCGCCCGCAGCACCTGCACCACCTGCTTTATATTGGCGGAAAGAGCACCCTTGATATCTCCGGGTAATGTATCGATGTTTGCAATTTGTTCATTAAGGGCGGCGTCAAGCTTTTTGCAGTCTCCACGTCCATGAAGAAAAATACCAATATCCACCGCAATGGCCTGCAGCTGGCTGACGACCTTGCCCAATTTCTGAGTATGAGCCCGTTCGGCGCGAATTGAATATTCACTGGTGACAAAAAAGTATCCCAGAATGAGCAACAGCAACCCCTGCAGCAGCACTGGTATTTTCAGCCTGGTGGAAATGCTTGATAGGAATGAACTCATCGCGTGCTCCTGAAAGTTTTATGGGTGGTCCGATTCCACGGCAACAGACACATTCCTGAGCAGGAAGTGCGACAGAGCCGGAATGAGAATAAGCGCGCCGATCATGTTCCAGAGGAACATGAAGGTCAGCAGGATGCCCATGTCGGCCTGGAATTTAATCGGTGACAGCGCCCAGGTGACAACCCCGCCCGCAAGCGTGATGCCGACCAGACCCACAACTTTACCGGTGAACTGGACCGCCTTCTTATAGGCCTCACCCAGCGGCAGGCCATCCCGCTGGTATTTGAGCTGCATACTCAGCAGATAGAGCGCATAATCGACACCAATTCCTACCCCCAGCGCAATAACCGGCAGTGTGGCAACTTTGACTCCTATTCCGAGAGCTACCATCAGCGCTTCGCACAGGATCGATGTCAGAATAAGCGGCAGCACTGCGACAATCACGGCACGCCAGCTGCGGAAGGTGATGAAGCAGAGGATGATAACCGCACTGTAGACGTAGAGCAGCATGGTACGGTTTGCCTGTTTCACCACGATGTTGGTGGCCGCCTCGATGCCCGAACTTCCGGCGGCGAGCAGGAATTCATGGTCTTTGGTACTGTGTTTGGCGGCAAATGTTTCGGCAACTTTCAGCACCCGCTCCAGAGTCTCGGCCTTGTGGTCTGTGAGGTAGGCGATGACCGGGGTAACCGAGATGGTACTGTTGACAAGTTCCGCTGAATCGAAGCAGGCCTCATGTCCGGAGAAGTTGAGCACCTCCTGGCTGCGGTTGATAGTATACCATTTCGGATTGCCGTCATACGTACCGGCCGTTATCATTTTCATCGCATCGGCCAGGGTGACGGTAGTCTGTACTCCGGGTACCTCATCCAGCGCCAGGGCAAGCCGGTCCGACTCGATAAGCGCTTCATACTTGATTGCGCTTTCAACCGGAGTCTTCATAATTACGGCAAACTGGTCACTGGAAAGTGAGTAATTTGACGTAATATAGGAGTTGTCTTTGTTGTAGCGGGAATTTGGACGCAATTCCGGCGCACCCGGATCAAGATCGCCGATTTTCAGGTTGAGACTGATCATAAAACCGGCAATTGCCAGTACGCTGGCGATCACAACCGCGCGGGTTGCCCAGCGCCGTTCGGTAAAGTGGTCCAGCAGATTCCAGAGCGCTCCGACACCTTTCGTTCCGGTACTTTCTTCTTGCTCTTCCTGCAGGCTCCGTTTCGCTGCGACAAGGCTGACACCGGTGAAGGAGAGGAATACCGGCAACAGCAGCAGGTTGGTGATGACCAGTCCGGCGACTCCGATACTGGCGGCCAGCGCCAGGTCTTTGATGACCGGAATATCGATCACCATCAGTACGCCAAAGCCGACCGCATCGGCCATAAGTGCGGTCAGGCCGGCCAGAAACAGTCTCCGGAAGGTGTAGCGCGCCGCAACCTGTTTATGGGTACCACGCCCGACGTCCTGCATGATGCCGTTCATTTTCTGCACACCGTGAGAGACGCCGATGGCAAAGACCAGAAACGGTACCAGAATCGAGTACGGGTCCATCTCGTAACCAAGGGTTGCAACCAGTCCCAGTTGCCAGATAACCGCCACCACCGAGCAAAGTATGACGAGGGCCGTACTCCGGATGCAGCGCGTGTAGAGGAAGATAACTACCGCTGCAATCAGCGCGGCGAGGCCGAAGTAGGTCATGACCTGCATCAGGCCGTCGATCAGGTCGCCAACCAGTTTGGCGAAGCCGACGATGTGGATCTTGATCTTGCCGGCCTGTTTGGCTGTGCCTCCGCCGGCAGCCTCATATTTTTTCCGAATGCTCTCCTCAATCTTTTTAGAGAACTCGCTGTAGTCAATCCGTTTGCCGGTGGCCGGGTCTGTGTCCATCAGCGGGACAAATACCATGGCTGACTTATAGTTCGACGCAAGCAGGCTGCCAACAATGCCTGATCGGTTAATGTTCTGTTTAAGTTGTGCTACCTTCTCCGCTGAGCCATCGAAGTTGTCCGGCATGACCGGCCCTCCCCGAAAGCCTTCTTCGGTGACTTCGTTCCAGCGAACGGCCGGGGTCCAGATGGATTTTACCCAGGCGCGGTCCACGCCGGTGGTTAGTACGAGATCGTCATTGATCTGCCGGAGGATCTCCAGGTATTGCGGGTCAAAGATGTCCCCCTGGGTGTTCTCAACAACCACCCGGATTGCGTTGCCAAGTCCGCGTAAATCGTTCTTGTTAGCCAGGTAGTTCTTGATGTAGGGGTGACTCTGGGGCAGCATCTTCTCAAAGCTTGCATTGAAGACGAGTTTGGTCGCCTGATAACCTAATAGTGCGGTAATAGCAACGCAGACGGCCATCACCACCAGACGGTTGTTGAAGATCAACCGCTCCAGTATGTTGCCGGTTTTTTGATCAAAGTCTTTCAGCTCCTTGACAACCGGCATTTCTTCTGTTTTTCCCATTCCTACTGCCATTTCCGTTCTCCCTGAAATTACTTGATAGATTGAACCGTTACGCCCCTCTGGCCAACCAGTGCGAGGGTATTCTTGTCAAAGGCGGCTACCGCGTTCGTCGGAGTCGGCTGGTCAATTTTGACCTTGGTGAAGCTGGCCCCATCGTCGCTACTCACGAGAATGTTACCCCCCTGGCTCGTCAGTATGATCTTGCCTTCTTCCGTCACTACGGTGCCGGTTACCCCAGATTCTACACCGGTCTCAATCTTCTGCCAGTTGGTACCGCCATCGCGACTGAGAAGGGCATTGCCGCGCATACCGAAAGCAACCAACGCGCCCGGCTTGCCGGTGATGCCGAAAAGTGTGCCGGTATAGGGGGTCTTGATTGCCGTAAAACGCCCTTTCTTCTGGTCCAGTTTAAAGAGGGTTCCCTGCTCGGAGGCAATGAAGATATCTTCGCCGATTTTACGAATGGCATTCAGATGGAAATGCCGCGTGTTATCGATACGGTCATACCACGGTACCCAACTCTTGCCGCCATCATCGGTGCGGTAAATCAGGCTGAATGCGCCGACTACGAAACCGGTCTTTTCATTTTCAAACCAGACGTCCAAAAACGGTTTGTCCGGCCCCTGGTTAGTGAATTTCTTGACTTCCGCCATCAGGCACGCTGATTCGGCACTCGTTGGTCCTTTGACAGGAGGCAGCTCCGGGGCAGCGTGGCACCCTGAACAGGTTTCCTTGTTAAAGTAATGAACCTCCATAACCTGCGCAGCGGCGCGGCCGTCAAACTGTTTGCTCCAGGTGGCGCCGGCGTCGGCACTGTGCAACACTACGCCGTCATGCCCTACTACCCATCCATCCTTCGGCGTCGGGAAATGTACCGCCAACAGGTCGCAACTGACCGGCACCGCAGCTTGAGTCCAACTCTTTCCCTGGTCGTCCGAATAAACGATATGGCCGTGCAGGCCGACACTTATCATGCGTTTACCGGCCAACGTAACGCCGACGAGCATCTGTTTTGCGGCATGCGCGTTCGTTGCCGCAGGCGTGTCGAGAACATCCTGAAAGGAGGTGCCGACAGCAAATACAAAGTATGCGGACAATAGAAGGGCTGTTGTCAGCGTTATAAGAATGATTCTTGTTTTCATAACTTCTCCTGATTAGTGGTACATACGTAGCGCTCCCGGTCGGCAAGGTCGGCAACCGGGAGCGCGCATTACGTTACTGTGTTACCTGACGCCTTCACTTGCCAGAGAATCTGCCGTCCATTCTTTTGGCGGCCACGCTTTATGAAGGTGTGTAATCCCTTTCTTGTTAGTTACCGGAAGGGCGTTTATCGCGTAAGAGTCCGTCAGCAGGTCATGAACAAGGAAGCTATCACCAAAAACGCACGGTGAATCGTAGCTCGGAGTCATGTACGTGAAGCCGACACGGTAGAGCTGCCCTCTGCCGTCGTACTTGTCATCAGCAGCCATTCTCCAGCTGTCTTCATCAAGATAGCATATACGTTTGCTGTAAAGATGACGTTTGCCCGGCTTTAAGTCTGCCTGTACAACCCAGACACGGTGCAATTCCCAGCGGACCAGGTCAGGATTCAGATGTTTTCCTTTTAACAAGTCCTTTTCATGGTCGGTGCTGTACAGCATCTTGTAGTCGTTATAGGGGATATACATTTCCTTTTTGCCGACAAGTTTCCAATTGTACCGCTCCGGAGAGCCGCTGAACAAAAACAGGTCATCCCACGTCGTTTGCCCGCCATATATGGAACAGGGGGTGTCAAACGAGAGGTCCGGCGCAAGTTTGGTACGACGTTGGCCCGGAAGGTACTGCCACCCTTTTCGTGCATTGTGCGCATAGTCGATCGGATCGATAATCAGGAAAGCTTCGCCAATTCGACGGGCAGGGCCAACGTAATTAACCTTGAGATCATAAAAGTCTTTTGAGTTGGGATTTTTTGGATCCCAATAGGGAAACTCCTGCTTGACGTTGCCTTCGCTCTGCATGGTCGGCCGGCCGCTCGGGTCCACGGTGTAGGAACGGTACCTCTCTTCATAGCCCACATCTTCATAATGCAGGTTGTGATTCCAGATCGCTTCAAGGCCACTCTTCGGAATGGGGAACGGGTAGCACGCGTGGGCGCCGGTAAAGGCCAGACCGTTATCGGTAAGACTGGCCGTCGTCGCGCATTTTTTGGTGTTATCCATAACATACTTGGGATGCGCCGCAGACCGATGGGTCTCGTAGACGTCCATGCGGAAACTCGGGTACTTCTTCAACATCGCCTTGGCGCCTTCTGAAAGTTTATCGGCATATTGGGCCATGTTTTTGGCGTTGATCGAAAATTTGGGTTTTTCTCCCGCATACGGATCAGGGCGCCAGCCGTCATTTTTGTAGCCGGCCGGTGACTTGGTGTTGCCGCCGGTGTACTCAGGAATCGTGCCTTCCTTGTTTCCGGCTTTTTCTGCGCCGATCATCGTCAGGTTCTTACCGAGTTGCGCCGCTTCATCAGCGGAAACCCCTCCCATGGCTACCCCCGCATATGCCAGCACACCACAACCTGCAAGCAAACTCTTACGTAACAGCATAATTATTTCTCCCTTTTTTAGAATGATGTTTTTAATGTCAACGACAACAGGTCGCGGTCTTTGAGTAAGGCCATCGGATCTGCCGCGCCCTGACCACCTGTGTTAAGTCCCGGAGGCAGAATCTGATTTGCAAACGGACCAGCGTTGCCGACCGGGTGGATAAGGCCGAAGAAGCTGGCATAGGTCAGGTCAATTGAATATTTGTTGTAAATATCCAACGAGAACCCGGCACTGAAACTGCCGCTATCCTTGGCGCCGCCGGTGAGGGTGGCTGCGTTGCCGTGCATGCCGACGGTCAGGTTGAGCGGCATCGCCAAGTCAACACCCGCCATAATCTGTTTCCATTCCGGCACAATGTGGATTGTGGCAACCGAGTTGTCACGGGTGGCGGCGTCAACACCATCGTTGGTGGGGCCGCTTATGACGTTAAGCCCGTTTTTGTTGCCGGTGAAATAGCGGGCGTTCGAAGTGACTTTATCCCAGCGACCATAGGAGAACTCCAGAATTGCCGTACCGCCGTCAGAAAAGGAACTCTGCGGCAGAAGCGTCAGGAAGTTCAGGACCGCATGCATCGTGTCGCCGCGGGCGCCTTGGGGGGCAAACCATTGGCTTGTCAACGGCATGTTGCGACGATAGGATACTTCGGAGCCGACACTGATGCCCATTATCTGCTTGGCAAAGCTGATGCCGTACAGGTCGATGTTGGATTTGTAGTCGTAGTAAAAGTTGGTCGGAAGTGCGACGACACCAGGTACCAGGTTATTAAAGGTAGATGACTGAATTTGCGGCATCTTGTCGGAAAATTTGCGGTAGTGGAAGCCGAGGGTTCCATTCAGCCATTCGGGGCTGTAGGCAACCTTGACACCCCAGTCGTCCGTACCTTTCGGCCGGTGATCGCCAGCATTAGTTGCGGCCATGAAGCCACCCCCAGGACCGGCGGTAGGGGTCCACGGAAAGAGGTAGCTTTCACCGTAGTTCATGAGACCGTCAACCATACCCAGATAACTGCCACCATTGGGGAAGATGTTCGATTCCCATTGCAGGTACTGCTGCGCGGCAATGGTGATATCCTTGGTCGGCTGGATCGTTACCGATACCTGATTCAGCGGACGGAAAATTTCCTTCAGCTCGACACCGGGCATGGCCAGCGCCTTGGCAAAGTCAAGCGGCGATTGACCATAGGAGATACTGTTGGCACCAGCGCCGGGGAAGAATGCTTCACCCCAGTAGATCGTGTGACGGCCGGCGCGAACACTGACAGGCACGTCGCCCACTTCGTATTTTCCGAACACGAAGGCATCCAGCAGTTCACCGTTCACCCCGGCGAAGCGATCCTTGGTGTGCGAGTTCAAACCGAGACCCGGCCCACCGTTCACAAGATGATTCGAAGTGCCTGGTGATGTGTTGTCAAGTCTATCCCGGTAGACCGGGTCGTACCAGCCGGCGCCGCTCACACGAATACCATAGTTCTTCTTGTAGACTACGTCAGCTTCACTGAGCAGGTCCAGGCGGCTCGAAACGAGGCCGGGAGTAAAATTGCGGTCACCGTCGTCATGATTGACGCTGTTGAGAAGTTCCGGGCTTTGATGCTTGAGACGTTGAGACAGGGTGTACCGAAGGGTGTTGTCCCAGTTAATGACAACATCTTCGCTTCCTGTTTTAATCTCGAATGCATTCACGCTACCGCATGCGCCGAAAACTGCAACGGCGGCCGCAACCGTCATACAACCCTGTTTGATGATCTGATGCCTCTGTACCTGCTTCGTGTTATCTTGTCTCGTCATTCAAGCCTCCTTGATCGTTTTTTACTGATGGCCTTGTACAAACTTCATGTTAAAATATTCACCAAACTCAATGTTGTCAGGACATTTCTGTAACGAGCTCTCCTTTCCTAGGAATAGCATCCACTTTACCGGTCGAGATCCTCGGTTGTCGCTGTCTGTTTCAATCAGTCGGACTCGAACGACAGTTCAATAATCGTAAATACGTTCCTATAATTCATTCGGGAGAGGGTGGAGGCCCGGAAGGTGGCAGCGGCGCTCGCAAAAAATAAAAGTTATGAATCAGTGTAAGCAAGGCGATAAAGTGTAAGGTATAAAGAACGGAAACGACATTGATGTCGAACGGCAGTCCCGCAGCTTGTACCTTGGCAACAATAGGCTGCATCAGTACTCGCAAAAGAGCGATCCATACGCCCGCCAGGACGATTTCCGTGAAAAAGTTGCAGATGCCCCTGACGGGTTGCTTGAACTTGAGAAAAGGATAATAACCAAATATTGCTCCGTGAAAATTCTGCATCCCGATAATTGAGCCGCCTACCGCGGCAAACGAGAAGGTTGGGCTCATGAACTTGAGGCTAATCACCCAACAGGCCCACCCCATGAGAATGGAGAACAGGGTATTGACGATTTCACCCCACGGCTGCCCGAATTTGTAAAAAGGCCATTGCTGAAAGGTCAGAACGTTGGAAAAGGCCTGTATCCAGACGATAATCCAGACCAGCAGACCAAAAAACCACTCCGCCTGAAACGGTCCCTTCGGGTCAAATGCAGCCCCCGCAAAAGGGGTTCCGCTCAAGTTGACCAGTTGCCAAAGCAGTGCAGTAACCACCAGAATTATCATTCCTCCTCCAATGCCGCGCACTGCAGGAGAGCTCTTCTGATTGAGAGGCCAGCCATTCCAGACAAACGCATACCAGAGCGTTACGGTGAAAAGAATGATCCCCCACCAAAAACCGATCGGAAAAAGTGGAAACTTGGGATAGATGTATGTTGTACAGAGCGGTCCTACAATTGCTGCGCCAATGATAAGGGCTGTTGAACCAAGGCCAGGCTTCCATATGCCTTGACCAGGCTTCCAGTTTCCAAGCGGGGGAGCAAAGGGCCAGCCTCCCGAAACAAGAGGACAAAGAACGACAAGGCTGTAAAGTGCGTAAAAAGAAGCGGGCAAAATAACTGTAAACAGAAATGTTATCGGAATGAAATACATCAAACCCCAACTTGCGGCCATGAATATCACCAGATAAAGTCCAAGCTGTCCCATACCGGGAACGGCCGGATCTTGATCCTTACTTTCCTGAAACATTCCAATGCGGGTGCTTTTCAATTCTTTGTCAATTATCCCGGTATCTGAATCTGGTGACGCACTCATAGACGACCTCCTCTTTCTTGATGACTAAAATAATTCGTCTTGTCCTGCGTGACGTTCAGGAGCTTGCTCCATGTTTAATAACGTCATTTTGTTTATCGCTGAAATTTAAACGTGACATCTCTCTGATTTGGTCTGCTTAAACATAATGAGCACTATATATGCCAAACATTGTTTGTTTATGGTGATGGTCTGTCATATTACGCCAGTGTGTGTGTAACCGGCTGATAATTGTATTGTTTAATTGTATTGCTGAGGAAATTATGGAACAATTACGGGGCGAGAGTCCGGAAGTGAATTTTATCATTTGGTTGTTTTATCACGATAAGCGAAATGTGTTTTTTATTATATGATCAAATTGAGGCGAAAAATATAATTTTGTCTTATGAGAGGGGCTGCGTGTATCCATACAGGATCTGATTTTGTTTTTCAGCTTGCTAGCTGCCGGTAAAAATAGTACTGTAATACCGTTTTACAATAATCAATTCGTTGCTTGGCACCTATGAATTCAACAGGGGATCATAACCAATGTACAGTAGCAAAAATCGACCGATAGTCGACCTGACAAATGGCGATCTGCGAGCGCGAATACGTTTCTGTGCTGAAACCGGCCAGATATGGCTGCACGAACACCGCATGCTCCTGGTTCATGCCGAGGCGCAGGGCACACTGCGCAGGGAGCTGATCAGCGCTCTCGGTATGGATCGCACGAGAGGGCTGCTGACCCAAATGGGTTACGCAGCGGGCATGATTGATTTTGAACTTGCCCGCACCCGTACCCGCGGAGACGACGATCTGGAAGCATTCATGGCCGGGCCTCAACTGCACATGTTGGAAGGAATTGTTAAATGTACCATAAACACACTGGAGTACAACCGTGAAGCCGGTACGTTCTACGGTGATTTTCTCTGGGAACATTCCTGGGAAGCCCAATGGCACAGGGATCACTTCGGTACCTATTCAGAGCCGGTCTGCTGGAGCCAGATTGGTTATGCCTGCTCGTATGCCTCGGCCTTCATGGGGCGCCCGATTCTGTTCAAGGAAGTAGAATGCGCCGGCATGGGGGAGAACCATTGCCGGATCATCGGCAAACCGTTGGAGGAATGGGACGACGCAAAAGAGTACACCCGTTTCTTTATCCGTGAATCAATTGCCGAGCAACTGATCGACCTGCAGACCCAGGTGGTGCAACTGCGCTCTGCCATCAACGAAAAGGAAAAGCTTCCGGCGGATGTTGTGGGTAATTCCGCATCCTTTCTTGCTGCCTATGAATTGCTCCAGCAGGCGTCGAAGAGTCAGATTACGGTACTGCTCCTTGGTGAAACCGGTGTCGGTAAGGAAGTTTTCGCCCGCTCTCTGCACGAAATGGGCTCCCGCTGCTCCGAATCATTCATCGCCATCAACTGCGCCGCCATTCCCCACGATCTGGTGGAAGCCGAACTGTTCGGTGTTGAAAAGGGTGCCTTTACCGGCGCACTCTCTTCTCGCCCCGGTCGCTTCGAACGGGCCAATGACGGCACGCTGTTTCTTGATGAGGTCGGCGATCTGCCATTATCTGCGCAAGCCAAGCTCTTGCGCGTCCTGCAGGAAGGGGAGATCGAGCGACTTGGCGACCTGAGAACCCGCAAGGTCAACGTTCGGCTGGTGGCGGCGACCAATGTCGATCTGAAGCAAATGGTCAAGGAGGGTAAATTCCGCGCAGACCTGTATTATCGGCTTAACGTCTTTCAGATCAATATTCCGCCACTCAGGGAGCGCGAGGCGGATGTTACCCTTCTTGCCAACCGCCTCCTGGAAAAGTACTCGGCGATCCACGGTAAAAAGCTGCTTGGCTTTACCGACAAGGCAAAACGGGCAATATTTGCCTACCCTTGGCCCGGCAACATCCGGGAATTGCAGAACATGGTCGAGCGAGGCGTTATACTCGCTCCCAATGGTACCCGTATCGAAGTAGACCAGATGTTTTCATCATATAATGATCAAACCCTGGAATTCGGCATCGACGGAAATGGCGGTATCAATATCGACCGTCCGGAGCCGAAAAATGATATTTTCGATGCGGTTTTGAACGGCGATATGACTCTGGATCAGTGCGAAGCCAGACTTATTCAGGCTGCCGTAGACAAAGCAAAAGGCAACCTTTCCTCAGCGGCCAGGATGCTCGGGCTGACCCGGCCACAACTTGCTTATCGTCTTGGGCGCCTGCATGAAAGTGCATCGCCGAATCACAACAGCGCCCTCTCGTTTGTTCAAACGATTTAAGAGAGAAAGTGTAATAAATGATAGAAACGCGAAGAGAGCATTCCCGCAAACTGCGCATAGACTTTCACGTCCACCTCTCTCTCTATGCCGAGTATAAACCATGGGTAACGGAATGGATCAAACGGTCATATTCTGAGGGCTTTGAGCAGTATATCAGACGCTACAGCGACCCGGGAGAGTTTGAAGAACTGCTCTCTGCCGAAGGGGTTGATTTTGCTTGTGTCCTTGCGGAGTTGAGCCCGGTTACCACCGGAATGTGCAGCAACGAACAGGTGCGGGAGTTTTGCAGGGGGAGACGGAAGCTGATCCCTTTTTGCGATATCAATCCATATCTGCACACCGACCTTGGTGATGAACTCCGGCATAAGGTGGAGGTTGAAGGGTTTCGGGGGTTAAAGCTGTATCCGACGTACCAACACTACTACCTCAACGATCCGAGGATGTACCCTCTCTACCAGGCAGCCCAGGAACTGGAGATTCCGGTCCTGATACATACCGGATCTTCCGTTTTCAAGGGCTCGCGTTTGAAATACGGTGATCCGCTCCATCTGGATGATGTGGCGGTAGATTTCCCACGATTGAATCTGGTGATGGCCCATTCCGGTAGAGGTTTCTGGTATGACCGGGCCTTCTTCCTTTCAAAGATGCACGCCAATGTCTACATGGAAGTGTCAGGACTCCCTCCCGCAAAGCTGCTGGCCTACTTCCCCGAGTTGGCCCGCAATACGGACAAAGTTATCTTTGGCAGCGACTGGCCGGGTGTGCCGGAAATCCGACGTAATATGGATGCCATCGAGAATCTTGCCTTGCCTTCGGAAGGAGTGGATGACATTCTTGGTGCAAATGCTGCAAAATTGCTGCATTTGTAATTTCAGAAGCGTGGTGAATTCTTTCTCATGATGGCTTTATTACGTAAATATAAACTCCTGATAGCGCTGACACTTATAATTGCCGTTACTATTGTTGCATTCATAAGTATTCAGCGCGCCAACAACGCGGTCCGTGCCGAGGCACGGGCACGTTTTTTCGAGCAATACAACCGGCAACAGTTCCTAGTGGCAGAGATGGCGTCTCACTCCATCAGCGAAATGTTTGCTACCTTTCACCGTAACCTTGACCTGGTTGTCAGTCTTTTTGAGGGAAAAGAGGTTGACCTGCAACGGGCCAGGGAGGTCAAAGGGAGTCTGAACAAGATTTTTGGGTCACTGGTTAATACCTCCGTCATTGAGCTGGTCGTTTTTGACGGCAAAGGCACTGCTGTTGCGATAGAGCCCCATGATCCGTACACTCTGGGGCGGAACTACGCCTGGCGGGATTATTACGTGTGGGCACGGGAAAAGGGGCAGCCGGGGCGCATGTATGTTTCCCCCTTCATGCGGATGGAGGGGGGGCAGCACCGCGGATACAAGGAGTTGATTGTTGCCGAAGGGATTTATGGTCCGCGAGGTGAGTTTCGAGGCGTTGCTATCTGCGTCCTGAATTTTTACGAACTGGCGCGCACGTATATACTTTCCGTCCATATCGGCAAGCATGGCCATGCCTGGCTTACGGACAGCAGCAACAAAACCATCCTTGTCGATTCCAATGGCAGGGTCGCGGGGAAAACTTTTGAGGAAGCGCTTCTCCTGAAGTGGCCCCGTCTCTATAACCTTCTACTCTCCGCGGAGGATGGCAAACCGGGGAGTGGATGGTATGAATACGAAGATCCTGTTGATCCGCGCCTGAAGGTTCGCAAGCTGGTCAGTTATCACCCGATCCACCTGGATAATTGTCTCTGGACATTGGGTGTTACCACTCCGGAGAGGGAGGTAGAGGCGCTTCTCTCGCCTTTTCTTGAGCGGCAGGAAGCCATTTCAACCACGCTCCTGGTGACGATCCTTGGCAGCGCTACCCTGTTGCTGGCACTGTTGTTTAATTGGAACCGCGTCCTTTCGACACAGGTTTGGCTGCATACCCGGGCCCTCAGTGATGCGCACTCACGCCTTGAATCCACATTCGACGAGTTGCTGGTGGCTAAAAAAGCTGCGGCAGTTGGGCACCTTGCCCTGGGTCTGGCGCATGAAATCCGTAATCCTCTCTCGGCTATTCAGATGAATATGCAGATGATTCGCAAGAAAATCGAGCCGTCCGGTGTCCTCAGTGAAAATTTTTCCATTGTCGATGGCGAAATCCGGAGACTTAATAATCTGTTGAAGGATGTCCTGGATTTCGCACGTTCCCGTCCGCTACGCCTGGAGACCGTGGATCTGGAGGAGATAGTCAACCGCTTGCTTCAGCTGATCTCCCAGCGTCTCGCGGAACGGCAGATCCAGACCGATCTTCAGCTGGAATCGCACGTGGCGTTGGTATGCGATCCGGCTCAGATCCATCAGGTGCTGCTGAATCTGACTCTCAATGCCATCGAAGCCATGGATGAGATCAAAATTGGCCGGCGCCTCGGCATCACGATATACCGGAAGGATAATCAGGCAGTCATTCTGGTAAGCAATACCGGCTCCGGTATTCCGAAAGACAAATGCGAGCAACTTTTTGATCCATTCTACACAACCAAGATTTCCGGGGGCGGTCTGGGACTGTCAATACTTCAGACGATTGTCCTCCATCATGGCGGATCAGTTGCCGTGGAAAGCGAACCGGGTCAGGGTGCTACCTTCAGGGTGGTGCTGCCCATCAACGGACCTACCGGTTCGGGAGAGGTCCTGCAATGAAAACTATCCTTGTTGCCGACGATGATCAGGCAATTCGTCGCACTTTGGAACTGCATCTGGTTGAGGAGGGGTTTGTCGTTCTTACCGCAGCCGATGGCTGTGAAGCGGTTGAAAAGGCCTGTCAGGAGGAAGTCGGTCTTGTCTTGCTTGATGTCCGCCTTCCGGGGAAGGACGGCTTCGAAGTGCTTGGCTGCATAAAGGAGCGGCGTCCGACCTTGCCGGTTGTCGTCGTGACCGCCTATGATGACATGCAGACTGCTATAAAGGCCATCAGGCTCGGCGCTACCGATTATTTGGGCAAGCCGGTCGATCTTGACCATCTGGACGAGGTTATCGACAAGATCTTTGAAATGAGCGCTCTGGCTCGCAATGGGGTTGTCTTCCAGGAAGCGTCCGATACCCCCTATGAGCAGAATGTTATGGTTGGTCGCTCACGGGCAATGAAAGAGGTGTACAAGACCATCGGCGCAGTGGCTGATTCCCGCGCCACTGTCCTGATACAGGGTGAGAGCGGCACCGGTAAGGAAATGGTGGCCCGGGCGCTGCACTTTAACAGCTCCTTCCGAAACCGGCCGTTCATCGCCGTAGCATGTTCATCGCTTGCACCCACCATCCTGGAAAGTGAGCTTTTTGGGCATGAAAAAGGCGCGTTTACCGGTGCGTACCGGACCAAACCGGGCAAATTCGAGCTTGCCCAGGGGGGGACGTTGTTTCTCGACGAAATTTCCGAAACAAGCCCGGAAATTCAAGTGAAGCTGCTTCGCTTCCTCCAGGAGAAGGAATTTGAACGGGTAGGGGGCATCGAAACCATTAAGGCAGACGTGCGCGTCGTTGCCGCCAGTAATAAGGAACTTGCCGCCCTGGTGGAATCCGGTGTATTTCGCAAGGACCTTTATTACCGCCTCAATGTGGTTACTATTTGCCTCCAGCCGCTGCGCGAACGCAAGGAAGATATCTTGCAGCTGGTCAAGATGTTTCTGGAAAAAATACGCCTCGAAACCGGCAAATGCGTGAATATAGTCCCCCAGGAAACGATGAATCTCATTCTTGCGCATTCATGGCCGGGCAACGTTCGAGAGCTGGAGAATACCCTGCACCGTGCTGTTCTCCTCTCTCATGGCAACGTATTGCTCTCCGGCTCCCTGCAACTGGAAGGAGATCGTGAACGTGACCGGCTTGCCCTGGTGGTCAAGCCCCTTCATGAGGTGGAACGTGAGCATATTGAGAATATTCTGATCTACACCAATTACGAGAAAAAATGGGCATCTGAGATTCTCGGCATTTCGCGACCGACTCTGGATCGGCGGGTCAAGGAATATGGGCTTGAAGATGCCCCGAAGAGTTTAGTATGAAATTGAACAGGCTGAATTTTGCCGACGATCCTGAAATTTTTCGAGTAAAATTCAACAGGATTGAACAACTGTTTGCCCAGACACAGCTTGGTGTTTCGATACTTGACCTGGAGTTGCGCTACGTACATGTCAATGATCGAATGGCGGCAATTGACGGGATAACGGTCGAGAAACATCTCTGCAGAACGGTCAGGGAGGTCGATCCACATATTGCGTTGATTCTGGAGCCCATGCTCATTCGTGTCATTACGGAGGAGAAACCGGTCGTGGATCTGGTCGTTGAGGTACCTGAAACCGTTTTGGGCCATTCGGCTCTTCATCACACCTGGCAGGTCTGCTGCTATCCGCTCAGGATGGATGACAGAACCGTAGCAGGGGCCAGTCTTGTGGTGCATGATATCTCGGAACAGAAAATGAGAGAAGTGGCTCAGACGGAGCGTTTGAGGTTTGAGGCTCTTCTCTCGGCGCTTTCCGCTACGTTTATTAATGTTGCAGTTTGTGATGTGGACAGAAAGATCGTTCAGGGTTTGCAAAAAATTGTAGATTTTCTGGGGTTTGATCGGAGTTCTGTCTGGCGGGTCGATTCTGTCAGTAATGATATGATTTGTACTCATACCTATGCGCTTCCCGGAATTAAGCCGCCTCCTGCGATACTCTTTCCCGAAACGTTACCTATGTGGAATGCCATGGTGCTCCGTGATGAATTATTCAAAGTATCTAATGTTGATGAGCTGTCCGATAGTTTTGAGAAGGAGAAGCGGTATTGTAAAGAGTATGGTGGTATACGGTCGATCATGTTTATTCCCGTAAGTGTCGGTGGCGTTGTTGTGGGGTTTATTACCTTTGTTTCATACCGTGTGAAACGTGACTGGCCGGATGATCTTATTCAGCGGCTCCGCCTGTTGTGGGAGGTATTTGCAAATGCGTTGGAGCGTAAACGGGCCGATCAAAAGATTCAAACAGCACTTGCGGAAATAAAAAAATTGAAAGATCGTCTGGAAGCAGAAAACATATATCTCCGGGATCAGATCAATATCGAGCACCAGTACGATGAGATCATCGGTAAATCCGATGCCGTTCGGAAGGTGCTGTTACAGGTAGAACAGGTTTCCGCGACCGACTCCACCGTGCTGATTCTCGGAGAAACGGGCACCGGTAAAGAGCTGATTGCCAGGGCAATTCATAATTTGAGTCCCCGCAAAGGGCGTGCAATGATTAAGGTTAATTGCGCTGCTCTGCCGGCGGCGCTTATCGAATCAGAGCTTTTTGGCCACGAAAAAGGAGCGTATACCGGCGCCGTTTCAGGACAGATCGGTCGTTTTGAGGCTGCCAACGGGTCGACCCTTTTTCTCGATGAAATTGGAGAATTACCTCTGGAACTACAGTCGAAACTCCTGCGCGTACTTCAGGAAGGGCAGTTCGAACGGTTGGGATCTTCGCGTACCGTTGATGTTGATGTGCGGGTAATTGCTGCAACCAACAGGAACTTGCATCTGGCTGTCAGGGAAGGGCGGTTTCGTGAAGATCTCTATTACCGTCTGAATGTGTTTCCCGTTTTTGTCCCTCCTCTACGCGAGCGACAGGAAGATATTCCGCTTTTGGTATGGGCTATGGTCGAAGAGTTTGGTAAAATATTCGGCAAAAAGATCGAGCGCATTCCAAAGAAAAACATGGAGGCCATGGTGCGTTATTCCTGGCCGGGTAATGTACGGGAGTTACGCAACCTCGTGGAAAGAGCCATGATCCTGAGTTCCGGTTCGATAGTCATTGTCGATGTGCCGGACGCTTCGATGACAACTGCAGCCACGTCGATGTCGATGGAAGATGTCGAGCGAAACCATATTACTTCGGTAATGGAAAAAGTTGGCTGGCGTGTTCGTGGCAAAAATGGAGCCGCCGAGATTCTTGGCCTTAAACCGACGACTCTGGATTCCAGAATAATAAAACTGGGTATTAAAAAGGCGCTTCCTGTCTCCGAAATATCGTAGCAAGTCCGAAATATCGTAGACCCCTCCGCACTATCCCCGTAGTCACTCCACCGTACAGTTTCATTAATATCTCGGACTGTTATTCCCATGCTGTTCGTATGGATGACGAGGCTTTTAGTTTATGGTCCTCCGAAATATCGGATATAATCTGTAAATCTGAATTAAATAAAAAAATAGTATATTCTTGTATTAGGTTAAATAATAGATAGTTACATCTATAATACACTGTTTCTTAATATTGGCACAGCAAGTGCAAAACATGATTTTACTATTATGTTTTCGGATATAAATCCAAAGCATATCCAACCGTCGGATGGATGTGCCACGAAAAAAGGAGGGATGTGCTTACATGGCTACGAATCGCGAGGGTGAACTGCTGAAGAGGATAAGACACGAAAAGCTTCGCTCAAAGATTATGAATGCCGAAGATACGTTACCGATGTTCAAGGACGGTATGTATCTCGGTTTCTCCGGTTTTGCCGAAGGGCACCCGAAAACGGTTCCCGGTCTGCTGGCCGATTACGTGGAAAAAAATGGTTTGGAAGGGAAGATGAAGTTTAACGTCTATACCGGAGCCTCTATCGGAACGGATGTGGATGACCGCTGGGCAAAGCTTGGCATGCTCGCCAAACGCTGGCCGCATCAGCAGGGAAATACGATCCGCAAGGCTATCAATGCAGGTGAAGTCAATTATGGCGACCGGTATCTTTCCATGTATGCCCAGGATTTTGGCTATGGCTTCTACACTCTTGAAAATGGGGGAAAGATCGATATCGCCATCATAGAGGCAAGCTGTATCACGGAGGATGGCGGGATTGTACCGACTCTTGCTGTCGGCATCATTTCCGAAATTGTTGCGCGGGCGGAAAAGATAATTATTGAGATCAATACTAAAATACCCTCGCTGGAAGGCCTCCACGACTGTGTTGACGTCGATATTCCTCCAAATAAGAAGGTCTATAATATTCTGAGCGTAAAGGACCGGATCGGTTCTACCAGTATTCCCTGCGATCCGGCCAAAGTAGTGGCGATTGTTGAATCATACAAGGATCCGGTCGGTCGCCCGTTGGGCGCTCCTGATGAAAACTCGGTGCTGATTGCCAATCATATTATCGAATTCCTGCAGTCTGAAGTGAAGAACGGCCGTTTACCGAAGAATCTGCTGCCGCTCCAGTCGGGAGTGGGATCCATCGCCAATGCGGTTGTTGGCGGCATCCTCAACAGCCCGTTTGAAAATCTGACCGTCTGGACCGAGGTGCTTCAGGACAACTTGCTGGACATGTTTGATTCCGGCAAGCTTGACTATGTGACTACCGCCTCCTTTTCTCTTTCGGAAAAGGGCATCCAACGTCTGCTGGCAGACTGGGATAAATATACTTCGCGAACCTTATTGCGGCCGATACAGATTACCAATCATGCCGAGCCGGTTCGTCGGCTTGGCCTGATCTCCATGAACACACCGGTGGAGTTTGATATTTATGCCCACGTTAACTCATCCATGGTGAACGGTTCGCGGTTGCTCAACGGAGTCGGCGGCTCCGGAGATTTCATGCGCAATGCCTATCTCTCCATCATGCATACCCCTTCGACCCGTCCCTCGGCTACGGATCCTAACGGGATCAGTTGCGTGGTGCCCATGGTGACGCATGTTGATCATACCGAACACGACCTGGATGTGCTGGTGACCGAGCAGGGACTTGCCGATCTGCGTGGTCTCTGCCCACGGGAAAGGGCGCAGATGATCATTACCAAATGTGTACATCCCGAATACAAGCCGATTCTCCAGGAGTATTTTGATCGTTCATTGAGAGAGTGTCTGGCGAGCAACAGTGCCCATGAACCGCATATGCTCTACAAGGTTTTCAATATGCACAAGTTTCTGGATGAAAAAGGAACTATGAAGCTGGAAAATTGGGACTAAGTGTGTTCCTGAAATAGGCGCCGTTAAAGACGGATTAAATTGTAAAGGAGTTTCCGGATGAAAGAAGAGCGAAAAGATTGGGCGGCACTGGCGAAGTTGCCAAAATTTGTAGAGCTTCACAGAAAGAAGAAAGCATTTCTCCTTACCCTTTGGTGTCTCGGTTCCATCATGTTCTATCTGCTTCCCATCTGTGCCGGCTATGCTCCCGAGTTCATGAAAGTGAAAGTGATCGGCAGGCTCAATGTCGGGTACCTCTTCTGTCTGCTTGAGTTTGCCATGACCTGGATAATTGCCATTATCTATACACACAAATCCAATACCTATTTCGATCCCCTTACCAGAGAGGTGTTGGCAGAGATCACTCAGGGGGCAAAACGATGAAAAAAAATCTGTGTACGTTTGTTATGGGGCTTCTTTTTTGTTCGTATGCCTATGCTGAACCGGTGGCTCCTCCGGTTGCTTCAACCCAAAAGAGTTCAGTTGAAGCTCAAAGCTCCGTAACAGCTGCATCGGGTGCGGGCGCTCAGTCTGCGGCGACCATTGCAGTACCGCCACCGGCTGCCTCCAAGGCGCCGGCCCCACTGTCAAAAGAGGTCAAGTCCAACAAGAGCATCACTATCAGCATGTTTTTGGCCATAATCTTCGTTACGGGTGTCATTGTTGTCAGGGCGTCAAAGAGTAACAAGACAGCGGCCGATTTTTATACGGCAGGGGGTGGTATTACCGGGTTTCAGAACGGATGGGCTATTGCGGGTGACTACCTGTCTGCCGCCACCTTTCTGGGTATTGCCGGACTGACCTCCCTGTTCGGCGCGGACGGCCTCATGTACGCGGTTGGTCCCTTTTTCTCGTTTGTCACCATCTTGCTCGTCATTGCCGAGCCATGTAGAAATGCCGGAAAATATACGCTTGGAGATATCCTCTCACTACGTTCAAGCTCAAAAGTTGTGCGTGGTACCGCCGCCATTTCCGCAGTAGTCGTTTCGACCTTTTACTTGTTGGGACAGATGGTGGGGGCCGGAAAACTGATGCAGCTTCTTCTCGGGATTCCCTACAATGTATCGATTATCGGTGTCGGGGCGCTCATGATCGTGTACGTAACCTATGGCGGTATGAAGGCAACCACCTGGGTTCAGGTTATCAAGGCATTTCTCCTGATGCTCAGCGGTGTGGTTCTCACGATATTACTCCTCTGGAAATTCGGCTTCAACATACTTGCTTTCTATGATGCAGTTGCTTTGAGTCCATCGATTCAGGAGCATGTGCGCGCTCTTCTGAAGCATACGACCCCGGTTGCGGGCTTTGACTATGGCCAGCGTTTTCTTGAGACCGGCCTCCTCCTCAAGGATCCACTTGATCAGATCTCCCTGGGTATTGCCTTTGCGATCGGCGCAGCCGGTTTACCTCACATCATGATGCGTTTTTTTACCGTTCCGAATGCGATGGCCGCCAGAAAAAGTGTCGTTATTTCCATGGTACTGATCGGTTTCTTTATGCTTATGGTGACGGTAATCGGGTTTGGCGCCGCTCTCTATATAACGCCGCAGCAGGTTATGGCTGTTGACAGGGGAGGGAACATGGCGGCTCCCATGATCGCCCAGTTTCTCGGTGGAGGAGTCGGTTCTATCGGGGGAGATATTCTGATGGCGTTTGTCTGTGCCGTTGCATTCTCCACAATCATTGCAGTGGTATCAGGGCTCATATTGGCAGTATCGGCAGCTGTAGCACACGACTTTTACGTCAATATTATAAAGGACGGCAAATCTGATCAGCAACAACAAGTCAAGGTCGCCAAAATAGCTGCAGTTGTGGTAGGCAGTATTTCCATTCTTCTCGGTATCGCCTGTGAGAAGCAGAACATCGCCCATCTTGTGGTATTGGCCTTTGCGGTAGTTGCGTCCAGCAATTTTCCGGTACTGCTCTTTTCACTGTTCTGGAAGCGTTTCAACGCGGGCGGAATAGTGGCCGGCCTCAGCTTCGGGGCGATATTTGCAATCGGAGTCGTGCTGGTGTCTCCTACAATGACATATCCGAAAAAAATTGCTGCCGATGCTAAAAAGATTGTGGATGTTATGGAGAAAAAACAGCTTGAAGGCACCGTTCTTTCCGAAAAAGATATGAAGTCTTTTATTAAAGCGCGGGCAGATTACTCCAGCAATAAGGACGGCACGTCCATGGTAGGACTCGATTCCCCGCTGTTCCCGCTCAAAAACCCTGCAATTCTCTCCGTGCCGGTAGGTTTTCTGGCAGCAATATTAGGTACGTTCTTATTTGGCAGCCGACGTGAAGAGGAAAAGTTTGACGAACTCTTTATCAGGCAAAATACCGGCTATGGCATCGCAGATGCGCGTGACCATTAACCATAATCTCATCATAAACGTCCACTTGAAGGAGAGTACCAATGTTAACAAAAGCATTCATTCCCTACCGCGGCTACTACAGCACCCCTTTTGCCAAATGGCAGGGGACCCTGGCCAATGAGAACTCCATTGCCCTTGGCGCCGCTACCACCAAACGCTTTCTTGAGAGCAAGGGGTGGGATCCGAAGACCATAGAATACGTTCTGGTCGGCAGCACCGTCTATCAGCAGCACTGGTTCTACACTGGCCCCTGGGCCGCAGCCATGCTTGGAGCCGAAGGTTCCCCCGGTGTCCTCGTTACCCAGGCGTGCTCCACCGCCGCATTCTCGCTCTACCAGGCGGGGCAGGGGATCGAAACCGGCATGTTTGAAAACAGCTGGTGTCTGTTGGCAGACCGCTGCTCCAACGGCCCACACGCCGTTTGGCCGAATCCTAATGGTCCCGGCGGCAAGCCGATCGCCGAAGACTGGTTCATGGATAATGTCAACAAGGATCCGTGGGCCGGCCAGGCCATGATTCAGACCGCCGAGAATGTCAGCAAGGAATTCGGCATCACCCGCGAGGAATGCGATGCCCTTACCGTACGACGCTATGAACAGTATCAGGACGCTTTGGCCAATGACCGGGAGTTCCAGAAACGGTACATGTTCTCCGCAGAAGTACAGATTTCCAAGAAAAAAACCATTACCCTCGAAGCTGATGAAGGGGTTATACCAACAACCCGGGAAGGTTTGGCCGGTTTGCGTCCTGTCCTCCCGGACGGCGTACATACATTTGGCGCCCAGACCTTCCCGGCTGACGGTAACGCCGGTGTGTGCGTAACGACCCGTGATAAAGCGCGGGAATTGAGCAGCGACGCGAACATCGAAGTGCAACTGGTCTCGTTCGGCTATGCCCGTACCAAGAAGGCCTACATGGCGGCTGCCGTAGCCCCGTCGGCCCAGATGGCGCTTGACAAAGCCGGAATTACGGTAAGTGACTTGTGCGCAGTCAAAACTCACAACCCTTTTGCCGCTAACGATATCGCCATGGCCAAAACCATGGGGCTCGACGTCAACAGCATGAACAACTACGGTTCCTCGCTGATATACGGTCATCCCCAGGCGCCCACCGGGGCCAGACTCATGATTGAGGGAATTGAAGAGGTGGCCATGAAAGGTGGGGGATATCTCCTCTTTTCCGGCTGCGCAGCCGGTGACACTGCGGCATCGATTGTCATCAAGGTCGGAAAATAAGGGATCGATCTCCCTCTGGACATTCCCAATAAATAAAGCAAAATACATAAAACTGTTAAAAGGAGAACACCCAATGAACATCGACGAAATAACAACAGTAGGCGTATGCGGGGCAGGGAGCATGGGGGCCGGTATTGCGCAGGTAGCCGCTCAGGCAGGATTACAGGTTAAAGTGGTTGACGTCAGTGAAGCGGTCTGGGCACGTGCGGAAAAGACTATTGCCACGAGCCTCCAGCGGATGGTCAAGAAAGAAATCTACACCGAAGCGCAGATGAAGGAAATTCAGGGGCTGATCAGTTTCTCTACCGATGTCGCAACGCTTGCTGACGTGCCCCTGATCATTGAGGCGGTATTTGAGGATAAGGAGGTCAAGAAAGAACTTTTCAACAAATTGGACGCCGTCTGTGGCGACGACACCATCTATGCCACCAACACCTCTTCCCTGGCCATCACTGAAATGGCTGCCCTGGTGAGGAACCCGGCCAAATTTATCGGTATGCACTTCTTTAACCCGGTCCCGATGATGAAACTGGTTGAAGTCATCCCCGCCCTGCAAACGGAAGCGGCCACCACTGAACTGGCTCTGGCCTTTGCCAAAAAGATCGGCAAAACCTCGATCACCTGCAAGGACACCCCCGGCTTCGTCGTCAACCGGCTGTTCGTTCCCTACATCCTCGATGCGGTCCGGTTGCTGGAGGAGGGAGTTGCCTCGGCTGAAGATATTGACACCGCCATGAAACTCGGCTGCGGTATGCCGATGGGCCCGCTCGAATTCCAGGACTTTGCCGGTGCCGATATCGGCTATCATGTCGGCAACATCTTCTATGAGTACATGAAAGAAGCGCGGTTTGCCCCTCCCGGTCTGCTGCGCAGGATGATTAAAGCCGGCTATCTGGGCCGGAAGACTGGTAAAGGTTTCTACGATTATTCTGGTAAATAATATTACGCGTGATGACACAAGGAGATTTTCATGAAAAGCAACCTTCTGAACGGTGGAGAATTTTTGTTGACCGATACCGCTGGGATGGAAATTTTTTCACCCGAGGATTTTACTTCTGAGCAGAAACAGATTGCTGAAACCGCTGAAGAGTTCGTGAAAAAGGAAATCTTGCCGGTGCTGGATCGGATAGAAAGCCAGGACTTCGCGCTCGTTGTTGAAAAAATGCGCCGCTGTGCAGACCTGGGCCTCTTTTTGGTGGATATTCCGGAAGAATTCGGAGGGTTGGAGCTGGAAAAGGCCACGGGCATGTTGCTGATCGAGAAAATGGCGCCTGCCGGCTCCTTTTCAATCACGTACGGTGGTCAGACCGGTATCGGATCGCTTCCCATAGTCTACTACGGCACCCAGGACCAGAAAGAACGCTATCTGCACAAACTGGCGCTCGGCGAATGGATCGGGGCGTATGCCCTGACCGAGCCGGGCAGCGGCAGCGATGCCCTGAGCGCCCGGACGACGGCGACGTTGACGGAAGATGGGCGTCATTACCTGCTGAACGGCACGAAGCAATTCATCACCAATTCCTCTTTTGCCGATCTTTTCACCGTATTTGCCAAGATCGACGGCGAACAATTTTCTGCCTTTCTGGTGGAAAAAAGTTTTGCCGGATTTTCCGTTGGAATTGAGGAAAAAAAGATGGGGCTGAAGGGCTCTTCCACCACCCAGCTCATTCTTGATAATGTCAAGGTGCCCGTTGAGAATCTGTTGGGCGAGCCCGGTAAGGGGCACAAGATTGCTTTTAATGTCCTGAACGTTGGTCGCCTTAAGGTAGCCGCGACAACATCCGGTATGGCAAAAGGGGCCTTTGGTGAGGCGGCTTCCTATGCCGGTGAACGGAAACAGTTTGGCCGCGCTATCGGGGAATTTGGAGCCATCAAAGAGAAGCTGGCGGATATGGCGGCATCCATTTTTACATCGGAATCGGTTGTTTACCGGGTGGCCGGACTTCTGGATGACCGGATTGCGACGCTTGAACATGGTGGGCCGGATTATTATGACCGCTATCAAAAGGCCATTGAGGAGTACGCCGCAGAATGTGCCATCGCCAAGGTGTTCTGCAGCGAAGCGCTGGACCGGGTTGTTGACGAGGCGGTCCAGATCCATGGCGGTTATGGATACATTGCCGAATACCCGGTGGAGCGCTATTACAGAGATTCGCGCATCCAGAGGATCTTCGAGGGTACCAACGAGATCAACCGTATCCTCATTCCGACGATGATCCTCCGCAAAGCCGGCAGCGATGGAAATGTTCTCTGGAATACGGTCAAAAAAGCCCAGGATGAAATATCCGGAGCCGTGCCTGCTGAAACAACAGAATATTCAGGGGAGTTCGCTACGGAATCCGCTATGGTAGCACGATTTAAACAGCTGTTTCTGGTAGTGCTGGGTGCTGTTGTTCAAGCCAAGGAACATCAGGAAGTGCTGTTGGCGGTTGCGGATATGGTCATCAACATATTCGCCATGGAGAGCGCTCTGCTCAGGGCAGAGAAAACTGTTGCTGCGGCCAGTGAGACAAAACAGGAGCTTCTCAAGGCTCTGGTCACGGTCGTTGCCTTTGAACGGTCAAGCCGATTCCAAGAGGCGGCGTTCCGCTGTTGTGCCTACGCCCTGAAAGGGGATAGCCTGATCGACATGCGGAAGATTGTTTCTCAATTGTCCGAGAGCCCGGTGGAGGGCTTGCTGGAGGCAAAACACCTGCTGTCACACGCATCGCAGGCGGCAGGCAAATACTTTATGTAAGGAAATTCTTCGTTGTTGTTACCATAATGTTACACGCGTGCTCAAATTATTACACTCTGCACGTATGAATGTGAAATAATAAAACGGTGTGATAATTTAATTAATTGACTAACTCATTAAATTCCAGTATGTTTCAATGTAAATGTACTATCGTTCCGTATTTGGAGTTTGTTTTGCATAACGTCAGTCTGTATTTTTGGTTGGAATTTTGCGTACCACATGTGTAGTATCCAAATCCCCGCCTTCTTAACTCTTCAGGGAAAGAAAACGGGGATTATTATGGCCTGTGAAAATTGATAAAACAGTGTATTATGTACAGCGAAGTTCAACGGCACATGAGCGATAGTGTGCCATACCGACCATCCAGCAATCGGGAATATGTTCGCCTGCGTCAAAAGGAGAAGTAATGAAACTCATCATGGCAATACGTAACGTTGTAATCCGGGGAGTGGTGGTTGTGTCCGGTCTGACTCTTCTGGCAGGCTGTGCGGGTACACTTACTCCATCGCACATGCCGCAGGACTATGTTGAGGTGCAGAATCCGGCGGTGACAATGTCTCCCAATGCTCCGATGACGATCTGGGTGCCGAAGAAATCTGTGGATAACGGGGTCCCCCGTGGTACGGAGCTGGTCAAGCAGGGGTACGAAAAGTTTACCGGCGGAGCGACACCCGCTACTATTCCCACTCCCACTGCTGCGCAAACAGGACTGGTCGACACAACCGGTAAAACGGCGGCATTGCTCCCGCATTTCGGTCTGGTGGTCGCGGTTGACGGCGAAAAAATCTATTTCAACCTTGGGAAGGAGTCCGGATTGACTCCGTTTCAGAAGTTGAAGGTATACCGGGGGGGGACCGTTGTTGAAGGTCTTGGCCTTGCCCCGGGCGAAGCGGTGGCGACAATTGAAGTTCAGGGTTTTGTCGGTACCAATGGCGCGTACGGTCTTGTCACGCAGGGAGGGCGTCTGCGCGTCAACGATCTGGTGGGGTTAGAATAAATGGCTGCTCATGGTATCTGCCGAAAAGGAGCGGCATGATAAATAAACGGAAAGGAGGTGAATGAGTCAACTGAAACGAATTCAATCAGTTGGAAGCGCAGGATGATTGGTAAAAAAACTTAAAATTGGAGGCACTAATGTTCAAAAAACTCTGTAAGTCGATTACTCCCTTGATGCTGCTCGCTGCTGTACCCGCTCTGGCCGATGAACCGGTAATGAGCAAGTTCAAGCTCACCCTCGGCGGATATGTCAAACTGGACTACGCCCACAATTCGAATGCGTCCGGCCCGACAACAAATACTGCGGGTGCTGCAGCACCCTCAACTCCGAGTGCAACCGCAGTTAACAACAGAGATGAGTCGATTTTTACCGCCAAGCAGTCCCGCTTCTGGATGAAAGTGGCCGGTCCCGAATTGATGGGCGCCAAAACCAACGCGATGATCGAAGCAGACTTCTATGGATCAAACGCATTATCAAACGAATTCGGCAATATGCGCATGCGTCATGCCTACGGCACACTTGACTGGGATACCACCCAGGTGCTGTTCGGTCAGACCTGGGATACCTTCGGTCCGGCCGCTGCCGACACCATCGATTTCCGTCAGGGCGGCGATTCCGGCACCCCCAACAACCCACGGGTACCGCAGCTCCGTTTGACCCAGAAGCTTAATCTGAACAGCGACAATGCTCTGAAGTTTGTGGTGGCTCTGCAGAATCCGGTTCAGGATAACGCCTCGGGTTCTGTTACATATGGTTCTGGCTCAAACGCTTATCCGCTTGTCACTGGCGCCGCCGGTGTTACAGGTAAGCCTTACGGCAGCGTACCCAACGTGGCTGGTCAGATCATGTTTACCAGCAAGGCTCTGGGCGTTTCCCCCGGTTTCATGGGTCTCGGCATGAATCCTCTGCAGGTAGGTATATTCGGCATGTATGGCAACGAAAAGGTTATCGGCTACAAATCGGTTGATACATATGGCTATGGCGTCTACGGTTTCGTACCGGTACTCAAATCCCAGGACGGCAAGGGGCGTGCCATGACGCTGTCTCTGGAAACCCAGGCCGCCATGGTGGGGGATCTGAATGTCCTGAACGGCACTTCCATTGCGTTCGTCGGCAAAGCTGCCGACCCGATCATCAATCCTGCCAAGGGGTTCGACCTGTATGCCCAGCTTAAATTTTATCCGACCCAGGAACTGGGAGTAACCGCCGGCTACACGCGCCGCGGTATCATCAATTACGATGACTACAAGACGGCGACCGCTGTTGGAGGCATTTCTGCTGCCGCTTCCGGCACGTTCCAGGTTTATAATGAAATAACCTACCTCAACCTCACCTATGATCTGAATGCAGCGGTGCGGCTGGCAACCGAGTACGAGCACCATGTCACACAGTATGCCGCTAAACCGGTCGGCGCTGCTTCCGATATGGGGCAGAACAACGTCTTCCGTCTGGCAGCATATTACTTCTTCTAATAACGCTGAACTGCAGATGTTCTGACAGCTGTAATGAGGGCACTTCTCTGAACTTCTTCGGGAAGTGCCTTTTTTTCAATGGTTTGATCTTTGCCCAGGGAGGCAATCGGAAGCTTGTTGGAAAGAATCCGGCCAACATGAAGGTTTTTGATGGAAAGTAATTCGGACAGGAGATGAAAAATTTACTTCAGAATTAATTGATAGATACCGCCATTGTCTGAACGTAAACCGCACATTCCCCTTCTTGTCGATCATGTTATAAATTAATACAACAATTCTGTTCGCCATGCGCGTCACCGGAACTACTGCTTCGGCTGGTGCGCTGTCCGGATATCATACATAGTAATGACTGTTTAAAGGGTCAATATCACCATTTGGTAAAACAGGGAGTCATATATGGAAAACACGAAATCGCTTTTGATTATAAATCTAGGTTCGACTTCGACCAAGGTTGCAGTGAGCAAATCGGAGAACATCCTGTTTACTGAATCGGTAAATCACCCCGCTGCAGAGCTTTCTCAGTACCGTACGATTGTTGATCAGTATGAATTGAGGAAAAATACCATTCTCGGGGTTCTGGCCGCGAAGGGGTTGTCTTTGGATGAGATTGACGGGGTAGCCAGCAGAGGGGGAAACATGAAGCCTATCCCCGGAGGTATTTACGAAATTTCTCCTGCAATGATTGATGACATGAAGAGCGGGCAATTTGGCCAGCATCCCAATATGTGCGGCGGCATCGTGGCATATGCGATCGGCAAGGAGCGCAACATACCCGCGCTTACGGTCGATCCTCCGACTGTTGATGAAATGCACGTTTCCGCACGGTATTCCGGAATCCCCCATATCAGGAGACAGAGCAGCTTTCACGCATTGAACCAGAAAGCGACCGCGAGAAAAATTGCATCAAAGCTGGGTAAGAATTACGAAGATGTCAACCTGATTGTCGCACATCTTGGTGGTGGTATTTCGGTGGGAGCGCACCGGCACGGCAAGGTGGTTGATGTGAACAATGCCCTGGATGGTGACGGTCCCTTCTCTCCGGAACGCGCCGGTTCACTCCCTGCCGGAGATCTGGTAAAACTCTGCTTCAGCGGCGAATATTCACGGGAACAGGTTTTGAAGTTAGTGCAGGGAGGGGGAGGGCTGGTTGCCTATCTGGGAACGACGAATGGTCTCGAAATAGAAAAGAGGATCAGCGAAGGGGATGCCGCTGCTGCAGAGGTATTCGAAGCGATGTCCTACCAGATAGCAAAAGAGATCGGAGCGTGCGCAGCCGTACTTGAGGGGCGCGTAGATGCGATTGCTCTCACCGGGAGTCTTGCCTACTCCGCGAGACTTACCGACAGTTTGAAGAAAAAAGTTTCTTTCATCGCGCAAGTCCTTCTGGACCCGGGCGAGAACGAAATGGCCGCCCTGGCTGCCGGGGCCATGCGTTACTTTAATGGAGAAGAACCGCTTGCAACGTATTGAGAGAGGGCGGAACACGATTACATCTGTCGATGAGCTGATACATCGTAACCAAGGAGAAACCAACAAATGTACAACAAAGAGTTCCATCAGTTCAGCGGTACCGAGGGGTATGTTGCCTCACGGGCGCTTCAGGATGTAGTCAACGTGGCGTTGGCTCTGGAACGGCCACTTTTGCTCAAGGGAGAGCCGGGGACCGGGAAAACGCTTCTTGCTCATCACATCGCCAAGGCTCTGGGGTTGGAAATCATTCTCTGGAACGTGAAATCAACCACCAAGGCGCGCGACGGGCTTTACACCTATGATACGGTACAGCGCCTGAACGATGCCCGTTTCGGTGATGGCGAGGTACGTGATATCCGCCACTACATCAAACTCGGCCCCCTGGGGAGGGCCTTCGCAAGCCCCAAAAAGGTTGTGCTCCTCATTGACGAGGTGGACAAGGGTGATATCGAATTTCCCAACGATCTGCTTTTCGAGCTGGACGAGATGCGTTTTCACATTCTGGAGACTGATGAGTGGGTGGCGGCTACCCATCGTCCGGTCGTGCTCGTCACCTCAAACTCGGAGAAAGAGCTGCCAGACGCCTTCCTGCGCCGTTGTGTGTTTCACTATATCGACTTCCCGGAAGAGACACAGTTGCGCGCCATCATTGATGTCCACTTTCCGGGGCTTTCGGGAGAGCTTATGCAGAGCGCCTGCAAGATCTTCTACGGCCTTCGCGAGGTGCCGGGACTGCGCAAGCGCCCTTCGACCTCCGAGCTTCTCGACTGGATTCGCGTGCTGCTGGCCAGTGGGGCGAAACTCCCAGAGGAAGATGTCGTATTGCTTAAATCCGTGCCGTTTCTGGGTGCCCTGGTCAAGATGGAGGAGGACGCAACGGCCCTTTCCCGTCACGCCAATCGCCCGGCAGACGTGCGTACCGCCGGCCATCGGTTCTTTCGCTGATGTTTCTGTCACTCTACCAATCTTTACGCGCTCTGAAGGTTCCGGTCAGCCTCACCGAGTGGATGACACTCCTGGAGGGTCTTTCCAAGGGGCTTCATAACCAGTGCCTTGATGACTTTTACTACCTGTCCCGAAGCCTGCTGGTGAAGGATGTGGCCTACTACGATGCTTTTGATCAGGCCTTCAGCTATTGCTTCAAGGATGCGCCGCTGCCGGAAAACCTTGCGACCAAGGAGAAAATTCTGGAGTGGCTCAAGGGGCCGCTGGCGTCGCTTCAACTCTCAGCCGAAGAAATCGCCAGGATGAAGGCTCTTTCTCTGGACGATCTTCTGCGGGAGCTGGAGAAGAGACTGCGGGAGCAGGATGAAGCCCACAACGGAGGGCGCAAATGGATCGGTACCGGCGGTACGAGCCCCTTTGGCACCGGCGGCAGCCATCCGTCAGGGATCTCCTTCGCTGCCGAAAGCGGTGGGGGGCGTGCCGCATTACAGGCCTTTGCGCGCCGCTACCGCAACCTGCGCAGTGATTTAACTCTCGATGTGCGTCAGATCGGCGTAGCGTTGAAGCGTTTGCGCGACCTGCGGGACTGCGGCGCGGAAGAGGCTCTGGATCTGGAAGCCACTATCGATAAAACCTGCAGGAATGCCGGTGAGATCGATCTGGTCTTTGCAAAGGAACGGGAAAACAATGTGCGGGTTCTGCTCGTGATGGACTCGGGCGGCTCCATGGACCCCTTTCGAACCCTCTCGGAGCGGCTCTTCTCAGCAGCCAACAAGCTCAACCACTTCAAGGATTTCCGCGCCTTCTACTTTCACAACTGCATCTACGACAAACTCTATACTAATCTGGAAACCGACGAGTTCGTACCCACGTCTGAAGTACTCAGCGAGTACGGCAAAAAATATCGTTTCATCGTGGTTGGCGATGCCGCCATGGCGCCTTACGAAATGCATTACCATTCCGGTTCGATTGATCATGGACATGCCAACACGACCACCGGGATTGACTGGCTCCGGCAGATCGCCGAGGCCTTTCCCCAGCGTGCCTGGATGAACCCTCTTCCGGAAAATTCGTGGACTCACTACGAAACCGTTCCCACGGTGGGGGGGCTCTTCCCCATGTTTCCACTTACCCTAGAAGGGTTGGGGCGGGCGGTGCGGGATCTGCTCTAGTGTTGCGGCAGACACGTTGGTAAGGCATGCCGGTAAGGAACCGCTCTGGAACTGCTCTTTTATACTGACGATGCTCGGGATGCTGTTTCTCTTTATCCCCTTTTCGCTCTATATGCCGGTTATGCCGGTATTCCTGCTGGAGGAGTTGCATGGCTCCATACAGGCTGCGGGAGCGATCAACGGGATTTTCCTGCTCGCGGTAGTGCTTTTTCGCGCCCATACCGCCCGCTTTGAAGCGCGCTTCGGTATCCGCCGGGTGCTGCTGGTGAGCGGTTTCATGTTCATGGCGACCAATGTTCTCTATCTCCTGGCCGGAACGGTTATCAGCATCATGCTGATCCGATTCCTGAGCGGGGCCTGCTTTGCCGTGGTGAATACGTCGATAACGGCGCTCGGCAGCCGCCTGATTCCCCGGTCACGAGTAGGGGAAGGGCTTTCCTATCTGACGACCATGGTGCTGGCCGGGGGCGCCATCGGCCCATTTATAGGGTTGAGCCTTTCCCATGCCTATGGGTATCATGCCGTATTTATATTTTCCACACTGTCAACCCTGCTTGGCCTGCTGATTGTCGCTGTCATTCGGGTAGAGGAGGTGGGGGGAGTTCAACTGCGGTTTTCGTTTCATGATTTATTTGAGGTCAAGGCGATTCCGGTATCGATGATTGTCTTTGTGCTCGCCATCGCGTATGGCGGAGTACTGACTTTTGTCGCGGTTTATGCCACGGAACAGCGATTGCCGTTTGTTGCCGATTATTTTTTTGTAGTCATGGCAGGCGCCTCCGTTGTCTCCCGGTTGGTCATCGGCCGGATGTTTGACCGTTTCGGAGCGAATGCGGCGATCTATCTGGCCATTATCCTCCTGACCGGAGGCCTGCTGATGCTGGGCGCTCTTCATACCGCTACGGGCATGCTGACAGCTGCCGCGCTGATCGGAATCGGATACGGTATTGCAGTGCCAAGTATCCTGGCCCTTGCAGTCCAACTCTCCCCGGCTCACCGCAGCAGTGCGGTCACCGCCACATTTTTTTCCTGCCTTGATGGAGGCGTCGGTTCAGGGGCATATCTCCTGGGGGGGTGTATTCATGCATTCGGATATGCGTCCGCATTTCTGGCTCTGGGGGTGATGACCTCTGGCTGTCTGCTGCTTCAGTACTACATCTATCCGCGCGACAGCGCCTAATCAAGGAGAGGATAAACCATGCCGGTACTGTCACGAAACGGACAGCAGATAGATTATATCGATGAAGGAGCGGGTGATACCCTGGTCCTTATCCACAGTTCGGTCAGCGGCAACCGCCAATGGCTGGCATTGATCGATTCTTTGAAGGATTGCTATCGGGTAATCGCCCCGAACCTTTTCGGGTACGGCGAGACGACCCCCTGGCCCGGGACGGTGCGGCAGACTCTGACGGATCAGGCCGAACTGGTCCTGGCCCTCTGTGCGGAGCTCGAAGGGCCGATTCATCTCGTCGGCCACTCCTTCGGTGGCGCGGTGGCACTCACGGTCGCTTCGCGGCTTGCCGCTCGGGTCGGCAAGCTCGTCCTGTTCGAGCCGACACTCTTTTACCTGCTCCACCAGGATGGCCGCCGGGACGCTTTTCACGAAGCAGAGTCCCTGGCCGGCCATGTGCGGGAGTGTGCTGCCCGGAATGATTGGGAACCGGGGGCTGCCAGTTTTGCCGATTACTGGTTGGGGGATGGCGCATGGACCGGGATGCCGGAGAAACGACGGGCAGCCTTTACCGCGGCGCTCCGGCCGTCATTATTCGAATTCGATGCCGGGTTCGACGAAACTTCCACTATTGATACCTGCAGATCGCTTCCGGCTCGCACCTTGGTCATGCATGATGCAGAATCCCGGCGTTCCGTGCTGGAGATCGTGGAAATCCTGGAGAAGGCATGTCCGCACTGGTCCTTTAACCGGCTTGGCGGAGTAGGTCATATGGCGCCGCTCACCCGTCCTGACGTGGTTAATCCCATAATCAAGGCATTTTTCGAGGAAAAGGAATAATTATGAATGAGGCTGCTAATCCGCACATGGTAACAGATCCAAATATATCATCAATGACGTATCCGTTCAGCGCGCCGCAAACCGCGGCAGAGGTGGTGGATATCTCGCCTGACATCAAGTGGCTGCGCCTGCCGATGCCCTATGCACTGAACCACGTGAACGTTTACCTGTTACGGGTGGATACGGGGTGGCTGCTGATCGATACCGGGCTTGACTCGCCCGAAATCCGGGCTATCTGGGAGGACGTGATGTCCGGGCCATTCAAGGGGGAAACGGTTGTGGGGATCTACTGCACCCATTACCACGTTGACCATGCGGGGCTTGCCGGATATCTTTCCGAACGCTGGCAGGTACCGCTGTTTATGAGTTATAAGGAGTATTTCACCCTGCGTGGATGGCCCATGGATCTCCAGCAGGTACACTGGCAGCATGCGGCCTTTTTCCGCAGGGCGGGTCTGCCGGATGAACTCCTTCCCGGAACCCTGGTGATGTTTGATTTCTCAAAGGAGATCTCGCCGCTGCCTCCCAGTTTTGCGCGCCTGCGGGAAGGGGATCTGCTTGCCGTGGCGGGCGGTGACTGGCGGATCATGACGGCTGAAGGGCACTCCCCGGAACATGCCATGCTGTTTTCCGCACAGCGGTTGCTCCTCTTTTCCGGGGACCAGCTTCTTCCCCGTATCACCAGTAACGTCTCGGTCAGTGTGGTGAACCCGCATGACGAGCCCCTCAGCCTCTGGCTCGCGTCCCAAGACCGGCTCGCGGAGATACCGGATGATGTTTTGGTGCTTCCCGGTCACGGGCTCCCCTTTCGCGGCGCGAAAGCGCGCGTCGAGGAGTTGCACCACCATCACGATGAGAGGTTCCGGCTGATTCTTGAAGCGTGTGCCGATACCGCACTCAGCGCCTATGAACTGGTGCCGATCCTCTATCAGCGAGCCCTCGGCGATTTTGACCTGCAACTGGCGCTGGGGGAATGTCTTTCCCACCTCTATTGTCTTCTTTCTCGCGGCCGCCTGACTGAACAGCTTGACGGGGAGGGGGTTGTTCGCTATCGCTCCACCAGGGCTTTTCAGTGATTGCCTAACCCGGACGAGCCGGAACCAAACAAACCCGTAATAGAACGCGGAAAAAGCGGATGTAACGGTTAAACGCGGATCAGTCAAATGAAGTCAAGCGGTAAGCATACGAGGCTTAGCCCATGAAAATAGTTATTGCTCCGGACTCATATAAGAAAAGCTTATCAGCGTTTGAAGTGGCAACTGAGATTGAAGCCGGATTTCGAGAAGTTTTTCCCGGTGCGGAGTACGTCAAGCTCCCCATGGCCGATGGCGGTGAAGGTACTGTTGCGGCCATGGTTGCTGCAACTGGCGGCACGCTTGTGGAAGTTACGGTTACCGGCCCTCTCGGCGAACCGGTTATTGCTTTCTATGGCTTGACTGGTGATGGCAAGACGGCAGTTATAGAAATGGCTGCAGCCAGTGGCTTGGCATTGGTCGCCCCGAGTCTGCGCAACCCCTTGAAAACCACGACCCGCGGAACCGGAGAGCTGATAAAGTCAGCATTAGATGCCGGTATCCGCCACCTGATCATCGGTATTGGCGGCAGCGCAACGAACGTGGTGGTGCCGGCATGCTTCAGGCTTTAGGGGTGAAATTACTGAACCATGAAGGATGTCCATGAACACGGTATCGATGCGGTATTCAGCGTCCTCAGTCAGGCCGGGACTGTTGAGAAAGCCTTGACCAATGCAGCAGTAAATGTGAGAGCAGCATCGCGAAATATTGCCGCCACACTGAAGCTGGCTCAGATGATATAGCCGATTTTATTGCATTATCCATCTGGGACGAAGTTTTGAGCTGGTTCAGTTGGCTCTTCAGAGCATCTTTGCCGCTTCCTCAATCAATATATTTTTCTTGACACCCGTAGGGTTCATATTTACTATATACAGAACCTGGGTTTTGTATATAGAACTTGTGGGAGAGGGCAATGAAACTGACAGAAGATAAATATATGGTTCCTGCCGTGGAGCAGGCCGCTCGGGTGTTGTTCTGTCTGGCCGGCAGCAGCTCCTCCCAGATGACTCTTTTGGAGATCTGTTCTCTGGTGGGAATCCACAAGAGCAAGGCTTACTCAATCCTGGAGACGTTGCAAAAGTTCGGGCTGGTGCAACGATTCAGCGACCGGAAAGGGTACGCCCTTGGACCGGGTCTGATCGCGCTTTCCCGCAAGGTGCTCGACGACTTCAATGCACCGCGTATGGCGGAACCCCTTCTTGAAGAGCTGGCCACAAAGTTTGGCGGGACGGCCACGTTAGGTTTGATCTCTGACCGCATGGTTTTTGTCGCGGCAAAAAACGAAGGGGGGGTCGATATCGGCGTAACTCTTCGCGTCGGTCATCGTTTTCCGCTCACCTATGGCTCCCATGGCAAAGTGATTGCCGCCTCCCTCCCCGAGCAGGAACTTGAACTTCTCCTTAAAGGCAACAAGCTTTATTTTCACGGCAGCGTGGAGAAGTTTGATCGTCGTCGCCTGGCTGAGGAACTGGTCCAGTGCCGTCGTGACGGATTTGCTCTGGATCTGGGAGAGATGAAGCCGGGCCTGAATTCCGTGGCAGCGGCCGTATTCGGCCCCGGTCAAACACCAATCGGCTATATCGCCCTTATCGGCCTGTTTTCCGGCGCAGCCGCGCATGAAGCAGGACCTTTGGTTGCCAAAGCGGCAAAAACGCTGTCACTCCAGCTGGGGAGCCGGGTTGAGTGAGTGAGAGCCGCTCTTGAAGCATAGTCTTGATTCATTTATTAGAAGAATCATACTTTGGAGTTAAGAACATGGCCATACAAAAGAAGAAAGTAACTGCGAACAGTGGGCGTATCAGCCTCCTTGTCAACGGCAAACCCGTTGAATTTGAAATCGGCAGCCTGCCTCACCAGGTTGACACCTCGCATACGCTCGCCCATACGCTCAGGGAGACGCTGGGGATGACCGGCACCAAGGTGACTTGCGACAACGGCGCCTGCGGATCATGTACTGTGTTGATAGATGGCAAGGCGATCCTTTCCTGCATGACTCTGACCGTCGAGTGCCAGGAGGGGAGCATAACCACCATCGAGGGGTTGCGTAATGCCGATTCCGGCGAACTCGATCCGTTGCAGCAGTCTTTTATTGACCACACCGCCTTTCAGTGCGGATTCTGTACACCCGGTATGATTCTGAGCGCCAAAGCTCTCCTCAATGAAAACCCTTCACCGGCTGAAGAGGATGTTAAAGAAGCCCTGTCCGGGAATTTTTGTCGTTGCATCAGCCACTATCAGGTGCTCAGGGCGGTCATGGCTGTCGCCGGAAGGGGGGGGGGTCATGTCTGAAGAGTACCGCTTTATCGGCAAATCAACCCGCCGCAAAGACGCTACGGAAGTGGTTACCGGGGCTACCCGGTACCTGAATGACGTCAAGTTTAACGATCTGCTCCATGGCAAGGTCCTGCGCAGTCCTCATCCCCATGCAATCATCAAAACAATCGACAAGAGCCGGGCCGAGCAGCTGCCTGGTGTCAAGGTTGTGCTGACCTGGGAGGATGTACCGGATTGGAAGGCGGGTACTCCCCGCATCCTGAGTGTCCTTGATCGTAAGGTGCGCTTTGTGGGGGATGTTGTCGCTCTGGTGGCGGCGACAAGCGAAGAGATCGCCAAACAGGCATGTGGACTTATACAGGTCGAGTACGAGCTGCTGCCGGCGGTCTTCGACGCGGAGGAAGCCATGAAGCCGGGCGCTCCCCAGCTCTACGACGAGCAGCCCGGCAATATTGCCACCCCCGGAACCTCGGCTTTCGGTCCCAAATCCCTGAAGTATGTAGTCATGGGTGACGTGGAACAGGGGTTTCGCGAGGCGGATGTGATTTCAGAGGGGACCTTCGGCTACGAAAACATTCCTAATCCGATCCCTCCGGAACCGCCCGGGGCGGTGGCGGTCTGGGAGGAACCCGACCGGGTGTCGCTGTGGGTATCGAACCAGGCCTCGTATCTGGACAAGATTCTCATGTACCACGTGTTCGGCAAAAAGGTGGAGGTGCGTACCCACGGCCTGGCCTGTGGCGGCAGCTTCGGCACGAAGATCATGTCCTGGCCGGTCCAGACCTACGCCACCCTGTTGAGCAGGGCCACCGGTCGTCCGGTAAAGGTGGTCTTTTCCAAGGAAGAACACATCGCGGCTTTTGTCCTGCGGCCCGGATCACGGATGCAGGCGCGGGTGGGGATGAAGCGGGACGGTACCGTGACTGCGATATCCGGCAGGTGGCTGGTTGACACCGGATACTACTCCTCCACGACCCAGGCCCAGGTGGCGGTGGGATGTGGCGAGATTCAGCTCATGACCCGCTGCGCCAACTGGGATCTGCAGACCGACATCGTGTACACGAACCGCAGTGCCTCCGGCTGCGTGCGCGGATTCGGCGGCCAGGAGTTGAAATGCTCCTTCATCCCGCTTCTCTGCCAGGCCATGGAAAAGATAAACCTCGATCCGGTGGAATTCATCAAGAAGAACTACGTCAAGCCCGGGGATGGCTACTTCTGGCGCGATGGCGCCTGGTATGTATACCGGGGGATCGACTACTCGGACGCCATGGAGCGGGGCGCCGAACAGTTCGGCTGGAAAAAACAGTGGCAGGGGTGGCTGCGGCCCAGCGCCACAGCCGGAGCCAAACGGAGGGGGATCGGAGTCGGGGTGCACGGTAATGCCGATATCGGAGAGGACAGTTCGGAGGCCTGGGTACGGTTGAACCCTGACGGGACGGCCCTGCTTTACTCCTGTATCACCGAGCATGGCACCGGCCAGCGGAGCAACTACCTCAAGATGGTGGCCGAGGTGTTGCAGCTCCCCCTGGAGAGGGTCTCCATAACTCCGGCCGATTCACTGATAAATCCGTTTGAGTATGGCCCGTTCGGCTCCCGCGGGACCTACGCCATCGGCAGTGCCGCCATTGCGGCTGCGGAAGATGCCAGGCGCCAGATCCTTGAGCTGGTCGCACCGCGACTGGATGCACAACCGGAAGAACTGGAAACCGTTGACGGAATAATCTTCGTCAGGGGAAACCCGGAAAAACGGATCAAGTGGGGGGCTATGGGGTATGACCGGACAATCATGGGCTATGGCCGCTTCGACCCGGATTTTACCCTGGCCAACTGCATGACAACCTTCGTGGAAGTGGAGGTGGATACGGAAACCGGCAAGGTTGATCTGCTGCGGGTGGTCAATACCACGGACGTTGGCCAGATCATCGATCCCCCCGGTCTGGAAGGTCAGCTCAACGGCTGCCTCGGTTCTTCAGGCATTGACAGTGCCCTGTTCGAGGAGACTGTGTTTGACACTTCTACCGGCCATATCCTCAATGCCAACCTGATCGACTACAAGTGGCGCACCTTTTCCGAACTTCCCTCCATCGACAATGTGGTCATGGAAACCGCCGTAGCCAGTCACCGCTTCAAGGCCATCGGCGTGGGTGAGGTGGCCACGTCGCCCGGTCCCATGGCGATCCTTATGGCGGTCTCAAATGCCATCGGTGTCTGGCTGCACGAATATCCAACCACACCGGAGCGGGTTCTCAAGGCACTGGGAAAGGTCCCCGGAAAAAGCCGCGCAGGAGGTGCCGCATGAGACCTTTTACCCATGTCAATGCCCGAACCGTCAGACAGGCGACAGCCGCCCTGGCAAAGTACAATGGCCAGGCCCGGCTTAATGCCGGCGGCACGGATCTGTTCGGCGTCCTCAAGGATGAATTCCTGCCGCTCTACCCGGAAGCTATCGTTAACATCAAAACCGTCAGGGGGCTTGACTATATCCGGGAGGATAAGAGCCTGCTCCGGATCGGCGCCCTGGCACGGCTCGTTGACCTGGCACAATCCCCCTTGCTCAGACAGCGCTACGGCGCGCTGGCCGAGGCGGCCCACGCCGTTGCCTCGCCCCAGATCCGTAATGTCGCGACCCTGGGGGGCAACCTTTGCCAGGATGTGCGCTGCTGCTATTACCGCTATCCGCGCCATATCGGCGGCCCGATCAACTGCGCCCGCAAGGGGAACGGCCCCTGCCTGGCGGTTAAAGGGGACAACCGCAACCATGCCATACTGGGAGGGAGGCGCTGTTTTGCCGTCTGCCCATCGGATACCGCCGTTGCCTTGACCCTCTATGATGCTCAGCTGCTTGTCGTTGGCCCGACCGGTAAACGGCTGATTGCGGTCAGGGACTTTTACACCCCGTTGGGCAATGGGCTCAACTCAGACGAGATGGTCAAGGAAATTCAGGTTCCGAGACTTCCGGACACGCTGCAGCAGACCTTTCTCAAATTCACCCTCAGAAAGCCGATTGATTTTGCCATTGTCAGCGTTGCTGCACTGATCACCCGGTCGAATGACCTCTGCACGGAGGCCCGCATCGCCATGGGTGCCGTAGCGCCGGGAGTTGTCCGTGCGGTGGCGGCCGAGGCGTTTCTGCGGGAACGTCCGCTCAATCCCGAAACCGCCGCAGAGGCTGGACAATTAGCGATGGCAGGAGCAAACCCGCTCAGCAGGAACGCCTTTAAAATTCAGATTGCCCAGACCCTTGTGGCGAGAGCAGTGCTCGGGCAGAACTCCACTGCGCTATCATCCTCATCCTCGGTTGGTTCAGATGTCTACGATCCGACTGAATTATCCACATTCCACCGGTGCAACTCCGCCTCTGTTGAGGGCTATGCCACCGTTGTTGATTAAGAAAACAGGGCATGGTTCAGCGAGTGCCCGTAAAATAGCCGTCTAAGTTCGGGACAGGATTGAAAATCCTGAGTTATTGGTCAAGCGGAGTGCACGAAGTCCAACCTCAACAAAAAGGAGAAACGGTATGGAGAAGCAACAATGCGATGCGTCGGCAGCTGTTAACGGTACTCCGGTTATTTTTCGAAAGGGCAAAGACAGGTTGTCTTTCAACCTTCCGGTCAGGGAATTCGCACGGATCGGCATTGCTTCCATTGTGGCCCTGTGCGGGATTGGTGCGTTTGCCGTCGGTCAGGCCGGCGCCGCAGGCGATAAGATCAAGGTGGGCCTCGTGCTCCAGTTGACCGGACCATTCTCCGATTCCGGGCGACAGATGATCAACGGCATCAAAACCTACGTGAGCCAGTACGGCGATACGGTCGCAGGGAAGAAGATCGAACTTGTGATCAAGGATGTGGGAGGCTCCGCGCCGGAAATCGCAAAGCGGCATTGCCAGGAACTCGTGGTAAAAGACAAGGTCGATTTCATTGCCGGCTTCGGACTCACACCCGACGCGCTCGCGTGTGCGCCGATCGCGACCGAAGCGAAGAAGCCGACGATCGACATGATGGCCGCGACTTCGATCATTACCGCAAAGTCTCCCTACATCGTCCGCACCTCGCTGACCTTGCCGCAAGTCTCCGAGCCAATGGCGCAGTGGGCCTACAAGAACGGCTATCGCGAGGTATATACCCTTGTCGCCGACTACGGTCCGGGTCATGACGCCGGCAATGCCTTCCAAAAGGCGTTCGTGAAGCTGGGAGGGAAATTGGTGGGTGAAGTGCGCGTGCCGTTGAAGAACCCGGAATTTGGCCCCTACGTGCAGCGTGTCAAGGACAGCAAACCCCAGGCGCTCTTCGTGTTCTTCCCGACGGGGGAACTGCCGGTCGCATTCATGAAATCCTTCAAGGAACGTGGTCTGGCGAACGCAGGCATCAAGTTGATTGCCACCGGTGACGTACTCGACGACGGGCAGATGGATGCAATGGGCGATGCAACGCTGGGTGTCATATCAACGTACCATTACTCGGTTGCCCATCAGTCGCCCGAGAACAAGGCATTCCTGGCCGCCTACAAGAAGATTGACCCGATCACGCGCCCGAACGGCCACGCCATAGGGGCCTATGACGGGATGGCCGCAATCTATGCGGTGGCAAAGCAGCTGAACGGCAACATCGACGGGGACAAGGCGATGGCGGTGCTCAAGGGGCTGAAGCTGAACAGCCCGCGTGGTCCGGTCCTTATAGACCCCGAAACCCGTGACATCGTGCAGAACGTTTACGTGCGCGAGGCAAAGAAGATAAACGGCAAGGTCTACAATGTGGAATTCGATACCTTTAACGCGGTGAAGGACCCGTGGAAATAATCTCCACCCGGCTTGCAGACCATATACCCATTCTTATAACAGGGGAGACCAGATGCAGAAGCCCGCAAAAATACTCGTCATTAATCTTGGTTCGACGTCAACAAAAATCGCACTGTTTGAAGCAGAAAATATGCTCGTCACAGAATCGGTGAACCACACTACTGAAGATCTTAAACAGTACACCTCGATTATCGATCAGTATGAATTGCGAAAAAATACCATTCTGGATTTTGTGTCACGCAAAGGTTTCTTGCTGGATGAGATTGATGTGGTAGCCAGTCGGGGAGGAAACACTAAACCTATTCCGGGCGGGATTTATGAAATATGCCCGGCGATGATTGACGACATGAAAAGCGGCAGGTACGGCCAGCACCCCAATATGTGCGGTGGTATCATTGCTTATGAACTGGGTAGGGAGCACAGCATCCCGGCTCTGACGGTTGATCCGCCGACAATTGATGAAATGTGCGTCCCTGCCCGCTATTCAGGAATTCCTCAGATCAGGAGACAGAGCAGTTTTCACGCCTTGAACTCGAAGGCGACCGCCAGGAAAATCGCAGCTGGTCTGGGGAAGGATTATACCGCGGTTAATCTGATCGTTGCACATCTTGGCGGAGGTATTTCGGTGAGTGCGCACCGAAACGGGAAGGTCATTGACGTAAACAATTCCCTGGATGGCGACGGCCCCTTTTCTCCGGAGCGTGCCGGGGCTCTGCCGGCCGGTGACCTGGTCAAACTCTGTTTCAGCGGGGAGTATTCAAGGGAGCAGATACTCAGGCTCCTGCAGGGTGGCGGGGGGCTGGCGGCCTACCTGGGGACGGCGAGCGGCCTTGAAATCGAGAAAAGAATCGCAGGCGGTGATACTGTCGCTGCTGAGGTGTTTGAAGCGATGTGCTATCAGATAGCAAAAGAGATCGGCGCCTGCGCCGCCGTATTGGAGGGGCGGGTGGACGCTATTGCGCTTACCGGCAGCCTGGCCTATTCCAAAAGAGTTACCGAAAGTTTAGAGAAAAAAATCGCGTTCATTGCCCGGGTCATTCCGGATCCGGGCGAAAACGAGATGGAAGCCCTGGCGGCCGGCGCCATGCGGTATCTGAACGGTGAAGAAGAATTGTCCGTATACTGAGGAAGTCATATGTGGGGTGAGTATTATTTCCTGACGGCGAGCGCTACTCCCGTTACGGTGACACACATGCCGGCAACGGCAAGCATGCCTAAACGCTCGCCGAAGACCAGGAAAGCCAGCAGTGAGGTGACCGGGGGCACTAGATAAAACAGGCTTGCGATCCGTGACGCTGCGCCGTGACGAATGAGAATATTGAGCAGACTGATGGCGCCGAGAGACAGAACCAGCACCAGCCAGGCCATTGCGAACAGAAGAGTGGCGGTCCATCGTACCTGCATTGTTTCAGTCAGAGGCGCTGCAAACGCCATTACGAGGGCCGACGCGGCGAACTGGATGACACCGCCACTCCGCAGATCCATGGCGGAGCAGAACCGCTTCTGATAGAGGGTTCCGGCAGTGATACCGAACAGGGCCAGTATCGATAGCAATACCCCCAGGCGATTGCCACCGGCAAACGAAATCTTATCCAGTAATACCAGCAGTACACCCACCAGGCCGAGACCAAATCCGAACCATTGCCGGCCACTCACTTTTTCCCCCAGCAGTCGCCCGGCGACTACGGCGGTAAAGAGTGGCTGCAAACCGACGATCAGCGACACGATTCCGGAAGGGACCCCTTGATAGATGGCCGAAAACACGCCACCTATATAGATTGCGTTAACCATCACGCCGGCCACGGCGATATGAACCGCCTGAACAGGGCTTGCCGGCCAGGGGGCGCGAGTCGCCAGAGCAAACGCCAGGAGCAGCACCGTAACGATACCATAGCGCCAGAGTAGAAAAGTAAATGGCTCCGCATAGGGCAATCCGAGCTTGCCGCCGATGAAACCGGTACTCCAGAGTATGACAAACAAAACGGGTGTCGCAATCTGCCAGTAACTGTCCCGTGGCAGGGTGGAAGTTGTCATGCGTGATACCTCATGAGTGGCTCACACCACACCAATGATCGGTTACAAGTTCATGGTCAATGGGCCATTAACACCGGCAGTGTCATGTGATCGAAAAAACCTTTGGCAACCGGGCCAAGATCGTATTTTCCGCGGTGCTTTTGAGCATAAACACCCATGACGATCAGGTCGCAGGAATGCTCCCACGCATAATCCATCAATAAATTGGCCACGGGAATCGATTTCATTGTTATGTGAGTTTCCTTGACCTTGATGGCATGACGCTCCAGATTGGTACGGATGCCCCCCTCCGTTCCGGTTTCGAACCATTGTTGTGCATCGGGATCCTTTATCGACAGCGCGAACACCTCTTCGGCATTCAGCAAAAAAGGGAGCGCGTCATTCACCGCCCGTGCCGAGGCGCGTCCGGCTTTCCATGCAACAATAACCCGCTTGCCGACCGAGTCGAATGTTCCGGCGTACGGGACTACGAGAACCGGTCGGCCGGCTCCCATGATAATCCGTTGGGGCAGGTCGGGAGGAACACCCCATTGCTTCTTGCCCGGATCGATCTGGCCGACGATGATCAAATCTTTGGAGTGTGCGTAATAATTGAGGACTTCAGCCATATCAAGGCCTACGGTTGCCCAATCGACGGAAGACCATTCAGCTTTGACATCCGTAACACCGGTCTTCAACTCAAACATCGCTTTCGCCTGATCCTCATCGTACTTCATCTGTTCGTCTTGCGGTGCGTACGGCGGATGGGTGATGACGTAAAGTCCGGTCAACTGTGCCCCATGTTCCCTGGCAAGTTTCAGTGCAAGTTCAAGCCTGTTTGCACATTGTGGTGAATTATCGATATGAACGAGAATATCTTTGAACTTCATCGGAGCCCCCCGGCTGTTAGTGGTAGCGGAACGGAATTGGAACTACGGTTGCGCAACGCGCACGCCGACCCATTTTTCCAGAACAGAAAGATTGCCAAGCAGTTCCGAGCATGCGGCGTTATGCACAACGCGACCCCGTTCCAGGACTATGGCGCGCTGCGTCAGGCGCAAAGCCTGTTCAACGTGCTGCTCAACAAGAATCAGAGACTGTCCTTCGTCGCGGATCATTTGCTCGATTGAAAGGCAAAGTTCCTCGACAATTACCGGAGCGAGCCCTTCCAGCGGTTCGTCAAGCAATAACAATTTCGGATTGAGCATCAGGGCGCGTCCAATTGCCAGCATCTGCTGCTCGCCACCCGATAGTTGGTTGCCGAAATTCTTGCGCCGTTCCTGAAGGCGCGGGAACAGGGCATAGATGGATTTCAAATCCCATCTCCCCGGCAAGGCGGTTACCACCAGGTTCTCCTCGACGGTCAGCGACGGAAAGATTTCACGTTCCTGCGGGACCCAACCGAGGCCGGCGCGTGCCCGGGCGTGCGGAGCCATTGTTGCCAGATCCTGTCCACGCCAGCGTGCCGAGCCGCGATGCAGTTTGGTATGCCCCATGATCGTCAACAATAATGAGCTTTTGCCGACGCCGTTGCGACCAAGCAGCGCAATGCTTTCTCCTTCAGCAATTGTCAGTGAACAGTCATCGATAATGATCGCCTCGCCATATCCGGCAAAAACATTTTCAAATGCTAACATCTCAGTGCCCCTTTCCCAGATACACTTCGCGCACCCTGGGATCTTCAGCAATCTCGGTCGGTGTGCCGGTAACCAGCTCCTCGCCGTTCACGAGAACCGTGATGCGATCAGCAAAGTTAAACACAAGGTTCATGTCATGCTCGATCAAAAGGATACTGATATCTTTAGGTAAATTATTCAGCACCTCGAACAGTTCGTCGCTCTCACCTTCCGGTACGCCGGCGGCCGGTTCATCAAGCAGAAGAACCTTCGGCTTTGCCGCCAGCGCCAGCGCCATTTCGAGCAGACGCTGTTTTCCGTAGGCGAGTGTGTGCGTTTCGACAAGGCAATCATTGGCAAGGTTGAGCTGTTCCAGCAAATCATACGCCTCGTCTATCACCGCACTGCAACGTGATACCCTGAAAAATCTCCGTTTCAGAATGTTCAGCCTGGAGCGTTCACGGACGCATATGGCATTTGTCACCGCCTCCAGCGGCGTTAGCTGAGGGAATAACGTATTGATCTGGAATGTTCGCGATAAGCCGCGCCTGACCCGTTCATTTGAGGGAATCCGTGTGATATCCTCGCCGTCAAGCCATACCGAACCACTTGAGGGGTGGAGCACCCCGGTCAACTGGTTGATCAGGGTGGTCTTTCCGGCTCCGTTCGGGCCGATCAGTGCGTGGCGCGCACCTGGTGCAAGTGACAGGTTAACGTTTTTTGTAACAATGAGTCCACCGAAGGCTTTCCAAAGGTCCCGCGTCTGAAGAATGGCGTTCATGGCTGCTCCTTGTTGCGCCGGTTTCCGATTGCGTGCGCCAGTCGGCTGAATCCGCCCAGAATACCACTCCGCAGATAGAGTGTCATGACGATAAGAAGGATACCGAGAAAGAATTGCCAATACTGCGGGTTGAGATTGGAAAGTCGGTCCTGTACGAACATGAAGACCGCCGCACCGATAAAGCCGCCGTACATTGTCGCCGTACCGCCAATAATCAGTATTATCAGCAGGTCTGCCGAACGCTGAAAACTGAGGACATCGATGCCGACAAACTGCGTTGTCTGTGTCAGTAGCGCGCCGGCAATTCCGGCCATTACCGCTGCAATGGTGTAGATATTGGTCAGGCATGCACTGATCGGAATTCCGATGGCAAGGGCACGGGTCTGGTTTTCACGGATGCTGCGCAGTGCCAGTCCATAGGGCGAATGCATCATGCTGCGTGTGAACAGGAACAGTAAAAATGCGATGCAGAGTACATAGATATAGGCTGTCTTGCCGTAGAGATCAAAGCTGAAGAGACCAAACAACTTTCCTATTTCCACACCCTGCAATCCGTCCACCCCTCCTGTGTATTTAGTCGCGCTGTTCGCTATCTCATAGAGCAGCAGGCCGATACCCAGGGTAATCATAAGGCGCGTCAGGTCCCCCCCCCGTGACAGAAGGAAGCTGCAGAAATAGCCGGCTATGCCGGCGGCAATTCCCGCTCCCAGAAGCCCCAGAAAGGGATCGTGCAAGCCGTTCGCCGCCATAAGACCGGCGGTATAGGCGCCAATGCCAAAGAACGCGGCATGTCCAAGGGTGACGATTCCGGCATAACCGAGGATCATGTCAAGAGACAGCGCGAACAGTCCGGTTATAAGAATCTGGGATGCAAACACCAGACTTGATGGAAAAACGAAGTAGACACCGATTAACAAGAGCCAGAAAGCCATTTCGGCGGGTTTCCAACGTTCGCGCGCCTTCAGAAAAGACAGGTGGCGTGAAGCCTTGGCCAAGTTATCACTCATTTCGACTTCCTCCGCCCCAGGAGTCCATGGGGGAACAGTAGCAACAGGATGATCATGGCGACATAGATAATAAATGCGCCGAATTGCGGCACATAATATTTCCCGGCGATATCCGCAACACCAAGAAGCAATGCCGCCAGCAGGGTGCCGAATACCGAACCGGGACCGCCAACCACAACAACAAGCAAAAAGTAGACGAGGTATTTGACGGCGAAGTTCGGGTCAAGGCCGAGCACGTCCACTCCCAGCGCTCCCCCCAGGCCCGCAAGCCCGCTGCCGAGCGCAAAAGTCAACTGGAACACCCGATCAACCCGGATACCCATTGACTCCGCTGTCCGCTGATTGTCGACTGAAGCGCGGATCTTAGCTCCGAACCGGGTGCGCTCCAGACCAAACACCAGTGCCAGCGTGATCAACGCCACAATTGCCATCAGGAACAGTCGATAACGTGACAGATCAAGCCCGAGAAAGTCATACTGACCGCTCAGCCATTCCGGTATAACTACCGGTTGCTGCCCAGGTCCCCACAGGTAATTCGTGCCGGCGGTGGCGACGAAAATAATGCCGACCGACAACAGCACCTGATTGAGCGGCGTGCTCTTATAGAGCGAACGGTAGAGTGTCCGTTCAAGTACAAGGCTTCCTGCCGCGACAGCGCAGAAAACGATGGGCAGAGCCGGAAGAAAGCCGATTCCGGCCTTCGACATCAACGTTACCAGCAGATAACCACCTGCCATTGCAAATACGCCGTGGGCCAGGTTGTTGAATCCCATCAGGCCGAGCGTAATCGACAACCCGACCGAGATCACGAACAGCAGGGCGCCGTAGGCCAGGCCGTCGAAAAGAACTCCGAGTAAACTATGCATGGTTTTACCTTTGATCTACGTTAGAGGAGATGTGGATCATTTGCCCGGATCCTTAACGGCGTTATACGTCTCAAACTCAACGTTGTAATAATGGCCGCCGATCTTTTTGACTTCACGAATATATATGTTTTCGATGGTGTCTCTGGTGGCAGGGTCAATCGTGATCGGTCCACGTGGGCTGTTAATCTTCATTCCCTTGAACGCCGCCATCGCTTTGTCGCCATCTATGACTCCGTTCAGCTGTTTGATTACCTTGTAGATTGCCGCCATGCCGTCATAGCCGCCAACCGCCATATAGTTTGGCCGCGCGGGATCAATCTTGCTGAAAGCTGCGAGGAACGCCTTGTTTTCCGGCGACTTGTGATCGACGGAATAGTGATGGGAAGATATTACACCCAGGGCATGGTCTCCCAAAGCATCCTGTACATTGTCATTCATTACATCACCGGTTGTAAGCAGCTTGATGCCTGCCTTTGCCAGACCGCGTTCGTTATAGGACTTCATGAAAGCAACCGGCATTTCGCCCGCGGGGAGAAATACGAAAACCGCCTGCGGCTTGCTGTCTTTCATGCGTTGCACGTAGGGGCCGAACTCAGGATTCTTGAGCGGTACCCGCGAATCGCCTACGACCTGACCGCCGAGTTTCGTGAACGCCTTTTTGAACGCTCCTTCGGAATCATGGCCTGGACCATAGTCGGCGACGAGTGTATAAATTTTGCGATAGCCGTTCTTGTACGCCCACTGTGCCATTGGTTCGGTGGTTTGCGGCAGCGTCATCGATAGCCTGACAAAGTAGGGTGATTTGGTTGTGATAATGGATGTTGCAGCATTCATGATAACCGTCGGCTTCTTGGCTTCGGTAATAATCGGCGCCACTGCAAGCGCGTTGGGTGTAAAGCCGAATCCGGCAATGAAGTCTACCTTGTCCTTGACAATAAGTTCCTGGGCCAAACGCTTTGAAACTTCCGGTGACGGGCCGCCAACATCCTTGACGATAAGTTCGATTTTTCTCCCCGCGACGGTATCGCCATGTTCCTTCATGTATGCCTTGGCACCATTGACGATATTAAACCCGAAATCAGAAAAAGAGCCTGTCATTTCGGCAATCATGCCGATCTTGATCGGGGGTTCTGCTGCGAACGCCTGATTGGAAGCATATACAAGCATTCCGCAAAGTACTGTTACGACAATAAAGCTGAATACACCGAGTTTTTGCATTTTCATACCATGTCTCCTTTTTACGGTTGGATTGTGAATCAATTGGTGTTCAGGCTTTGTAGCTCTGCACCAAATTTCTCAGCTCAAAGCGCTTGATCTTGCCGGTGGCGGTCTTGGGGAGTTCGTCAATGAAGTGTATCCAGCGAGGATACTTGTAGAGCGCAAGGTTTGCCTTCACGTACTCTTTCAACTCATTTTCCATCTCTTCCGACGGCGTGTGCAGTTTGCCAAGAACCACGAAGGCCATCGGTTTTATCAGGTCATCTACATCCGGTGCACCGATAACGGCGCATTCGAGAACAGCCGGGTGCTCGATCAGGCAGGATTCAACCTCATTTGGAGAAACCCAGATGCCGCCGACCTTGAGCATGTCGTCGGAGCGGCCGGCACAGTAGAAAACTCCCTGCTCGTCACAATAATATTTGTCACCGGTATTGATCCACTGCCCCATTATCGTCTGCCTGGTTTTTGCGTGCTGATTCCAATAGAAGGCGGCAGCACTGTCTCCCTTGACCAGCAGGGTGCCGATCTCCCCGGTCGGGATATCATGCATTTCTTCGTTGACGATGCGGGCTTCATAGCCGGGTACGATTTTTCCGGTACTGCCGGGAATAATGTCGCCCGGCCGGTTCGAAATAAAGATGTGGACCATTTCGGTGGAGCCGATGCCGTCAAGTATATCCAGCTGAAAACGTTGCTTCCAGCGGTGGATGTAAGGTGCGGGGAGTGCTTCTCCGGCTGAAGTGCAGAGGCGTACGCCGTTCATGCTTCCCTCCTCCTCCAGCATCTGACCATAGAGGGTCGGCACGCCAAAAAACAGGGTAGGGCGGTGCCGGCGCACCGTTTCGTAAACATGGGCGGGGGTCGGCCTCTGTGGCAGATAGATGGCGGTCGCTCCGACGGAGAACGGGAAGTAGATGCCGTTGCCGAGGCCATAGGCGAAGAACAGCTTTGCTGCCGAGAAGAAGACATCTTCTTCCGTTATGCCGAGGACCTTTGCCCCATAGGTCTTTGCCGAATATACCATGTCGTGCTGCAGGTGGACCGTTCCTTTCGGGGAACCGGTGGAGCCGGAGCTGTAAAGCCAGAAACAGGAGTCATCGCGGCAGGTCGGCGCGCTTTCAAGTTCGGGTGGCTGCTGCGCGATCAGTTCGGTCAGGGTAAGGTCACCCGCCGCCGCAGCGCCGTTGGCGACGATAATGTGTTTGAGAAACGTAAGGTTCTTTCGGATCGGTTCGATCAGTTCGAGCAGCAGTGCATCGACGACAAGAACACGGGCACGGCAGTCATTGAGGTAGAACTGGAAGTCCTGCGGTCGATTCATCGTGTTGAGGCAGACCGGGACAGCCCCGATCTTGATTGCGCCGAAAAATGCCTGCGGGTACATTTCCGTATCCAGCAGGAGCAGGGCCACCCGTTCTTCCATACGCACATCAAGGGTTTTTAAAGCGTTGCCGAAGCGGTTCATCCCTTCCTGTATCTGGCCGTAGGTAAAGGATCTCTCCTCGCAGAGTACAGCCGTCTTGTCGGTTCTTCCTTCACGGATGTTACGGTCGATGAAGTAATCTGCGGCATTGAACGTTTCTGGCAGATTCAGATTGTAGGGCATAGTCAACCTCCTGTATAGTATCTGACTTGTAATTGTAAAGGGTTTGTTTGAATTTGTAGAATACTGTTTTGCATGTGTGGTGCCAAAAATTCGGTTGTGATGCTCTTGTTGAATATTTTATACAATACATTGAAATTGAAGGAAAGTAAATACAAGCGATTAAAAACAATGTTTAGTTTAGTTTCGTTTTTATAGAGTCCGTGTAATGTTTTGAGTGACCGTGTAACAAACTGATGATCCGGAAGTCACCGCGCAGTGCTGACTTCCGGGATAAGGAGCAGACCATGAATCCCCCTCTTGCCGAATTGTATCGACAGAAGTTGACATCAGCCGATGAAGCGGTATGCCACATCAGATCAGGATGGCGCGTGTTTGTCGGATCGGGGTGCGCCGTGCCCCAGCAGCTGGTTGCCGCTCTGGACAGAAATGCCGCCAGATTCCATGACGTTGAGCTGATCCAGATGCTCGCACTCGGCCCGGCAACGTATATCACTGAAGAGAATGCCGGTCGTCTGCGCCACAATTCTTTCTTCATAAGTGAAAAAATCCGCCAGGCGGTGTGCGATGGGCGCGCTGACTATACACCCATATTCCTTAGTGAAATTCCGGAGCTTATCCGCTGCGGGCAGCGGGGTACCCATGCGGCGCTGGTGCAGGTTTCACCGCCCGATACGCATGGCTACTGCAGTCTGGGAGTCAACGTGGATATTCAGCGTGCGGCTCTGGATCGCGCCAAGCTGGTCATTGCCGAGGTGAACCCGCAAATGCCACATACCTGTGGCGACACCTACGTGCACCTGAGCAAGATTGATTTCTTCGTTGAGGTTGATCACCCGATTCTTGAATCCGCTGTGCAGGAACCCGATGATGTGGAACTGCAGATTGGGTATCAGATTTCACGACTGGTGGAGAATGGCAGCTGCCTGCAGATGGGGATAGGTACGATTCCAAGTACGGTCCTTCGGTTCATTGCCGACAAGCGCGACCTCGGCATACACTCGGAGATGTTCAGCGATGCGTTGATACCGCTGATAGAGGGGGGTAATATCACCAATCGCCTTAAAAAGATCCATCCGGGCAAGACGATTGCCAGCTTTGTCATGGGTACTCGCCGGCTGTATGATTTTGTGGACCGGAACGTGGGAGTGGAGTTCCATCCATCGGATTTTGTAAATGACCCGCGGGTGATCTCATGCAATGATAAGATGGTGGCGATTAATTCAGCCTTGCAAGTGGATCTTACCGGCCAGATTTGCGCTGACAGCATTGGATACAAGTTTTACAGCGGGATTGGCGGCCAGGTGGACTTTGCCCGCGGCGCTGCCATGAGCCGGGGGGGGAAGCCGATCATTGCGATCCGGAGTACGGCAAAGGACGGGACAGTGAGCCGGATAGTAGAGAGGATCGCTGACGGCGCCGGTGTGGTTACCAGCCGGGGAGATGCCCATTATGTGGTGTCGGAATACGGGGTTGCCTATCTTCACGGCAAGACCATCAGAGAGCGCGCTTTGGCGTTGATATCCATTGCTCACCCCGACTACCGCCAGGAATTGCTGGAGTTTGTCAAACAGAAACATTACGTCTATGAAGACGAACAGGTGTGGCAGCAGGCGCTGGATCATTACCCGAAGGAGTTGGAGGCGACGAAATCGTTCGGCGGGACCACGATGCTGGTAAGACCGCTCAAAGCCATCGATGAACGGTCTTTACAGGAATTTTTCTACAGCCACAGTCCGGAAACCATTTATAACCGCTATTTTGGTCCTAAACTGCAGCTCGCCCATCATGAGGCAGCCAAGTTGGTCTGTGTTGATTACCGGACCCGGATGGCTCTGGCGATCTTCCGGCAGGAGGAGGGTGTCGAGATGATCGTGGCGGTAGCGCGCTACGAGGTTAACCCCCGCACCAATATGGCGGAAACCGCGGTTGTGGTGCACGAAGAGTTTCGAAACCTGGGGATGGCGCATTATCTGCTGCAACAGTTGGAACGGCATGCTTCCGCGCACGGAGTCTCGGGATTCTGTTCGGAGATTTTGCCGACCAACGAAGCGATGCTCCGTTATCATCGGGGGCTCGGCCATTCACTGGTCTATTCGCAGGAAACCGATACCTTCCACATGCAGTTCTACTTCAAACAGGCTTCGGCAAGCGGCGAGAAAAAGGCAGTGGAGAAAGCGGGGGGAGCACCGGTTTCAAACAGTGGCTTTTCCGGATAAGCGCCTCTGTGAATCAATTAACCGTGTAACGTATGAGAACATTTGCACTTGAATTGTGTGGGTAATGGAGCTATAGATTTAACGCTCAATTTCTGGAAGCACTTCGGTCGCTGGTGGGCCGCCCGGTCTTCAAAACCGGTGGGGGGGATGGGAAATCTCCTCGGTGGGTTCGATTCCCATGTGCTTCCGCCATAATTAAAACAAGCAGTTAGCCTTAATTGGTTAGCTGCTTTTTTATTGTCTGCTGCACTAGTAATATGAATTGGGACACTGGTGGGACACTAATTAACAGCAAGCTGCAATGATATTTCAAGTTAGATGTCCCATGGTTGTCCCATTGAAGTGTTTGTAATAAATAAAAGTATTATAAACAAGATAATTAAGTGGTTATATCATCGGATATTGAAACCGGTGTTGTATTTTGTTGCGTTTTATAGTTGGTTGTTGTACCTTGTGAACAGGTCATATTTCAGGGGGTGCAACATGGCAACTATTGAGAAGAGAGCGACATTAGACGGCAAGACCTCATACCGCGTTAAGATCAGGATGAAGGGCGAAAAACCGGTAACGGGAACTTTCGACAAGTTGACCGATGCTAAGACCTGGATCAGCCAGACCGAAACGGAGATAAAACAGGGGCGCTACTTCCAGAAGGCCGAAGGGAAAAAGCATACTCTTGGCGACCTGATTACAGAGTATTTGCCGACAATCGAAAAGACAAAGGATTACTCAAACGCGAAACGGCACCTTGAATGGTGGAAGGCGCGTATAGGTGACAAGTACATTGCAGACGTTACACCCGCTGTTCTGTCTACCATCAAGAGCGAACTGGCGAACGGTATAACTCCTCAAGGCAAAAAACGCGCACCGGCCACAGTGAATCGGTACCTGATTTCGATTTCCGGCGTACTTGCGAAAGCTGCTGGCGAACAGGGGTATATCGAAACAAACCCCATGAGCAGAGTAAAAAAGCTGGATGAGCCTGAAGGCCGGATCCGTTACCTATCAGAAGAGGAACGGGACTCCCTGCTCGACGCTTGTCGGAACAGTCGGAGCAAACAGCTTTACCCTATAACTGTTTTGGCCCTGTCGACTGGCATGAGGCGGGGGGAGATACTTTCTATCCACTGGAAGGACGTGGACTTCGACCGCAAGCGGATCGTAATTCACGACACGAAGAACGGGGAAAGCCGACAAGTACCATTAGCAGGAGCGGCAACGGAAGAGCTTAAAAAGCTGTTGGCAGAGAAGAAGACGGCGAAGGTGCAAGAACTAAAGCCGGTTGGTGATGAACTCGTTTTCCCCGGCAAGACTGGCGATCCGGTTGACATCCGCGACGCATTTGAAACTGCCGTGAGAAAAGCAAAAATTGAGAACTTCCATTTTCACGACTGCCGCCATACTGCAGCATCCTACCTTGCCATGAACGGCGCTACGCTCTTAGAACTATCACAGATACTTGGACACAAAACACTTTCCATGGTCAAACGGTATGCTCACCTGACAGAGCAACACCTGCACAACGTAGTTGAAAGGATGAACACTGCCTTCCTTTCTGGGCAAGGTAAGCCATGAGGATACCATTGTCGGTACCGTCTGGGCTTAAACTGAAAGAGGATTTTTCTCTATGGCAAAAACGGGATTCCAAACAGGAATATTATCGGTTCATAAATCAAGGGGACAATCTGGCTCTGCTGGAAAGCTTCTGTCGTCACATTGCAGATGAACAAGCTTATCCACCGCCGTGGGTTCTGCGTGGCATGGCCGAAATTCTCTCAAAAAGTCTTGCAAAACCAGCTGAAAATTTGAGTAAGGCTTTTGACTTGTCAGGAAAAAAGGGGCCAGATGAGGACAAAAAAAAGAAAACTGAAGTTGTGATGTTTTCCCATTATTTACGGTATTTTTTTGGATTACGCACAAAGGACAATAGTGGGGTTAATGACAACTTGATATGGCCTTACCTCACTTGGATTTTTCGTGACAATGCAGAATCAACTTTGGAGAAAATCTACAAAATGAATCTCCATACCTATCCATACAAGCGTTTTGAACAACTGGTAAAATGTGGAGCCATTATTTTTGATGATTCCATATTTGATAATTTTCCTCAGAAAGAAGCATCACATTTAATATCGCTTTATCGAAAAAAACACGGGGGGATATAGTAGTCTTCAAAAACCCCACCCCGCTACAACCACAACAATATGCATTATCTTCAACACAGTACAAGCGTCGACACTTGGTACAATCAAACTGTGAAGGAGAAACATCATGTCATTTTCAACCGTGAAGCAAACATCAGAAAAGCACCCTGCATTTACCGAAGGTTCAATCCGATGGATGATTTTTAACAGTAAATTCAACGGCGCTTCTGTATGGATTCGCAAAGTTGGTCGTAAAATTCTGATTGACGATGCAGCTTTCGTTAATTGGATTAACGCCCACAGAGAGGTTTAACCATGGGATACTGGAAATGGTTTAAAACATCTGATCTGGATATGATGGCTGCCATTATGGCTGATTCCGGCTGTATACCGCAAACCTATCAAAGCAATCCGAACTCCATTGTTTTTTGTAGAATCAAAGTATGGTCTGCACATAAAGATATTACACAAAGATACTTATCAGGTGAGCTGAAAGAAAATGAAAGAACTTTTTCTGAATCGCGTTGTGTACTCGAAAGCATAGTAGAAGACTGTAAAAAGTGCGGGGGTACAAAAAAATGACTACCCTCGAAGCTGCCAACTACTACCATGAAAAGGGCTTTTCAGTAATTCCGCTAAAGCCAAGAGATAAAACGCCTGCAATCCAAAAATGGGGAGAGTACCAGAAACGGCACTCTACGATTGAAGAGCGAACTGCATGGTTCGCTTCAGGCCAGAATAATATCGGCATCGTGACCGGTGAAATTAGCGGAATTGATGTTATCGATTTCGACACTAAAGAGGCAATGAAAGAAAATCTCGATTTTATTCAATCGACAGCAGTTGTGAAAACTGGCAAAGGCTGCCATGCCTTTGTACAACATCTTGCCGGTGTTCGTAATTTTCAGAAGCGGGATGACTTGCCAGGGGTTGACCTTCGAGCTGATGGCGGATATGCGGTTACAGCGCCTTCTATTCATCCAAACGGTGAAAAATATTGCTGGCTGCCAAACCGCTCTCTGGATGACATCCCGCTTGCGTCATTCCCTGAATGGGTACTGCCGACTAAACCTGATCAAAAACCCACAAGTAGTTTAATTCACGGTGCGGCAGACGGTGGCAGAAATGATGCTCTTGTCCGTGTTGTTGGAAGTCTGTTTGCAAAAGGCATGACGCTTGATGAGGCTAACCAGTTTTGCCTCACTTGGAATCTTCAGAACAAACCACCTTTGTCAGAGAAAGAAGTCTTGGCAACGGTAAAAAGTATTCATTCTCTGCACATCAGAAACAATCCGCCTTCAGCAGGGGCACCGGATGAAACACCAAGAACACAACCAAAGTTATCTGATGAAGCACTTCCCGCGTTTGTCGGTGAATTTGTTCGTCATGCCTGTGAAAGGTCGGAGGCAGATCCGGCGGCTGTACTGGCAACATTCCTAATTCGTTTCGGTATTGAGAGCGGCAGTTGGCCCCATGTTTTAGTTGGAGAGGCGAAGCAGTACGCCAGAACAAATGCCGTGATTGTCGGGGAATCGTCCAAGGCGCGGAAGGGCACCTCCGCAAGCCCAGTGAAGAAATTATTCTCGGGGCTTGTCGGTGGCTGCATGGTTTCAAAAGGTCCATTGTCAACAGGTGAAGGACTTATCTGGGCGGTACGGGATGAAATCCTTGAATGGGTGATTGATAAGAAAACTGGCGCGGGGAACTGGATTAAAAAGGATCCTGGGATTGATGACAAAAGGCTGTATGTCCAAGATGAAGAACTTGCAAGCGCCCTGCAAGCCACAAAGCGGGAGGGGAACACTCTTTCTCCGATTATCCGCTGCTTATGGGATGACGGTGATGCTGAACCACTGACTAAAAGTAACCGGACGAAAACGACCGGCGCTCATGTCGGAGTAATAACGCATATAACGCAAGAGGAATTGAAAAAATGTCTGTCTGTCACTGAACAGCTTAATGGATTCGGTAATCGGTTTCTATGGGTTCACAGCCGCCGACAGAAAGTTCTTTCCCGCCCTGACCAACTGGATCAAGGGTGGCTTGCTGATTACCAACATCGATTGGAAAAGGTTCTGCATACCGCCCGACAAAGAGGACGGATGCAATTCACCATTGATGCTTGGAAATTATGGGACGATGAATATCCACGGTTATCAATGGCGTATGGCGGCGCTGCTGGCTGCATGGTCAACAGGGGTGAAGCTCAAGTTATCCGCTTGGCCTTGATCTATGCACTCATTGCAGGTCACGTTACCATTGAAGTGGATGACCTAAAAGCTGCTCTTGCCTTTTGGGAATACTGTAATGCAAGTGCTTTTTATCTGTTTGGGGGATTATCCGATGACCGGCGGAGAACGAAAATTTTTGATGCACTCAAGGACTGCGAAGAAATATCAAAAGCTGAATTGCGGTTGAAGGCATTTTCCAATCATATCAGCGGTGATGATCTTGATGCTGTTCTGGCCGAAATGGTGGATCAATCGCTTGTTTGTATCCATGAGGATAAAAACACCGGAGGCGCCCCTCGAACAATGATCAAAAAATATGTGTAGTGCTTTTTAAGCGCTATAAGCTCAAAAAGCCTGTTTTTTGGGACTAATAAAGCTTATAGCGCTTAAAAAGCCTAGGTGAAAAAATACATCAGTTATGCCGTCACCAAGGAAACAGCACACCAGATAAATAAGACCATTTTTATCCTAATAAATAAAATAGCCACTGAAGATAAAAAACTGGAATTTTCAGAAAAAATCACTAGGGCTTTATAAGCGCTATAAGCTCAATAAGTCCCGAATACAATGGAGAATATAAAAATGGCCATAGAGACATTTATGGAAACGCTCAGGAAAAATACTGCACAACAGAAGCAAAAGACCGTCATAAATAAAGAACCTGAACTGCCGCTCATAACTCGTGTTGAATCATGGCTTGCCCGTCTGCCCGAAGATCAGAAAGGTTTGGCTTACACTATGGAGTTCTTTACCAAGCGCTTTGCTGCCTCTTCTATGGCATTGGGTCCGGTGCTGAGTGAGTTGAAGTTTCGCCGAGAAAGGGTATACTCTCGACATGGTCCGCATAGAAGGGTTTGGATATTGCCGTAATAAATCCATAATGGTAGTGTGATAATGAAAACGTATACAGGTTTTGATATTCGTGCCGAGGGCCGAGATGCTTTTTTCTTGGATAAATTGGTTGAAGAAAACCCGTAGAGTGGGGGATGTATGTTCTGGTTCTGGTTTGTAGTGGTTACACTGGCGGTTATCGGATGGGTCATTTACTCAAAACGCAAAAACACTTTAACGATAGAGATGTCAACAGATCAGGCTGCAAATTACATGCAGTTCATTGGGATTGAAAAACTGGTAATAGAAGAAAAAATGCAAGACATTGTTGATTATGAGGCACTTAAAGGCAACACAGTTTCGGTTACAGAAATGTTCCAAAAAATTGAAGCTGAAAGTGGGAAAGATGCACATGAATATATGGAATGGGTGCTTGAAAATTACGGCACAGTAATTCCTGCTAACACCGCTCACCGGATTGAGATGCAAATTCTGGGTTGTAAGATGTGGAGCGACAATCCCGGATGTTTTGAGAGACATTTACAGCGAAGGGATGGCAATCCATTATTCCCGCCTGAGCGCAGGGTGGTTGTTCGTAAGGAAATCGAAGATGCTCGCGAAAAAGACCTTGCTGAACAAAATTTGTATCATGCAAAATGCGATTTGCTCCATATTAAATCAAAATCAGCGCATGAGCGTAGGAATACTGATATTAATACTGTCAAAATCCTATTACAGGAAATTATGGGTCTAATTGAAGATGGTGCAAAATATGGAGAAAGTGTTAAGCAGGATGTTGAGTATCTTGAGCAGTTAGAGCAAATTCTGATAGCAATTCTTGTTGAATGTGCGCCTGAAGCAAAGGACGCTTTTAAGAGGCTTGTGGCATTGTCGTCTTTAGCTAGAGATCCATCTACTGCCCAATATGCAAGACCAGATTCTCCAATATATAAAAATGAATTTATCCCTACATTGCTCTCAGAGGACTTACAGTATATTCACGTTGCGGCGATGAAATGCAAAGGCTATGATCTTGACAGTAGACCGAGTGATGCTGATATGTCTAACCATCCAAGTCGAATGCCAAACACTGCGGATGTCAGAGAATGTCTTGATAGAGCAATAGCAGATGGATTCAGCAAAGAACGTGCTACTGAAATTATGACGACATGGAATGAGGCCCGTGATGGATATACTCCTAAACCCCACAGAAGCCCAAGCACTTGAGTATTACCACACCTGCACTGGCACTATGCTTAAAACGATCTATGACGCTTCCGGGAACCTCTATCTGTGGGACGGCGAGGCGTTGGAGCATCGAGATGTTATGAATAATTATGGTATCCCAGATGAGATGTATGAATATGCAGAACGGATTTATAAGAATTTTGGCGGGGAGCAGGCGTTACTTGATGTAATCCACCAGTGGCTGAAAAATGTAAAGGGTAAGCAGTTCAGGGATGGTGAATGGATGGATTAACACAAACCGTATATGTTTATAGGAATTTTTCATGGTAAATGATCGCATTATTGCCATCGGAGACATACACGGTTGCCTCGATAATCTGCAAAGGCTTGTCGAAAAAGTCTCCCCTAACAAAAGTGACCTTTTTGTTTTTCTGGGAGATTACATCAATAGAGGCCCTGACAGCCCAAATACTGTTGAATACCTGCTGAGTTTTTCCGAAAATTTCCAGACAGTTTTTCTTCTCGGAAATCATGAACAGATGTGCATCGATTATTTTGATCGGAAAGAACCAGCGTTCTTAATGAACGGTGGAGATGAAACACTCTACCAATACGAAAAAACTGGAATCTCAATATCAAAACATCTGGATTTTTTTAGGACACTTAGACAGTACTACGAAACAAAAGAATTTATATTTGTACATGCCGGTCTAAGGCCTGAAATACCTTTGCATTATCAAGAAAAGAAAGATTTGATTTGGATAAGAGACGAATATCAAGATTCTGACTACGACTGGGGGAAAACTATCGTTTCCGGACATACATGGTGGCATTCTCCAGTATTTCATAACAATCGAATTTTACTCGATACGGGTGCTTGTTATGGAAATTATCTTACCGCTTGTGATGTACTTACTCGAAGAATATGGACTGCGTGAACTAGTAGGGTTTACTTGATGTAATCAACCAGTGACAGAAAAGTGAAAGAGGTGAGCAGTTAAGGAATGGAGAGTGGATTTAAGCCCTTTCCAGGCCGGTCAAGTAGTGGAGGTCTTATGAAGAGAGTAATGGTGATGATGTTGGCAGTAGGTTTTTTGGCCTCTATTGTGGCGAATGTAAACGCAGAAATTATTAAACTGACTTGTGTGATGCAGGATGGATCTGAAGGTGCAGTAAATTATGTAATTGATACCTCAGAAAAAACCATCATGTGTGGGACTGAAGCAACGGAGATAACAATCAGTGAAGGAGAGTTTAAATTTATAGTAGAAATAATGGGTGTCACGTTCCTCCATAGAATCAACCGTTCAACTGGTACAATGAGTGTGTATTGTGTGCAAAATAATACACTTTTACCTTCATCAATATGCCATAAGACCAAACAATTATTCTGACTATAAACTTGGCGATAAGCTGAGTTTACTGCACATACACAAGCACTACTCGCTAATCACATCATACGCACCATTTATTACAAGGCAAAAATTGGAACCGGTTGTGTGTACGGATATTCCAGCAGAAACAG
>Ga0118677_10000921_pt1 | contig 63045 bp, 58 predicted proteins | sample AliMusrvi5mmetaG_FD_86154 | JGI IMG/M metagenome (GOLD analysis project Ga0118677, IMG submission 86154) | reverse complement strand
TCGCTATTTATGATATAGTTTGTCTTACGGTCTATATATTTTTTAGTTATTGGGGTTTTCATTTAATCTTGTTCATTCATTTTACACTATTTTATGGATTTACCCATATCTGATAATTATTTGATTATTTTGTAGAATTTCATATCCTGTGTTTTAATCAGATAACTGGTCATATGAAAATTGACACAGAAAAGTAAATAGTTTTTGAAGACCCGGCCAAAATGGGACTTGGGGATCGTGGCCATTAGGAATTGAACTTGGTCTATATTTTACCCCAGTTATCTTTGGCTGCCTTAAACAGACTTCTGTACTTACTAGTATTATAAACAGAAACTTCTTTGTTTAGTTTCTCCGAGAGTATGCCATTGATTTCAACTATGTTTGCTATAGTTAAATCACCCTTACTCTTTCCTGACCAGCATAGAGCTGGATTAAAATACTTGAAGTCCTTATCATCAAAAATATATATGTTCATGTTTTCAATAGATGAATAATCCCGAGCTAAAGATATAACAACTAAGATTAAGTAATCGCAGAGCTTATTTTTAAAGACCTTTCTTTTGACTGTAGGACATATCTCAAGCCTAACTGTTCCGGTTTTTCTTTTTATTTCGTGCCCAAAACTTGTTTTTACTTGAATTTTTTTGCCATCAATAAATATATCTACAGCAGGGTTTGCACCTCCCTTAAAATTTATCTTTGAATTTGGAAATCTTTTCATTAGTTCGACGGCCACCAAAAATTCGCCAATATTACCTTTTAATCCAAATGGTAATGTTAGCCCAGCCTTTTTATATGCCGAGAGCAAATCCAACGTCTCCTTGGTAATTTTTTCTAATTTCTTAATTTCACCATCCATAGGCTCCTTATTCATAGATTATTTCATAATTTTTGATTCTGTGTTTGCTACTGCGTCCTTCATGCTTTCCACACTTGTCATCTTTGTATCGCCAGTATCTATGCAATCTTTGCTGTTTAACGCGGTACTCAGAATAGCTTCCGCCATATCCTTTCTTTCGTCGCCGTCTTCCGTTCGATTTAGAAGATGCCAGGCGTTTGCCCCAGCTTCTAAACATCGATGGGTTGCTATTGAGGAAATTCCCATATCCATCCAAATATCGATGTCCTCCCAGTAGACATTTTTATCTGTATCAATAAAATACTTTTTTATGACATTGTATGCTTTATCATTCTGCTCATCGGTAATAAGGCTTACAACATATCTATGGACATAATCTCTATCAGATGATGACGCAGTATAAGCGAGACCGTAAGCTTCAACCGCTGACTTTATGTCATCTTTCGCCTGAAAGATTTGCCCCCTCAACTCATAAATGTGCGCCGTGTCTCCTTTTGACAAGGATAATACTTGTTCTGTGTCCTTAAGAGCCTCATCATTTTGCTCATTTAGGAAATACACAAATGCTCTGCCGCCATATGCCTTTGGTTCTCCTGGTTTAATCTCTATTGCTTCTGTTAAATTTGTAATGGCACTTGATATATTATCTTCGCCAAGATTATTACTGGCTTTACTAATATATTCAGTGTAAAGAGCATCCCGCTTTTTATTTTGATCTAAGTTGTATACAAATAGGGAGGCGAATACAATTAACAATATTATACTCGTCACAACGTATTGCCTCTTGAACATGCGTTTAACTTTCATAAGTAGATATTAGCATATATAATGACTGAAATATTAAAGTGCATGTATGTAGAGTAATCAATAAACCAAATCATACCGTGTATGTGTAGTTATTAGTTTTATATACATATATATTTTACAGAACTAAAAACTGTTTTATTGAGTTTAATTGTGTACCCAAATTATCCATATAATCTCCATCCTCTAGCAAAGTTATAATAAAGTTTGGATAGTGACAATTTGAGGTTCACAAAGCTCTTGATTTATAAGGCTTTTTAGTACTATCGAGAATCGAATTTTTTGAATAGATTAGCCATGAAAAGGGGACTTTTGTGGTTAGGGCTATCGGGAATTGAACTTTAGAAAATGGAGGTGGTTCGAATCTCGATAGAAGGGTACTAACAGGAATTGAACTTAAGACTAGGATTTAGGCTTATCATCTTGCATGATATAGGTAATTGTGTTATGGTATTTTAAGTAAGAACGGTCTACAAAATTCAAAAGAAGGGGGTGATGGATTGTGAAAGCGATTGAACGCACTCTGGTACTGATTAAACCGGATGCCATAGAGAAAGACTTGGTCACTCTGATTCGGGGCGAGATTGAGGTAGCGGGCCTAACAATAGTTTCTGTCACAGAGATGGCGTTTGACATGGACCTATTGTTGGAGTTTTATGCCATACCGGAGATTAGATATCCGCACGAATTAGTCGAGCAGTACATTTGTGCCAAATCGTTGCCGGTCTGGATCGTTGACGGTGAAACAGCAATAGGTAAGATGGTTGAGATTAAGAGTAGGCTGCGTGCGAAGTATGGCACCAGCAAACTTAAGAACCTCTTTCATTGCCCAGACACTACAGATGAGTTTGACTCGCAATATGACCTGCTTAAACAAAAAGGGATCGTGGTCGAGTCGACACCGGAACGAACACCATCCTAGCCACGGATTAATCACCCGTGGTTTTTGTTTCATAAACAATAATAGTATTATATTGTGTATAATACATCGATGCATAATATCGCAGAAAGGGAGGAGATATTGTTATCTATAAAAAAGGATCTGGTAATAATGATGGGTAATAGTATAGTAAGTGCGGTAGTGTACGGAAGTTCATTATCGGACGATTACTGTTTTTTGAGCGATATAGACATATTAGTGGTTCTGGATGTTGCAGACTCGGCGTCATTGGAAATATTGAGGGAGATTAAGAGAAAGTATGAAAAAGATGGTTTTGATTTGGATTTTAATGTTCACACCGTGGATGAACTTCCGGACAAAAGAAAGAAAACTTTTTGGCACAATAATAGAGCATTATATATGCAGATTGAGCTATGTCTGTATGGGAAACAATTAGTTGGCCCTAATCTATTTAGCGGTAAAGATGTCAATGTGGATGACCTACGTCTTGAGGTAGTTAGGGTTGTGAGCTCTCTGACATATCAGGCCAGAAAGATGCTTATCAACAGTAATTTAAGCACTAGAAAACGAATCACGATGATGAAGTGGTGTATCTATGGAGTTATGTACTACTTAGCGTTTTGGGAGATGTATCCAAAGACTAGAAAAGAAGCTATGCAGAGGTTTCATCAAATATCGGCCATTAAGACAGACCCGAATATATTTTTGGAGCATAAATCTGAACATCCAGAAAACATTAAGATATCAGATCTAAATATAGCTTATGATTTTCTTTCGGAATTGGAATCGCTGGCTCTTAAAGAATACATAAAAATATATGGAGCTAACAAATGAATTAGTTGTAATGGCACCCATACAAGTTAAGGGATCACTAAGTCCGGGTAATATATATGACCTTACGTTAATTGATTTTTATGCAAAAACTCGCCAAATGCAAGGATTCAAAGTCAGTGTACCTATATTTTGGAACGTTAATGGTTTACCAGTTCTAAATATGATGCAGAAACAGGGCTTGCCTCTTTCCAGAGAGACCAGAAATGAATTCGTAAATAAATGTATTAGAGATGGCTTGGAAATTTTGAAAAAACATTATATAAATTTCGATGAACAGATAAAAGATGACGAAATTAGCCCAATGATTTCTAAATTTATCGAAACCTATTCTAAGTCAATTATTCTAAGAGGACCAATCTCTATCGCAATCTGTGAGAAATGTGGTTCTGACTTCGGAACGGATGCAGAAATAATTCTCTGTAAGATTTGTGGGGGCTCTGTCTCTATGCAGGTCCGAGATGTTTTGTTTCAAAAGGTTTCGAGGGACGATGTTTCAAATAAGATAGGTCGTATTAATATCTATCCCACTGGGGCAAAGAAAGAGTTGATTACGTTCAATGAGTCGATGCCGGAAGAATACAACATTTGTCTGACCAAGAGAAGGGAGTATACGATTTCTTACGCTGGATTCGACCTAGATCCGCGTTTTATAGTGATGTTAACCCCAGCGCTTGTGGATGGTATGTATTCAAGGAGAGTGTACTTTCATGGAGACATAATTAAGAAGTTCAGCTATTATTCGTTATGTCATCTGCCTGACAGGTTTCTTCCAACCGATATAGTTTGTCACGGTGTGCTACTCGATAAATATGGGAGGAAAATAAGGTGGCAAGATATAGATGAAGATCTCTTAAATCAGTTTAATAATCTACCCAAAAACGATTTAAGGGCTTTTTTACTTAAACGTAATGTTTCAAAAGATGTATTAATCGACTTCGAGACAATACACGGAAATCTTAGAGAACAAGACATCTTGAGGAATCGTATGGATGGTATATTGGGGTATAGTGATTGTCTCGAATCATCGCTACCTTTTTTGGTTCTTAGGAAGGAATTCTTCGAGGCGGTTGACAGATATTTTTATGGGGTTGCTTATGATAAGATGCTTAAGATAGTAGACTTATTAGAGAACAAAACTGGTGAGTCTATTCACAATGAAGAGAGAAAGTTTCTGGATCAGTTAAGGTATCTATATTTTGGAGAATATCATGGAATTAAGAATTAAATATAAAGATATATTAATCGGGGTATGGTTGAATGGAAACATGGGTAATATCGTTATTTCTCCAGGTTTGCCTCAGTATATCGATAAACATCATCTGATAATCAAGAGATTGTCTGGAATGGGTTATAACATATTTACACCCAGATATATCGGTAGTTGGGAAAGCGACGGCAATTTTTCTCTTAAGAATTGCATTAGAACTCTGGATCAAACACTAGAAATGGTCGGTTTGGGTAGAGCGGTAGAGTCTTATAATGTTTCCGAAGTAATTTGGTCGAATAGCTTACCGACTTACCTAATAGGATTTAGTTTTGGTGCCTTGCCTGTTTTATTGTTAAAGACAGAGACGAAAAAAATATTAGTATGTCCATTTGTGAATATGGAATATCATAGAGGTATCAACGGAGTAGAAGATTTAGAGCGCACACTCCAATTTCTTAGTAGGGGCTATACTAATGTGTATCGTTTGGATGTGGCCAAAATCATTAAAGAGCTATCAGATATTAAATATCCAGAAAGTGGTGGTAATTTAACCGTGGTAGCTGGTATACAAGATAAAGTTATATCAACTGAAGAAATTGTGTTTATCACCAAAAAGTATTCCCCTACAACCATAATGCTTCAAATAGGGCATTCGCTAAATGATATACAAGAATCGGATCTGGAGTCATTATTAAATTGTAAAGTAAATAAGTAAATGCAACCAAGGCAGGCAGATCAAATAAAGGTTAAAAATAATAATATTTATCATCGTTCGGCTGGCGGGTTTGTCTTTTTTGAAGAACCAAAGTCGTGCAATTTATTTGTAGCCCTTATTAAGCCTGAAAATGAGGTAGGTTTATTTATACCAAAGGGTCATTTAAAGGTGGGTGAGAGCTCACGTGATGCGGCGGAAAGAGAGATATGCGAAGAACTTTCGCTGCATAAAAAGCCTACTTTAATAGCTAGACTTGGAGTAGAAAATTACTCTTTTAATACTGATGACACTGAAAATAAGAATTTTAAAAAAGTTTCCCTATTTGTTTTTAGCTTGGCCTCAAAAGAAAAATTAACAGCTCCAAAGTCTGAGAACATAGATGAGTCGCTTTGGGTAGAGTTTGATGACGCTTATAATAGGCTTACTTATGATAAAGATAATCTTATTAAGGCAAGGGAATTATTTTATTTATCTAAAAATAGAACTTCCTGATATTAGTTCACTTCTTATCCAAGTAAATTGTGTCTGTAAATTAGCCATATAATCTCCATTCTCTAGTAAAGTTATAATAAAGTCTGGATAGTGACCCATTCGAGAATCATGAGTTGTAACATGTTATAATCTACTTATGAAAATAACATTTATTATTGTTTTGATCGCTATAATAGTATTAGCAATCTGGTCTATCGTCGGGTATTTTTCTTCACGGGTTGAGCAGGTGAAATATACAGTTATCGAAAAAGCCAATGGATATGAGATTAGAAATTATCCAGCTCATATTGTTGCAGAAACAATTGTTTCTGGTACGGGTGAGGAAGCCTTGAGTAAGGGTTTTTCGATTGTAGCTGGATATATTTTTGGCGGAAACATAAAGAGGCAGAGTATTGCTATGACAGCACCAGTAATTTCTATCAAAGAAGGGAATATGCAAGTGATCTCTTTTGGTATGCCTAGCTCGTATAGTCTCTCAACGTTACCTGTACCGACAGATCCAAATATTAAGTTGGTTGAAATTCCAGAAGAAAAAGTGGCCGTCTTATCTTTCTCTTGGTATTATACTGATTTTCGAGTGCAAAATATGCAACAAAAGTTACTCGATCTTTTAGCCCGTGATGGAATAAAAACTACTGGAACACTTTCTTATGCTGGTTACAATGCCCCTTGGACACCTCCGTGGATGCTTAGGCATGAAGTCATGGCTCAAATCCAATAGCGATTTATGAAAACTGTATTGGTAAATGACCGGATGCAGAAAGGCTATAAATATGAATTAACCGAACCTATAGGTAAAAATTTCGATCCAGAATTCAGGCCTAAGCTCACACCAAAAGAAATGCTAGAGCTCGGAGTCTTCGGTGGTGTATATATGCGTGATTGTGTAAAAGAATTTCCAGCAGACTGGTTCGCTTCAGCAAAATTTTCGACTAGATTGGATAATAAACACTTGGCTTCACTCAACTATTTTGGTGTAAATGCTAGTCAGCCTTTGTCTGTGTGGCGCGAAAAAGGCTGGATCTATAAAGACGATCCTCGTGGCTGGTTCCAATGGTATTGTCGATATTATATGGGTCGTCGTATACCGGACGAGGATACTCGGCAGATCAAACGATGGAAAGCGATGGTGCGACATATCGCTCAAGTTAGGAATTCTTGTCGAGCCGGTGATCCGTCGTGTCGACCGCGACAGCGTCAGGCGATACTCCATTGGTCTTATGATAGTAGGAAGATTTGATAAAGTTAGGATAGTGACCCAAATCTTATTTTATCCCGACAAACAACAAACCCCGCAGCTTTTGGCGGGGTTGGGACGATGGCATCAAGTGGCGGCAGCTCGGTTGCGAGTGTGTGCAATATGGTGAGGTGTTTCAGCTTTTATAACGCCAAGACACGAGGCGAGGTTATTGCACAGGTAGGATGGTGCGAGACTACCGCCACCTGACGCGAATTAGAAAGTGCAGATTGTTGCCTCTATAATTATACCTGATTATGTCGAGTGCTGCTTTTATTTTCAGATAACAGGTTGCCGAAATCCTTTTTAAGGGACATAATGATTGGGAAGCAATTTAATTAATCCAAAATGAATACCAGCAATCAAAATAATCAAACCAACCAAATAAAGTTGACGAAAGATGTCTTCAAGATGGACATGAATGAAGTATGTGAAAAGATAGAAATATTTATCAGAGAAAATATGGAGGCACAAGGTAGAGAGGGTATATTGATACCTATTTCTGGCGGTCTCGACTCTAGTGTTATCGCGGCTTTGTGTATCAGAGCAGTCGGTAAGGATAAGGTTGTGGGTTTGATGTTGCCAGAGAAAGATGGCAATCCTGACGCCGAAAAATACGCGAGGATTTTTGCGAAATCGTTCGATATGAAGACGGATCTCGTAGATATCTCCAAGATTATCAAAGACCTTGGTGCTTATGACCCTCTTCTGGCCCTCGTCCCGACTTATCGTCTCAAAAGTCTAGTAGTGAAAATACACAATTTTATTCTCGGTGGAGGAAATATATTTGCAGAGACAGTGAATGGGACAAACAGCAAGTATCTGCGCAGGAAGAAGTCAGAGTTTTATACCAAGCCTCTAGTGAGACTTCTTGCGGCATATAAGTATGCGGAAGAGAACAATCTTTTGTTGATAGGAAGCGACCAGAAAACTGAAGTCGTGATGGGATTGTTCGTCAAGTTCGACAATTCGGATCTAGCTCCGATGAAGAAACTATATAGAACCCAAGTCTTGCAGCTCGCAGAGTTTCTGAAGGTGCCAGAAGAGATTTACACAAGAACGCCAAATCCGGATATCATCCCTGGGGTCACGGATAAATATCTCGATATATTCGGCGTTACCGCTCCAGATGTAGATCTGATGATCTTCGGGTTCGAGCACGGCATGGAGGACAAAGATATTGCTGAGCAAATCGGTTTGTCTGTCGAAAAAGTGGCCGAAATCAGAGGAATCATAAAGAAATCTGAACATATGAGGAAGCCTGCTATGTATGTAGAGTTTTGATATACTTACACCATGAAAGCCAAGCATCTTATCTGGATCGGGGCTTTGGTCGGTCTCTTGGTCGGCGTCCGTATACCTATGTTATTTGGCGCCCAGATAATCTCAGTAGCGTCTATCCTGACGGCTTTGATCGTCGGTACTGTAGGCGCCTAGATTGGTCACGAGATCTCCCAATGGTTCATATGATGTGAAGTAGAGTTGAGTAGTCCTTACGATAGACTAAGCTTATTTTTAGTGTTAGTATGCGATTATGATACAAGTCGTAAACAACGAGATAATGCGTGCTGGAATCAAGATCGGCTATATCGAAGGTGGTCATATACATGACCGTATGGGGAAGATCGTGGCTTATTTTTCAAATCAAGAAGCCCTCGGTTCCGATGGTAAGAAGATCGCTTATATTTCTGGTGACTATATCATCTTGCCAAGGAACAATACCAAAGTGAGGATTGAGGATAATAACAAATTCGTCGGAGGATTGGTTCCGGATGTCTGTCGTGCTGCTATCCGTCTCACCCTTGGTTAATCTTTCAGGAAATATTTGTGAATAGAAATTCGAACAAAAAGATAGGGATTATATCCACGACGCAAAAAGGCGCCGGTTATATCGACGATCCTGATCCAAAAAAGGAATCGGTCTATATAGAGCCAGGAAAACTCAACACGGCTTTGAATGGCGACACTGTTGAATTCATTTTTGCAATGAAGAAGATACGCGGGATTGCCACGAAGACTGGTGAAGTTGTTCGAGTTGTTCATCGTGCGAAAGAAAATTTTGTTGGAACAGTCAGTTCGGCTACTGCTGGGGCTAGTGGAGCATCGAACAATGGCGGACTGGTCGTCATCGCCGATGACCGCAAGATGTATGTGCCGATCTCTGTCGTGGACGGCAAAGCCAAGAAAGATGATAAGGTCTATGTGCGCCTAAAACCTTGGACGGATCCAAAGAAGAATCCGGTAGGCGAGATCATCCGTGTGCTTGGTAAAAAAGGCATCAATGATGTGGAGATGGAATCGATAGTTCTCGACAAGGGATTCGAGGTAGGTTTTCCTAAGGCGGTTGAAGATGAGGCGAAATCGATCGAGGTAAATAAGGCTATCACTGCTCTTGAGATCGCAAAAAGGCGTGATATGCGAGGTACGCTGACATTTACTATAGATCCTTTTGACGCGAAAGATTTCGATGACGCTATTTCTTTCAGAAAGATCGGTGGTGGCGACGCAGGCGCGCAAGGCGGTCGCACAGGCGCGAACATGTATGAGATCGGAGTTCATATCGCCGATGTCTCTCATTATGTCCGTGAAGGTTCTGCGCTAGACAAAGAAGCGGTAAAGCGTGGTTGCTCGATATATCTAGTCGATCGCACGATTCCTATGTTACCGGAAGTCCTTTCCAATGATGTCTGCAGCTTGAATCCGCACGAAGATAAACTTACCTTTTCGGCTATATTCACTATCGATGAAAACGCAAAAGTTCATTCGCGTTGGTTCGGCAGAACGGTTATAAATTCCGACCAAAGATTTACTTATGAAAATGCCCAAGAAGCTATAGACGATGAAGGCGCACAGTATCACGACGAACTTGTCACCTTGAATCGTTTGGCGAAGATCTTGAGTAAGCAGAATGCTTCACAAGGAGCTATCGAATTTAAACAAGAAGAGATCAAGTTCCGTCTGGATGAAAAAGGAAAGCCGATCGGCGTCTATGCCAAAGAACGACTCGATACACACAAGCTGGTCGAGGAATATATGCTTCTGGCGAATCGTGAAGTAGCGAAATATATATTTGATTCCATAAAGAAAAAAGGGAAGCGCGACACCGGCGCTATATATCGTATCCATGATGTTCCGGACAAAGAAAAAATCGCGAATCTAGCCACTTTTGTGAAGGCGCTAGGTTATGATCTTCGTGTGAAAGATGGTGAAGTTACGGCTCACGATATAAATCATCTGCTGGATCAGATCGAGGATACTCCACACGAATCACTTATACGCACCGCAACGATCCGTTCGATGCAGAAGGCCATATATTCTACGAAAAATGTCGGTCATTTCGGTCTGGCTTTCTCTTTCTATACGCACTTTACCTCGCCGATCCGTCGCTATCCGGACCTGTTGGTTCAACGCATCTTGGCGCGCCATATAAACAATGAGCCATTTGGTGATCGAGATATCGTTGCTCTACAGAAGATGGCTGAGAGCTCGACCGAACGCGAGATAAATGCTTCCGAAGCCGAGCGTGCCTCGAAGAAGCTGAAGCAAGTCGAGTATATGAGCGAACGAATCGGTCAAGATTTTCAAGGCACGATCTCTGGTGTAACCAAGTGGGGCATATATATCCAAGAAAATGAGAGCAAATCCGAAGGCATGATACCTATTTCCAAACTTAGCGGAAGTTTTGATGGTAAACAAAGCGATTATTTCATTTTCAATGAAAAGACATATTCCATAACAGGCGAGAAGACGAAGAAAAAGTTCACTCTTGGTGATGCTATAACTTTCAAGGTTATTTCTGCGGATTTGGATAAGAAGACTTTGGATTTTGAGTTAATGGTATAATCATTTGCATGAATGGTGAATCTACATGTTCTGTTTGTCATCAGCCGATACTTCCTCAGTATTATTTTTGTCCGAATTGTGGCAAAGAGATCCATGAAAAACCGCTTAGCACTTCCTTCTGGAATCAAGTTGGTTTGTATGTATTTAGTCTCATCCTTCCATCTATATGCTTCATAATGGTAACGAGATGGAAAGGTCTGAAATACCTTAAATCAGTAGATAAGAAAACCAAGGGAATAGGGGCTGTTGCATTGACATTGCTTATATTATCCACAGTGGTGACTTATTGGTTTGCCGTTGTCTGGACCAGGGATTTTATACAAGCTTCTATCAACAGCGCCAATATCGATCTGAGCGGCCTCGTGTTATAATATAGCCATGTCAGTAGAGATTTTAGACGACAATCTATCAACAAATGTTTCGAGCGAATCGAAACCGCAGTTGAGCAAAGAGAAAGGCTCATTTTTGGTGAAGACGCTTATCAAATACGGCTTTGCGAAAGATGAAAAAGCCGCGGATATTTTCCTTATAGTGATATTCTGTATTTGTGTGATAATCACAGCCGTGCTTTTGCTTATAAATTCGAAGAATTCCAAGAAAGTTAATAGCCTGCCGAACCGAGCATTGATCCAGGCGAGTGTAGCACCACATACGACGACGAAAATAAAATAAAATAAAATGAAAGAGATGAACATTGTTTGGAATAAAGTGACGACACATTCTAGGTTTTGGGCGATATTGCTTTTTATAGGGGTTTTGCCGGCATCAGCTTTTTATGCTGGTCAGAGAGTGGAGAGATTGAAAAATGAGCAGTCGCAGCTATACCAATTTTCACAGCAGACGATGTTCCAATCCGAGCGTGGTATGTGCAGAATATCTGACTGCACGATTCAAGAGCTCGTCGGGAACAAAAAAGTCGATAGCATACAGGTGACTTCTCCGAAGTCAGGCGAGAAGGTAAGTCCGAAATCGCCACTGAAAGTGACTTGGAATATCTCATCAGGTTTCAGTTATGCACAAGTGAGTGTTTTACTGCTGGATTCCAAAGGTAAATCTGCATCGAAAGTGGTGAAAGTGAAATCATCAGCAGGATCGGCGATCGTGGCATTGCCAGCGAAATTATCGAAGGATCCTTATACAGTTCTGATCCAAGGAGTAGCTGCTTCTTCTACTATCTCAAATATTCCATTTGCTTATAGTGGGGAGTTTAATCTATAAAATAAATAACATGTCATTGAACAGAAAAGTCTCGATATTTGCGGGAATAATTGTTATCGTGCTCTCATCTGGAGTTGCTATATATCAGTCTCTAGATTTAGGGTCAAAGACTACAAATCTTACTACGAGTTCGTCGATTGCCACCTCTTCTACTTCTTCTACTTCTGTTAATTCTAAAAGTTCCAACTACACTCTTGCTGATGTGGCGAAACACAATAATTCCTCGAGTTGTTGGAGCGTCATAAACAGTAAAGTCTACGATCTAACCGCGTGGATATCGCAGCATCCAGGGGGTCAACAGGCGATATTGAGTCTTTGTGGTATTGACGGTTCATCGGCTTTCAACAACCAACATGGTGGTCAACATCGTCCAGCAAATGAACTGGCAGGTTTTTCCATCGGGTCTCTAGTGAAATAATCACTCACGAATATATAAATCCACATAACAACATGAAAAAACTTCCTCTATTTGCTCCAGTGGTCTTGCGTCTTGGTTTGGCCGGTGTCTTTATCTGGTTTGGTTTGTCCCAGCTTATCAGTCCGACAATGTGGGTTTCTTACATACCTTCTTGGGCGGTGAATCTTAGTGGTTTTGCGCCGACGACTCTAGTTGTTTTCAACGGACTCTTCGAGGTGGTCATGGCGGTTCTTTTGGCATTTGGTATATTGAACAGGATAGTCGCTGGATTGCTCTTTTTGCATATGGTTGCTATTGTCGGCGATGTTGGCTTGAGTCCGGTGGGTGTGCGTGATATTGGTTTGGCCGTCGGGCTTCTAGCTTCGACCATGTTCGGAGAAGATATTTTATCTTGGAAAAGTGCTATAATCACCCCCGTAAATCAATAATATGAATACGAGACGCATCATCTTTTGGGTTTGTTTCCTTATAATCCTAGCCCTTATTATCTGGGGTCTGGCTGCTTCTATGAGTAGGCCTATAGCAGTAAATGGCGTACCAGCCGGCTCACCAGCACCGGTTTCTACAACTGATCATGTGAAGGCTTCCGGTTCGGCAGGCGCGTTCGTGGATGTAAATGCGCAGGTCACTCTTATTGAGTATAGCGATTTCCAGTGCCCGGCTTGTGAGAATTATTATTATTTCGTGGAGAAGCTTTTGCAAGATGAGCCGACTTCTACAGTGCGCTTCATTTACAGATATTTTCCTTTGCCACAACACGCAAATGCCATACCTTCCGCCATGGCCACCGAAGCCGCTGGTTTACAAGGGAAATTCTGGGATATGTACAGTCTTATTTTCAAGAATCATGCTGACTGGACAGAACTAACGGATCCGACTTCGGTTTTTGTCGGATACGCGACAACTCTAGGACTCGATACGGCCAAATTTACTGCTGATCTGAAAAATGCAACATCGACGTCCGTCGTGCAAGCCGATCTCGCGAGTGGTCAGGTCGCCGGCATAGATTCAACACCCACTTTTTTCGTAAATGGCAAAGCTATCGCTAATCAACCAACATATGCAGACTTTAAAAAACTTATTGATCAGGCCGCTTCGGCCGGTTCACAATAGCCTCGTCATCGCCGTATTGGTTGTGGCGCTTATCGGTTTCGCCGATGCTTCTTATTTGGCGATTGAGCATTATGAAGGTGTGACTCCGCCTTGTAGTCTTGTTTCTGGATGTGAAAAAGTTTTGAGTAGTTCTTACTCGGAAGTTCTCGGAATACCAGTGTCATTACCTGGAGCTTTTTTCTATATATTGGTGGCGGCTGGTGTGTTGGCATACTTGGAAGGGAAGCATGAAAAGCTTCTTCGCTACGCACTCTTGATGACAGTTTTCGGTTTGTTGGCATCGATATGGTTCGTGGTTTTACAGGTATTTGTGATACATGCATATTGCTTGTATTGCATGGGCTCGGCGGCGACCTCTACGATTTTGTTTATTTTGGCTTGTGTGATTTTCAAGAAATACCGTGCGCAAGATATAGCTGATGCGCCTTTCATTCAATAAAATGGACTACGAACTCCTAGATTCTGGTGATGGTGAGAAACTCGAACGCTTCGGCGAACATGTTTTGGCACGTCCAGATCCACAGGCTTTGTGGCGCAAACTTTTGCCTCCAGAAGAATGGAAAAAAGCTGAAGGAACTTTCGTCACTAGTTGGTCACTCAAGGCAGGCTTGCCTTCTCGTTGGAGTATAGATTTTTCTGGCTTGAAATTTTGGATAAAGCCGACACCGTTTAAGCATGTGGGATTGTTTCCGGAACAGGCGACAAATTGGGATTGGATGAGGAAGATTATCAGCGAAGCAGTGGCCGCGAAAGATGCAGCGCCAGCCGATATCGAAGTCCTGAATCTCTTCGGTTATACTGGCGGCGCTACGCTAGCATGTGCGCAAGCCGGAGCAAAGGTTGTACATATAGATGGATCGAAAGCGGCTATCACTTGGGCTCGTGAAAATGCCGAGCTCTCTGGTCTCGAAAAAAAGCCAGTTAGATGGATACTCGACGATGCGCGTGCTTTCGTGAAGCGTGAGATCAAGCGTGGCCGCAAATATCACGGCATTATCATGGATCCGCCATCATTTGGTCATGGTCCTGACAATGAAGTCTGGAAACTTGAGGAGGATTTCATGAAGCTTATCGAGGCTTGTTACTCTATCTTGGCGGATAAGACGCCTACTTCTGGCCCGCTCTTTTTCCTTGTAAATGGCTACGCCGCTGGATATTCTGCCATGGCGTATGAGAATGCCTTGCGACCTCTGGTCGCCAAGTATGGTGGTAAGATTGAGAAAGGGGAATTAACTCTTACAGAAAAATCTGGTCGCTCATTGCCTTGCGGAATATTCGCGAGGTGGGAGAGGTAGGTCTAACTCAAAAGTAGTGATGGTGCGGATTATTCTAGTTCTGGTGCGGACGGGACACATACCTTTTGAGTACATATGAAAATTGAGCCCTTCGAGGGCGCAATTTCTGTATGTGCTCCGGAGGGACATGTCCCCGCCGCCGCCAAACCGTGGCCAATAATCGGCAGCAGCAACATAAAGTTAATTACATGCTAAAATGTAATAACATTATCAAACTAACGTCTTACATATCATGAACCCACAAAATTGCGAATGCCATAAGCCTCGAAGAGTCATCAAGTTGGTCGGTGTAATGATCGCCATATACATAGCGATACTTTGTATCAAACAGTTGAAGTCTATCCCTTATGTTGGCACAGATCCGACCCAGGCCCATACGATCTCCGTCGATGGAACAGGAAACGCTATGGCCATACCGGATATTGCCACGATTTCATTTACCGTAACAGAGACGGCCAAGACTGTCGCTGACGCACAGACCAAGTCCACCACGAAAGTAAATACTACTGTCGCCGCGCTCAAGAAGGCTGGCGTCGCTGATAAGGATATCCAGACAACTTCTTATAACATCAATCCTCATTATGAATATCAAAATGTCATCTGTGCCGCGAACACTATGTGTCCTCCATCAAACCCTGTTATATCCGGCTATGATGTCAGCCAAAGTACAGATGTGAAGGTGCGCGATCTCACGAAAGTAGGGGACCTTCTAACCCTCGTCGGCTCAAATGGTGTGCAAAATGTCAGTGGGCCTTCATTTTCCGTGGAGAATCCAGACTCTGTTCAAGCCACAGCTCGCGCCGCCGCTATCGACAATGCCAAGAACAAAGCCGGGGTATTGGCAAAAGCTCTAGGTGTACACATAGTCCGCGTAATCAGCTTCTCCGAATCCGGCAACATGCCTTATCCTGTGAGATACGACATGGCCGTCGGTATGGCAGCTTCAGCCAAGGCTCCATCGGTAGCTCCAGAGATTTCGACTGGCGAACAGAAGATAACTAGCAATGTGACGATAGTCTATGAGATAGAGTAGTTTCGGGCGAAACGATAGTATGATACTGTTATCTTGTTATGTCAGAAAACCCTGAATTTTTAGACAAGAAATATCCGGATATGCCTGGTTCGAAGCCGGTGGAACGCGCGGTTAAAAGAGCTATGCACGATCCAGAGAGGAAATTCGCTCCACACGATCGTTCTGAGCGTATTCAAGCGTATTTGGATAGGCTTGACCGTATAGTGAAGGATGAGCGTGGTTGGGAACTCCTCAAAAACAAAATCGTAAAAGAGTTTGTTATAGATACAGATGATGAAGAAACCATGACTAAGATTGCTACCGGTCTTTATGAATCCGAAAAACGGCTAGCAATAGAACAAGGAAGGGGCAATGATGTCGCCAGAATAGATGATGAACTCGGAGAAAATGGCGGTCTCATAGAGCGCTACAAAGGACTCACCAAGGAAAAGCACGATATACAAGAAAAGACTTTAGGTTCATGGCTGGACTATCTTGAAGAAAATGACGGCCATTATCCGACATGGTTTGGGTATTTTGTGGTCCGTAATCTACAGAAGATGGGGGCATTGGACAAAGAAAAAGGTGAATACGGAAAGAGAACCGACCATACGATTGCTCCATTTCCGGAGGTAAACTCGGAAGCACTAGGCTTCGTATACCGTATGCTTACCACTGGTATTGGACATCAAGAATTCATCGATACTCCGGATAAGCGCGAACAACTAGCCAATCTTATTGAAAAGAAAGATTTCATAAAACTCTACACATTTGCCCAGATAGAAACAGCTGGCGCACTCAACCGTGAATCGCTTCAAGGTGAATGGGTGAAATATCTTCAAGGTTCGGATTATCACAAACTGGAGGATTCTTTGCATGGCAAAGGTACAGGTTGGTGTACTGCTGAGGGAAGTGCGCCTGCTCATCTCCAAGGTGGTGATTTCTGGGTATATTTCACTCGCGGTAAATCGGGCGTCTATTCTGAGCCTAGAATTGCCATCAGGATGGAAGGCGACAGCGTTGCCGAGGTCCGGGGTGTCAATCATCGTCAAGAACTTGAACCAGCTCTGGTAGATGTTGCCACAGAGAAATATCATTCATTGCCAGGTGGGGAAAAGTTCGATAAGAAGTCGGCGGATATGAAGAAAATGACGGAGCTTACGAAGAAACAAGAAAAGGGTGAACAATTTACAAAAAACGACCTTATTTTCCTTTACGAAATCGAGGCTACTATCGAAGGCTTCGGTTACGATAGAGATCCTCGCATTACTGAGTTGAGAAAAACCCGTAATCCAAAAGAAGACGCGCCAATCGTGCTTGGATGTTCTTCAGACCAGATCGCTGTTACACCAGAAGATGTAAAAGAAAACACCAAAGCCTACATAGGCAAACTTTTCCCAGGCGTCTTCAAGTGTGGCCTCGAGCACATTTACACCGCATTTCCAGAAGGAAAAATCCAGAAATATAATATCGAAATTGGCGGAAAATCGAAAGATAATCTTGAAAAAGAGCTCAAAGAGAAAAATATCCAGGTTTATTCATATGCAAAAGATTTGATGGACAGTAGAGATTTCCAAACTTCGGAGAATACTGAACGGGTCGACCTTGTGAGACTTACCGTCAGAGATATGGGATTTTCTGAAAGTGTGACTACAGAGGAGATTTACAAGAGAGCAGAGGAAATGGGTTTGGAATTATGTTCTCCGGAAGTTGGACCAAGATTAAGACTTGTCACTTCCATATCAGATTGGACACTTATTGGAATGAAGCCTATTAATGACCGTGATGGCAGCCCGCGCGTCTTCAACCTGGACCGGTATGGTGCCGAGCTCAAGCTGGACACGGACACCGCGGAGCCTCGCAAGTCTTGGTATGGCGACTACCACTGGGTCTTCGCTCTCCGCAAGTGATTCAGCAGAATCACCTACTGGGTAGCTTCAGTACTTAGTCCTTCAGTCACTTTGTTCTTGCATTTTTGCACTTTGACACTTTGAACTTTGCTCTTAACTGCGCGCCTTTGGCGCGCAGTTTTGTTATACTAGTCGTGGTAGTAGGCGAATCTGCGGGCGGTCAAGGCTTCCCGCGGCCGAATCCAGTATCCATAAGCTGAGAGCGTCTGCGGTCAAGGCTTCAGACGGAGGGCTTATGTAGACACTTCATAAAAAATGAAGATACTTGGTATAGATGCTAGGGTATTATGATACCAAATTCGATTCAACCCCGAGATCATCGCCATTGTGCGGTTTCTAAGGGTGGTGGCATGGATGGCATCCTATACATAATGACCGTGATGGCAACCCGAACGTCTTCAACCTGAACCGGAATGGTGCCGAGCTCAAGCTGAACACGAACACCGCGAAGCCTCGCAAGTCTTGGAATGGCGACAACCACTGGGTCTTCGCTCTCCGCAAATCTTTTCATTTCTTCCTCGTCTGGGTATATCCAGTTCGAGGGAGTTTTGTTTATGGATTGCGTTATCGATCTAAAGGTAATTTAAGCGGTCCGAAACGGCAAGAGTGCCGCCGGGACACACCCACCTCCACCACCAAACGCCGGCTTAAAATCGTGGCCAATAATCGGTAGCAGAAATTATCATCATATCCAAGATCTGGTATACTGTGATTATGCCTGTGGGCGCAAGCCCCGTTCAGCTAAGGAATTCCTAAGCCGAAAGCAGGCATAACAAAGATACTGCCCCAAAGGCGGTATTTTTGTTTTCTTGCTTTTTATCCAATTTATGCTACTATACTCATCGTAACCACCCCAGCAGGGGTTTTTTAATAGAAATCGCCGCCGTAAGGCTGGCGCCACGACATTAAACAAAATCATCAAAAACATGGGAATTATAAATTATTTCAGAGAGACAAAGACAGAGATGAGCCATGTAACTTGGCCTACTCGTGTGCAGACTATAAGATTTACCGTTTTGGTCATTCTTACATCTGTTGCGGTTGCAGCGATATTAGGTATAGCCGACTTCGTATTCTCAAGATTGCTAACACTTTTGTTCCATTAAACTAAATCACGCGCTAAATCAAAATGTCAAAACAACACACAACAGGTGAGAGAAATTGGTATGCCATTCATACATATGCTGGCTATGAAAATGCCGTGGCTCGTAACCTGAAACAGCGTATTGATTCTCTGGCTATGAATGACAAGATTTTCGCCGTCATTGTCCCAACTGAAAAAAAGATCAAGATCAAGGGAGGCAAGCGCGTAGAAGAGGAAGAGAAGATATATCCGGGTTATGTGCTCGTGGATATGATCGTTACTGACGACTCTTGGTATGTCGTGCGCAACACTCCTCGTGTGACTGGTTTCGTCGGCTCTGGAGTTTATCCTGTGCCACTTGAAACGAAAGAAGTCGAAGCTTTGTTCGCGCGTATGACGAAGGGTGGTGTTGAACACACTATAGATTTGTCGGCTGGTGACTTGATAAAGATAACCGACGGTCCATTTAAGGATTTCGAAGGCAAAGTCAGCGAAGTAGATACACAGAGAGGCAAGATCAAGGTCTTGGTTTCGATGTTCGGTCGCGAAACACCGGTTGAGCTAGATTTCTTGCAAGTTAAGAAGGTTTAATGTAAGCTGAGCGCACTACGAATAAACAACAAATAAATCACGAACATGGCAAAGAAAATCATAAAAACAGTCAAGGTTATAGCCCCAGCAGGGAAGGCAACCCCAGCGCCACCACTCGGTCCTACTCTAGGTCAGGCCGGTGTCAACATCGGTGACTTCACAAAGAAGTTCAATGACGCTACGAAGAACATGATCGGCGATCTTATCCCGGTTGTCATCACAGTTTACGAGGACCGTACTTACAGTTTCGTATTGAAGACTCCTCCAGCATCCAGTCTTATCCTCAAAGCCCTCAAGAAAGAGAAGGGTTCAGGCAAGCCAAACTTGAGCAAGATCGGCACCCTCACCAAAGCCCAACTCAAGGAAATCGCCGAGAAGAAGCTTCCGGATTTAAATGCCAATGACGTCGAAGCCGCGATGAAAGTCGTAGCCGGTACAGCCCGCTCTATGGGTGTTGAGGTTAAGTAATAATCTCTTGTCTGGCCGCGCCAGTTGTGGTAGTTTTGAATACAGAAGTTTAACCCTTAACTGAAAGGCGGTGATTTGATTGAAAACGATTAAGATATTATTAGCGTATTCAACAGGATGTACCCAAGCCAACTTTTTCGTCGGTATGACGAATCTACGTGCACGAATAAATGCATTGTCGAATGTGGAGGTACTCCATGATTGGGGGCGTGTGGTAATCGGAGAAAGTGAGAATTCCTCTGATGCCTTCGGTAAAGTCCTGGCTAATGTGAATACTGCTGATCTGGTCGTCGTCGTGTACCACAGTATGGAAGACGACTTAGTGTCTGAAATTGTCTGGCGTTGCGAGCTTCGCAAACCGATTAGGATATTCGTTCCTCATAAAGGGAGTGTCTCCAATTGGATTGAAAGTTGTCTAATGTACTATCGACAGCGACGCACAAGTCCATTTGACCTGAAGGCCACGGAGATGCCAGATCCGATTAAGTATTTTGCTATCGACGGCATATTTGCGTCTGTAGCTGAATGGGTAGAGAAGCGTCAGAAACTCGAAGCAGCTGAGCAAGTATCTCCCGAGGTTGCGCCAACATAAGCGTTGATAAAAGCCGCGGTTCCCAGAGTTTGGGGAGCCGCGGCGATTTTAATTTATTTTAATTCCTTTTAATACTCTCTAAGTTCCAGCGTGATTTACGTGATAATGCAGAAGTAGGGAACCGCCGCCAGTCTGCGAAAAGCTTTTGAGAGTAAGCTGGTAATGCAGGTCTTTATTGAAAAGCTTCAAGCCAGATCCGAATACTATCGGTTCGATCGTAAGATAGAGTTCACTTACAACACCGCTTTCCATGAACATTGAATATATTTGAGAACCACCACAGATAGCAACTTCCTTGAATCCACGAGCCTCCAAATCTCGGATAAGTTCTCGAGGTGGTTTAGTGGTAACTTCCAAACTACCCATCTCCACGGTATTTGATTCTGCAGCTGCGTCGACGACTGGATCTGGAGAATAGACTATGTTTACACGGCCTTTGAGCGGTTTGCCTAGAGTTTTATAGGTGTTGAGCCCCATTACAACTACACCAGCACGCTTGGTTATCTCGATAAAGCGTTTCTTGTCTTCTTTACTGGTCCAAAAAGCCGCATGAGCGGAATCCTTGGCTATATATCCATCGGCGGACAATGCGGCTGTGATGAAGCAGATCATAATCCTATTATAACATTTTGATACGGATTTTCCTGTCTGTCATCGTTGCGTCCCAGAATGATTGGATTATACTTAAACCACGCATTTAAAATAAACCCATGAATTCATTTGAGATAGAAATAAAAAGTTTACTAGGAGCGAAAGAAGTCGCAGAGGCATTCAAAAAGAGATTGCAATCCGCGCGACCAAAAATGAAGTTGGTTTCAAAAGGCCGTCAGTTGAATCATTATTTCAATCTAGCGAAGGACTTGAAAGCTTTGGAGAATGCACTCATAGACATAGTTCCGTCGGAGAAAAAGGCCTCTCTGAAAGATATCCTTGAACATGGAAATAAAATCTCTCTTAGGACCCGTGATGCTGATGGTAAAGTTATCCTGGTGTTGAAGGCTTCTATAGGAGGCGATACTAGTGCCAACGGTGTTCAGAGAATAGAGTTTGAAGCGGAGTTGAAAGGGAAGAGCTTGGAAGAGCTAGACAAAGCTCTACTTGGTGCTGGGTGCTCATATCAAGCAAAATGGTCTCGTGCTAGAGAAGAATACGCCGACGGTGATATTCATATCTGTATGGATAAGAACGCTGGTTATGGATACTTGGTGGAGTTTGAAAAAGTGATATCCGACAAAGCCGATTCCGACAAGGCTCACAAAGAGCTTATAGCCTTCATGAAGGAGCTTGGTGTGGAAGAGTTGCCACAAGATCGTCTAGAGAGAATGTTCGCTTATTACAATGCGCATTGGCCGGAGTATTATGGCACGGAAAATACTTTTACTGTAAAATAGACACAATAACCCAAATCAAATGTATTTATCAGATAGAGACATAAAGAAAGCCGTCCTAAAAGGAGATATAGTCATAAAAGATTTTGATGAGTCGCGTCTGCAACCGGCTAGTTATGATATTTTGTTAGGCAATAAATTCATCGTCAGCAATACCGAGAAGACTCTGGCGATAGATCCAGTGAAGAAAATATTTCCAGAGACGAAAGAGATCATCATCGGCGATTCGGAGATGTTCGTATTGCATCCAGGTATAAGTATACTTGGTACATCAGTAGATTATTTCGGTTCAGACAAATACCTTGTGCATCTTTCGGGAAAGAGTAGCTTGGCCCGTCTTGGTCTCATCATCCATAATACCGCCGGTATCATAAATCCTGGACATTTTCTTAACATAACCTTCGAACTTTGTAATCTAAATCATGTTCCGATAATACTTAGGCCACAGATGCGCATCGGGCAGATACTCTTCTCCGAATTGACTAGCGCGCCGGCCAAGGATTATAAAACGACCGGCAGATATCAAGGTCGAGATTGGCAACATTTCGTCGATCCGAAGGAAGATGAGGATAAAGTCAGGAAATAACATGAACCATCCAGAACAACAGTATCTCGATCTACTGAAAGATATTCTGGAAAATGGCACGGTGAAGCACGACCATAATACAGGAATCGGACTCACCAGTGTTTTTGGACGCCAGATGCGTTTCGATCTTTCCAAGGGTTTCCCTCTACTCACGACGAAGAAAGTACCTTGGAATAGTATTATGCATGAGCTTTATTGGTTCATGTCCGGTCAGACCAATGTAAAATATTTAGTCGACCACAAGGTTCCGATCTGGAACGATTATCCTTTCAAGATATACAAGAAAAAAGCCGACAAAGGCGCGGATGCGCCGAGTAAGGACGGATTGCCGCAGCTGACACTAGAAGAATTCGTGGAGAAGATCAGAACAGATGATGCTTTTGCTAAGGCGCACGGTGAACTTCCTCGCATATATGGTGAGCAATGGCGTGCTTGGCCGGCTGCCGATGGTCGCAAGATAGACCAGTTATCTTGGGTTATAGATACGCTCAAGAATTTTCCGGAACGCAAGCACGCTATCCTTTCGGCTTGGAATCCACAGTTCCTCTACGCCATGGCCAAACCTGGTGAGGCTCTGGCATATCCGCTTTGTCACATACTTTTTCATTTCAATGTCTCTGGAAATAAGCTTTCATGCCTCCTCTATCAGCGATCCTGTGATATGTTTCTTGGCGTCCCATTTAACATAGCCAGCTATGCGGCACTCACGATGATTGTTGCCAAGATCTGTGGCTATGAGCCGGGAGAATTTATCCATACACTTGGCGATGCTCATATATATCACGACCATTTCGATCAAGTGAAGGAACAGATAAAGAGGGAGCCGAAGCCATTTCCCAAACTTGTCTTGAGTGATGAGATAAAAGACCTTGCCAGCTTCAGACCAGAGATGGTCACGCTCACGGATTATGATCCGCATCCGCCTTTGAAAGCCAAGATGACTGTCGCCGGTGGTTTTGATGAGAAAGATAGGAAATAAATACAGTCGATTTGACCCCTTGCAATTTAATCGACTAGGTGTAATATGCTCGTTGAAGAGCTCCTCAGAGCGAGGGGTTCATAAAAAGTCGATATTTATGCTCAACTAGTCTCACCCCCAATTTCTACACGATAGCGAATTATAGGCCAGCGCAGAGTGCTGCCTCTGACGCTTGGATTCGCCCATCAGTGGGACCAGCGCTACCATCCCGATTTCAGGGTAGGCGCTGGTCTTTTTGTTTTTATGCTACAATTTAATTAATATGAAAGACACACAGATTAAGAAACTTCTCGAAGCCGAAAAGAAGCGCCAGAAGAAAGTGATAAATCTGATCGCTTCAGAAAATTTCGTATCGGATGATGTTTTGGAGGCGCTTGGTTCTGAATTGTCGAACAAGTATGCTGAGGGTTATCCTGGTAAGAGATATTATGGTGGTAACGAGATAATCGACAAGATAGAGAGTCTCTGCATCGACCGCGCACTGAAACTTTTCAAACTTGATCCGAAAAAGTGGCATGTAAACGTACAAGCCCTCTCCGGTTCACCGGCGAATCTCGCGGTGTATGTTGGTGTTCTTGGATTGAACAATGATGGCAAGCCGGCCAAGATTATGGGAATGTCCCTGGCTCATGGTGGCCATCTCACGCATGGTCACAAAGTTTCAGCCACAGGAAAATTCTGGTTGCAAGTTCCTTACGGTTTGGATGAGAAAACTGAAGTCTTGAATTACGACGCTTTGCGTGAATTGGCGCTCCAAGAAAAACCAAATATTATTGTCGCCGGTTACACGGCTTATCCGCGTCGCATTGATTGGGCGAAAATGCGCGAGATCGCCGATGCTGTTGGTACGGTCAATGACGGCGTTCCAGCACTCCTTATGGTCGACATGTCTCATATCGCTGGTCTAGTGGCTGGCGGAGCATATCCGGCACCATTTCCATATGCGGATATCGTGACCACTACGACTCACAAGACTTTGCGTGGTCCGAGGTCGGCTCTCATATTTGTCCGCAAGGATGTACCAGGTCAAGGACCAGTACGCGAACTCGACAAGAAGATCGATAAAGCCGTATTTCCAGGATTGCAGGGAGGTCCGCATGAGAATCAGATCGCCGCAGTCGCCGTGGCCCTCAAGGAAGCGGCCAGCCCAGCTTTCAAGAAATATGCTAAGCAGGTCGTGAAGAATGCCGCAGCGCTCGCCGACGAGCTCCACAAGCGTGGCTGGAGGCTCATATCCGGAGGCACCGACTCGCACCTCATTCTCATAGATACTTGGAATGGTGGCGTCAAAAACGCCAAAGGCGCTGGTGCCGTAACAGGCAAAGATGCCAGTGACAAACTAGAGAAAGCTGGAATCATAGTGAATAAAAACGGCATTCCATTTGATAAGCGTCCGCCCGTTGATCCTTCCGGCATCCGCATCGGTTCCGCCGCGGAGACCACTCGTGGCAAAAAGGAAAAAGATTTCCGCGCTATTGCGAAGAAGATAGATGAGGTGCTACGCAGTTGAGGAAGTAGGGTGTGGTGGCCCACTCGGTGGCGAGCCTCATCGGTGGCGGGAGCACATACTTTTTAAGTACATTTTAAAAGTGACGACTTTTCCGTCACTTTGAAAAACTAGGAAAAAGCATGTGTCTCTCCACCACCCAAACGACGGCTTAAAATCGTGGCTAATCATTAGCGCCATTTGAATGCTCACAACCACTTTTTCTGCTACAATTCACTCTATGAAAAATGAACTGCTAGCCAGTTTACAAAAGGCCGCCATAACAAGCGGTATTTCGGCTGATTCTGTGGCAGCGATCGCACTAGACTTTCCTGAAAATGCCGAGCACGGCGACTTCACCACGAATGTGGCCATGGTCAATGCCAAAAAGTTAGGATTAAACCCGCGCGCATTGGCGGAGAAGATTGTGGCGGAGTTTGATAAGGTGAAGCCGGCTTCGATTGCGAAGGTTGAAATAGCTGGACCAGGATTTATTAACTTTACTTTGACGGCTGAAGCGGTCTCGAAAAATACACAAGAAATATTGGCAGATGCAAAAATCTCGCAGGTTGGTCAAGGCAAAAAAGTGCTCGTCGAGTATTCTTCACCGAACATTGCCAAGCCTTTTTCGGTTGGGCATTTGCGATCGACGGTTATCGGAGATTCCATCGCGCGAATTTTGGATGCTATCGGTTATTCTGTCATCCGCGACAACCATCTTGGCGATTGGGGTACGCAATTCGGAAAACTTCTGGTCGCCATAGATAAATGGGGAAATCTGGCTCTTATTGAAAAGAGTGAAGACCCGATAAAGAAGCTCGTCGATCTCTATGTGAAGTTCCACGATGAAGTAGAGAAATCCGAATCAGCCGCGAAAGAGCTCAAAGATTTGGCTCGCGCGAAATTTGCCATCCTCGAATCAGGCAAAGATGCGAAGGTTACAGATGCGTGGAAGATTTGTGTGGACATTTCAAATAAAGAATTCGCCAATATATATGATCGTCTCGGAGTGAGATTCGATCCGAAGAGGGGAGATACACAGATCGGCGAAAGTTTCTTCGTGACTCCGGACAAAATAAAACCAGTGATGGAAGCTTTGGTCGCAAAGAAGCTTCTCAAGAAAAGCGAAGGCGCGAAAGTTGTATTTTTCGGTAGTGATGATCCGAAGAAATGGACCATGCCACCTCTTATTATCGAGAAGAGTGACGGGACTTCGATATATGCCACGCGTGATCTGGCCGCTGATCTCTACAGGCGCAATACTTATGGTGTGGCAGGTAAGGATGTCGCCGCTACTGCTGGCTCTGCTGGGCTGACTATCATCAATGAAGTCGGTGCTGAGCAGACTTTGTATTTCCGTCAGCTCATAGAAACAGAGATTATGCTCGGTTGGTTCGCGAAAGGTGAGCGCGTGCATGTTGCACATGGCCTCTATAGATTCAAAGATGGCAAGATGTCCACTAGAAAGGGAAATGTCATCTGGTTGGAAGATATACTAGATGAAGCCGTCAAGCGCGCTTCCAAGATCAATACCGAAAGCGCCGAAGATGTCGCCATAGCCGCAATCAAGTTCAATGACTTGAAGCGTGATAGCATCCAAGATATTGTTTTCGATTGGGATGAGATGATGGATATGACTGGCGACTCTGGACCATATCTGCAATATTCCTGCGTGCGCGCACGAGCTGTCGTTGAGAAAGCTAAGGGGCTTGGAATCACCACTAACTCAAAAGGCGCTGCGGCCGGCACTCGCCCAGAAATCACTCAACTCGATGCGCTAGAAAGATACCTCATGCGTTTTCCGCATGTCGTCGAATTCGCCGGGTATTCTTACAAGCCGAGCGTCATCGCCAACTACCTCATAAATTTGGCATCGCTTTTCAATAGCTTCTATTCACAAGTCTTGATTGCCGATGCTAAGGATCCGAGCGCCGGATACAAAGTCGCAGTCACACAGATATTCGCTACAGTTATGGAAAGGGGATTGGATTTGCTTGGCATAAATGTGCCAGAGAGGATGTAACCCCTCCCATAAACACAAAACCCCACCGAAGTGGAGTTTTGTTGGAGTTATCCTTGCAGTCGGATCCCTTCTCGCTAGCTGATACGATCATGTTAGCAAAAAAATACCGATTGTCAATGGTCCATGATTACTTCTACCTGTGGAGCTGACGGGAGTTGCACCCGCAAACCCCAGCTAGCGAGAAGGGGTTCCGAACTGCTCGGCAGCCCCACGGGTAGAAGTAATCATTTTCTGACCATACATGATCATAAACCACCGAGTTAAAATATTCGTGCAGAAAAGTTCAAATTTTGTTCAAGAAAAGTTCAAAGAATCTTCAAATAATTATGAAGATTTATTAGAAATGCTATAATATGCTCATTATGAGCGAACAGCCCCAGCGAAGTGCACATGCCGACCGCGAAGAGCGAATATTGGCCTTCTGGAAAGAGAAGGGCATTTTTGAAAAGACACTCGCGAAAGCTTCGCTAAGAGGGGAGTTTACCTTCTACGACGGGCCCCCATTTGCCACAGGCATGCCGCACTACGGCCATTTATTGGCTGGCACGATGAAAGACGTCATACCTCGCTACAAAACCATGCAAGGCTATCGCGTGGCGCGCCGTTGGGGTTGGGATTGTCACGGCTTGCCGGTGGAAAACCTTATCGAGAAAGAATTGGGACTAAAGTCGAAGAAGGATATTCTAGATTTTGGTATTGGAAAATTCAACGAGATCGCGCGCGGTAGCGTCATGCGCTACGCGGATGAATGGCGCAAGATAGTACCACGCCTCGGCCGTTTCGTGGATATGGATCACGATTATCGCACCATGGACGCGATTTATACCGAAAGTGTTTGGTGGATATTCAAGAACTTATATGACAAGGGTCTGATCTACGAAGGGTTCAAGTCTATGAATCTTTGTCCGCGCTGTGAGACGACACTTTCGAACTTCGAGGTGGCGCAGGGTTATAAAGATATTACAGACATTTCCGTTTATGTGAAGTTTAAGGTAAATGCAAGCGCAACTTATTTGATCGCGTGGACGACGACGCCATGGACATTGCCAGGGAATGTGGCTCTGGCTGTGAATCCAAAGATTGATTATGTGAAAGTACATTTGGTTGCTACAGAAAATACACCGATAGGTTCAGCTAGTGAGACATATATTGTCGCAGAATCGAGATTGGCTGCGACATTTAAGGATAAACCGTATGAAGTGGTTGAAAAGATCCACGGTTCTGATCTGGTCGGACTTTCGTATGAGCCGTTGTTTGATTATTATTCGCGCAATTCCGACGGCGCTGGCGGTGCAAGCGACAAGGGGCTGAAAAACGCCCAGAACGGCTGGAAGATTTACGCGGCTGATTTTGTGACTACTGAAGATGGTACAGGTATTGTGCATATTGCGCCGGCATTTGGTGCAGATGACTACGACTTACTCAAGAAGTATGACCTGCCATTTGTCCAACACGTGGCTGTCGATGGCACATTCAAGAAAGAGGTGACAGATTTCGCCGGTCAACAGGTGAAGCCGATCGATACTGATCAAGACAAAAATGCTCACCAGAAAGCCGATATAGAAGTTATAAAATGGCTGGCACACAGTGGTAAACTTTTTGAGAAAGAGAAGTTGGTACACTCGTATCCGCATTGTTGGCGCTGTTCTACACCGCTCATAAATTACGCGACCTCGTCTTGGTTCGTGAAGGTCACCGACATAAAAGATAAGCTGGTCAAATTAAATGAAAAGATCACTTGGGTTCCGGAGGAAGTTGGTGTCGGCAGATTTGGCAATTGGTTGGAAGGCGCTCGCGATTGGGCTATATCTCGTTCACGTTTCTGGGGCGCCCCGATTCCGGTATGGCGCGAAGAAGAGGAAGGGAGTAAGGCGCAAGGTGCAAGTAAGCTGCACGTCATCGGTTCGATTGCTGATATCAGAAAATATTCAAAAGCGAAAAATACCTACTATGTCATGAGACATGGTCAGTCGGAGAATAATGTTGGCGGATTCTTGAACGGTGACGCAAATAAAGTTTTTCATCTTACGGAGAAAGGGAAGCAACAAGCGAGACAGACGGCACAGACTTTGAAGAAGCTCGGTATAGATATTGTCATTGCATCTCCATTTACTAGGACCCAAGAAACGGCGAAGATTGTCATCGGCGAGCTCGATTTGGATAAGTCTGGCAAGCAAATTCCACTTGTCACAGATGTACGCCTGCATGAAAGAGCGATGGGCGAATTTGAAGGGAAGACCACCAAAGATTTTGAAACAAAATTCCCTCCGGATATTTCTTTTGAGAGAGCGCCGACTGGTGGTGAAAACAATGCCGATATCAAGAAGCGTGTCGGAGAATTCATATATGATATGGAGAAGAAATATTCTGGCAAGACTATTCTTGTTGTCACGCACGGCGGTCCGGCCGTCATGTTGGTTGTATTGGCGAGAGGTTTAGACAATAAACAAGCTGCCAAAGAAGAAGACGATATATATCTCAACAATGCCGAATTTCGTGCACTCGATTTTGTGCCACTTCCTCACAATGCCAACTACGAGATCGACTTGCACCGTCCTTTCATTGATGAGATAGAACTTCGCACAGAAAATGGCAACAAACTCACGCGCGTCCCAGATGTCTTCGATTGTTGGTTCGAGTCAGGTGCTATGCCTTGGTGTTCGAATCATTATCCTTTCGACAACTCGAAAGAGTTCAAGCGCTCATATCCCGCCGATTTTATCGCTGAAGGCGTGGATCAGACTCGTGGCTGGTTCTACAGTATGCTCGTTCTCGGTGTGGCTTTGTTTGGCACCTCTCCTTACAAGAAAGTTTTGGTCAATGGAATGGTCCTCGCCGAGGATGGTGAAAAGATGTCAAAGTCCAAAAAGAATTTTCCAGACCCAATGGTCATAGTAGATAAATATGGCGCCGACGCGCTCCGATATTATCTCATGTCTTCTCCAGTCGTCCATTCGCAAGACCTATGCTTCAGCGAGAAGGGAGTAGATGAGGTGACGAAGAAGATTATAAATCGTTTGCTCAATGTTGTCTCTTTCTATGAGATGTATGCGAATGAAGGCGCAAAGCGCAAGGGGAAAGGGGAAAGTGAATCGCAAGGCGCAAGCAAAAACATCCTCGATCTCTGGATTATCGCGCGCCTCAATGAGACTGTATCTCAAGTTACTTCCGGACTTGAAGCCGGTGAGCTTGATCGTGCTGCGCGACCATTCCTAGATCTTATAGATGATATTTCCACTTGGTATTTGCGCCGCTCACGAGATCGTTTCAAGGGTGATGATCTCGCTGACAAGGAAGCTGCTCTTGCTACGACGAAATTTGTGCTCATCGAGATTGCAAAGTTGATGGCTCCATTTATGCCTTTTATGGTCGAGGATATTTACAGCCGAGTCAGCGGAGTCCTTGAAAGCGTGCATTTGGAAGATTGGTCAAAAGACATTAAAGTTGATACGAAGATCCTTGCTGACATGAAGCTCGTGCGCAATATCGCTTCTCAAGGCCTCGAAGCTCGCATGTCCGCCAAGATAAATGTCCGCCAGCCGCTACAGTCATTGAAGGTGAAATTGGTTCAAGAAAATAGGGAGTGGTATCAGATTTGGAAACCGACAAAGAGAAAGATGAGTCAGGATTTCATCTCTATCATCGCCGATGAAGTCAATGTCAAAGGAGTCATATTTGATTCTCAACTTACTGGTAATGTCGAATTGGATATCACTATGACAGCAGAGCTCAAAGAGGAGGGAATGGTTCGCGAACTTATCCGATCGATCCAAGATCTCCGCAAAGAAAAAGGCCTTACCATAAATGACAAAGCGACGATCGTCGTGGAGACTGATGAAGTTGGACGTAAATTTATCGAAAAGAATAAGGAGGTGATATCTCGCGCAACATTACTGAAGGCAATTGAATGGGGGAGTGTTGGTGAAAATTCCAGCGGCGAGGCGTTAAAGGTTGGTGAGATTTCATTGAAGATCAAGTTGAATTAATGCACGCCATCCACACAACTCCAGGTTTTATTGTCGGTTCCGGCCAATATGGCGAAGCGGGGAAGCTGATCTCTATATTCACGCGCGAAATGGGATTGGTGAGAGCTGTGGCACAGGGAATACGCTTCGAAAAATCGAAATTGCGTTATCATACGACGGATTATTCATTTGGAACATTTTCTCTGGTCCGAGGAAAAGAAGTATGGAGGTTGACGAGCGCTCAGAGTGATCCATCGAGCTCACCGAACGGTGTAACCATTGACTCTATATCTTTCTGGGCGCAGATTTCCGTTCTCCTGCGCAGGTTGTTACAAGGTGAAGAGGCAAACGATCGATTATTCGACGCGCTTTACGCATGCAATATTTTCTTGAATGAGGCTACGAAAAACGTCGACATTGACCAGAGACAGAATATTGATGCTGTCGAATCTCTCCTAGTCATCCGCATCTTACACACGCTCGGTTATATAGGCGATGACAAAGAAATACACGGCTTTATTTATTCAAATGACTTCACGCCAAGTCTACTGGATCTAGCCGCACGCAAAAGGGTCCTTATGAACCAGCATATTAACAAGGCCTTAAAAGAGTCGCATCTCTAGTTCACCTATAGCTAGGCATCGCGCCTATTTCATAGTAAAATACTAGTCAAATGCCTCCAGATGAAAAAAGCAGCATTGAAGACCTGAAGAGGTCGCTCTATTCTAGGACGACGCCGGAAGTGCGAACGCGTCGCAAATTGCGTTTCCACGACGATAATTCGACAGTGCAGAAATCTTGGGAGACGGTGGCCGAGGAAAATCCCCAGACAGATTTCAATAATTCATACAAAAATCCATACAAAGACCATTCCATGTCATTTCTAAAGAAAATATTGATCGGTTCGATAATCTTCTGCGTAATCGCGGTAGGAGTTGGATCTTATTTTTTCTTCAATGGAGCTAACCTGATTTCTGCCAACAATATAAATATAACCATAAATGGCCCAGTTTCCATACCCGGTGGCGCGCCAGTTTCTTTCGATGTTGCTCTGACCAATAACAACAGTGTTGATCTCCAGTCGGTGGATATGGCGGTGAATTTCCCAGACGGGACTACAGATCCTTCTGATCCGACGCAGGTCTTGAGGAAGTACACGCAATTTATCGGTAACCTCAATACCGGCAGTACAGTGCACCAGACTGTGCAGGCTATCATCTTTGGTGAAGAGAATATGCAGAAGGAAGTTCAAGTCTCATTGACTTATAGCGTGAAAGGTTCTTCCGCTGTGTTCACTAAAGTGAAGACTTACGATGTTCTTATAAATTCTTCACCGATCATAGTGATGGCGTCTTCATTTAAAGAGATAACTTCGGGTCAGGAGTTTGATATGAAAGTGAGTGTGAAGTCTAACTCCAGTCAGACACTGAAAAATGTTTTGCTCACAGCGAGCTATCCATTTGGTTTCGTCTTCATGTCGTCTAATCTCAAACCTTATTCCAGTGACAATACCGTCTGGAAGATAGGGGATATACCAGCTGGAGGTGAGAGTGACATAACCATTCATGGTAAATTGCAAGGAGAGGATAGCGATTTGAAATCTTTCAGATTCTCGGTAGGTGCGCAGGACTCCACAAATCCGAAGAATATCGGCACGGAATATATGTCTCTACAGCAAGATATAACCATACAAAAACCTTTTGTCTCACTGGGTATATCTATAGATAGCAACACCACCAATACTGATTTTGTTGGTCAGTTCGATCATACGCATCAGGTAAGCATATCTTGGTTCAATAATCTGACAGTTCCAGTGACGAATGCTGTAATCACAGCCCATCTTTCAGGTAATGCTTACGACAAGAATTCCATAGCTCCAAATGGCGGCTATTTCCGCTCAGCAACCGATGATATTATCTGGAATCAACAGACAAATCCAGAACTGGCCAGTCTCGCTGCGGGCGGATCTGGTAATATTTCATTCTCTGTAATTCCTAAAGATCTTGGTAATGGGACGAATCAACTTGTGAACCCGACTATCAATATCACCGCCAGTGTGTCAGGAGATCGTACTCAAGAAGCGCAAGTACCAGAATCGCTCACGGCTATAAATTCTAGGAATATAATCGTCTCGTCGAATATTTCTCTATCCGGAAGAGTTGTCAGATCTGTTGGACCATTTACAAATACCGGCCCGATACCTCCGAAAGCCGAGAATGAGACGACTTATACTGTTGTATGGACGGTTGATAACACTTCAAACTCCGTCGGAAATGCCAAAGTCACAGCCACATTGCCAGCTTATGTGAAATGGCTTGGCAATGTCAGTCCTTCCAGTGAAAATATTACCTTCGATAGTAATTCCGGAACAGTCTCATGGAATATCGGTAGCTTGAGCAATTATTCCAGCGGCTCTTCTCGCCGCCGAGAGGTCGATTTCCAGATTTCTTTCTTACCAGGTGTCGATCTAGTGAATCAGTCTCCGGTATTGGTGAATCAAGCGGTCCTGACGGCAATCGACAGCTTCACCGGAGTGCAATTGCAGAGCACTCAAAATGTCTTGCTTACCAGTTTCAGCACAGACCCGGCTTTCAAGTTCAATGACGGTGTCGTTGGCCAGTGATTTCAATGATTTTCTTTGTCGTTGTGCGCCGATAACTTTTAATATACAATGGAATTATTATGGAATCTTTAATCTCTCTTTGCAAAAGGCGCGGATTTATCTATCAGGGTTCGGAGGTGTATGGCGGTTTGGCTGGTACCTGGGATTATGGTCCTCTCGGTTTGGCTCTCAAGAACAATATAAAAAAGATTTGGTGGAAGCGTTTTGTCGATGATAGAGAAGATATGTATGGAGTGGATGCGGCTATCCTTATGAATCAGCGTACCTGGGAGGCGAGCGGTCATGTCGGTGGTTTTGCAGATCCTCTAGTTGAATGTAAGAAGTGTCAGCATCGTTTTCGCGCAGATCAGTTGGATGGTGCTAAAAAATGTCCCGACTGCGGCGGGGCTCTCGGTGAAGTCCGCCAATTCAATATGATGTTCAAGACGCATATCGGTGCTGCTGAAGACGCAACTGCGGTTTCGTATTTGCGACCAGAGACGGCTCAAGGTATGTTCGTAAATTTCAAAAATATCGTCGATACATTTCACCCGACTCTGCCTTTCGGAATGGCCCAGATAGGGAAGGCTTTTAGAAATGAAATCGCACCGCGCGATTTTCTCTTCCGCGCGCGCGAGTTCGAGCAGATGGAGATAGAATATTTCGTGAAGCCACCAAAGGATGCCAAAGATCTAGAATGGTCGAAGGTTTTCGATGGGTTCCGCGAACAAGTCCACGGATTCATCTCCGATGTTGGTCTGACTGCTTCAAAAGTTCACGAGTTAGAAGTTCCAGATGGTGAGCGTGCGCATTATTCCAAGCGCACTATAGATTTCGAATTTGATTTTCCATTTGGCAAAAATGAGCTTTACGGTTTGGCCTATCGCACCGATTTCGACTTGAAGCAACATGCCGAGTTCAGTAAAGTTGATCTTTCTTATTATGATGAAGAAACAAAAGAGCGATTTGTGCCGCATTGCATAGAGCCGTCATTCGGCCTCGACCGAACGGTTTTGGCGGTTTTGACCGACGCTTATACTGAAGACACGATGGGTGATGAAAAGCGGTCATTTTTGAAGCTCGTACCGGCCGTGGCACCATATAAAGTCGCTGTGTTTCCATTATTGAAGAATAAGCCTGTTCTAGTCGCCAAGGCTCGCGAAGTCTTTGCTACCTTGAAGGCCGAATTCGCGAAAGTGGGTATACAAGGCGTCGCATTCGATGACAATGGAAATATTGGCAAGCGCTATCGTCGACAAGACGAGATAGGAACGCCATTCTGCGTGACTGTTGATTTCGATACCATCGAGAAATCCGCCGGCGTGACCGTGCGCGATCGTGACTCTGGAAAACAAGAGCGCATCGCTGAAGGGGAATTGGTCGGATATCTGTTGGGGAAGATTAAATAGTCTAATACATCCATGACCTTCAAAACAACCACACTGAAGAGCGGTTTGCGCATCATCACAGTACCGATGCAGGATAATCCATCCGTCACGGTTCTGGTTATGGTCCGTACAGGTTCGAAATATGAGACGAAAGATATAAACGGCCTTTCGCACTTCTTGGAACATATGTGCTTCAAAGGCACAGAAAAGCGCCCGAAGGCTAGCGACATATCACGCGAGCTGGATTCCATAGGCGCTCATTACAATGCTTTCACCGGTCAGGAATTCACCGGCTATTATGCGAAAGCCGCTTCGAAACATGCGGATAAAATAGTCGATGTCATTTCAGATATGTATTTGCATCCAATATTCGACTCCAAAGAGCTTGAGAAAGAAAAAGGCGTCATCATAGAAGAGATCCGTATGTACAATGATCTGCCGCAAAGAAAAGTGGGGGATGTATTCATGAAGCTTCTTTACGGAGACCAACCGGCTGGTTGGGATATTGCTGGTCCGGAAGAGACGATTAAGACATTGAATAGAGAAAAGATGATCGCTTATCGCACGGCGCATTACACGACGAAAGGGACTACGGTTATAGTCTCCGGTTCATTTGATGAAAAAGATATGTTGGAGAAGATAACGAAAGCTTTTGAAAAAGCTGATGATCGAAAGCCAGCAGATAAACTCGCAGTCAAAGAATCACAAGACAAGCCGGCCATAGCTACTACCTACAAAGAAACCGATCAGACGCACTTGATCATCGGGTTCAGGTCTTTTCCTATAAATGATAAGAGAATGTCAACGATGCAAGTACTTGTCTCAATACTCGGTGGAGGCATGAGTTCTCGTCTCTTCTCGAAGATGCGCGACCAGTTGGGAATCTGTTACTACATAAAAACCGACAATGATTCATTTACCGATCACGGCGTTCTTTCTATAGCCGCTGGTGTAGACAATAGCCGCGTGGAAGAGGGGATAAAAGGCATCTTGGAAGAGTGTCGTCGCATAAAAAATGAGCCAGTCGGTGCTGAAGAGCTTCAAAAGTCTAAGGATTATATCTCCGGAACCACGATGCTTGGACTCGAGACTTCGGATGCGCGCGCCGAGTTCTGTGCTTATCAGGATGCATTGAAAGGTAAGGTAGAGTCGCCAGATGAACTCATAGAGAAAGTGCGCGCTGTTACTGCCGCCGATGTAGGTAAACTGGCGAAAGAAATCTTCGTCGATAAAGGTTTGAACATGGCACTTATCGGAAGGTTCAAAGATTCTGAACCATTCAAAAAATACTTCACGGTAGACTAAACTTCTTAGTGGCATTATAATGAGCATATGCCAGAGATGCCCAGAGATTTACCTATAAATATAAGTAGCGGTACGATCATACGCTTTTTTCTCATACTTATCGGTTTGGTGGCGCTTTATTATTTATCGGATGTGGTTCTGGTAGTTGTGGCCGCTGTTATCATTGCTTCGGCCGTCGAGCCAGTAGTAAGACGGCTTAAACGCTACGGCATCCATCGTGTTGTCGGTTCTGTTATCGTATATATCGTCCTTGCCGCGTTTTTAGCCACAGTCCTGGTCTTCTTTATGCCAGTCGTTGTAAATGATGTCAGCGGCTTCCTAGCTTCGGCTCCGAAGAGTATATCGTTTGGAGATTTGTGGGCTCCGATACGCAGTTTTGGTACTGGTGCTGGATCATTGGCTTCGCACACTATATCTGTCGAGGATTTCGTCAACAGCTTGAGATCTTTCTTTGGCGGCGGAACCGGTATCGGACTTTTCCAGACTGCCAGCCGCATTTTCGGCGGTTTTCTCAGTTTTGTCCTTGTCGTTGTGCTTTCTTTCTATCTCTCAGTAAAAGAAGAGGGAGTCGATGATTTCTTGAGCATAATAACTCCAGTCAGACATCATGATTATATAATGGATCTCTGGCATCGTTCACAACGCAAGATTGTTCTCTGGTTGCAAGGACAAATAATCCTAGGAATTGTCGTTGGTTTACTAGTTTATCTAGTCTTGTCTATACTCGGTATACCACACGCTCTGGTCTTGGCTTTATTCGCTGCTATATTCGAAATAATACCAATCTTTGGACCAATCATATCTTCTATACCAGCTATTCTGGTGGCATTTACAGATGTCGGCATCGGTACCGGTTTCTTGTTGATGGGTCTATATTTGCTCATATACCAATTTGAGAGCCAACTTTTCTATCCGCTAGTGGTTAAAAAAATTGTTGGTATTTCGCCGATCATTGTCATTCTCGCCTTAGTTATCGGTGCCAAACTGGCCGGTCTCCTCGGCGCTCTGCTAGCCGTACCTCTTTCAGCGGCTCTGATGGAATATATTAAAGATCTGGAGAAACAGAAAAAAACCGAACATGTCCAAATCTAAACCTTTCTATATAACCACGACGCTCCCTTATCTAAATGCGGAGGCACATATGGGTCATACCCTTGAGTTCATACGCGCGGATGCGGTTGCTCGAGCGAAGAAGTTGGATGGCTTCGATGTTTTCTTCAATACCGGCACCGATGAACACGGCCTGAAGGTTTTTCAAAAGGCCGAACAGGCGGGCATGACACCACAAGCTTATGTTGACCAAATGGCCGCTAAATTCAAGAATCTTTTACCGATTTTGGGTATCAGTCCAGATGCAAATTTCATACGCACAACAGATCCTCATCATATGAAAGCGGCTCAAGAATTTTGGCGCATTGTGAACAAGAATGGCTTCATATACAAAAAGAATTATTCCACCAAATATTGCGTCGGCTGCGAACTAGAGAAGACTGAATCGGAGCTTGTAGATGGAAAATGTCCGCTACACCCGCTCCAAAGCATTGAAATCATAAACGAAGAGAATTATTTCTTTAAGTTCAGTGCGTTTCAAAAACAGCTCTTGGATTTGTATGAAAAATCTTTTGTAATACCGAAGTCGCGCCAAAAAGAGATCAAAGCTTTCGTGGAGCGTGGTTTGGAAGATTTCAGTATATCGCGCTTGAAGGCGAAGATGCCCTGGGGAATATCTGTTCCGGACGATGAAGACCAAGTTATGTATGTCTGGTTCGATGCATTAGTGAACTATGTTTCCGCTGTTGGTTGGCCAGGTGGTTCATTTGAAAAATGGTGCGTGGAGACTGGTGGCATGGTCCAATACTGCGGCAAAGACAATCTCCGTCAGCAATCTGCTATGTGGCAGGCGATGCTTCTAGCTGCCGGCCTGCCGACTTCGAAGACGGTGATTGTGGATGGATTCGTCACTGCCGATGGTGGTGTGAAGATGTCCAAGTCTCTAGGTAACACCATCGACCCAGTCGCTCTAGTGAAAGAGTTTGGCACCGATGCTATGAGATATTATTGTTTGCGTGAATTGCAACCTTTCGAGGATAGTCCGTGTACTCCAGAACGATTCAAAGATGCTTACAACGCCAACTTGGCCAATGGTCTGGGTAATCTTGTGAGCCGTGTTATGAAGATGGCCGAGACGAATAATATCAAGGTTTCTGGACTAGAAAACACAGAGGGAGAGGCGCAAGGTGTAGTTGTTTTGTCGGCTGACTATGCGGCTGGTTTGGCAGAATATAACCTCAAGAAGTCGATGGATTCGATATGGGATATTATCGCCGAATCAGACAAGTTGATACAGGTAAAACAGCCGTTCAAGCTGATGAAGTCAGTCAATCCCGCTGAAAAAGCGCAGGGTAAGGCCTGTATAGAGGCCTTATTGACCAATATTCGCACGATCGGAGTGGCGCTCAAGCCTTTTATGCCGACGACTGCGGCGGCTATCATAGATTGTTTGGAGAATAACAAGATGCCGACCACACCGCTTTTTTTGAGAAAATTATAACGAACCCGATGAGGTACATAGATATCCATGGCCATATAAATTTTCCTGATTATGACGGAGATCGTGAAACTGTTTTTGTGCGCGCCAAAGAGGCTGGAGTAGGAATGATTATTATCGGCACTGACCTTGAATCATCCAGAAAGGCGATAGAACTCGCCGAACACCACGATAATGTTTGGGCAACTGTCGGCATACATCCAACAGACAATACTCATGGCTTCGACCATGATTCTTTCAAAGAATTGGCTATACATCCTAAGGTGGTCGCTATAGGGGAGTGTGGTCTGGATTATTTTCATTCCAAGTCAATGTCTGGCGAGCACATAGATATTGGCGCTCAACGAGAGCTTTTCCTGAAGCATATCGTTTTGGCAAATGAGGTGAATAAACCGCTGATGCTCCATATCAGAAATGGTTTAGCCAATCAAGCCAGTGCTTATCAAGAAGCCGTCGCTATTTTAAAACAGCACGCGAAAGTCCGAGCAAATTTTCATTTTTTCGCTGGTACAAGGGAGGATGCGGATGCCATTCTTGATATTGGTGGCATGGTTTCATTTACTGGTGTCATAACTTTCTCACGCGACTATGACGGTATCGTCAAGCATATTCCTTTGGAGAATATTATGTCAGAAACCGATTGTCCTTTTGTCTCACCGATACCATATCGTGGCAAGCGCAATGAACCGGTTTATGTGGTGGAAGTTGTGAAGTCTCTAGCGAATATTCGCGGAGATGGAGAGACGGCGGTAGCTAAACAGCTGGTGGACAATGCCACAAAGTTCTTCAGATTGAAGTGAGTTTCTGTGGAGGGGAGTCTTCCTCGAGGATTTCTTGAAGATTTTTTGAACTTTTCTTGAACAAAATTTGAACTTTTCTGCACGAATATTTTAACTCGGTAGTTTATGATATGAGAACCTCTTGCGACGACCATTGCGGAGGATAATGTTTTGTGTTAGTCTCATGGCATTACAAGTAATCGCAGTAAGTTCTTGATTTCCTGTATAAATGGCTTAATAAGGCCATATTACAAGAGAAAGGGATTCCGCAAATTTATTTTAAGCGGAGCACTGACTGCAAAAAACTATGGACGAAACACAAAATGATGTTCGCGTGAACGTGTACGAGATCGGGTATCTGATAGCTTCTTCGGTCCCAGAGGAGAAAGTCTCTGGAGAAGCGGAGGCTGTTAAGGGCATTATCACAAAAGCAGGAGCTTCAGTTATTGCTGAAGAGATTCCTCATTTAGAGAATCTTGCCTACACTATGCGTAAGAAGACGGTTTCTGGTTCGTATGAGAAATACGATTCAGCTTATTTCGGTTGGATCAAGTTCGAGGTCGGTTCGAACGTGATTGAATCGATAAAGAAACTCGTCGAAGTATACCCATCCGTCTTGAGGATGCTTATGATTTCTACCGTGAAAGAGAATACTTATCTCGGCAAACGCGCTTCAGCAATTGCTGCTGAATTCGTTTCGACGAACAAAAGGTTCTCTTCTGATAGACCGGAAAGGGCAGAAAGATCTGCTCCTACAGAGAGGGCGCCTTTCACTATAACGAAAGCAAATGAAGAAGAGAAAGCGGCTCCATCGGCACCGGCTTCAGTAGAAGATATGGATAAGAGCATCGACGCAATGGTCAAAGAGGCATAATAGTATATCGATAATTAAAACTTTAATTTAAAAAACTTTATGTATCTTAACAAAGTATTCATTATAGGGAACTTGACCAGAGATCCAGAGCTCAAGGCTTTGCCTTCTGGCTCGAAGGTCTGCAGCTTCGGCATGGCCACGAACCGCGTTTTCAAGAACAAGGATGGTCAGCGTCAAGACGCTACGGAATATCACAATATTGTCGTCTTCGGTCGTATCGCCGAAGTATCCGCACAATATCTGAAGAAAGGGGCACAAGCTCTTGTCGAAGGACGCCTCCAGACTCGTTCTTGGGAAGCTGATGGTCAGAAGAAATATCGCACGGAGATAGTCGCAGATGCCGTGCAGTTCGGTTCCAAGCCAGTCGGTGGTCAAAGTGGTGCCGGTGCTGGATCGCAAAGTGGTGCAGGTGCCGATGCCTCGAAGACAGGCGAGATGCCTCCTATCGAAGCTGGAGAGAAGATCGATTATCCGAGCGAAGAGATAAATCCGGACGACATACCATTTTAGTTGATTCAACCATTCGACAAAGGAACAATTAAACCATTAAACAATTACCATGAAAAAACAATGTTATTTCAATCAGCATAATATCGAGCATATCGACTACAAGGACACGGAAGTATTGAAGAAATTCATAAATCCGCACGGTCGTATGGTTAGTCGCAAGCGTACAGGCATTTCCGCCAAGTATCAGCGCCAATTGGCTACAGCCATCAAGCGAGCCAGGTTTATGGGTTTGCTGCCATATGTAGCGAGGTAAGAAAAAAGCCCCCATTATGGGGGCTTTTTTATTTTCCTACACGCTCGCGGTATTCTCCTGTCTCTGTATTTATTCTTATGACATCGCCTTCATTTACAAACAATGGAACGTTGATAGTCGCACCAGTCTCTAGAGTGACTACTTTCTGACCACCTGTAGCCGTATCGCCCTTGATGCTCGGAGGCGCATCGGTAACTTTTAGATCGGCTGTTATCGGCATATTGAAACTCATCGGGGTGTCTCTGAAGAGGAGCTGCTCAACCACGGTATTTGGCTTGAGGAATTTCCCTTGAGGACCGACTTGATCTTCGGTCACCTTGAAACGCTTCGAAGGATCTTCGGCCTCGCAGAACCACCATTCGCCGCGACTATTGTAGAGATACTTCACTTCTCGCGACTCGATCTCGGCTTCTTCGACTTTGTCGGATACATGGAATGAAAACTCGGTCACTTTACCTGTCATGAGGTTTTTCAGCTTGGTGGCGTTCACTGGCTTGCGTTGCTGCTTGCGGAAGACATGCGAAGAAATCACCTCATAGGGTTGGCCTTCGTGGACGATATATTTCTTCTCTGTGACTTCGCTGTATTCTAGGAGTGACATGGGAGCATTCTATACGAGGATGGGGGATATGGCAAGGGAAGCAAAACCCCGCCAATGTGGCGGGGCAGTGCGTCATAACAGGCGACGGAATTCTTCCTCGGTTATTCCTGCTTGTTTCAAGATAGCTTTCAAGAACCCTCGAGGTAGATTTTTGTTATGCATTGGAACTATGACTCCCAAGACTCTCTCCAGATGCTTGAGGTGTACATGGCTTCCGCTTTGTCGGTCAACAATAAAACCGACTTTCTCCATGACTCGGATGAGTCTTTTGGGAGAGACAGATGGAAGGTGATCCATTAGACAGTAACGCTTAGGGGTATATTCATTCTCGACACTTTCTTCAGGAGAGAGATTTTTTCTTTAGGTAGAGATTGACCTTCGTCTATAAGGCAAGTGATACAGAGTTCCAATGCGTCTTGGGCCATACGAATAGCTTCTTCTAGGGTTTTTCCATAGGTAATACAGCCACGTAATGATGGAAAAGTGACTACATAGCCACCATCCTCTTTGTCTTCCTCGAATTTCGCTACATAAGTATGTGTTCCCATACTGAAAATGATACCATTATTCATGATGTTTTCAAGTTATGCTGGTAATTCTTTAACTTACTCTGCACCCAACTTCTCCCTTATCTTCGCTAGTATCTCATCACGTTTCGCTGGATTTTCTTTGAGGAATTGTCTGGTGGCATCATAGCCGCGGCCGAGTTTCTCTTCGCCGAAGGAGTAAGACGCGCCGGACTTGGAGACGACACCGAATTTCTCGCCGAGTGCGATTATTTCGCCCTCTTTGGATATACCTTCATTGTACATAAGATCGAACTCTGTCTGTTTAAATGGAGCTGCGACTTTATTCTTCACAACCTTCACGCGCACGCGACCGCCCATGACTTCTTCACCTTTCTTGATCTGGGCGATACGACGGATGTCGAGACGTACTGAACAGTAGAATTTGAGTGCTTTGCCGCCAGGAGTTGTTTCCGGATTGCCGAACATGACACCGATCTGCATGCGGATCTGGTTGATGAATATAACCACAGTCTTGGAGCGTGCCACGATGGCTGTGAGTTTGCGCAAAGCCTGTGACATGAGACGTGCTTGTGTACCGACGTGGAATGCACCCATGTCTCCTTCGATTTCCGCGCGTGGCGTCAGTGCGGCCACAGAGTCTATGACGATGACATCCATCTTGTTTGTGCGGATGAGGCTCTCGACGATATCGAGTGCTTGTTCGCCTGTGTCTGGTTGTGATATGAGGAGTTCCTCAATCTTCACGCCGATCTTCTTCGAATATTCCGGGTCCATGGCGTGTTCCGCGTCTATGTATGCACAAACACCGCCGCGCTTCTGTGCTTCCGCAACCGCGTGCAACGCGAGCGTCGTCTTACCAGAAGATTCCGGGCCGAATATTTCTATGATGCGTCCGCGAGGGAAGCCGCCGATGCCGAGTGCCCAGTCTAGCCCGATTGAGCCGGTGGGGATGACGTCGACATTTACTCTCGGCTTATCACCGAGTTTCATGATAGCTTCTTCACCGAACTTTGTGCGGATACTGTCCAGCGCGTCGCTTATCTCGGACATTGATTTTGAGGCACGATTTGTTTCGCGTGCTTCGCTCTTTGTTTCATTCTTTTCTTTCTGCTCACTTTTTTCTTTACTTTCTATTTTTTCTTTTTTTGGCATATTGAATTTGCTCTTTATCTTTATAATTAAGAGTCGGGCTTATGCCTATAATATCACAATCAATTTTTTGCACCTACTATGACAATATCGGTTTCTGTGTTGCGGTCAAATTGGTCAGTAGCACGCAAGGTTAGCTTGTTAATACCAGGGAAAACCACGAGAGTTTGTTTGAAATTACCTTGTTCGTCTATAGGAACAGTGCCGCCATTTACGGTCAAGTTATGGGCACGTTCTATCATACCAACCACATCTACAGTATGAGATGAGATAACGGCTCCATTTACTGGTCCGGCAAGGTCTATCTTCGGACCTCGCGCATAAGCAAGTGAGCGCCAGATCGCGTAAAAGATGATGATAATAGCCACCACCGCGATGATGATAATCTTGATGAGGCGCAGAGTTGAGGTGCGGGTGAGGGGCATAGGGGAAGTATATATATGTGGGCGGTTATTGTCTACTTAGTCTCATTGTGATCTAAGTCAGAAAATTGTGTAAAAATACGCTTGACCATTCTCGACGCCATCGAAAGAGCCACCAGCTCATTCGGTGGCCTTTCTTTTTGTGTACTTTCGGTTCATTGACTGTGTTATTATTTGTGCATGAGAGTCCTATTAATCGACAATGACTCCGTTTTATTACAAAAACTTGAAGCGCTTATTCCTGGAAAAGAAATAGTCCGTGCTTGGGATGATTTGTCCAGCGTCGATGCCAATGATTTTGATCTTATTGTCTTGTCTGGAGGAAGCAGGTTTGGCGTCATGGACGGCGAGACGAGATTGAAATCAGAAATTGAACTTATAAAAAATAGTAAGAAACCGATAATAGGTATTTGTTTCGGTTGCGAACTGATCGTACATGCTTTTGGTGGCGTTCTGGAGAAGATGAAAACTACAGAGAAAGGGATTATTAAGATAAAGGCCATTAAAAATGACCCTATATTTTCTGGTATTAAAGAGTTTGAAGTCTACGAGCATCATCGCTGGCACATAAGCAAAATGCCCAAGGATTTTATTATCCTTGCAGAATCTGCCAATAGCATAGAGGCCATTAAACACAATACTCTTCCGATATATGGTTTACAGTTTCATCCGGAAAATTTCAGGGACAAAACTGACGGAGACAAAATTTTTATGAATATTTTTAATTTGTCGACAAAATAAAAACTTATTAGTTATATCCCCAAATCCTCAGCAATCTTATCTGTCACACCACCATTTTCGCCGGGGAGGGAATTGAGGTCGCCGCTGCCGCCTATGCCATTGCCTACACCGCTGCTGGAAGTGCTACCAGAATCACCACCACCCAATATTTCTCTCGGCTTGGAACCATTTGCAGGACCTATGACGCCTTGATCCTCGAGAATGTCCATAAGTTTTGCGGCACGAGAATAGCCGACACCGAGTTTGCGTTGGATATAAGAAGTCGAAGCCTTGCCGGCGGCTATGACTGCTTCGCGAGCAGCTTCGTAGAGTTCATCTTGGTCCTCGAGGGAATCGCCGTCTAGGTCGATATTGGCGCTAAATGCGGCACCAGATCCAGCCTCACTGATACTCATATTTATCTCACTTGGAAGCTCATCTTTATAGTGATTAGCCAAGAACTTCACGACGCTCTTCACTTCACCTTCCGATATGTAAGCCGATTGAAGACGAACTGGTTTAGACATTTCTCCGCCGAGGTAGAGCATATCACCAGCACCTAGAAGATTTTCAGCACCCATCTGATCGAGGATAGTGCGCGAGTCTATCTGCGAAGCGACTTGCAAGGCCACGCGTGTAGGTATGTTTGCTTTGATAAGACCCGTGATGACATTTACGCTAGGCCTTTGTGTGGAGATAACGAGGTGTATACCGATAGCGCGGCTCATCTGTGCAAGACGCACGACCGCAGCTTCAAGCTCACGAGGGTATGTCTGCATGATATCGGCAAGCTCATCTATGACTATGGCTATATAAGGCATAGTTTCTGGTAATTTTGCGGCATCTTCACTACTTATATCGCCGTTGTCACTGTTTTTATCACCGCCTTTTTTCTTGCTATCAGCTTGGAGCTTGAGTAAAGCTGGAGCCAATACATTTTTATGATAAGAGTCTATATCGCGCGCTGAATTCTTTTCGAGTACATCGTAGCGACGGCTCATCTCTTTGCCAGCCCACTTGAGTGCGAGAATAGCTTTCTTCGGATCGGTGATGACTGGAGTTAGAAGGTGAGGGATCTTGTTATAGAGAGTCAATTCTACACGCTTCGGATCGATCATGATGAACTTCAGATTTTCCGGAGAATTGCGATACAAAAGGGAAGTGATCAAGGCATGGATGCTGACTGACTTACCAGAACCGGTGGCACCAGCGATAAGCATGTGAGGAGCTTTTGCTAGATTACAGAAATGAGCCCGTCCAGTTATATCTTTTCCAAGCGATACGAACAAAGGTTTTTCGGATTCTTGATATTCAGGAGCGTTAAGAAGAGTAGCGAGGCCGACGGTTGTCTTCGATGTGTTTGGTACTTCTATACCGACCAGAGATTTACCGGGTATCGGTGCTTCTATGCGTATAGGATGTGCGGCAAGTGCCAGTGAGAGATCATTACCGAGTGTAACTATACGTGAAAGCTTAACACCCTCGGCTGGCTTGAGAGAGTAGCGAGTGACTGAAGGACCTATCGATATTTCGTCCATTTCCACAGTGATACCAAAGTTTTGTAATGTACGCTTGATGATGTTTGCATTGGCCTTGATGTCACCTGTCTCCGGTTTGCCACGATCTTTTTCTAAGAGTGAAAGGGGAGGTGGAGTGAAAGGTTTGAGGAGGGGAACCATTATAGCAGAAGCAAAAGCGGCCGCATCTTCTTCGCTGAAGTCTAGGCCACTGTTTCCATTTACTCCTTTACCTCCAGATCTACTGGAGCCATTTGCGGAGTTGGCACGCGCCCTTTCCTCGACTTTCTTGGCGCGAGCTGCGGCTTCGGCAGCTTCGAGTTGTGCCGGAGTTTGTGCTCCAGATAAGGCACGGTCTATCTTTTCTTCTTCATCATCATTCATCTTTCCGGTCTTATCTTTTTTCGATACTTTGTCCGATGTTTTGAAATATTTCCAGAATATCAGATGTTCTAGAGTGAAGTGAGCTTCGAATAATATAAATAGAGATACGACAATGAAGACGATAAGTATAATCGAACTAGCCCAGACATCGACAATCCTTATAAGAGGTATGGCCACTATTCTTCCAAAGAATCCTCCATGTCCGGCGCTGGCAATCTGGATCATTCCTAAACTTGAAAAGAAGAATACTATAGCTCCGATAGTTTTCGATACTCGAAACTTTTTCTCTACTCCACGGAGAAGGGCAATTCCGACAAGAGTCATCACTACTGGGATCAAGAAATATCCATAGCCGCACAGTCTAGTAAAAAATGTAAAAGCACCATCACCTAAAGGTCCAGCTTTACCAAATGACGCTAGTAAAGAAAGCGCTGTTATCATAAAGGCAAATATAGCAAGTACTGCCTGCACGGTCTCTTCGCGCATATCATTCCAAAATTTTGCTTTTTCTATGAAGTCTCCACTAGTATCTTTTTTCTTGGCCATAAAATAAATATTATGCACTAATAATAGCATAATAGTTGTCAATACTTGCAACTTTTCCATCTATGCCTATAATGGACACATAAGAGACATTTGAAGAAAAGTATCATTCATCAAAAAAGACACAAATTTTAGTGAGATTTTTATAAAAGACATATTATGGACAATAAAGACATTAACAATAATAACGGAAACGAACTCCCGATACATGACCCTTTGAAGTGGAAATCATTGGGGTTTTTCAGCGCCGAGGAATATTTGCTTTATGTCTTTAAGAAAATAGAGAAGATAACCGCAGCACTTTATTTGGTCTCTGGTCTTCTCAAGGACGAAGAACCGATAAAGTGGGAATTGCGTGACAAAGGTATGGATCTATTAACTTCGTCCTTTACAGCTTCTTCCACATTACCTGGGGATAAGAATACAGTTATCCAATCGCTTTTCACTGCCGCTTTGGAGACCATTTCTCTTTTAAATGTAGCCAAGGTTTCTAACCTTATTACCGAGATGAATCATCGACTTTTGGTCCGTGAGATAGATGGTATTTTGGGCTTACTCCGTGACCGTCTTATCGCCAACGCGGAAACAGCCGGATATGTTCTCTCAGATGTATTCTTTAAGACACCAAATCTTTTTTCAACCGATTTTAAACCTACTGGTAGTCCAACCGGAGCCCATACATCTGGTCACGCATCTCACGCATCGGATCATTCGACAGGATCACATGGTCAATTACAGGCTATAAATAAGCCTATTCATAAAGGACATGCTGATGTCCAAGAGAAAAAGTCAGAAAGACAGGAGCTTATCATTACTACTCTTAAAGGACAATCGAATCTTACTATAAAGGACTTCGCCAAGATCATAAAAGGCTGTAGCGAGAAGACTATCCAACGCGAACTCATAGCTATGGTCGACAATGGCCTTATAAAGAAAGAAGGGGAACGCCGCTGGTCCCGCTACTCTCTCTTATAGATATATAGAGAAGGCTAGGAATATGGGTATATAGACACCTTGCGAGTGCTGGCACGAGCACGAGGAATTTGCCAGCAGGCAAATATCCGTGTGTCTATATACCCATATTCCTAGCTATCTTGACTTTTAGCCTTATTTACCCTAATATAGTCTGGTTATCCACAAATAGACCTTTTGTTATATGGGTCTATTATAGGGTATAATGCTTTGTAACGAATGCGTATGTTGAAAGATATATTCATTCGTCTCAAGGCGTAAGCCGAGAGTTTTACTAGCCCACTAAATTCTTTGTCTGGAAGTCGATAGTACGGACAGGGAAATGTGGAATACATGTACGCGGTCGACCTGATCTTATGTAATAAAAATATAAGATTGGAACGCGAACATATTAGGTTAGATTATTAGTTTACAAATTGCGCAACTTCTCTTCTATTTATTAATAAAAAGAGACGACGCATTAATTATAAAAATATAGCTATGAAAAGAATTCTTATCGCCGCTACAGTCATCACATTGGGTGTTGCTGTTTTGGCATCAGCTGCTTCTTTCGGTGCTAACCTCACGGTTGGTTCTAAGGGTGCAGATGTTACAGCTCTTCAGACAGCACTTATCGCTGGCGGATATTCTATCCCTGCCGGTGCTACAGGTTACTTCGGTTCACAGACAAAGTCTGCAGTTCAGAAGTACCAAGCTGCTAAGGGTATCCCTGCTACAGGTTTCGTAGGTCCTCTTACTCGCGCCGCTTTGAATGGTGGCACAGTTGCTACAGCAGCCGCTACTTGCCCAGCAGGTTATACTTGCACAGCAGTCGCAGGTGCTACAGCTCCAGTCGTAGGTGCTACAGCTCCAGTCGTAGGTGCTCCTTCAGCAATCACGACACCAGGCATCCCTGGTATCTTGAGCGTTTCAGCAGGTCCTCTTTCGACTTCAGTTTTGAACGTCGGACAGCAAATGGTTCCTGTGTTGGCAGTTCGTAACCAAGCTCAGTACTCAGACATTTCGATTCAGTCTGTTACTGTTGACCTTGGTACAAACACAACAGCCTTCAACAAGGTCTTCAGCAAGCTCTATGTTACCGATGGTACAAACGTCCTTGCTTCAGTTCCTTTGAATGGTTCAACAGTCGTTCAAAATGGTAATGACTATGTTGTAGGTCTCGCAGGCTTCAACTTTGTTGTTGCTAAGGGTACTTACAGAGACTTGATCATCAAGGCTGACCTTTATGGCCAGATTGACACGACTTACAGAGGTGCACAGACTCTCAGCATTCCTCAGCTTTCAGTCCGAGGTGTTGATGGTGCTGGTATAAACCTCTATGGTCCTTCGTCGGGTTCTATTAGCCAGACAATCACTATCAATGCAAGCTTGGTTGATAATGCTCAGGCTAATATCTCTCTTGATGCAGCCTCACCTTTGGCAGCTTCAGTCCCTGTCTCTGACACAACGAACAATCAGTACTTGGGTCTCCCAGTCTTGATTTTCGATGTCAATGCACAGAACGACAACCTTCACATTCACAATCTTTCTGTAGCCTTCACGACTAGCGGTACAGGTGCAGTAAATGCAGCTTACCTCTTCCAGGGTTCTACACAGATTATGTCTTCAGGTGTCTCTGGTGGTATTGCTACATTCAACAACATCACTAATGGTACAGCCGGTGCAGGCGTTCCTGTTAACACAACAGTTCCTTACACTGTCAAGGTGGATGTAACTGGTGTTACAAGCGCTGCTTCACCATTCGTTATCTCTGCAGTAGCCAGCTCGACAGGCATGTCCATCTACAACTCGATTGATGGCAATGCTATCGTCTCTGGTACAGCTACAGGTAACCAGCAAGTAGTTGCTAGCGTCGGTCCTTTGTTCACACTCGTCGGTTCTCCTACGATTGTTAAGACAAACATCACCGCCGGTGGTGCTACTACGACAACTTTCCAGTACCAGGCTACATTCAATGTCCAGGTACAGTCAGTTGGTACAGATGTGTCCTTCGGTTTGTCAGGTTCAACAACTCCTGCTTTCCCAGCTACTTTGGCTAACGTCTACATCAACGGTGTAAACAATGGTCAGGTTGCTACATCAAGCGGTGTCGTTGCTTACTCACAGCCAACGAATACAACTGTCAATGGTTCTTCATTCACAGTCGCTCGTAACCAGTCTGTAACCATCCCGGTTACTTACTCGTTCACAGTTAACCAGCCAGGTGCAAACACTTATGGTGTTCAGCTTGAAGGTATTAACTGGGCAGCTGCCACAGCTCAGGGTCCTTCGAACTTCATGGCCGACCAGGTTCAATGGAGAACATCTTCTATCTAACCTCGGTTAGTTAGTAGTCTCCTCCCAACGGGTTACAATGTTGGACAAAAACCGCCTCAAAAGGGCGGTTTTTGTTTTGTTCGATTCCTGTGTGCGATTTATGTCATTTTGCAACTTAGTGTATAATTGGAGGGTATAAATACTATTATTATCAACTAAGCTTTTAGACAAACTTAATTTTATGAAAAAGACCAAAATAGCTCTGATCGCGTCCATTCTTACTGTAGCAGTTGTTGCGGTCGGCACCCTCTCTTGCTCAATTGCTTATGCGACATTGGTTCCAAATCTTTCGTTAGCTGGTGTCTCCGGAAGCGGATCGGTGCAAGTAACCGTATTTGGTGCTGACGCTAACTCTTCTGTACTCTTGTATTATCCTTCCTCCTCTTCTATATCCTCGGTGAACATAGGTACTACGAATAGCAGCGGTTATCTCACTACCGCGGTGAATTCTTATACTTACAATATAACCGCAGGAGCTATGGTCTATGTCGGTGTAAATGGCAGCCAATCTCAACAAGTAGCTTGGCCGAACTATAGCGCTTCTGGTGGACTTTCTCTCAGTCAGACGGTATTGACCATCCTTGCCGGACAAAGCACGGTCATATCTGCACCGGTTAGCGCCACTCTTTCATTGTCAAATGATACAAATCCTTCCGTAGCCAGTGCCAATATATCTGGCAATCAGGTAACCATAAGCGGTTTGGCTGCTGGAACATCAAATATAACTATCTGCGCCTCAAATATCGGTTGCGGAATAGTATATGTGACTGTTCAAGCACAATCAGTTTCTTCTACACCGGTCTCTTTGAGCCAGAGCACGGTAAATCTAACTGTAGGTCAAGGACAATCCGTGAGTATAAGTGGTTCAGGAAATTATTATATTTCCAGTGTTTCCAATCCTTCAGTTGTTTCGTCCAGTATAAACGGCTCCTCTCTTAACCTAAATGCTCTTATTGCTGGAACAGCCTCGATCAATATCTGTGCTCAAGGAGGGAACAGTACTTCTTGTAGCACATTGACAGTAAATGTTTCTGGTACATCTGTCACGACTACCTCGATTGCCAATCAACAAAATCAGACACTATCTTTCAGTCAAAGCCAAGTTACTCTCTCTGTTGGTCAAAAGCAGACAGTTTCTATATATGGTGGCACTACAGCCGCATCTTATTATGTTCAAGGGAATTCTAGTCCTTCATCTGTCACGGCAAATATGAATGGTGCATCGAGTGTGGATCTTTATGGTATGGCTTCAGGCGCTGCCAATATAAACATCTGTCAGCTAAATGGAATCTGCGGAAATCTTTACGCTTATGTTCCAGGAAATGGTGTGGTCACTCCGACAGCGGCGAGTATGACGGCACCGGCGGTGGCTTCATTTTCAGTATCTTCCAACAACTCAAGTGGCGATTTCTTGGGTAGCGGAAATGTCCTGACTCTTTCTGTGACCGCCAATCAGTCTATAAGTACGCCGACGATTACAATTGCTGGCACAGCCTTGTCGGTCTCTGGTAGTGGTAACGGACCATATACAGCGACATATACACTTCTCGATAATAGAGCCGCCCTTCCAGTCTCGATATCATTCAATAATCCTGCTGGGACTGCTGGTCAAGCCAAGTTCACTATCGGAGATAACAGCGCTCCTGTTAACACTTCCGGTTCTGGTTCTATCTCTGGCTCGGGTTTCTCAGAATCATCTGCCAATCCTACCAAGATTACTCAGGCTTTGAAGTTGGGATCCACTGGGGTTCAAGTGACATTGCTTCAGAAGAGATTGACCGCCTTGGGAGTCTATTCTGGACCGATAACTGGTACCTTTGGAGCAAAGACGGAGACTGCTGTGAAAGCATTACAGGCAAAATACAAGCTGGCCCAGCTTGGCTCGGTAGGTCCGGCTACGAGAGCAGTTCTTAATAACCAATAAACTAGACGGCGAGTCTAAAATATCCACAAAAAGATGAAAAATCCTTTCGACGGTACATTTTTTAAGTTCTTGATCGGCTTTACTTTTCTTCTGTTGGTCAGTTTTGTGGCTATATATCTGGTCACACGATTCCTCCGTTAGGATTCCTCCGTTAGGATTTCTTGAAGAATTTTTGAACTTTTCTTGAAGTTTATTTGAATATTTCTTGAACAAAATTTGAACTTTTCTGCACGAATATTTTAACTCGCGGGTTTATTATGACTGGATTATAAATAATCAGTCATATTTTATGCATAAAATATATCGCAGTGTCTTACTCATTTTCTTTACTAGCTCTATTTCTATGATTGTCGCTGTCTCAGCACCGCTTGTGGTGCACGCGGATACTCGTATAACCAGCGGATACATCACAAACGGCGCCACTTGGACGGCTACTGGTAGCCCCTATCTTCTCGATGCTGATATTGCCGTGCCAACTGGCAAGACTTTGACCGTCGAAGCTGGTGCAGTTATTAAAAATGACCCAAATCTCGGTTATGCCCCAGGATTTTTTGTTGGCGGTATTCTAAATGTAAATGGCACAAGGGATAAGCCGGTTTCTTTTTCCGGTATATACAACTTGAACATATATTATGCTACGGCGACTATAACCAGAGCGAATATAAGTACGGTCAAAGGCGTTTTGGTCGATCATTCTACTGCTACGATTTCTAGTTCTACCATATCCGGTGCTGTGGATGGTATATATGTGACAGCCGGCAACGCACGCATAGTCGGCAGTCGCCTGACAGGAAACGATTATGGGGTTTATGTGGATCCAGTTGTGCCAGTGTATTTATCTGGTTACAGTGATCCAGATAATGAAGTCGATGTTGGTCCAATAATTCCTTCGTCTGTAACTATTTCAAATTCCTCTTTTAGTGGAAATAGGTTGGCGGATATTAAAAGTGCCGAAAAGACCAGCACGACCCAAGCTGCTTATAACTGGTGGGGAAGCAATAAAGCTCCAGTCACGGTTATCGGTCAGGTGAATTTCACACCATGGTTAGATCATGATCCGACTATTGAGCCTACTTCGACGCCGTGTTGTTCGAGTGTCTTGTTTATTCCTGGCCTAGAGGGTTCGTGGCTTTACCGAGACGAGCATTCTTTGTTTGGCAACGCTCCGATAATCGGTGGTACATCGACGAACACTCTTTGGGCACCAAACAGAAATGATGATGTGCGCAAGCTCTTTTTGGACGAGAATGGCTCAAGCACGGATTCAACTATATATTCCGGGCAGCCGATAGGTAATATATTTGGTTTGTATAGTGTGTACGGGTCATTTATGAAGTTTATGGATGGTCTGGTTAAAGATGGAAATATAAGTGAGTGGAAGTCCTTCGGCTATGATTGGCGCAAGCCCATAGCGGAGGTGGTTGCGGGGGTTGAGAAGAAAGCCACGACGACGGAGTCTTTGGTCGCCGTGGCGATGGATATCGCATCACGGTCGCGCACTGGTAAGGTTACTATAGTTGCACACAGCAATGGTGGTTTAGTAGCGGAATATCTAGTGAAGGCGCTCGCTGATGCCGGTCAGGCGAATATTATCGATGGGGTTATCTCCGTGGCCACGCCGTATCTCGGAACTCCATCGACTTTGAGTGCTCTCTTGCACGGCGACCATCAAGAGATTGCCGACGGTTTGATCTTGAATTCCAGCGTTGCTCGCCAGCTTGCGACCAATATGTCTAGCGCTTATTCTCTGCTTCCGTCGCGCGGATATTTTTCGCGTATACTTGATCCGGTTATAATACCGGCGGCGACTTCGGCGCTAGTGAGCGCGCCGCTGTCGGCGATAAATTCGCATGCCAGCATGTTCGACTTTATCGCCAATCAACCATTGAAAGGGAATAGTTTACTAGCTTCTGCCGGCGATGCTATCCAGTCGGTGCTCGCGAATTTTTCATGGCCAGCAAATATATATCGCTGGTCTATAGTCGGTTGGAATATAGATACTCCTAAGAGTTTGGTCTATGTCAATAAAGAAAGATGTCTGAAAGTTTTCTGGTTCAATTTCGGTTGTTCCACGGTTCTCGAACATTATGAGACGATGACGGTTATAGGTGATGGCACGGTTGTAGCACCAAGCGCGGCATATGGCGGAAATAGCACGACCAGCGTGGCCTCCATAGATCTCGCTGCGGCTTCACATGTCGAGAGTAAAAATATTGACCATGCCAATATCTTGGAGTCCTCGACGACGCAAGCGACTATTAAAAGTATCTTGGTTAGCAATCCGTCTTCAGGTGGCTCTTCGTCTGGCGGTTCATTGCCAAAAGGAGTACCTATGGCCGGAGTCTCTCTCGGCGAGCCGGATTATTCAAAAGAGCCAGTGCGTTTAGTAGTCAATGTCGATGCACAGGCCGATCTAAGCGTGCATGATAGTGCCGGTAATCATACTGGCGTAGTTGCTTCTCCAGCCGGTGTCGATGATGATGTTGTGACTGCTTATGAAGAGAATATTCCTGGTAGCCATCTTTCTTCTACAGCAGAGGGCAGTACCACAAATACCTCGATTTCATTGCCGGACAATGGTCAGCAATATACGGTCGGAGTAAATGGCGGCAGCTTCGGTTCATTTACTCTCAACATCGATCAAATGCAAGGTACGACCACCTTGAGTCATAGCGAGTTCACTGATATTCCAATGACGCCTTCAAGTACAGCCACAACGACGATTCAAGTCGTGCCAATGGCGACTTCTTCAGATGAATCAGTCTCTTCCACGAGTATAAGCACTATCACTGTGGATATAGATGGAGATGGCACGACGGATCTTGCAGCAAGTTCAACATCGCCGACGGTGCCAGTCGTAGGTACCAATGGAGTTTCGGTCTATACTCCTGTCAATGACCAGACAGCAACTAGTACCGCTGGTAGTGTAGAGGCATTCAAGAAATATCTGAAGAAGTTTTGTGGAGATAATTAGCATGCAAAAAGAAAACCCCCTTGCGGGGGGATTCTTTTTTGAGTACTTTGCGATTACTTGCGCCCTTCACCTTGCACTTTACTTATTTCAACTCGACCTTGCCTCCAGCAGCTTCGATCTGCTTCTTGAAAGCTTCGGCTTCCTCTTTCTTCATACCATCCTTGAGTAGGGAAGGAGCGGCATCGACGAGATCTTTGGCTTCTTTGAGTCCTAGAGCCAAGACTTCCTTGATAACCTTGATAACAGCGATCTTCTGATCACCGGCGGCTGTCAAGTGAACAGCAAATGAGCTCTTCTCTTCACCAGCGGCGGCTACAGGAGCAGCAGCAACAGCGACGGCTGCAGCTGAAACTCCGAATTTCTTTTCGAGTAATTTGACGAGCTCATTTAGGTCGAGGACTGACATCTTCTCGACTGTCTCGACTAGTGTCTTGAATTTTGCAGGGATCTCAACATTTGTAGGTTCCATGTTTTTATTTTTTAAATATGATTTTTATAATTTTGTGACTACTTTCACCTTGCGCTTTGCGTCCTTCACCTTATTGCTTCTTCTTCGCTATCTGATCAAGTGCCATGACAAATCCCTGGATAGGGGAATTGATGACATTGACGAACATACCACGCAAAGTATCGAGTGGTGGGATGGAAGCGATAGCAATCATGCCTGCTTTGTCCATATAAGCCCCCTCAAATACTCCGCCGATTATACTGACTTGGTCTTTGAATTTCTTTTGGAATTCGTAGACATTACGAGCTGGCGCTATCAAGTCTGTGCTGTAAGCAATACCTGATTCACCAACGAGCTCCGGCATCGTGCCAGAATATTTCTTGTCAGCGAGTGCGCGAGCAGTCAAAGATTTCTTCGCGACGAAATAACCGACGCCATCTTTCTTCATAGCGCGGCGCATCGTCGTGGCATCCAAGACCTTGAGTCCGTGGAAATTCACGAAGACGAGTGATTTTGCATCACCCATAACTTTCGAGAGCTTCTCGAGAATCTCTTTCTTTTGTATTTTTGTGCGTGCCATTATTTTTAGGCGCGATCGACATCGTTTTTACGACGCGAAATCGCGCTTTGTTTTCTTAATTATTCGACCTTTATAAAAGGCCAGAGATTCGGTTTGCACCTCGGAAGGTCTTATTGCTTGGCTTATCGCGGTTTCGCGAGTCTGCTTGGCGCGCCTTCTGTCTATGGGCCTTAGGGAAGATAATTACATAAAAGCGCGGAAGACGCAAGTGTGCGCAGTTGCCATTCCAGAGCTTTCATTATTTTCATTTTCTGTTAAAATGCACCGCATAGTCACATACATAACCAATCGAATGTAATTAACTCTCATGGAAACACTCACAGCATTATTCGGCAGCGAATCCAAAGTCAAAGTCATCCGCCTCTTCTTATTCAGCCAAGGCGCACCCTTTTTTTTGAAAGAGATTACACAAAAAAGTAAATGCTCCTCCAGCATAGTGAAGAGGGAACTCAATGTTCTAGTGAAAGCTGACCTTATTCGTAAGCGCAAGATCACAAAAGAAGTTCAGATCAAGCGTGGTAGGGTCGTTGTTGCGAAAAAAGTGAAAGGTGTCGGCTATATATTAAATGAAAAATTTCCATATTTGAATCCACTCAAGACTTTGCTGACTGTTGCTAGCATTCAAGCCGATGACTCGCTTACAAAATGCTTTGCTTCTGCTGGTAGGATTAAGTATCTAGTGGCAGCCGGAGTTTTCATCCAAAATTGGGATTCACGCGTGGATTTGTTGGTTGTTGGTGAGGAACTGAACCTCATAAAGATAGAGTCTATAATAAAATCCATAGAAGCAGATATTGGCAAGGAGATCTCTTATTCCGCCTTTGATACACAAGACTTCGAATACCGTTTAGGCATCCACGACCGTCTAGTTCGCGATATTTTGGACTATCCACATGTAACTCTCATAGACAAGCTTGGCGTGGTATAATTACTGCATTATCAGCATTAATTATTAGTTAAACATTCATTAAAATATATGATGTTAATTCAGAATTGGGGCGATGTCTTTACAGTATCGCTCAATAGCGTCTGGGCTGGTGTAGCTCATTTTGTTCCAGCATTAATCATCGCTCTCATAATCTTCGCTATCGGCTGGGTACTAGCCGCTCTTATCGAGAAGCTAGTTGAAAGCTTGTTCCGCGCATTGAAAGTCGACACAGCTTTGAAGGGTGCCGGTATGGAAGATGTCGTCAAGCGTTCCGGTTACAACCTGAACTCTGGTGTCTTCGTAGGAGCCTTGGTCAAGTGGTTCATCATCGTAGTGTTCCTGATGGCTTCTCTTAGCATGCTCGGCCTCGATCAGGTCAATGCATTCTTGGGTCAAGTTGTCGCTTACTTGCCGAATGTTATTGTCGCCGTTCTTGTGCTTCTCGTCGCTGCTATTGTCGCCTCTGCTTTGCAGAAGATAGTAGTCGCCAGCGCTCTTGCGGCTCATTCGAAGTCTGCAGAATTGCTCGGTCGCGTCGCGAAGTGGTCTATCTGGATATTTGCTATCGTCACAGCTTTGGATAAGCTCGTGATCGTTCCTGGTTTGATCCAGATCGTCATCACCCCTCTTCTTGCTGGTTTGGCTCTCGCCTTCGGTTTGGCCTTCGGCCTCGGTGGCAAGGAAGCTGCTGCAAGAATGATCGAGAAGACAGCTTCTCATATCTTGAGCAAGGAATAGTTTTCAAAGATGTAAGAAATTAAATTCTTCGGTACACGAAAAGCCCTCTGCAGAGGGCTTTTCTAGTCCTCGGATATCTTCTGCTGAAGATATCCTGTGGATGTACCTCAGCATTTAATTTCCCACATCTTTTTTGTATCTATTTTTATATGAGTTGATGTGCAAGCTTGCCAGAAGTGGTCGGGGGGTAGAATTAACTGGTAAATATTAAAAATTAATTCTATTACTAACATTATGATAAAGGCGCCGAACAAAGTTTTATGGATTGTAGTTATTGTAGTAATCCTGATTGTTGCAGTCAGTTTATTGGTAAGAAATAAGTCCAATGATAGTAAGGTAGGGGATGGAGTCTTTACTATTGGTGCAGCATTGCCTATGTCTGGGCCAGCAGCGGCTTGGGGAGAAAATCTAAAAAATGGCATGGAATTGGCTTTAGAGAACAAGACCAATATCAGAGTCATATATGAAGATACAAAAGGTACTCCCGCTGATGGTATATCTGCATTCAATGCTTTGCAGCTCAAAGGTGTTAACCTGACCGTATCTGCTTTATCAGCTGTAAACTCAGCTCTTTCGAAAGTAGCTTTGAATCAAAAAGTTCCTTTACTGGCGACACTAACTACTGCCGATGGAATAGTAAATGATTATACTATCAGGTATTACAATGATGCATACATTTATGCGTCACCGGCTTTCCTTAGTTCATCTTCGCCGGTTATAAGCGCCAAGAAGATAGCTTTTATTTATAGAAATGATGACCTTGGCACCTCGGTTTTGAGTCAAGTAAAGGATCTTAGTTTGAAATACGGAAAAGATTTGGTTTTTGTAGAAGCGTTCAAGCCAGCCGAGACTGATTATTCGACCATTCTTACTAAGGTTAAAGCTTCTGGGGCAGATGTCTTTCTCTTTACTGATAGCACTGCTTTGGAAGGGTTAGGTATTCTAAAGATGGCGTACCAACTCGGTCTCAGTATTCCTATAGTAGAAACTTCGTCAGTATTTAGTGATCTTCAAAATAGAAAGCAAGTTCCAGAAGGTATGACATATTATTCGACAGCTTTCAATTTTATCCTTCCTGGCAATGCTGTTGATTTTAAAAATGAATACATTGCCAAGTTTAAGAAGGAGCCAAGTTTCGGAGCAGCCTTCGGCTACGATATCATCAATGTTGTTTCAGGTTGTGTTGATCAAAAGATACCTATACTCCAATGCGTGAGAGCAAAGGATCAGATTGTTGGTATTTCTGGTACCGCGAACCAAGTTCTTCCAGGAGATTTCGTAGTAACTATGCATCTAGAGAAGGTGAATTAGGTGTGAAAGAGGGAGAGAAGCGGTTACTCAAGCCAATCTAACGGTTAATTTTGCACCACCCGTTCTTTGCGCCTTTCACCTTGCGCCTGGCGTTTCTCTCTTCACACTCTTATCATTTACCCCCAGTTTATCCCCATATTGGTTGGCCGGCGAAAACGCTTGACATTTTTATGGCTACAAGTATACTTATGCGCACAGAATGATTATTATGAATTACTGCAAAAAAGCGCGGCAATAGCCACACCGAAGCAATTTCGGCGTGACCTGTAGCCGCTCAATGAAGCGGTTTTTCTTTTCAGAACGACTGTTGTTTGAAAATTTCATACTTCAAGTTAGATAAGTCATCTTTAACCGAAGAAACCCAGCGGTGGATGTATTTGGTTTTTATATGACTTTGTAAAGTAAGTAATGTAGGTAAGTAACAAGCGGTTCTTAGATTTCCTAATGGGAAATATAAGGGCGTATGGTGGATGCCTTGGCTAGAAAAAGCGATGAAGGACGTGGCGTGGCAGCGATATGCTTCGGGGAGGTGCCTAGCAACCTTTGATCCGAAGATCTCCGAACGGGGAAACCTAATACGACGAACTCGTATTGCCTATTATTTTGTAATAGGAGCGTACCCTGGGAAGTAAAACATTTCAGTACCAGGAGGAAGATAAACAAACATGCATTCCGTAAGTAGCGGCGAGCGAAAGCGGAGAAGACTAAACTTAACCATTTATTTGGTTGAGGGTTGCAAGGTAGAGACGTGCTATTTATAGCAGAGAAGTCAAAAAGTTTTTTATTAGCAGAATGATCTGGAAAGATCGACCCTAGTGGGTGATAGTCCCGTATGCGAAAATAAAAAACCTTCTTTGTCTCTATTCTTAAGTACCCCGGGACACGAAAAGCTCGGGGGAATCCGCCAGAACTAACTGGCAAGTCTAAATATTTTTCTAGACCGATAGTGAACTAGTACCGTGAGGGAAAGGTGAAAAGCAGCCCGGAAGGGCGGTGAAATAGATCTGAAACCATATGCCTACAAGGAGTCGGAGCGGTCAACACATTGTACGTGATGCGTGGAATTTTTCCGCAGCGCGTGTGCAGTGTGTTGACCGTCACGGCGTGCCTATTGAAGAATGAGCCAACGAGTTTATGTATGCTGCTGACTAAGGACGAGAGTCCGGAGTCACAGGGAAACCAAGTCTGAATAGGGCGTTTGTAGTATACATAAGACCCGAAGCCGGATGAGCTTGCCACGCGCAGGGTGAAGTTAGCCGAAAGGCTGATGGAGGCCCGAACCGTTTAGCCGTGCAAAACTATCGGATGACGTGTGGTAAGGAGTGATAAGCTAATCGAATTCGGTAATAGCTGGTTCTCTCCGAAAGAACTTTTGGGTTCGCGTCAGGTGTACCTTATTGGGGTAGAGCACTGGAAGGTTTCGAACGGGCGAAAGCTCACGACACCTATCAAACTCCGAATACAATAAGTCATTACCTGGCAGTTAGTCTGTGGGGGCTAAGCTCCATTGGACAAAAGGGAAACAGCCCAAGATCTCTATTTAAGGTCCCTAAATCAATATTAAGTGCGCTTAAGGTAGTGAAATTTCTATGACAATGAGGATGTAGGCTTAGAAGCAGCCACCATTCAAAAATAGCGTAACAGCTTACTCATCGAGAAATTTCGCGCCGCAGATAATCGGGGCTCAAATATTGTACCGAAACTGAGGGCTTGTGTGCTTCATTGTGGAAAGTAAATAAATCAATTTTAGCGAGATGAATATCTCGTATTAGTTCTTTGTGAGCGTGGGGTGCTCGTTAAGGCAAGATTCCGTCGATCCTCCATGGCGGTCGGCTGATGAGATGTCCAATGACGAGGCTTTTCAAGCGGGGCGAAGCGGCAACTGCGACATTGATAATGCGGTCTGCCGTCGCACGCCTTTCGCGGTTCGGCCTGTGCTGAACGAAAATCGGGAGCCAGTGCGGAGGAATGTAGACGCAGCTCCCCATCTCTAGCTCTAGTTTTGAGTTTTGATCAGGGGGAAGGTCAGGTGACCTTACTTAAGGTAAGTGAGAACCGGTATGTATTATCCGGGACGACTGGTTTGAAAAGATCACAAACGGGGTGAAACTCAAGCTTCCAGCTGTTAAATGCTCACTATCTAGGTGTGGGTCCAAAACCCTCCCTCCCGACCATTTTTTCGAAAGTTTTTGATTAGTAAAAACTTTCACAGTTCCGTTGGCAAGAGTGATTTCTTGCCACAACAAAGGCGAGTCTCGACTCCATTTAATTGTGGAGGACAGCAGATTCGCCTCCACAATGAAGCGCACAAGCGGTAGGAGAGTATTCGCACTGCGATGAAGGTGAAGGGGTGACCCACACTGGAGCGCTGCGAAGTAAGAATGTTGGCACAAGTAACCGCAATGCAGGTGAGAATCCTGCACGCCGAAAGATCAAGGTTTCCTTGGCAATGTATATCAGCCAAGGGTTAGTCGGTCCTAAGGGGATGGCAAACGCCGCACCCGATGGACATATGGTTAATATTCCATAACTTGCATGAAGATTGATGGAGGGACGAAGTGTAGTATGTTCTACGCACTATTGGATTTGACGTCGTGATAGTAAGGGTGGGTCTTGGCAAATCCGGATCCTGGCTTCAATGTCGCCCCCAAGCTATTCCGTGACCTGGGTAAAACTAGGGAAAGAACAAAGCACGCTTTCAAGAAAATCTTCTAAAATTATGTTCATGCAAACCGTACCGCAAACCGACACAGGTGATCAGGGCGAGTAGCCCAAGGCGAACGAGTGAGTGGTCTCCAAGGAACTCGGCAAAAAAGCAGCCGTAACTTCGGAATAAGGCTTGCCCATAGCAATATGGGCCTCAGCGAAAGTATCTCTGGCAACTGTTTAACAAAAACACAGCTCCCTGCGAACTCGTAAGAGAATGTATAGGGGGTGACACTTGACCAATGCGAGAAGGTCAAACAACGGCGTTGCTATGTCGCAAGATATAGTGGTGACTGTTGTAAGCCCTCGTGAATGTCGGTCGTAACTATAACGATCCTAAGGTTCTTGGTTTATCGGAAACGATGAATCAAGAAGGATTAGGATTGTTGTAGCAAAATGTTAAACAAAGAAACGTATAAGGAATTAAGTAAGCTGCCCCTACTGTTAAGTAGGTCCTAAAAATCTGACTATATGCTGGAAAGTCTGTATGCGAAAAGCATTAAGTATCCGGTGCTACTATGGTACAATTGTTCCATATGGAAAATGTATCAAGTAATAACGCACCCGGTGCAGGCAATCAGCAGGAAAGATTAAAAATTGAGAATTGGATTCTCGGTTTTACAGATGGTGAAGGATGTTTTTCAGTGAGTATCATTAAAAACAAAACTTCTAAACATGGATGGCAAGTATTTCCTGAGTATGTAATTACTCAAGGGAAGAAAAGTCTTGCAGCAGTCGAAATAATCAAAAATTATTTTAATTGTGGCAATATATTCGTGAATAAAAGATATGATAATCACAGAGAACACATTTATCGTTATTGTGTAAGATCGATAAAAGAAATTAATGAAATTATTATCCCGTTTTTTGAAAGAAATAAATTAAAAACGGCTAAGTTGCAAGACTTCTTAATTTTCAAGAAGATTGTAAAGATGATGATTAAAGGAAGTCATCTCAAACCAAAAGGGATGAGTGACATCGCTTCATTAATTGAAAGAATGAA
>Ga0118677_10000918_pt1 | contig 63076 bp, 63 predicted proteins | sample AliMusrvi5mmetaG_FD_86154 | JGI IMG/M metagenome (GOLD analysis project Ga0118677, IMG submission 86154) | reverse complement strand
ATGAAAAAAAATGATTAATATTGCATCACAAATTTGCCCAATTTAGGTGGCGCCGTTTGCACCGGTACGGGTGGCGCCGTTTCGACCGGTAGGGGTGGCGCCGAATCATCGGAATTTTCAAATCGGGTATATTTTCAAATTTTCTCCTCATGAATCCCTCAAAAAATAATCTCCCCTTTCCCCACTACTACCAAAAAATATTTCCCTATCTTTGCCCTATCATTTCAATTCAAACATTGTTATTAAAACCAACACTCAATGGAAACAAATGAAAACAACCCACAAGAGCCGGTAACGCTCACACTTACATTTGACGAAGCAAGCCATTCGGCGCTTTTAAGTGTTACAATACTTGAAGGGCTGATGGAAAAATATCCAAAAGAACATCCGGTAAATCTCCCCGAGGGACCGACGCTCGAAGGTTTCCTGAAACTTAAGAAAAAACTTTATGCGCTTGATGAGAATAATCCTGTAGATGTTGACCTTGATTTTTACATGGCGTTTGCCCTGATGCATGCAATTATACAGGCATTTTACCCAATAAAGATGCATTTATGCCCTCCTCCCGAATCAAAGGATTTATTTTTACCTAAAAATATTGAAGAAGCCAGGCAGGTGATGGATGAATACGGCGAAGAGGTTTCAGGTATTTTATGGCAGCTTATACAGAAATTAGGTTATCCTGATTACGGCCTGCAAAATCTCGAAGTAATATTCGATCTTAAACTTGCCTCCCGTCCATTGCAGCTTGATAAAGAAAAGCAAGTTACAACGCTTAGCATTAACGAACATAACCAGCATTTATTTCAATGGACATTTACAATGCTTGATACTATGGAATTTTACCAGGATGAGTATGAGTTTGCCCGCCGCATGTACGCTTGCCAATATATGCATACTGATGATTACAAAGCCATAAGTAAAAGGCTTAAAAATTGCAAAATCGGACATAAACTTCCTTTCACTCTTTACGATATAGTAGCATTGTATTATGCCGTTAGTCTTGGAGGTCGCATGTTTGCAAGCGATGCAGCAGAATTTTATGACGAAGTGGAGAAAAAAGAATTCGGGTCGCTTCCTGAAACAGGCGTCACTCTGAAGGATGTGCGTAATTTCTTTCTTAAATTCAGTGTTGTTTTTTTGAATGATGTTAAAAAGCTAAATACCAACAATCCCGAATTCATGAAGGCTATTGAAGTGGTGGATACCTGGGAGGTGTGAGTAAGGGAGATGTTAGGTGTTAGGTGTTAGATGTTAGATGTTTGATGTACTTCTTTATCAGCTTTTATGAACCTTCACGAGATGGAATTGATTATTCGCAATGTGGAATAGATTATTCACGAAGCGAAATAGATTATCCGTGAAGTGAAATAGTTTATTCAGTAAGTGAAATAGTTTATTCAGTAAGAGAAATAGTTTATTCACGAAGCGAAATAGATTATCCATGAAGTGAAATAGTTTATTCAGTAAGTGGAATACATTATCCATGAAGTGAAATAGATTATTCAGTAAGTGAAATAGTTTACTCACGAAGTGGAATACATTACTCACGTCACCGATCAACCATCTCTTACATACTATTTAATATCAGGCTGATGGATCATTTTTTAATCATTTTGAAAGGAGAAAAGAAAGGAAAAGAAGCGAAAGAGGAGGAGTTTTAGAGGAAAGACAGGCAAAATGGTATTTTTCAATAGTGGAGGTAGTTGGTATTTTAACCGGAAGCCTCAACCTACAAATATATTGAAGGTGCTGAAAAAATGCTTATTGGCAGAGCGGAATGAAAACGTTTCAAATCGTAACGGTTTGAAATCGGATGCGGAGGATGAGAAAATGAGAGTGACAGTTGTTGCTGGTAATAATTTAGAATAAATTTTCTATTTATATTACATTCATTCGCTCCACAGGGTCTTAATATGCATTACAACACTCTCATCTGATTATTTTTTAAGCTTTTGTAAGGTAATAAATAGTCAAACTTTCATTAAGAATAAACAATTCTGCTTTACTACTTTTAAAATCGTAAAACACACATATTCTGTTTAAAGCATAAATTATCTATTTCTTCAATATTTTTCAAAAAACACTCCAACATTACTCAAGAGTTCACGCACTGTACTCGAGAGTTCACGACCGATACTCAAAGGTATCGTCACTTTACTCAAAAGTACAGCGAGAATACTCAAAAGTACAGGCACTATACTCAACAGTTTTGTGCTGATAATCAATAGTTCACTCACTGTACTCAAAGGTACTGTGACTGTACTCAAATGTATCCTCACTGAACTCAAGAGTATTGAGGCGATACTCAAAGGTATAGTGCCAATAATCAAAGGTATAGTGACTGAACTCAAAAGTACAGAGGCTGTACTCATAGGATTTTTTTACTGTAAAATCTGGTTTAAAACCCTTTATATGTTCTTAGCCAGAAAAACAAATCCTTCATCAACTTTCATTTTCCTGTAATTTGCGATTATTTCGTTTACACTATCTTTTGAATTTTAGTTTATTACAATGACAATTACATCAATGCAGATGGCAAAATGAGCAGATACGAAGGTAAAACGCAAAGATTCCTTTCGTAAATGCTCTAATTCCAAGGTATTTTGCACAAATTCCTTGCGTAAATGCTATAATTCCTTGCGTAAACGCTCGAATTCTTTTCGTAAACGCACTAATTCCTTTAGTAAATGCTGTAATTCCTTGCGTAAACGCTCGAATTCCTCACGTAAAGGCTCGAATTCTTTTCGTAAACGCGCTAATTCCTTTAGTAAATGCTGTAATTCCTTGCGTAAACGCTCGAATTCCTTTCGTAAACGCAATAATTCCTTTCGTAAACGCGCTAATTCCTCTCGTAAACGTCAAAATTCCTTTTGCAAATACATAAACGCCTCTGGAACACGTTTAATTTCAATTGATAGTGCACATTTTTCGAACGAATTACTTTCATTTACTAAAGATGGCGCGCGTTTTACGAACGCGTGACTTTCGAATATTGATATGATTCCCCGTTGGCGCACGTTTTCCGAACGCGTGACTTACGAAAACCTCTCTATTGACGCACGTTCATTGCCATCAAGTTAAATGAAAGTCGCATAAAGTAAGGCTATAAGCAACCCCGAAAGGGGTTAAATATGAATAGTATTTGTTCCAATTTCTGCAACAACTCTGAAGGAGTTGAATATAGAAAGTGAACAATATTCAACCACGAGTTCATATATGCATCGAGCTAAGGAAAGGAAATTTGGTAGAAAAGTCACGGAGTGACGGCAGTTTGGTAGTAAAGATAAGTAGAGGCAATAAAAGTCACGGAGTGACGACAGTATAAGACAGAATATGTTATAACCAGGAGTAACAAACACTAATGTACAAACTGTCGTACCTACGGCACTTTTATTTCGGAAGCAATCCATTTACTACCAAACTATCGTCCTTACAGGACTTTATTGAAGAAATCCATTCTAGCCTGACGTCCATGCAAAATTTCGGATTCATTACAGAATATTGAAAATAGAAATTTATCTTTGCGAACTTTTATAGCTTTGCAAAATATTAAATGATAACGGAATTTGGTTTTCAAGGCCGCCTTTTAAAAAAATTACGTCTTGAATTACATTCTGAAATCGCATCCATTAAAATTTTAAATTTACACAGAACTCATTGTCAAATCTATTTTTATAACTTTACATTTATGAGAGCTAATCTTACCTTTTTCAAAAGATCACTTATTAGCATCGTTTTCATTCTTAACTTTTCAGCGATTCAGGCCCAATGTGATTGGCAGGCAGTGGGACCTGATGATGACATGTTTTTTATGCAGGATGGCAGCACCACTTACCAGCCTTCCATTGCATCTGACAATAACGGCACTCAATACGTTGCCTTTAGTGATGCACAAAATGGAAAGAAAATAAGTGTGAAGCGTTATGTGAAGGATCACTGGACATTTTTAGGTACTCCTGGCTTTTCGCAAGGACCAGCTGATTTGGTAAAAATTGCAACAGATAACCTGAACAGGGTGTATGTCGCCTATAAGGATTCAGTGAATTACTACCGCCTGACAGTACAAATGTTCAATGGATTCAACTGGAGCGTGCTGGGAATAGCGGGAATGGGAAACGATACAATCAGAGATTTTGATATGGTAGTGGATAAATCCACCAATCACCCTCTCGTGTTTTTTACTGATTCTACAGATATTTCAACTGTCAGGGAGTTTAATGGCAGTACCTGGAATATTATAGGGACTTCAAATTTCGGTTCCTCAACAATGTACGAATGCCATATCGCAAGTAATAACGGCACTCCTTATGTTAGTTATTGTTCCAGCACGCCCAATCAGTTAAACATACTAAAATTTAACGGTACTTCGTGGATAGCCGCTGGCACTTTTTCATCATCATTTACTTATGCAGGATGGTCTTCCAGAATCACCTTCGACCATAACAATATTCCATACATAGCATTCTCAGATTACAGCGCTTCCGGGCTTACCAGCGTGATGTATCTGAATGGAAGCACATGGACATATCTTGGAACTCCCGGAATTGTTTCACATTCCACATGGTATAATAACCTGGCTTTTGACCAATCAAATAATGCGTTTTTAGCTTATACCATTTCTACAGGAACCGGCGCTGAGATCTCAAAATATGATGGCACAAACTGGAGTATTGTGTCAACCCACATGCCATCATCGAATGTTTTTATTCCAAACCAATATGCGTACTACAGGGGTATGAGCATGGACCCCGTTACCAATGACCTTTATCTGATCTATACTGAAAACACAGCCTCTCCCCTGTTTGGCTGGAGGGATTTCGGTGTGATGAAATATGATGGAACAACAACTAAAATGACCGGCAGCACAAGTGTTACAGGCGCTGTTACTTCTTCAGGTTCTGCAACAGCCTATTTTGATATTGACAAATTCGGCACTCCTTATGTTGCTTATTCCGATTCACTCAATAATGACAGGGTGAGTGTAAAAAAATATGATGGCACCAACTGGGTTTATGTAGGTACACCCGGTTTCAATACTGGCTATACCGAATGGGCAAAAATTGCTTTCGATACCACAGGAGTTCCTTATGTAGCTTTCAGACAGGACAACGCTGATATTCATGTGATGAAGTTTGACGGGACTTCGTGGGTATCTGTGGGGGCAGCAATTACCAATACTTATGATGTGGCACTTGCTATTAATCCGCTCACCAACCAGCCGCATATTTTTTACTGCGATGTAAACAACAGTTTGCTAGGCAATGTTAGGAAATTTGATGGCAGTTCATGGGTCAGTGAAGGTCCAGCCAATTTCAGCGTTGGCTCGTCTGCCTTTTGCAATATAAAATTTGATCATCTGGGAAATGAGTACGTTGCCTATTCAGACAATGGTATCGGAACACTGGTAGTGGTAAAAAAATTCGTTGGTTCCAATTGGGTAACTGTTGGTTCGGGAACTGTTTCAACTGTTAAAGCATGGAACACTAAACTTGCAATTGATGCCCAAAACCAGCTTTACGTTATTTATTCAGATCAGACAGATATGTACACACAAAGACCGCTTTGCCAGAAATTTAATGGAACGACATGGCAGTTTTTAGGGTCATATTTTACTACAGGTTATGCCAGTGATATAGATATAGCTGTTGACAATAGCGGAAATGTGTTCGTTTACTATAACGAACAATATCTGAATTATTATCCCGGAACGGTTAAAAGGTTTTTCAATAATGCGTGGATACCTGTAGGAAGACAATATATTGCCAATTCAAGTTGCAAGACAAACCAGATTAAAATTAATCCTGTATCTGGCTTGCCATTTATCGGGTCTATCACACAGGCAGGCGTTTCCAATAGCAATCAATCGAGGGGGTTTTATCTTAAATCGCTGCCTTGCAATTTCACTGCCGCATTGATGGGTCAGGTTGTTTATGATGCCAACAGCAATTGTGTGAATGATGCTGGTGAACAAAACCTTTGCTATCAAAGCGTGAAACTAACGCAGGGAATCAATACCAACATTGCTTTTACTGACAATTCGGGGCATTATTATTTCACAAATGCTGCTACGGGAAATTATACAATTGGTTTGGGTAATTTAACGAATGGGTATAATGTTCAGTGCACTTCAAGTCTGCCACACTCCACAAGTATCATTGCTGATTCATTGACAACCGAAGATTTTTCAGTTGCCTGCACACCATCATTTGATATTATTGCAAATTCATTTTCCCCCATAGGCACATGGTGGCCGGGACAAAATGTAAAGATATGGTCGAATGTCAGCATACTGAAAACTGCTTGCAACGGAATAACAACACCGGGAAAAATAAGATTAATATTCCCTCCCTGCCTTACTTACATTGCAGATACTACTTTACCTTTACAACCCGACAGTGTCAGTTATTCTTTAAGCGGAGATACAGTGTGGTATTACATTGCGGATGTGTATAACCCAAGTCCCTATTTGTACAACTCCATTCTCACTTCGGCACATATTTGTAACACTGCAACATCTGCCGATACACTTTGCGTGGAATTAAGTGTCAGCGCCCTGAATGATAACAATACTTCAAACAATACTTACGCCAGGTGCATGCCAATATCTGCTTCTTATGATCCTAACTTTAAAGAAGTAACTCCCAAAGGCAGCGGTAGTGCAGGATACATTCCTTCAACTACAGTCGAAATGCTTTATACAATCCATTTCCAGAACACAGGAAATGCACCTGCAGTAAACATCAGAGTGACCGACACACTTAGTCAGAATCTTGACCCGAATACATTTGAAATTATTTCTTCGAGCCACTATATGCAGAACAATTCGCTTACCAATGGTGTCATAACTTTCAATTTTATGAATATTATGCTGCCCGACAGTTCCGCAGATATGCTGAACAGCATGGGCTTTGTCAGCTATAAAATAAGTCTAAAGCCGGGTCTTGCACCTTTGACAAAGATAAAAAATACAGCCAACATCTACTTTGATTATAATGCACCGGTGAGGACGAACACAACCCTCAACACCATTGATGCTGCAACAGAAGTTAAAAACAACTCTTTTTCATCTGATGAAATTTCCCTGTTCCCTAACCCTTCAAACTCAGAAATTACAGTAAGGGCAACAAAGGACATCAGTTCAATAAGAATATGTGATCTGATAGGCAACGTTGTGTATCATAAACAGGATATGAAAACCACTGAGGTAAAAGTCAATCTGCTAGACCTGAGCAGTGGAATTTATTTTGTGGAACTATACACAGCGGATAGATTAAGCGTTATTAAGCTTGTAAAAAACTAACAAGCGATAAGGGTTTATATTTAATCGGGTTAACGAACAAGTATCACTGTTGGCGCGGGTTCAATGTCATTAAGTTAAGGGTAAAATGCATAAGACAAGGTTATTGATAACCCTGAAAGGGGTTAAATATGAATAGTATTTGTTCCAATTTCAGCAGCTACCCCAAACTTTCGGGGTTGAATAAAGAACTTGACCATATTCAATCCTTTCAGGATTGCCGTGCCCCACGATTATTTTACTATTCATATTAAATCCTTTCAGGATTTCTCCATTTTGGTGCGCACTTCACGAACGCGTGACTTTCGAAAATCAATATGCCCCCCTGTTGGCGCGCGTTTTCCGAACGCGTGACTATCAAAAATTCTGAAGTTGGTGCACGTTTCCCAAATGCGTGACTTTCGAAAATTCTTATTTTCCCATCACTTCAAAAAAATATTTTTTCACTGACACAATAATTCCATAAAAGATACGTTGTAATTACAAATGTGACCTGGTTATTACCAAATCATTCATTGATAAATTTTGAAATAAAAATATTGTTCAACATTTAACTTTAGAATATGAACCTAACCTATGTTTACAGAAAACCGGATTATTATTCCGGCTTGGAAAATGACACCTGTGCATTCTATTGCCAGTTCATGCTTGCCAAAAATTTTTCGAATAGTTCGTTTCTTTCCTTTTTAGCTTCTAAATACCTGTCACATGATAATTGGGATGACAGGTTTCTTACTAACCTGTATTACTGGCTGGTTGATGAGGAATTTCAATTGCGCCCAAGAAAAGAAACTGAAGACGAATTCGCATTAGCCAGGAAGATCCGCAACAGACAGTTGAAAGTTCCTAATGGAGGTGAAGCTCTTTCCGCATGCAATCACAACAGAAACGCTCTTATAGGTCATCTGATTGAGGAAATAAAATTTCAGACAGGAGATTATATTGATGAACAATGGTTGACTCTCTTTGGTATCAAAGAAGCCAAAACAGGGGTTTTTTACATGCCGGAAATACACCCATCGAAGGTTGAAAATGAATTTGCCGTAATGCTAAAGGATAAGATCCTATCAAAGGACGAAATTATTTTGTTCGGCAATGATTTGGACTTCATAGATAGCACCTGCTTTCTTGACAGTTCTGACGAGAAAAATGGGATCTATCAAATATTTTCAATGCCATTGCTAAAACTTTTTTTCAGCAATACGCTTGCAAAACAGAACATGTTGTTTACCCGTACCAATATCCTCAGCATCACAGATTTTTTAACGGACATGATACGTGAGCTTAATGTGTATCTGGCAGAACAAAAATCAACTGAGGAGCGACTTGAATGTATAGAAGAATTTTATGAAGTGCTCCAACCTGTAACAGAAGAAATGCAAAAAAAAATTGACGATCAGTTGTATTTTCAGCAGGCAAAAAACGCTTCGGATGAGCACTGCACAATTGAAATACGTGCCGGAGTGTGTTCAACAGAAATACTTGTTGACTATTTCTGCAATTCGGAGAAAGAAGAGTATTGCCTTACTGAAACTTTGAAACAGGAAATTTTCAGAGAAAAGGATCCTGATAGTGAGGTGGTTTTCCTTTACGCATATTTTACAGAATAAAGTATGAGCCTACTCCGAAAAGTAAAAAAAGAAAAATTACCACAAAAACACTAATTCACTTCACCCCGTGGGATAACTCTGTTTTAAAGATACTCATTAAATCTGAAAGATATCCAACGGGGTAAACCACACAAAACAATAAAAACCAATTAAATAGTTTTCGTGAAATTTTGTGTTTTTGTGTTTTCGTGGTAAAAATAGACTTATCGGAGTGGACTCAAGTATGGATATGTAAAACTATCAATTTTAGCCCGTTGAATAATATCCAACGGGCTAAAACGAGTGTGGTACTGAGTGAAGCTTGCATGTTGAATTTAATTCCATTAAGCAACACAGCAAAACACACTCTTCTGAAATAAAGATGCTCCAGATTACAAATCCAAAGGCATTGATAAAATAATTGGTTCCAGAACAGTATGCCTTTCTTTGGCAATATTCTGCATGATTTTCTGATCTTTCATGATAGCTTCAAGTTTCTTCATATCCGTCACTTCAACTACCATAACCACTGATTTTGGGTCATCAGCATCCTGAAATGTTCTGAAACTAGAAACTGCAGGACCAAATATTTCTTTGCGGTCATTATGGCCTTTGAGCCATGCATCAATATCTCTTACTTTATGTCGAACTACGATCGTGGTTGTCATATTATTAAAAATTAAAATAATCCTACTCTTATGGCTTTTCGGTAACGCCCCCGACAATTGCCCTATCGGGTCAGGCCCGTTTTTTAATGTGGTTGCAAGCCTCCACAATTTTCATGAGTTTCACTAAATCAATAACTAATGACCATTGACTATTGACTATTGACCATTGACCACTGACCATTGACCATTGACCATTGACTATTGACTATTTAAGCAAAGTGACCGTCCCATTGATAACCTGCTCGACCTGCTGATCGGATTTAAAAACTATCACCCAGGGGTAAACACCATCAGGTGCGTGCTTTGCACCGCCTTCCTCATTTCCATCCCACTGAGCAGTTACCTGATTGGTTTGAAAAACCACGCTTCCCCAACGGTCATAGATCACAAAACTATATTCAGTTAATGGAGTATTGTTAAATACAGGGTAAAAATTATCATTTTTGCCATCATTGTTGGGAGTAAATGAATTGGGTATATAAAAATAGCTCTGGTCATAAACCGTGACTTCGTGAGATACAGTATCAGCACATCCATACTGGTTTTCCACCCATAAACTTACATTGTATGTTCCCGCTATGGGGTAAACATAGTGAGGATCACTCTCAGAAGAAGTATCTTTTATTGTGTTTGTATCACCGAAGTTCCAGTTCATTGAAGGCAATGTTACCGGTGATGAAGATGTAAAAGCAATGTCGTAATAACTCATTTTCGTGTGGTTCTCAACCCAGGTAAAGTCAATTTCCGGTTTCGGATAAACGATGATTGGCCGTGGCAAACTAACCGTATTGCTGCAACCACTGCTATCGGTTATTGTCAATGTTACATTAAAAGTTCCCGGAACAGTATAAGTATGTGGTGGTGCATTTCCGGTTGCTGTAGTTCCATCACCAAACTGCCAGTCATTTGAAGTTACAGAAGTCGGCTCAATGCATGAAAATTTTACAGTCAATGGCACACATCCTGAATAGATATCTGCAGATATCGTAGCTGTTGGCAAAGGAAGAACAGCAACGGTGACATCGCTTGATGCTGAACATGCGCCATTTGCAACAGTAACAGTATATACAGTATTTACTGTAGGAGAAACAGAAATAAAACTGGATGTGCTTCCGTCTGACCATTGATAAGTTGTTCCGCCCTTGGCATGTAAAGAAACGAAAGAACCAAAACACACTGAAGTATCCGTAAGGCCCGCATTGGTTGGCAAGGGTACCACAGTGATCACTACCTGGGCCGTTGAGAAACATCCCAAAGAATCACTCACTGTGACATTATAGGTTGTAGTTGTCATTGGCATTGCAATTGGATCAGAGATGTTGGGGTTGTTGAGTGTTGAGGCAGGGCTCCAAACGTAACTTGTTCCGCCCGAAGCATTCAGTTGCACCGGATCTTTTTGACAAATGGATTTTGGAGAACTTGCAGTAGCAATAACCTGCTCAACAGTAACAATGACGCTATCCTTCGCACTGCACCCAAAGACAACATCAGTAACTGTCACTGCATAAGTTGATGTTGTTAAAGGATTGACTGAAATTATGGCATTTGTTGAGCCATTGTTCCACAGATAAGTTCCTCCTCCTGTGGCTGTCAAAGTTGTTGTTGATCCCAGACATATTGCCTGGTTTGCTCCAGCATCTGCATTTGGACTTGCATGAACAGTAACAAAATAGGATATTGGCGAAGTATAGCTGCATCCGTTAAAAGCTTCCACCTGCAGTTCATAAGTGGATGCTACGTCAAACTGAATGGTGACCAGTGTATCACCCTGTCCCGAAATGATCGTTGTTCCGGGAGGTACAATCCAATTGTAATAAATTGCACCTGAAATAGAAGGAATATAATAAACAGCAGAACTTCCTTCGCAAACAGATATTGCACCATTTATCGCCTGTAAGGTTGAAAATGAAGGTAAAGTCTCGAATAAAATTCTTGTATTTCCGCCAAGATCAATAGAATTGTAAGCAATAAATCCTTGCCCGGTAAAGTTGATATCCCTGATATGTATATTAAAACCAAGCACTTTTCCGACATTCTTGACAATATAGGCAAGGCTCCCTGTTAATGATGACATGATCAGCATATAAGTAGTGCATGTTCCCTGTAACCACAGATAGCTAAGAATTGTTTGGGTCGAACCACTTTCCAATACATATGTATTCCCGGGTGTAAATGTCAGTATCCCAAAAGTATTGTTATCATTAATAAATCCCTCATTGTAAAATACTGCTTGTCCGAAATTGTTAGCGCCGTTAATTATTCCTTTTCCGTAATACGCAACGTTGTGATAATTTATTATTTGCGTTGTGGTATTTTCAATGACTCCAGTTGAATTGGCTCCTGTAAAAGTCACATCATACAGGGAAACAGGCAATGTGGTGTTCGAAACATAGATACCAGAGGTATAACCATTGTTATTTATGAATTTAAGTACCGATGTTCCACTATTTATTTGGTAATTGGCGCCATAAATATAAAAAGCTTTAGGGCTGCCAGCTGTTATTGTTATTACTGAGGAACCCAAACTAAGTGTACGATTGGAAGATGAAACTGAAAAGAAATACGCTGTTCTGATGCTGTTATTATTGGTGATCAGGTTTCCCTGAAAAAAATACAGCCTGTTCAAACAGGTTAGTGAATCAGATAACGACCAAGTACCCCCAGCACCATTAAAATAAACAGGAAATTGAAAATTTGAACTGCCTGACTTGACAATGTTACCGGGATTTGAAGATTCGAAATAAACGGACACCGGAAAACTTAAAAACAAAGTGGTTTTGACGTTCAGAGAACCGTAAATATGAAGCGATTTTAATGCATTTCCGGATAAAACCGGGTGATATAAAGTCACACTCCAAGTCATATTGTTACAGGATGTTTGCGGGATATCAAAAAAGACAGTGTCATTTCCCGGAAAAGAATGATCATCAAAGATCACATTGTTAGAAGGTTCGGGAATACAACCTGATACATTTGGACTACCTCCACTTGTAAATGACCAGTTTAAAGGGTTGCTCCAGTATTTATCATGCCCTATCCAATAATAATCAATATTGCTGTTGGGCAGTGAAGTGATCGTCCAGCCTGTGCTTGAGAAGATGTTGTCTGAATTACTGGCATTCCATGTTGCTCCTCCGCTGGCATTGACATAGTTAATTATAACATAATTGATATCAATTGTTCCGCTTGCTTTTTTAAATATTGCAGGTGAACCGCTATAGGAAGACTGAATATTAATGACATTTCCACAACTTCCGTTAGCTAAAATAGTGCCGTTAATGAGTTGTGTTCTTGAGCCCTGAAATGTATAAAACATTCCCGGAGAAAGTGACAAAGTGCCATTATACTGATTATTGCCATTTACTGTCGCACTGCATGCAAATGATACGTCGTTGAACAGGAATTGCTTTCCGGTAACATTTAATATGTTGGCATCACTTTTAGGACCAGTAAATTTCACATTATAAAATTGGATATTTGCTGGTGCAAAGTATGATAGTATTCCGGGTGTGCCGATGCTGTCATAATTAAAAAGTAAAGTTGATGTACCTGCATTAAAATTTAAGTTCATAAAATCCACAGTAAACCCATAGGTTCCACTTGATACTGTCAAGAGTGTATTTCCAAGAAACAAAGCTCTGATACTGGTTGTATTGCTGTTGAAAATATTTACATGTACCGGTTTATCATTCGTTATTAAAGTACCGGTTTGAAAATTTAAAGTTGAGTTGCAATTAAAGGCATCAAGCAACGTCCATGAACCTAAGCCAAAGAAGTTAACTGAATTTTTAAATAGGGCACCGGCTGAAGTGATTGTATTCCCGATGGAGCTTGCTTCAAAGTCAACCTGTCCCAAAAAATTATAAGCCAAGCTCGTACTCAGGCTTAATGATCCAAATATCTTTAAGGTTTTATTGGCAATACCATATAGTTTGGCAGGCAGTGCATTATTAGTCCATGTAAAAGAGTTACAATAAGCAGAATTTACATCAATCGTGACCATTTGACCTGCACTTGAAAAGGAATTATTGTCAAAAATAACATTGTTACCAGGTCCGGGCAGGCAACTCATATTTGCAGGGCCTCCGCTCGTGTTTGACCAATGCTGCAAGCTGCTCCAGTTACCATTACCATTTACCCAAAAATAATTTATACCGGAACTCAATGCCGAAGTGATATTCCATCCGTTGGTATTTGAAATGGCCAATGAATTTGAAGCGCTCCAGAAAGCGCCCCCTGAGGCATGTATATCCTGAAGAATAAGGTCATCAACATTAACGGCTCCGTTTGTTTTGCTGAAAGTTGCAAACGATCCGCCGGTTGATGAATAAAAAGATGTGTAGTCGCCACAAGAAGTATTTGGAATCAAAAGATTATTCATGTATTGGGTGCTACCTGATTGAAAAATATAATTACTACCTTCTGTTAAACTAAGAGTGTCACAAAAATTATTCCCTGTTATCCGTCCATTACCGGCAAGAAAAAGTTTATTGAACTTTAGCAGAAAACCTGTATTATTAGAGGAAGAATCTGTTATGCCACCTCCGGTAAATGCTACATTATAAAACGCAATATCAGAAGGGGCAGCCACAGCTTTGAAACCAATGAACGCCGGAGAAGTGGCTGTGAAACTTATTGTTGAAGTTCCGGCAGTGAAGATCAATCCTGTAAAATCAACAACAAATGCGTTGGAACCTCCACCGGTAATATCCACCTGTGATGATCCAAGAATTAACCTTCGGCTGGTTTTTACATTACTATCAAAAGCGCGAAGGGTGACGGACTGATTGTTGGTATTAAAAATTCCAAAATCAAGGTGCAATGTTGCTAAACATGAGAACGGATCAAGAAGCGTCCATTCACCAGCTCCATTAAAATAAACATCGCTTTTTAGCAGTTTCCCACCTGATTTAATTGTATTTCCGGTCAAAGAAGATTCGAAACTGATATTGCCGGTAAATGTCATATTCATAGAAGGATTCATAGAAAGCGAACCGAAAATTTTCAGGCTTGTGGATAAAGGTCCTGCAAAAGTAGGGGAATTAAGTGCAGCCGCCCAGTTCATATTTCGACAGATTGCAAGGTTTGAATTCACTGTTACAGTCTGGCTTGCAATTGTAAATGAATTGGCATCAAAAAACACATCATCATGTGCAGTAGGCGCCTGTCCGTATGTGTTTGCTCCGCCGGAAGTTGTTGCCCAATGCGTCAGGTCTGTCCAATTGCCTGAATTTCCAATCCAGTAATAATTTGCAGAAAAAACATGGAGAGGTATAACCTGAATAATTCATAAAAAATGGAAAAAGCTTTGTTATGTCAAAGATAATCAGTATCTTTGACGTGTCAAAACAAAAAACTTTTTCCATGAGTAAAATTATAAAAAAATCCGAATCGAAAAGTATAAACTCAGATATTTTTTCACATCCGACACTTTTCCCCCTGAGTTCAGTAAATAAAAAACCAGTAGAGATAAGCTTTACGGGAGAAAAAATATCTACAGATGGCGGTCTGTTAATATTAAATGAAGTGGAAAAAAATATTGGAGTCATCAAAGCAATTGCAAGTTGTATCATAGATGAACGCCATCAAAGTTATGTGGAACACTCCATTGAATCCATGATTTCTCAACGAGTATTTCAAATCGCCGCAGGCTATGAAGACACGAATGATTGTGACACATTAAAGTATGATGCCGTAATTAAAATGTGTGCAGGTCAATTGCCGGAAACAGGCAAGCCACTTGCATCCCAACCCACGATGTGTCGCATGGAAAATAAGCCTACACGCAAAGAGTTATATGACATTGCATATGCGTTATTGAACATTTTCATAAAGTCATATTCAGAGGAACCGCTTGTAATCATTTTAGATTGCGATGATACAGATAGTGTTGCTTATGGACAACAACAAGAGATCGTGTTCAATGATTATTACGGTGAATATTGTTTTATGCCTCTACATATATACGATGGTTTAACAGGAAAGCTAATTACAACGATATTAAAGCCTGGACGCAGGAGTAAAAACATTGATGTATATGGAATCCTTCGGCGATTAATATTGGAAATTCGTAAAAGTTGGAAAAACACACATATTATTGTTCGTGGAGATAGTCATTTTTGTTGCAAAGAACTTATGGATTGGTGTCTTTCGCAGGAAAAAGTGCATCACATCAGTGGAATTACCGGAAACCCAGTATTGCATAAACTTGTTGAGGTTACTATCAAAAGTGCAGAAAGAGAATATGCACAATACGGCAGAGCCGTCAGGCGATATCATTCATTCGAGTATCAGGCAGGAAGCTGGGAACATTCACAACGTGTGATTGTAAAAGTCGAAGCAAACTCCATGGGTACAAATATTCGTTACATTGTAACAGATATGAGGGACTACAGAACACAGGACCTTTATGAGAAAGGCTATTGTGCAAGGGGAAACATGGAATTACGGATAAAAGATCACAAACTGTTTTTGCAATCAGATCGTATGTCGTGCAATAGTTTTCTTGCAAATCAATTCAGATTATTTCTACACTCTGCAGCTTATGTGCTTATTCATGCTTTACAGAAAGAAGTTCTTCGTGGTACTGAATATGCCAATGCTACAATGAAAACCATACAACTCAAAATTATCAAGGTTGCAGCAAGGGTAAATGAAATGAAAACAAAAATTCGCATTGAACTTCCTGCTGAATTCCCTTTAAAATCAGTATTTGAAAAGAGCCTCTGTATATTTAAAACATTGCGTTGTTAGCTTCCTGAAAATAAAAAATCAAAGTATTTTCTTGTGTGAAATTTTTCTTTCTGCTACGGCGGACCAAGATAGCTATGTTCATATTCCAAAAAACTCATCATTTTCCTTTAATTTTGCAGGAATATTTTCTTAAGATGGTGTTTGAAAAATAAAATTTCAAGAAAATAATAGTGTTATGATAAGAAAATGTTCCAATAATTCAGTTATCAAAAACATTTTTTGAGTTTATGAATTAATCAGGATAAGGAAGGATATTATTATTAAAGAGGAAAAATATATTTTTTTCATAACGTTTTATTTGAAATTATGTTGACCAAAGTCTGTATTAAAATCGTGTCTGACAAATGCTATTGAGATCATCATACCTCATTATCAGGATGCCGAAATAAAAGGGTTATTAAAAAGGAAAATTTCAATTGATAAACAAGCTTTATAAGAAAGCCATTAATTTTCTTTTTCCGAAACTTTCAAACGCTATTTCAAATTACATCTTTAATAAAATTCGTGACCAAATTGCTAAAAGCATTTTCATTTACACAAAATTACAAACAAAGAAACAAGATCCCATTAAGTTGAGGTTAATTGAGTATTACAAACTTGTAAAGAAAGTCATGGGTAATAAGTACAGGGAATATAAGCTCACAGCAAAACTTTTAAAGTCCGTCCTTGCAGCATTGTGCAATACGAAACACACAGCGTAAACTGTTTGTTTCGGGTTCTTTTAGCATAACTTTCATTATAAATCGTTGAATTTCCTTTACACCATAGCGTAAAGAAAATATTCCTCAGCAGGACAAGTAGGGATTGACAGATGAGACTAATACCCAGGATTGTTAATCCATTTTTTCCGTAGCATCAGCGTCATCTACACTTCGTTTTAATTTCCGAATTCCCCATTTCATTACTTCAAATTTCATAACATTCCTACTCCTCTCATAGCTATCACCAATTATTACCTGCTTTTTATAAGGATTTTTTCAAAAAATATGAAAATAATTTTGCCGGTTGTTGATAAATTTATAATTTTGCCGCCGTCAAATCCTCTCAAATTAATTAATCGTTTTTTAACTAGTTGAAAAACAATAAATATTAAAGGTACAGTAAAAGAAGCGCAAAAAAAATAAAGATTTTGAAAAGAATTTTACATTACCATTTGGTATTGTAAAATATACTTGTACCTTTGCACTCCCCAAAATTCATGGGTATTTTGATTTAACAGCATTCATAACTTATTTATATTATGCCAACTATACAACAATTAGTACGTAAAGGACGCAGTAAAATTGCAGAAAAGAGCAAGTCTCCGGCACTGGATTCCTGCCCTCAAAAGCGTGGTGTGTGTGTTAGAGTTTATACAACTACACCAAAAAAACCTAACTCAGCTATGCGAAAAGTGGCAAGAGTAAGGCTTACCAAAACCGGGAAGGAAGTAAATGCATACATCCCTGGTGAAGGTCATAACTTACAGGAACACTCAATCGTTATGATAAGAGGTGGCAGGGTAAAAGATCTTCCGGGTGTAAGATATCACGTTATTCGTGGCGCTCTGGATACATCAGGTGTTGAAGGCCGCAATCAAAGCAGATCCAAATACGGAACCAAACGCCCCAAGAAAAAAGGAGCAAAATAATAATTAAGAATATTTCGAACAATCATCATATAGAAAATGAGGAAATCAAAACCAAAAAAGAAAATTTATCTTCCCGATCCGAAGTTTAACGACACTTTGGTAACTAGGTTTGTAAACAACCTGATGTTACAGGGAAAGAAGAATACCTCTTATAAGATATTCTACGATTCAATCGAGATTGTTTCGCAGAAATTGAATGAGAATGGACTGGAAATTTGGAAGAAAGCACTTGTAAATGTTACTCCCCAGGTTGAAGTTCGCAGCCGCAGAATTGGTGGAGCAACATTCCAGATACCTTCAGAGATCCGTCCTGAGCGTAAAGTTTCTTATGGCATCAAAGCATTGATCACTTATGCACGCAAGCGCAATGAGAAATCAATGAGTCAGAAACTGGCAGGAGAGATCATGTCGGCAGCCAAAGAAGAAGGTGGCGCTTTTAAAAAGAAAGAAGATACTCACAGGATGGCCGAAGCTAACAAAGCTTTCTCTCATTTCAGATTCTAAGAGTAAATAAGTAAATAAAGGTATTATTATAAGGTAGCGCTGAAAGCAACAAAATAATGTCGAGAGACCTCACACATACAAGAAACATTGGCATAATGGCTCACATAGATGCGGGTAAAACCACAACTACTGAGCGCATCTTGTATTATACGGGCGTCAACCGCAGAATAGGCGAAGTGGATGACGGCGCTGCTACCATGGACTGGATGATTCAGGAACAGGAACGCGGAATCACGATCACTGCTGCTGCTACTTCTTGTTTTTGGGATTATCACAACATACAAAACAAGATCAATATCATTGACACACCAGGTCACGTTGATTTTACTGTTGAAGTTGAAAGATCGCTGAGAGTACTGGACGGCGCAATAGCCATCTTTTGTGCTGTTGCAGGTGTTCAGCCTCAATCAGAGACAGTGTGGCGTCAGGCAAATAAATATCATGTACCCCGGATTTGTTACATCAATAAAATGGACAGGCCTGGGGCTGATTTTTTTAGTGTCATTCAACAAATAAAAACAAGGTTGGGCGGTAACCCTGTGCCTATTCAAATCCCCATCGGAAGTGAAGAAACATTTCAGGGTATTGTTGACCTCGTATCAAATAAGGCATATATCTGGGATGATGATTCTCAGGGAATGAAATTTGAAGAAATTCCTGTTCCTGAGGATTTAAAAGAAACTGTGAAAGAATACAGGTTAAAGCTCATTGAAGGCGCTGCCGAAGAAAGAGATTACCTGCTTGAAAAGTTCCTGAACAACGCAGATTCACTTACAGAAGATGAAGTTATTGCCGAGTTAAGAAAAGCTACTATTGAAATGAGGATCACTCCGGTTTTATGTGGTTCGTCATTTAAAAATAAAGGTGTTCAGAGTTTGCTGGATGCTATTACCGCTTACCTGCCAAGTCCTATGGATATTGAGGCAGTTAAAGGAACAAACCCACGCAATGAAAAAGAAGAACTCAGGCATCCTGATGTTAATGATCCTTTCAGTGCACTTGCATTCAAAATTGCTACTGATCCTTATGTTGGGAAAATAGCTTTTTTCAGGGTTTATTCCGGAAGCATGAAAGCCGGTTCAACAGTTTTGAACGCCACAACAGGAAAAAGAGAACGTATTGCAAGAATAGTTCAGATGCATGCCAACAAACAAATACCGCTTGAAGAAATTGAAGCAGGTGATATTGGTGCTGCAGTTGGATTCAAAGAAATCAGAACAGGCGACACACTTTGCGAAGAAAAACATCCGATTGTTCTTGAATCAATGACCTTCCCTGAACCTGTGATAGGTGTTGCAATAGAACCAAGAACACAGGCCGATATTGACAGGTTGTCAATCGCCTTACATAAGCTTGCAGAAGAAGATCCAACTTTCCGCATAGTTGTTGACGAAGAAACCGGTCAGACAGTTATCAGTGGAATGGGCGAATTGCATCTTGAAATCTTAATGGACAGGCTCAAAAGAGAGTTCAATGTTGAATGCAATGAAGGTAAACCACAGGTAGCATATAAAGAAGCAATCACTGAAACAGTTACTCACAGGGAAATTTATAAAAAACAGACCGGTGGTAAAGGCAAATTTGCCGATATTGAATTTATTATTTCTCCGGCTGATGAAGGTAAAAAAGGTTTACAGTTCATTGATGAAATAAAAGGTGGAGCTTTACCAAAAGAATATATTGCTGCCGTTGAAAAAGGATTTAAAGCAGCTATCTCTAACGGACCATTGGCAGGTTTCCCTGTCGAAAGCGTAAAGATCCGTTTGATTGATGGTTCTTTCCATGCTGTTGACTCGGATGCATTTTCATTTGAAATTGCATCTAGATTGGCATTCAGAGATGCATGCAAAAAATCGAAGTCAGTGTTGCTGGAACCAATAATGAAGCTTGAGGTTGTTACACCTGAAGAATATCTTGGTGATGTGTTGAGTGATCTGAACCGTCGCAGGGGTAATACTGAAAATGTAACTTCAAAATCAGGATTGGTTATAATTAAGGAAAAAGTCCCTTTGGCTGAAATGTTCGGATATGTAACAGATCTCAGAACTTTCACTTCGGGTCGTGCAACCTCCACCTTAGAGTTTTCGCATTATGAGGAAACTCCAAGAAACGTGATGGAAGAGGTGCTATACAGACTCAGGGGAATGATCATGAATTTTTAATTTTAGGATAAAAGATAATTTAAAAACAATATATTGTGAGTCAGAAAATCAGAATTAAATTGAAATCTTACGACTACAACCTGGTTGATAAATCAGCCGAGAAGATTGTAAAGACCGTAAAATCCACCGGTGCTGTGGTTAGTGGACCTATTCCATTGCCAACAAACAAAAGGATCTATACAGTTTTAAGGTCAACATTTGTAAATAAGAAATCAAGGGAACAGTTTCAATTATGTTCATACAGGCGTTTGCTCGACATTTACAGTTCAACATCAAAAACTGTTGACGCTCTGATGAAACTTGAACTTCCCAGTGGAGTGGAAGTAGAGATCAAGGTATGATGATGATTGCATCAACAGAGGAAATAACTTTAAAAAAAAAGCATTTAAAAATAAATTAAATAATGTCAGGATTAATTGGTAAAAAACTTGGAATGACAAGCATCTATGATGCCGCTGGCAAAAATATTCCATGTACGGTATTGGTAGCCGGTCCCTGTGTTGTTACACAGATCAGGTCAAAAGATAAAGAAGGATACGATGCGATCCAGTTATCTTTTGATGATAAAAGAGAAAAACAGACTACCAAAGCGTTAAAAGGTCATTTTTCAAAAGCCGGAACTACCCCAAAGAAGAAAGTTGTTGAATTTACAAGATTTGAAGAAGGACACAGAAAGACTTTCGGAGAAATTCTCGACACAGATATCTTCATAGAAGGTGAATACGTTGACGTTGTTGGAACTTCAAAAGGTAAAGGATTTCAGGGTGTTGTGAAACGTCACGGATTCAGAGGCGTAGGTGATAAAACACATGGTCAGCATGACCGTTTGAGAGCTCCCGGTTCAGTTGGCGCTTCCTCATGGCCTTCAAGAGTTTTTAAAGGTACCAGAATGGCAGGACGCACCGGAGGAGATAGGGTTAAAATGATTAACCTTCAGATTCTGAAAATTGTTAAGGAGAAAAACCTTATTATTGTAAAAGGATCAGTACCTGGTCCAAAGGGTTCTTACGTATTGGTTGAACGTTTTATTTAATCAAAGAAAATGGAATTAGAAGTATATAATATTAGTGGAGCAAAAACCTCAAAAAAGGTAGAGCTTGCAGATGCAATATTTGCTATTGAGCCGAATGACCATGCTATTTATCTTGATGTTAAACAGCACATGGCTAACAAACGTCAGGGTACTCATAAATCAAAGTGCAGATGGGAAATCTCCGGAAGTACCAAGAAACTGAAAAAACAAAAAGGTACAGGCGGTGCCAGGTCAGGTGATATCAATAGCCCATTGTTCAAAGGTGGTGGCCGAGTGTTTGGTCCGGAACCAAGAGACTATAGCTTTAAGTTGAATAAAAAACTAAAAAAGCTGGCCCGTATCTCTGCATTAACTTACAAGGCAAAAGATAATAACATAGTCATTCTTGAAGACTTTAGTTTTGAAGGTCCTAAGACAAAGAGTTATATCGAAATGCTTGTAAATTTGAACATGCCGGAGAAAAAAACTTTATTAGTTCTTTCAGAATCAAATAAAAATGTATATTTGTCATCGCGGAATATAAAGAATGCAAAGGTTGCTTCTGCTTCTGATTTAAACACTTATGACATATTAAACGCTAATAATTTGCTCTTCGTTGAAAGTTCCCTCAAGGAAATTGAAAAATTATTTTCCGTATCCGAATAGTTATAGAGTTATATTTGATTGATTGGTAAATAGTATAAAAGTAAAAAAGATAAGATGGACATTTTAATAAAACCGGTTATTACTGAAAAGATGACTGGCATCAGCGAAAAACTACATCAATATGGATTCATGGTTGACATTAAAGCCAACAAGATCCAGATTAAGAAAGCCATTGAAGAAATGTATCAGGTGAATGTTACAGCCGTTAATACCATCAGGTATGCAGGCAAGAACAAATCACGTTATACAAAAAAAGGTTTTGTAAGTGGCAGTAAAAGTGCTTTCAAAAAAGCAATAGTTAAATTAGGTGAAGGACAAACAATTGATTTTTACAGCAATATTTAAATAAATGAGTTTAAAGAAATTAAATCCGACAACTCCTGGACAGCGTTTTAAAGTTGTCAGCGACAATAAAGATATTACTACAGGTACTCCTGAAAAAAGTTTACTTGCTCCTATGAAAAGACATGGAGGAAGAAATGATACAGGTAAAATGACTATCCGCAATGTCGGTGGAGGTCACAAACAGAAATACCGTATCATAGATTTCAAAAGAGACAAAGACAATATCCCCGGTATTGTAAAGACTGTTGAATATGATCCAAACAGAACTTCACGTATATCTTTGATAGATTATGTTGATGGTGAAAAAAGATATATCATCGCTCCTCATGGAATTAAAGTAGGTCAGAAGATTCTTTCGGGCAAAGGAATTGCTCCGGATCTGGGTAACACATTAATTATTGCTGAGATCCCACTGGGAACAGTAATACATAATATAGAGCTGAGACCTGGTCAGGGTGCTAACTTTGCAAGAAGTGCAGGTTCTTATGCACAGCTTTTATCAAGGGACGGAAAGTATGCAATACTAAAGATGCCTTCAGGCGAATCGAGAATGGTGCTTGTTACTTGCAAGGCCACTATCGGGATGGTCTCGAACATTGATCATAGTCTTGAAAAATCAGGGAAAGCAGGCAGAAGCCGCTGGTTTGGCAGAAGACCAAGAGTAAGAGGTGTTGCAATGAACCCGGTTGATCACCCCATGGGCGGTGGTGAAGGAAAAGCCTCAGGAGGCCATCCACGTTCACGCAATGGTATGCCTGCTAAGGGATATAAAACCCGCGCACCCAAGAAACAGTCAAGTAAATATATAGTTGAAAAAAGTAAGAAATAATTAACGATACTATGAGTCGCTCATTAAAAAAAGGTCCATACATCAATTATAAGCTTGAAAAAAAGATTCAGGCAAGCATTGATTCTAAAAAGAAAATTGTTATCAAAACTTGGTCAAGAGGCTCGATGATCTCTCCTGATTTTGTTGGACAAACAGTAGCTGTGCATAATGGCAATAAGTTTATACCCATTTATGTTACAGAAAATATGGTGGGTCATAAACTTGGAGAATTTGCTCCTACCAGAATTTTTAGAGGACATTCAGGAAGTAAAAAATAATAATAGCAAAATATTTTAAAAATGGGAGTCAGAAAACGTAATAAAGCTGAAGAAGTTAAAGAAGCAAAAAAGCAGGAATATTTTGCTAAGCTAAGGAATTGTCCTACTTCTCCGCGTAAAATGAGGTTGGTTGCCGATATGGTCAGAGGTGTCAAGGTTGACCGTGCTTTGCAAATGTTACAACACAGTTCACAGGATGCAGCTGTAAAGGTTCACAAACTACTTTTATCTGCTATCTCAAATTGGACACACAAAAACGAAGGTGACAGAATTGAAGACGCCAATCTTTTTGTAAAAGAAATTTATGTTGATAGTGGCAGAATGCTAAAAAGGATACAACCTGCACCACAAGGTCGTGCTCATCGTATTCACAAACATTCCAACCATGTTACATTGTATTTGGGCAGTAAAATTATTGAAGAACCCGAAGTTGAAACAGCAGTGGAACCTGTTGAAGTTAAAGAAACTAAAAAGAACAAATCAAACAAAAAATAATAACGTATAAATGGGACAAAAAGCAAATCCAATAGGCCTCAGGCTCGGAATCATTAAAGGATGGGATTCTAATTGGTACGGTGGTAACAATTATGCAGCAAAGTTGATTGAAGATGACACTATCAGAAAATACCTGAATGCTCGTTTATCAAAAGCCGGTATCTCAAAGATCATCATTGAACGCACTTTAAAGCTTGTTACAATAACCATCAATACTGCGAGACCAGGTATTATTATTGGTAAAGGCGGCCAGGAAGTTGACAAATTAAAAGAAGAATTAAAGAAACTTACCAGCAAAGAAGTACAAATTAATATCACCGAGATAAAAAGACCCGAAGTTGATGCTGTTATTGTTGCTGCTACCGTTGCAAAACAAATAGAAGGCAGAATTTCTTTCCGTCGCGCAATCAAGACAGCCATCGCCTCCACCATGAGAATGGGAGCTGAAGGGATAAAGATTGGTATAGCAGGAAGACTTGCTGGCGCTGAAATGGCAAGAAGCGAGACTTATAAAGAAGGCAGAACACCACTGCATACTTTAAGAGCCGACATTGATTATGCCACAGCAGAAGCTCATACCACTTTTGGAAGAATTGGTATTAAAGTATGGATTTGTAAAGGCGAAATATTTGGCAAGAGAGATCTGTCTCCAACTATTGGAATGACAAGCACTTTGAAACCAAGCATGAATGGCCCAAAGTTCGGAAAGAGCAAAAAAAGAAAGTAATTACGTTGTATTCAGTTAAGTGAGAATATTTAAAACAATAGGAAATGTTACAACCTAAGAAGACAAAATACAGAAAAATGCAGAAGGGCAAAATGAAAGGCAATGCCAAAAGAGGCAGTCAGCTTGCATTTGGTTCCTTCGGAATAAAAGCTATGGAAGAGTGCTGGATAACCGGCCGCCAGATTGAAGCTGCACGTCAGGCCGTCACCCGTTTTATGAAACGTGAAGGTCAAATCTGGATCAGGATATTCCCTGACAAACCTGTTACCAAAAAGCCTGCTGAAGTACGTATGGGTAAAGGAAAAGGTGCACCGGAATATTTTGTTGCACGTGTAACACCGGGTAGAATTCTTTTCGAAGCCGAAGGTGTTTCATTACCTATCGCCAAAGAAGCATTACGTTTGGCTTCACAGAAACTTCCAATCAAAATGAAGTTTATCATGAGAAGAGATTACCAAGAAGAAATTATAGCTAAGTAAAAAATGAAACAATCAGTAATCAGAGAACTTTCAACGGGTGAAATCCGGGAAAGACTTGAAGAAGAAAAAAAACAGTTGGTGAAATTGAAATTTAGCCATGCTGTATCTCCACTGGAAAATCCAATGAAGATCATTGCATATAAAAAAACTGTTGCCAGGCTTGAAACTGAACTTCGCGGCAGAATACAGAAAGAAAAAGAAAATTCTATAAAGTAATATTTCTTAAAAATGGAAGTAAGAAAATTAAGAAAAGAGAAAGTCGGCTTGGTTGTAAGCAATAAAATGAACAAGTCTATTGTTGTGGAAGTTGAGAGAAAAATCAAACATCCCAAATACGGTAAGTTTGTGAAAAAAACTTCAACTTTTATGGCTCATGACGAAACCAACGATTGTAACATTGGCGACACAGTTCGCATCATGGAAAGCCGGCCGTTGAGTAAAAATAAATGTTGGAGATTAGTAGAAATCATCGAAAGAGCTAAATAATTATGATACAACAGGAATCAAGATTAACGGTGGCCGATAACAGTGGTGCAAAGGAAGTACTTTGCATCAGAGTGTTGGGCGGCACAAAAAAAAGGTATGCTTCAATTGGTGATAAAATAGTTGTCACTGTCAAAGACGCATTGCCTTCGGGAAATATAAAAAAGGGAACTGTTACAAAAGCAGTCGTTGTGAGAACACATAAAGAGATCAGGCGTAATGACGGATCTTATATTCGTTTTGATGACAATGCGGTAGTCCTTTTAACAGCTACTGAAGAATTACGCGGAACGCGTATCTTTGGACCTGTTGCAAGAGAACTCAGAGAGAAACAGTTCATGAAAATCGTTTCACTAGCACCAGAAGTGCTTTAAATTCTATTATTATGGGATCAAAACTATATATCAAAAAAGGCGACATGGTTAAAGTGATAGCCGGTGATTCAAAAGGACAGGAAGGTAAAGTTCTGAAAGTTCTTGTTGAAGATTTCAAGGCTATTGTTGAGGGCATAAATATGGTTTCAAAAAGCACCAAGCCAAATGCTAAAAATACCAAAGGTGGCATTGTAAAAAAGGAAGCTCCAATTCATATTTCTAACCTGATGGTGAAAGACAATACAGGACAACCTGCACGCGTCGGACGTAAATTGGACAGCAAAGGAAAATTAGTACGTTATTCTAAAAAATCAGGGGAGGTAATTAAGTAATGGAAGCTAAACCCAGGTTGCAAATAAAATATAAAGACGAAGTCATTCCGGCTTTGATGAAGCAGTTCGAATTTAAAAATCCTATGCAGGTACCTGTATTGAAGAAAATATGCCTCAATCAGGGTGTGGGAGATGCAATTGCTGATAAGAAACTTCTTGACGTTGCCGTCAATGAAATGACAATGATAGCTGGTCAGAAACCCGTTACCACGAAATCTAAAAAGGATATATCTAACTTCAAACTCAGAAAAGGTATGCCTATTGGTGTTCGGGTAACATTGCGCGGTGAAAGAATGTATGAATTCCTTGACAGGCTTATCTCAGTAGCTTTGCCACGTATCCGCGATTTCAGGGGTATAAATGATAAAGGTTTCGACGGTAAGGGAAACTATACTTTAGGAGTGACTGAACAGATCATTTTTCCTGAAATCAACATTGATAAAATAAGCAAGATCATGGGAATGGATATCACCTTTGTTACATCAGCAAAGAACGATAAAGAAGCCCTTGGCCTTTTAAAAGAATTCGGATTACCTTTCAAAAATCAAAAATAAAACACATAAGAAATTATGGCAAAAGAATCAGTTAAAGCAAGAGAATTAAAAAGACAAAAACTTGTAAAAAAATATGCAGCCAAAAGAACTGCATTAAAGTTGGCAGGTGATTACACAGCTTTGCAGAAACTTCCAAAAAATGCTTCACCTGTACGTCTTCATAACAGATGTCAGCTTACAGGAAGACCAAAGGGGTATATGCGTCAGTTTGGTATTTCACGTATTAACTTCAGGGAAATGTCAGTAGCAGGTTTGATCCCGGGCGTAACAAAAGCTAGCTGGTAAAATATTATTAAAAATATAAAAAACATAGAAGAATGATTACCGATCCTATCGCAGATTATTTAACAAGAATAAGGAATGCTGTAATGGCAAACCACAGAATAGTGGAGATCCCTGCTTCAAATATTAAAAAAGAAATCACCAAGATTTTGTTTGAAAAAGGGTATATTCTTAATTATAAATTCGAAGAAGAACTAGTACCAGGGACTATTAAAATAGCTTTGAAATATCACCCTGTCACTAAAATTTCTGCTATTACAAACCTTGAAAGAATAAGTAAGCCTGGTCTTAGAAAATATACAGGTTCAGAAAAATTACCCAGAGTAATGAATGGACTTGGAATTGCTATTTTGTCAACCTCCCATGGGATAATGACCAACAAAGAAGCCCAGAAACTTAAAGTAGGCGGAGAAGTACTTTGTTATATTAGTTAAACAGAAAGAGAAAAAAATGTCACGAATAGGAAAATTACCGATTGCATTACCTAAAGGTATAACAGTTAAGGTTAATGAGAAAAATCTTGTTACTGTAAAAGGTCCTTTGGGTGAACTTCACCAGGCTCTTGATCCTGCAATCACTGTTGAAGTTCAGGATACAAATATTGTTGTAAAAAGAAGCACTGAACAGAAAAGACATAAGGCTTTGCATGGACTTTACAGATCTCTTCTGCATAATATGGTTGTGGGAGTTTCTACTGGTTATAAAATCGTTCAGGAATTAGTGGGTGTGGGTTATAAAGCAACAAGCACCGGTCAGATCCTTGAACTGACTCTTGGTTATTCTCATAATATCATCATGGAGTTACCAAAAGAGATCAAAGTGTTAACCACCGCTGAAAGAGGTAAAACCCCGACTATCATTCTTGAGTCAACTGATAAACAACTCATAGGACAAGTTGCTGCCAAGATCCGTTCATTTAGGAAACCTGAACCTTACAAAGGCAAGGGTATTAAATTCGCAGGTGAAATTCTAAGAAGAAAAGCCGGAAAATCTGCAGCAGCAAAATAATTCATTAACAAATAAATGATAATAGTATGTCTATTACGAAAGAATTCAGAAGGAAGAGAATAAAAATGCGGGTTCGTAAGGTGGTTAAAGGAACTGCTGAGAAACCCCGTTTGACAGTATTCAGAAGCAATAAACAAATTTATGCTCAGGTCATTGATGATCTCGCCGGTAAAACCCTGATAGCTGCATCTTCAAGAGTGCAAGAACTGGCAGACCAGAAGGTGAACAAAATTGAACAGGCAAAACAAGTAGGTAAGTTAATTGCCGAACGTAGTATTGCTGCCGGAATAAATGATGTTGTTTTTGACAGAAATGGTTATTTGTATCATGGTCGGATAAAATCTCTGGCAGAAGCTGCAAGAGAAGGAGGACTTAAATTTTAATTGAGATATGCCAAATTTGAATATAAAGAGAGTTAAATCAAGCGAGATCGAGTTTAAAGATAAACTTGTCAGCATTCAGAGGGTAACAAAAGTCACCAAGGGCGGTAGAACTTTTAGCTTTTCTGCAATTGTTGTAGTTGGAAATGAAAACGGAGTTGTCGGCTACGGACTTGGTAAAGCAAAGGAAGTAACTACGGCTATCGCCAAAGGTATTGACGATGCAAAGAAAAACCTTATTCGTGTACCGGTTTATAATGGTACAGTTCCTCACGAACAGGAAGGAAAATATAGTGGAGCATTGGTTTTTCTGAAACCCGCAGCACAGGGTACCGGAGTAATTGCAGGTGGTGCAATGCGTGCAGTTCTTGAAAGCGTTGGCGTCAGAGACGTTTTGGCAAAGTCAAAAGGTTCATCCAACCCACACAGTGTTGTGAAAGCTACGATTGATGCTCTTCAGAAAATGAAAGATCCTTACACAGTAGCTCAGCTCAGAGGTATCAGTATGCAAAAAGTTTTTAATGGATAATAATCGTTGATAATTTTTTTTGAAAATGAAGAAACTCAAAATAAAACAAGTGAAGAGTGCAATTGATCGTCCTGCAGTTCAAAAAAGGACTTTACGCGCATTAGGTATTACAAAAATGAACCGTGAAAGAGTAGTTGAAGCGACTCCACAGATCGAAGGAATGATCAGGAAAATATCGCACCTGCTTTTAGTTGAAGAAATTCAGTAATTATTAAAGTTTAAGGACAATATACTATGGATTTATCTAATCTGAAACCGGCAGAAGGTTCAGTAAAAAATAGAAAAAGAATTGGCAGAGGTCAGGGATCAGGAAAAGGCGGAACTTCTACAAGAGGTCATAAAGGAGCTCAATCACGCTCAGGATATTCTTCAAAACGTGGTTTTGAAGGAGGTCAGATGCCTTTGCACAGAAGATTACCAAAATTTGGATTTAAGAATTTCAACCGTGTTGAATATAGAGGGATAAACCTGGAAATATTACAGAAACTTGCTGAAAGTAAAGGATTATCTGTAATTGACCCTGACATTCTTAAAATCAATGGACTTACTGCAAAAAACGATCGTATAAAAATACTGGGAAAAGGTGAGTTAACTATCAAATTGGAAGTTACAGCCCACGCATTTTCCAAAACCGCTCAAGAAGCAATTGAAAAACTAGGTGGTTCAATAACTAAATTATAAGATAATGGCTTGGAATCTTTCAATGTTAAAATTCAAGATCAATCCCAGGTTTTTCCAGACTATAAGGAATATCTACAAAATTGAAGATCTTCGTGTGAGGATCATCAGTACTATCGGTTTTGTACTTATTTACCGACTAGGTGCCTATGTAGTTCTGCCCGGAATTGATCCTACCAAACTTGACGCCCTTCAGGGACAGACCAAGGACGGATTATTAGGACTGCTGAACATGTTCTCTGGTGGAGCATTTTCGCATGCCTCGATATTTGCTCTTGGTATCATGCCGTATATTTCTGCCTCGATTGTAATACAATTGTTGGGTATGGCGGTGCCTTACTTCCAGAAATTACAAAAAGAAGGTGAAAGTGGAAGGAAGAAACTTAACCAGATTACAAGGTATTTAACTGTGATCATTACTGCAGCCCAGGCTCCGGCCTATTTGGGCAATGTAATCTCACAATTACCGAATGAAGCTATTTCTCCATTCGACCCTGGCGTTACAAGCCCTACTACATTTTTCTGGATCTCATCAATCATTATTCTTACCGCAGGAACAATGTTCATCATGTGGCTGGGAGAAAGGATAACAGATAAAGGTATAGGTAACGGCATCTCGCTGATCATTATGGTTGGAATCATTGCCCGTTTACCATTTGCATTATTCGGTGAATTCATTTCAAGAATGGAAGAACAAGGGGGAGGTCTTGTAATTTTCATTGTTGAATTGGTTGTCCTGGTACTGGTAATTCTTATCAGTATATTGCTGGTGCAGGGGACACGAAAGATACCGGTACAGTTTGCTAAAAGAATAGTAGGAACCAAACAATATGGTGGAGTCAGACAGTATATTCCTTTAAAGGTGAATGCTGCAGGTGTAATGCCTATCATTTTTGCCCAGGCAATCATGTTTCTCCCATTAACACTGGCTGGTTTTGCAAGTTCAGAAGCTTTATCAGGATTTGCAGCTACTTTTGCAGATTTTAATGGATTCTGGTATAATTTTACCTTTGCATTATTGATTGTTGTGTTTACTTATTTCTATACAGCTATAACTGTAAACCCTAATCAGATGGCAGAAGATATGAAAAAGAACGGTGGTTTTATTCCGGGTGTTAAACCAGGTAAAAAGACAGCCGATTTTATAGATACTGTAATGTCGAGAATAACACTTCCCGGCTCTTTGTTCCTTGCTTTTGTGGCAATCATGCCTGCCTTCGTAAGGCTGGTTGGAGTGAACAGTCAGTTTGCGCAATTCTATGGAGGTACATCTTTACTGATTTTGGTAGGTGTTGTACTTGATACATTACAGCAAATAGAAAGTCATTTGTTAATGCGTCATTATGACGGACTGATGAAATCAGGACGTATTAAGGGACGTGCATCTACCAGTATGGTAAGCTAGAATTTTACCAGATGATTTTTTATAAAACTGAAGTAGAAATTGATAAAATAAGAAAAAGTTCTTTACTTGTTGGAAAAACTTTAGCTGAAGTAGCCAAATGTATCAGGCCAGGAATAAAAACAATTGAACTGGACAGGCTGGCAGAAGAGTTTATCAGAGATAATAAAGCAGTACCCGCTTTTAAAGGTTACAGAGGGTTTCCTGCTACACTGTGTGTTTCTATAAACGATCAGGTAGTGCATGGAATTCCGGGAAACATTGAATTAAAAGATGGTGACATCGTTTCGGTTGATTGCGGCGTTCTCAAAGATGAATATTATGGCGATTCTGCCTATACTTTTGAAGTTGGAGAGGTTAAACCTGAAGTGGTAATGTTATTGAAGGCCACCAAAGAATCCCTTTATAAAGGAATTGCAACTGCTCACTCTGGAAAAAGACTTGGAGACATAGGTTATGAAATTCAAAACCATGTTGAAAGTCTGGGTTACTCAGTAGTCAGGGATCTTGTTGGACATGGTGTTGGCAGAGAACTTCATGAAAAACCCGAGGTTGCAAATTTTGGCAAAAGAGGGTCTGGAATGAAGTTAAAAGAAGGTCTTGTAATTGCAATTGAACCGATGATCAATTTGGGGAAATACAATGTAATTCAGGAATCGGATGGATGGACAATAAGAACATCAGACAGGTTACCTTCAGCTCATTTTGAGCATACTTTGGTTGTAAGAAAGAACAATGCTGAAATTTTATCATCATTTACTGAAATAGAAGAGATTATTAGTAAACAATATAGTTAATATGTCAAAGCAATTATCGATTGAACAGGATGGAACTGTTGTCGAGTCACTAGGAAATGCCATGTTTCGGGTTGAACTTGAAAACGGGCACGTGATAATTGCACATATCTCCGGAAAGATGAGGATGCATTACATCAAGATTTTGCCCGGTGATAAAGTTAAAATAGAAATGTCTCCTTATGACCTTACAAAAGGAAGGATAACATTTAGATATAAATAAATTGCTGAATCGCTAAACTGTTAAATGGCTAAAAGAAATTTCAACAGCTATAAAACAAATAAACAATAAAGCAATTAAACAATTTAAATTTAGAAATCATGAAAATAAAAGCTTCTGTAAAGAAAAGAACTCCTGAGTGCAAGATTGTGCGCCGTAAGGGAGTGGTATACGTAATCAATAAGAAGAATCCTAAATACAAACAAAGACAGGGATAAAAAAGTTTAAATTGTTTGTGGTTTGTAGTTTGTTGTTAATTGCAACAATAAACCCTAAACCCTGAACAATCCAAACTATTAACAACAAAAAACAAACAACAAACTACAAACATATTCCAAAACATGGCACGTATAGCTGGTATAGATTTACCAAATAACAAAAGAGGAGAAATAGGGCTTACTTACATTTATGGCTTAGGAAGAAGCAATGCCCGCAAGATACTTCTTGAAGCTGAGATCTCTTTTGACAAGAAAGTTCAGGATTGGACAGATGAAGAACAAACAAGAATTCGTAATATCATTACTGAAAAGTACAAAATCGAAGGAGCTCTTCGTTCAGAAGTTCAGATGAACATAAAACGATTAATGGATATCGGTTGTTACAGGGGTATTCGTCATCGTAGTGGTCTGCCTTTGAGAGGTCAGCGCACCAAGAACAATGCAAGGACCAGAAAAGGAAAGAAAAAAACAGTTGCTAACAAAAAGAAAGCACCTAAAGGTTAAAAAAAGTTTAAAGTTTAAAGTTCAATGTTTAGTGAACCTTAAACTTTGAACCTTAAACAATTTTAAACATCAAACAACAACGTTGATATCATAAATTTAATATGGCAAAAACAACAAAAACAGCAAAAAGCACCAGGAAAAAAGTAGTAAAAGTTGAGGCAATAGGGCAAGCACATATTTTTGCTTCATTCAACAACCTCATTATTTCACTGACCAACAACACAGGTCAGGTTATTTCATGGTCATCAGCAGGTAAGATGGGTTTTAAAGGATCAAAGAAAAACACACCTTATGCAGCTCAGACTGCAGCTCAGGATTGTGCAAAAGTTGCATTCGACATGGGACTCAGAAGAGTGAAAGTGTTTGTAAAAGGTCCGGGCGCCGGTAGAGAATCAGCAATCAGAAATCTTCATGCTGCAGGTATTGAAGTGATGGAAATTGTTGATATTACTCCTTTACCACACAATGGTTGCAGACCACCAAAAAGAAGAAGAGTTTAAAATAAATAGTCATTGATGGTCATTGATGGTCATTAGCAGTCATTAAAAAGAAAAAAATGACGCGAAGTTAATGACAATAAATGACGCTTAGCAAATGACACAAAGTAAATGACAATTTTAGTAAATCGTAAATCATAAATAAAAAATGGCAAGATATACAGGCCCAAAGAGCAGAATTGCAAGAAAATTTAAAGATCCGATTTTCGGACCTGATAAAAATTACGAAAAGAAAAATTATCCTCCCGGAATGCATGGTTCATCCAAAAGGAAAAAGAAAGTTTCGGAATATGGTATTCAGTTAACCGAGAAGCAAAAAGCAAAATATACTTACGGAATTCTTGAAAGACAATTTGCCAATACTTTTGAAAAAGCTTCACGTAAAAAAGGTATTACCGGTGAAAATCTTTTGCAACTTTTGGAAGCAAGACTTGACAATATCGTTTACAGATTAGGCATTGCCCCTACCCGCGATGGTGCAAGACAACTTGTATCTCACAGGCATATCACAGTGAACGGAAAAGTTACCAGTATTCCATCGGCAACTATTAAGGCTGGTGATGAAATCGGAGTTCGCGAAAAGTCGAAATCTCTTGAAATTATCACAACCTCGCTTGCTTACAGGAAGAATAAATATCCATGGCTTGAGTGGAATCAGGAAACAATGTCAGGAAAATTATCAAGTTATCCTGAGAGGGATCAGATACCTGAAAATATTAAAGAACAGCTTATCGTCGAGTTATACTCGAAGTAAAAAATGTAAAAGTTTAGATGTAAAATTAACGCAACATTGAACTTTGAACTTTAAACCTTAAACAAAACAACAATACAAACTACAAACAACAAACTTTTAAATAAATGGCAATATTAGCTTTTCAGAAACCCGATAAGGTTATTATGTTAGAATCCGATGGATTCAAAACAAAATTTGAGTTCCGTCCATTGGAACCAGGTTATGGAATTACTGTTGGTAATGCATTACGCAGAATCTTACTGTCTTCGCTCGAAGGTTTTGCCATCACTTCAATTAAAATTGAAGGCGTTGAGCACGAGTTTTCGACGATTAAAGGCGTTGTTGAGGATGTTACTGAAATGATACTGAACATTAAGCAAATCAGGTTCAAACGTCAGATTGACAGCGTAAATAGTGAAAAGGTTATTGTGAAAATTTCAGGTCAGGATAAATTTTTAGCAGGCGATCTCAATAAGTACATGCAGAGTTTTCAGGTATTGAATCCTGAAGTATTGATCTGCCACATGAACCCTTCAGTAAAACTTACCGTTGAGTTCAATATTGACAAAGGAAGAGGATATGTTCCTTCGGAAGAAAACAAATCCCTTAATGCTCCTATCGGAACCATTTTTATTGATTCAATTCATACTCCTATTAAGAATGTAACTTATACTATCGAGGATTATCGCGTTGAACAAAAAACTGACTACGAAAAACTGCTGATGGAAGTAACCACTGACGGTTCAATAAATCCTAAGGATGCATTAAAAGAAGCAGCAAAAATATTGATCCATCACTTCATGTTATTCTCAGATGAAAAGATCACCCTGGATACGGAAGAAAAAGCAGTAAGCGAAGAATTTGATGAAACTTCATTACACATGCGTCAGTTATTGAAAACCAAACTTGTTGACATGGATCTTTCAGTGAGAGCATTGAATTGCCTGAAAGCTGCTGATGTTGAAACATTGGCCGACCTTGTTACCTTCAACAAAAATGATCTTTTGAAGTTCAGAAATTTTGGCAAAAAATCACTTGCAGAACTTGAAGAATTGGTAAAAAACAAAGCGCTGCATTTTGGAATGAACCTTTTAAAATATAAATTGGATAAAGACTGAAAAAGTTCAATGTTTAATGTTCACAGTTTATGCAACATTAAACATTGAACCGTAAACTTTGAACAGAATAACAACATCAAACAACAAACTACAAACATTTTGCAATGAGACACGGAAATAAAATAAATCATTTGGGAAGAACCAGCGCCCACAGACAAGCAATGTTGTCGAACATGGCTTCTTCATTGATATTAAGCCCGAAAAAAAGAATAACCACTACTTTGGCAAAAGCCAAAGCTTTGAGAACTTATATTGAACCTCTCATCACCCGCTCAAAAGATGATACCACCAATTCACGCAGGGTTGTGTTTGGTTATCTTCAAAGCAAGGAAGCCGTCACGGAACTGTTTCGTGAAGTGGCTGTGAAAATTGCACAGAGACCAGGAGGATATACAAGAATACTCAAGACCAATTACCGTCAAGGCGACAATGCCGACATGTGTATTATTGAGCTTGTTGATTATAATGAGAACCTGCTTGCTGAAAAAGCTGACAAAAAAGTAAAAACCACCCGACGTAGAGGTGGAGCTAAAAAAGCTGGTGCTAAAGATGAAACTGCAACTCCAAAGGAAAAAGCTCCGAAAACAAAAGCCGGAAAAGTTGAAAAAATAACTGACGAAATTCAGGATGCCGAGGTTATTGAAACAACAGTTGCAAAAACTGAGCCTGCAGTTGAAGACGAGCATAAAGAAGAATTGAAGAACGAAAGTTCTGAAGAAGAGAAGAAACAATAAATTGTTTATGATTAATTGAGCTGGGATAAAACTGCGGTTTTATCCCTTTTTCATGATTTATACTTTCCTGCCTGCCTTATATAATTATTAATAGCAGTACAAACTAACACTTAAAAAAATGGAATCTACTATAGCTGTGAAAACTTGTAGTATATGCAATAAGCCTTTAAATATTCATTTTAAAAAAAGAATTTATTGCAGCCCTGAATGCCGGATAGCTTTAAAAGAAAAAAGGAAAAAGGAAAAATCAGTTGAAAAGATCTGTTTAAGCTGTAACAACCCTTTTCTAACTACCTACAGTAAGAAAAAATTCTGCAGTCCTCAGTGCAGTTCTGATCACTACGATAAAATTCATAGTAGATAATTTGTCCCGGCATTACTTTTATTTTAGAATAAAAATTGTCCTACTGCCACAGGTCTGTTACTGATGGCTGATTGCATTCATAATCGTAAGGCCCCAAAGTTCTAAAGGAAATGATGCGCAAAATCGTTTGCAAAAGATCATTTCCCTGCACTAAACCCTGCTCCTACTCTATTTCAATAGTTTTATTTGTTTCTCCGGATTGCCCGAGCGCAAATAATCCAACTGAATAACATCGCCTTTGATATTGTATTGAATTTGGTAGCTATCATGAGACCCTATAAAGTTGGTGATTTTTGCAACCTCCCCGTATGCGTTGTAAGTCACGTAATAATTGTATGCCATATCTGAGCAAATAACGCATCCCGAATAAGAATATCTGACTACCCGCGACAGGCTGTCATAAGTATATTCATGCTTCCAATTATCTTTAAAGTCTTTAACCTCATTGATGTCACGCCAAACGGTGATCGTAACCTTTTTATGTGTGGTATCAATAAAACTTTGAGGAAGGTAATGTGGAATAAAAAAATGCAGTTTATAGAAGGCAAGATTGATCTTTTGGGTATCAATAGGGATTGTATCAAAAGCCTCACGACTAACAGAACCTCCGATATTGTATTCAGTAACTTTAAAAATTTTATGCGAAATTGCAGGCGATTGTCCAAATAAACCTAGAGAAATAAGTGTAAAAATAAAAGTAATCAATTGCTTCATTGAACATATTTTTTAAGTAAAATCAAAGCGCTGAGTTCGTATTTCGCCTCAATGTCGAGACTTCTCGAATGGGCGAGAACACTTGTCGCCCGGGCGAGAAACCTTGTCGCCTCAACAAAATTCTAAATAAATTGAGTGTTTTAGGAGTCTCGCCAAGGCGAGAACACTTTTCGCCTTGGTGACAATACTTCTCGCCTTGGCGAAAAGTCTGCAACTGGGATGAGAAGTATTGTCGGGTACCCGAAACAAGTCTCAAAATTGACCCGAAAAGTATTCTCGCCTGGGCGAAAACACTTCTCGCCCGGGCGAAAAGTATCGAAATCTCAAGGTAATTATTCCTTGACGGCTCATTTACTGATAATTTGCCAAAAGCAAAGCTCTTCGCTGAGGAATAAAAGTGGGGAAACGACCCTGTTTTTGATAATTTGCCAACGCCTTTATTATTATTGCTGCCAATGAGATTTGATGTGTAATTTATATTGTTCCTCACCACTTTTGTGAGAGAGTTTTTCCTCGAAAATGAAATTGTGTTTTGAAAATTCATTAAAAGAATTTAGGCAGCTAAATTACAATCTAAAAATTTAAAACCTAATAACTTTTGAAAAAGAATAAACCAATAGTCATTTGTCATGGGTCAATAGATTAGCAAACCTTTTACATTGAACAAAATCTTAAATCTCATTGAGTGAACTTTCAATTTATTTAATCTTTAAACAATTTTTACAATCACTTTAGAAATTCAATGATCTTCGCTCCCAACACCTGTGCCAGTTTCACTTCCGATTCAACAGTCCAACCTGCAATATGAGGTGTGAGTATCACTTTATCGGAGTTGGTCAAATATTTCCATGCTTCGGGAAGTTCTTTATTTTGTAGTTTTATAAAAGAAGGAGATTCGTATTCCACTACATCAAGGGCGGCTCCTTTTATTTTTCCGGATTCAATTGCATGCACAAGATCGTCAGTGTTAACCACCGGTCCACGTGAGGTGTTGATGAGCCAGATATTCTTTTTGAATTTGTGGATGTAATCGTTATTAAACAGATGATGCGTTTCATCGGTGAGGGGTACATGCAGACTTAAGATGTCGGCATTTTCAAAAATTTCCTCCTGGCAAACTTCCTTCGCAAAATCATCAGAATATTTGAATTTGTATTTATCATAAGCAATCACATTTGCATCAAATCCCTTTAAACGACGGGCAAAAGCGCTTCCCATATTCCCATAGCCAATGATGCCAATGGTTTTGCCTTTTATTTCAACACCCCTGTTTTCCTCCCGCTTCCACAGGCCATTGCGCACCTGCCTGTCGGCACGGAGAAAGTTATTCATCAAAGCTATCAGCATACCCAGCGCATGCTCACCAACTGCATCCCTGTTGCCTTCAGGCGAATTGAAACATTGAATGCCATTCTGAATTGCATAATCCATATCTATGCTTTCCATCCCCGCTCCTACCCTGCCGATAAACTTCAGTTTTGATGCTTTATCAATGATCTCCTTATCAATATGTATTCTGCTTCTAACAATGATCCCTGTGTAATCATCAATAATATCCAGGATCTTTTCACGATTATAGTCTGTAAAAAGATCGCAGAAAAAGCCCGCGTGCTCAAGCATCTCAGGCAAACAGGGATGAATGGAATCAATGAATAAAATTTTAATTTCCTTAGTTTTCATGCAATATTTCCGCAGGTTTTAGTTACCACGGGGATTTTCAAAATTATAAAAAATAACCGTTACCGGGCACAGGAGATGTGGAATAAAAAGAAGATTAGAGATAATACATCAATATACAGGCACCTCTATAATCTTAATAAATCATAAACAATCAGCATCCTTTGAGTTCTATTTTTTTAAACCTTTTTTTTAGATTATTTTTGCAGTGATTTTAAAGGTGAACATATTTCAAGAAATATTAGGAAAACATCACAAACCTGTATTCGGTGCTCGGGAAATATTCAAATATATTGGTCCCGGTTTACTTGTCACTGTAGGTTTTATTGATCCTGGCAACTGGGCATCCAACATTGCTGCCGGTTCCCAATTCGGTTATGCACTTTTATGGGTGATCACTTTATCAACCGTCATGCTGATCATTCTTCAGCATAACGTTGCCCACCTTGGAATAGCAACAGGTTACTGCCTTTCGGAAGCCACCAATCGCTACATAAAAAAATCGGTGGCCAAGCCAATATTGATCTCGGCCATCTTTGCATCAATATCCACTGCCATTGCCGAAATACTTGGGGGTGCTATTGCCATCAATATGCTTTTTCATGTTCCTTTGAATATTGGAGCTGTCATTGTCACTGTAGTTGTCACTTTCCTGCTTCTCTCCAATTCCTACAGGCGTTTGGAAAAGTGGATCATCGGATTTGTTTCCATCATTGGTATATCATTTATCTATGAGCTATTCCTTGTCAATGTTCCCTGGGCAGAAGCAACCACAAGTTTTGTCATACCATCGTTTCCACACAGTTCAATTTTTGTGATCATGAGCTTGTTGGGTGCCGTGGTGATGCCACACAACCTTTTTCTTCATTCAGAGGTGATACAGAGCCGGCAATGGAACCTGGAAAACAGCAAAGTCATCAAAAAGCAACTTGATTACGAATTTGCCGACACTCTCCTGTCAATGTTTGTGGGATGGGCCATCAACGGAGCCATGATCATTGTTGCTGCTGCTGTGTTTTTCAACAAACATATAATTGTAACCGACCTTAGCCAGGCTGAAGAAATGTTACATCCGTTATTGGGTCATTCTGCAGCCATCATATTTGCAGTTGCACTTCTGTTTGCCGGTGTGGCTTCGAGCATCACTGCTGGAATTGCGGGAGGAAGTGTGTTTGCCGGGCTTTACGGAGAGCCTTACAATATTAAAGACAGCCATACCAAAATTGGAGTTGGGATCACTTATCTGGCGGCTCTTTTGATCATTTTTTTAATCAGCAATCCTTTCCAGGGGCTGATCATTTCGCAGGTTATATTGAGTATTCAGCTTCCTTTCACGATAGTTGCACAGATTTTCCTTACATCATCAAAAAAGGTGATGGGAAAATACGCGAACACATTGAGTACAAAAATCATTTTGATAATTATCACAGTTGTAGTCATAGCACTGAATATATGGCTGCTGTTTAGTCTTATTCAAGGATTGTTTTGAGAAATCACACTTGCAGTCAATAAAACAAATTCCTGAATGCCCAATTGCTCCGCTCTTTTTGTCAACAACAAATCTATCCCTTCTGTTTTCTGAAATTTAAATGTGGACAAAGCATTCCGCAGGGTTTTGCGTCTTTGATTAAAGGCAGTCTTTACTACAGAAACAAAGAGTTTTTCATCACAATCCAGGGATTTCACATCATTTCTTACCAAACGAATTACTCCTGACTTTACTTTGGGAGGAGGCGAAAACACAGTTTCATTCACTGTGAATAAGTATTCAATATCATAATAAGCCTGCAGAAGAACACTGATAATTCCATAGTCTTTTGATCCTGGAGGTGAAGCTATCCGCATTGCCACTTCCTTCTGAAACATGCCCACTACTTCTTTTACCTGATCTTTATAATCCAAAACTTTGAAAAGAATTTGTGTTGAAATGTTGTATGGGAAATTTCCGATAATACTAAAACTTCCGTTAAATAAAGAATTCAGATCAAACCTCAGAAAGTCGGCAAGTATGATCCTGTCTTTATATTCCGGGTATTCGGTCAGCAGGAATGCGATTGACTCGCGGTCAACATCAATTAATTTCAAATTCACTCCCGGAATTTGCATCAGATGTTTTGTTAAAACACCTGTGCCCGGGCCTATTTCCAGAACATTGACATGATCATGCAATGAAGCCACTATTTTCATTGCAATGTTGTCGTCTTTCAAAAAATGCTGACCCAGAAATTTCTTTGCTTTTACAGGATACATGCGGGTTTCATAAAGTTTTAATAATTCAAACAAGTCCGCTTTCAACAATAAAACCTGTTTAAATTTTATTCAAAATTACTATTAAAGTCAGACATAGCATGAATAATTCTGAAATTGGTAAGAGTTACTGCCAGGTTGTGAGGAATAATGTAAAAGTTAAAATGGTATAAAGAATGGAACTTGTAACTCGTGCCTGAGTTTCCTTACACCTCTTAGCTTATACCGGTTTTCTAACTGAAGACATCCGTCGCCGCAAAGTGTAAACAAGCTAGTCTGTTTGAAAATTCGGGGTTTAGTGCAGAATAAGTGTTAAATAAATCACAATTATTTTTATTATGATTCAGATAATTGAGAATTTTGCAAAAATTGAAAAATACACATAAAATGAAACGTACAGCAAAAGCACATTGGACAGGAAACCTCAAAGAAGGTAAAGGCACATTGACCACACAAAGTAATATTTTAAATCAGGCGAACTACAGCTTCAAATTGCGTTTTGAAGAAGGACTGACAGGCACAAATCCGGAAGAATTGATAGCAGCAGCACACTCAGGATGTTTTACAATGGCTGTAAGTTCAATCTTATCTCAAAAAGGATTTAATCCAACCTCACTCGACACAGTGGCTACAATCACTCTTGAAAACGGAGTAATTACAAATTCTCACCTGGCTATTACAGGTAGAGTGCCGGGATTAAGTGCCGGGGAGTTTGAAACGGTTACAAAAGATGCTGAAAAGAACTGCATCGTATCTAAAGCATTGAACTTTTCCATTACTTCAGAAGCTAAATTCCTTGGGGATTAATTTTCCAGGAACATGCTTCATGTAAGAATTTCAAAATCTCTTTTACTAACAACACAATCTTTGCAAATATTCAAAGCGCATGGCGTTTTGAATATTTGTTTTTTGATACCTATTGTCTGCGGATTTTAAGCAAACACTTTATCTTTGCAATTCAAAATTCTTCAAACATTTTCACATGAAACAAAATCTTTCCAAAACCAAAATTGTAGCCACACTGGGACCTGCCTCTTCATCTAAAGACATCATGAAACGCATGATTGACGAGGGGGTGGATGTTTTCAGAATTAATTTTTCACATTCAGGCAAAGATGAGTTTTTGAAACTTGTGAATTTGATCAGGGAATTAAACATCGAAATGGATACACATGTTGCAGTGCTTGCCGATCTGCAGGGACCTAAATTAAGGGTTGGTGTGATTGAAAACAATCTGCTCAATTTGGCTCCAGGCGACGTGGTTACATTTGTTTCAGAAAAATGTATCGGCAATAAAGACAGGGTTTACATGAGTTATCAACAATTTCCGCAGGATGTCAAAACTGATGAAATGATATTGATTGATGATGGTAAAATCAAATTACAGGTAATTGAAACAAATAAAAAAGATACTGTAAAAGCAAAGGTAATTTTTGGAGGACCACTTTCATCACACAAAGGGGTTAACCTCCCCGACACCAAAGTTTCGCTCCCATGCCTCACTGAGGAAGATATTGCAAATGCTGTTTATGCCATTGAGCATGATGTTGACTGGATAGCTTTGTCCTTTGTCAGGAAAGCCACCGATGTTCTAGAACTTCAGAAATTGATTATAGATAATAAGGGGCATGCAGGTGTAATCGCTAAAATTGAAAAACCTGAAGCGCTTCAGGAAATTGATCTTATCATTGAAAATGCAGATGGCATAATGGTAGCACGCGGCGACCTCGGCGTAGAAATGCCTTTTGATGAAATACCTTTGATCCAAAAACAAATCATTGAGAAATGCATCAACCATTCGAAACCGGTTATCGTAGCCACACAAATGATGGAAAGCATGATCACGAATTTCACTCCTACCCGTGCTGAAGCTACTGATGTTGCAAATGCTGTACTCGATGGTGCCGACGCACTTATGCTTAGTGGCGAAACTTCTGTTGGAAAATATCCTGTCGAGACCATTGTTTGCATGCAGAAAATTATCAACTATACCGAAACAAAAGGAAATCCTTTTAATAAACAATACACCCCTGTTGAGGAAACAACCACCTTTCTTGCTGACTCTATTTGTTACAATGCAACCACACTTGCCAAAGAAACCAAGGCAAAAGCGGTCATTACTTTTACACATTCCGGTTATACAGCGTTTCGCATATCCAGTCACAGACCGGATGCAGATATTTTTGCCTTTACGAACAATATTGAACTATTGCAGTACATGTCGCTGGTGTGGGGTGTGCGGGTCTTTTATTTGCACACATTCGATCAATTGGAGGAGGCCATCCAGCAATCTATAAAATTACTGAAAGGAAAGGATCTTTTGCAGGAAGGTGATTGTATTATTCATGTTGGAAGTTCCCCATTGAATGAACATGGGAAGACGAACATTTTAAAGATAAGTCATGTTTTGTAATGTTGCCGGAAGAGTTTCGGCTAAAATAAGTCCAACTGGAAATTATTTTTAATTCAGCACATCGCCTCGTAGTTTCCTGAATTTCTTTCTTGCCTCAACAACGTAGGTACTTCCGGGATAAATCGTCATTAATTTTTCATACATATCCATCGCCTTCGTCTTATCTTTATAAACATCCTCATAAAGAACGGCAAGTTTGTACATGGCATCATCAGCCAGTATATCGTAGGGATACTCTGTAAATATTTTTTTATAGTAAACAACCGCTGAATCATTCAATCCTTTCCTGATATAAATTTCAGCTTTCTTGTAATAGGCCTCATCAAATATTGTGTGATACTTGTACTTCACAAAAAGAGTGTCCAGTGTTTTCAATGCAATATCATATTTGTTCCTGAATTCCCAAAGGTCGGCTCTTGCATAAATTGCCAGCGCATCATAGGAACTATCCATATCTGAATTATCACTTATCAGAAGTGAAAGATCCATTGCATCATTGGCAATAAGTTTCGAAGTTGCTGCTTTAAGAACATCCAATTGTGCCTTTGCCCATTCAAATTCTCCAATGTAGTACGACAATTTTGCATTTTTAAATTTCGCCAATGATCCTATTGGTTCATCTTTAAAATCCTTATCAACCTGTGAATATAGCAATGTAGCTTCCCATACTTCACCTGTCATGAGCAGTATATCTGCCAATTCAAGTTTACATTTTGCAAGAAGTATCGGTGTTGCTGTTTTAATATCCAACGCTTCATAAAGCAGCTTTGTAGCAGCAGCCGAACTATCGAGATAGAAAGCTTGCAGATGTGCAAGATTGGTCATTAAGGGAATGGACGAAGAAGTCTTTCCAAATTCAGCAAGAGCTGAAATATATTCTTTCTCAAGCGAAACGAGTTCTTGTTTTGTATAAGTAAGAGTTGTTGTGATCTTCAGATATTTTACATCAAGAATTTCAATCTTGCTATTCAGGTAATAATAACTTTCTGCTCCCTTATCAATGATGTACTGATAAGCGCTTATAGCAACATCATAATATTCATTTGAAGTTGCAAGCCTGGCAATATTGAAAACCCTTTTGCCATCTTCTTTTTTTCTTCTGTCAAGCGCCTTGGCCTGCACCAAAGCGGTTTCGAAATCTTTCATTTGCGTGGAATACCACAAAAGCAATTCCGAATAAAGGTCGTTATCAGGGCTATCTTTAATCCTTAGCAGAAGAACATTTTTCAATGCTGTGCTTTTTTTGGTGTCTTTTTCCTCTGTAATTATTGTTTGTAATAATCCCTCCACTTCATCAAGATAAAAATCACTGAAATCAATAAGGCTGATATACTCATCCATCATCTTATCATACTCCGACAGTTCGTTATAAATATCTGCCAGTTCGAGATTGAAGGGATATTCTCCTTTCATCTCTTTGCGTGCTTTCAAATAAGTTTGAATGGCATAATCGGTTTCATCACGAAGCAGGAATGCATTGGCAAGATCAATCACTGACTGTTTATCTTTGGGAACAATTTTGATCAGCAGATCAAACTGCTCTTTTGACTCTTTTTGTTCACCTTCGGAGAGATAAAGATAACCCAGATCAACTGAGTATTGTGCAACCAGCGGATGTAATCTTATTTGTTTTTTGATCATCTTCTCAGCTTTCTTGTAATCTTTTTGCTGAATAAGACATTCAAGGTAGGGGTTGTAATAAATGTATTCCTGTTTTTTACTGAAAAGTTTTTCATAAAGAACTACAGCCTTATCATAATCTTTCGCCTGAAAATATTGGGCAGCCAAAAGATCATCGGTTGAATCAACCTGTGCTGTGGACGTTGCATTGATGCCAAATATCAGCAAGAAAAAAGCTAAAGCAGATTTAAAATGAAAAGTCCTTTTTTGAAGAAAAATATTGGTTGTGAAAATTAAAGTAATAAACAAGCGAAAAGGGAAACGAGCTAAGGGAAAATTATTCATCATTTTGCCCAATCTCCTATTCACCGTTTCAATATAATTACTTTGAAATTTCATTTTTTCACAAACCCATTAATCATCATCACCACCTTTAAATGTGGACTTTTTCTTCGGGTCAATTTTGTTTTCTTTTTTAAGCTTTTCTATCACCCTGTCAATTTTGGGACTCAAAGAATCAAATAACCTCAGTTCAATTATAGCTCCTTTCACATCTGAAAAGCTTTGCATTTTAAGCGCATTAACGGCAGTACATTCGTTATTAGTATATGTGTCCACTTTTTCTTTTTCAAGATTGTCATGTTCTATATCATATTTGAGACTGTCGAGCTGTTTCCTGGAATATTTTATGTCATGATAAAGGCTTGAATAATCCTTGACAAATTTTTTAAGTGGTGAATTGATCACTCCGTAGGCAGTAATTGTTGACCATGTGCTGTCTTCTTTTTTTTCTTTGAAATATGCACTTATCATTCCAAGATTGTCCTGGTATTCCTCATAAACTTTTTTGACATTGATAGTATCAATTTTTGACAAGTTCTTCTCTATACTGTCAACAACCTTTAAAAGACTGTCTATTCTGGCAATTTTCTTTGGATGTGTTTTATGATTGCATGAGATGAATACCAAGGGTACAATCAGAAACAGGAAAATGAGTTTTTTCATAAAATAAAATTTTAGTTGATCAATTCAAAACCGGTATAAGGAATTAAAGCTTTTGGAATCCTTATTCCTTCGGCAGTTTGATTATTTTCAAGCAGTGCGGCAACAATTCTTGGCAATGCCAATGCACTCCCATTCAAAGTATGCGCCAATTGAGGTTTGCTTTCACCATCCCTGAAACGAAGTTTTAACCTGTTAGCCTGAAAGGTCTCAAAATTTGAAACAGAGCTAACTTCGAGCCATTTCTGCTGAGCGGCAGAGAACACTTCCATATCATAAGTCCATGCTGAGGCAAAGCTCATATCGCCACCGCAAAGTTTCACAATGCGGAAAGGAAGTTCAAGTTTGCGAAGCAATCCGGCTACATAATCTTTCATTTCTTCCAGAGTATTGTATGATTTTTCAGGATGAGTAATTTGAACGATTTCTACTTTGTCAAATTGATGCAACCTGTTCAACCCTCGAACATCTTTGCCATAAGAACCGGCTTCTCTTCTGAAACATGCTGAATATGCAGTGTTTTTTAAAGGCAATGTATCACCACGAACGATCATGTCCCTGTATATATTGGTAACCGGTACTTCTGCTGTAGGGATCAGATATAAGTTATCCAAACCACAATGGTACATCTGTCCTTCCTTGTCGGGCAACTGGCCGGTAGCATAAGCCGAGTCTTCATTAACGACAAAAGGAGGCTGAGTTTCTGCATAACCATTTTCAATAGCATTATCCAAAAAGAAATTAATAAGAGCTCTTTGCAGCCTTGCACCTTTTCCTTTATACACAGGGAAGCCGGCACCGGTAATTTTAACCCCTGTTTCGAAATCAATGATTCCATATTTTATTGCCAGATCCCAGTGAGGGACGGCATTCTCTGCTAATTGAGGGATCAATCCATCTTCCAAAACAACTAGATTATCTTCAGCACCTTTTCCTTTAGGAATTGATGGATGCGGAAGATTAGGCAGGAGAACAAGCGTATCGTTTAATTCCTTTTCTGTCAACTGTAATGATTCCGATAACTCTTTGGTAATTGTCTTCAACTCGGCTGTTCTTGCTTTTAAAGTATTCGCCTCCTCCTTTTTTCCTGATTGGAAAAGCACACCGATTTCTTTGGCAATGGAGTTGGATTCGGCCAGATTATTATCCAGTTTTCCCTGCACCTCCCGCCTTTTGGAATCAAGTAAAATAATTTTTTCAACAAGCACTTCTGCTTTAAAGTTTTTTATGGCAAGCCTGTCAATGATCTCTTTAGGGTTTTCCCTAATGATGTTAATTTGAAGCATAACTGTAACTTTTTTTATTTCAATATTGGTGCAGATCAATCTCTGCGGTCAATTACAAAAGTATAGAAAATAAAAATCTCCTGAATAATAAATATCCAGGAGATAAATGAGTTTTCCTACTTAATATAATATAATTGAACTTATTCTGCTGCAAAAGGAATTACAGAAACAAAAGACCTGTCGTCTTTTTTCTTTTTGAATTCCACGACGCCGTCAACAAGTGCAAAAATAGTATGATCGGAACCAATTCCAACATTTAATCCCGGATTATGGACTGTCCCTCTTTGTCTCAAAATAATATTTCCGGCAGTAGCCAATTGTCCGCCATAAATTTTTATTCCTAAACGTTTGCTATGTGATTCACGGCCGTTATGTGAACTACCGGCCCCTTTTTTGTGTGCCATGATTCGTAATTATAAAATGATTAATCTACTTTGTTTTCTGTTTCTGTAACCTTGGGTTCTGCTGTTTCAGCCACAACTTCAGCTTTTGCTTTCTTTGTTTTGGCAGCTTTTGCAGCAACGCTCTCGATTAAAATCTTTGTCAAAAACTGGCGGTGACCGCTTGCTTTCTGATAACCTTTTCTTCTTTTTTTCTTAAAAATAAGAACTTTGTCTCCTTTAAGATGTGAAATAATTGTTCCGGTAACTTTAGCTCCTTCAACAAAAGGTTGACCTACTACGATCTTACCATCGTTATCTATCAGCATTACATTATCAAATTCAACTTTTGCGCCGACTTCTCCATCAAGGCGGTGAACAATCACTTTCTGATCCTGTTCAACCTTGAATTGCTGTCCTGCTATATCAACTATCGCGTACATTGTGTTGGTTTTTTATAATTAATTTAAACCCAATCCTAAAATTATTTGGGGGTGCAAAGTTATTAAAAATTTCAATTATTCAAATGTTTTTTTAAAAAAAAGTCATTAATTGTCATTTACTTCGTGTCATTTGTTTCGTGCCATACTCTTCAGGCCATTTGCATCGCATCATTTAAGTGATCATCATGGCTATAAATGGCCATCAATAACTTTTACTGATTTTTCTTTATTCACCATAAAAACTCCGAAAAATATCACAGCTATCCAGATAAAATATTCCACAAAAAATGGTTCGCCATCACTCATACCCCACAAAATTGCAACAATTGGTATCACGTAAGTAACTGAAGCAACAAAAAGGACAGACGAAATTTTGATCAGGTAGTTATAAATGAATCCTGTTAAGGCAGTACCTACCACAGCAAGGATAGTAATAAAACCAAGGCTTCTCAGTGCACCGGGTTCAACAGTTATACGGGGTATAAAATCCGTACCAGCCAAAAGATAGATCAATGAAGGTATGCCTATAAAAACGAAGGAAACACAGGTGATAGTTATAGGGTCAGTATCTTTCAGATATTTTTTTACAACATTGATATTTGTTGCATAAAGAATGGTAGCGATGATTATGAAAATTCCCTTACTCATATTGTTATTAAAAGTGTCGCTGGAATCAGCCGATAAAAGCCCTATGGCGCCGGCAAGACCAATAAAAACGCCTGCAATATTGAACCATTTTGTGCGTACTCCAAAAAAAAGCACCCCGGTTAGCAGAGTAAACAAAGGTGCTACCGAATTTAGTATCCCTGCAATCTGGCTGTCAATGCCGGTTTGTGCCTCAGCAAATAAATATGCCGGTATTCCGTTTCCCAGTAATCCTGCCAAAGCAAAAATATAGAGTTTCCCTTTTTTGACTTTTCTGATCCTGACTATTGCAAATGGTAACAATACAAGAAAAGCAATTGAAATTCTTAATGCCCCCAGTTGCATTGCAGAAAAAGATTCAAGTCCTCTTTTCATCAAAATGTAGGAGCTACCCCAAATCAACATCAGGACGATCATAATGATCCAGGGTAATAATATTTTATTTGTGTTTTTCAGAATATACCTGCAATAAAGTCGGCAAAAGTACAATAATTCAGATGTACTTCGACTATTTTAAATGAACGCTGATTTACCAGAGGGAGGAAATAAAACTGCAAAAAAGGATTTAAAAAATTTTATCAAATTTCAATTAAAAACCAAATTATAATCAAGAGTAATGCCCTTTGCAGCTATAAATGATGATATCAGTGGCTGCAATTTTATATACCAGGCGGTGCTCGTCAGTGATCCGACGTGACCAATAACCTGCAAGTTCATGCTTCAGTGCTTAAGGTTTTCCAAGTCCTTTGAAAGGAGACTTCTTGATATCTTTCAACAATTCCTGAATTTTTTTAAAAGTTTTGATGTCAAAAATTGCCCAATTGTTGTAGTCCTCAAAAGCATCTTTTTCAAAAACAAATCTTTTCATTTTTCACCAAGAAGTTGTTTGTTCAATTTATTAAATTCCTTATCCGTGAAAGCAATGACATTGCCTTTTTCAACATTTTTTATCGCTTTTTTAATCCTTGCAATGTATTCGGCTTTTGTTTCAGTTTTATTCAAATTAAAATCTGTGGCAGAGGATACAGTAATTTCAATTTCACGTTCTTTTTTAAAGAGTGATTTAATGGCCTTAATAAAATCTACATCCAGATCAGAAACTTTAATTCTCAATATTGTTTCCATAATTCAATTTTTTACAAAATTACAAAATAATTCAGCAACAAGACTATCATTGTGACATAATCCATCAACATTTTACCATGCGTATTCAGGATATACCCAAAATAAAGTCCTACCTATTTATTACTTTACTTTTGTTACAGCATTGAGAAAATTAATACATCCGAAGCTATCCAAGAGGTCAATTATTCCGGATATTCTATATCTTAAAAAACTGAATTTTCCGAAATTGACAATGGATAATAACCAATATTGTTGGTAAAAATCCACCTGGTTAAATGGCAAATTTTCCATTCATTATTTATTAGCAATGACTGGATTGATTGATTTATTTCAAAAAAAACCATTAATTTTTTAACATTTCAAGAATTATACCTAATTTAGCGGCTTCTTAAAAAATCAGTTAAACATAAAAATAAATTAAACACAAAGTCATGAAAAAGATTAGTTTACTCTTGATTCTGTCATTCCTTTTAGCTTTTAGCGGAATTGCTCAGAGAAATCAATTGGTGTTGCATAATGCAATTCCAACGAAAAAAAGCACAGAGAAGAACTTTGCTTACAAAAGCAATCCTGCTTCTTCTGCAATAGTCCAGAATAGCCCTAAACAAATTGAGGCTTATCTTTCCGAAAGTTTTGAAGGCGCATTTCTACCGGTGGGATGGACAAAACAAGACCCCGATGGTGGCACAGGCTGGGATACAGTTTCCAACGGAACAACACCAATACCAGGATTCAATGGTGGAACACAAACTGTTCCTACTGGCGGAGGTAATTATGCTGCTTACTGTTCTTATGCAACAGGTGGTACTGCTGCCGACAATCAATGGCTGATCACACCACAGTTTGCTGTTACAACCGGTGATAGTTTGAAATTTTACTTGTACAGATTCGGTGCTTACCAGGATACTCTTTATGTGAAATTATCAACAACCACCAATGCAACGGCAAGCTTTACAACAACGTTGTTGACTCTCGACACAATGGTTCTGAATGAAAACTGGAAAAGGTTTTCAATAAGCCTGACACCTTATGCAGGTCAGAATATTTATATTGCTTTCCAGGAAAAGGTAGCCGATAACCAAACTAACGGCGCTTACTTTGCTTTGGACCTTCTTTCAATGGGTGTTGCTTCTCCTAATGATGTTGCAACATCATCAATAGATGTTCCTGTGATCAATGCACCGGGTTCAATTACACCTAAAGCCACAGTCGCAAATGTTGGTTCGCTTGTTCAGACATTTGATGTTACTATGAAAATTTCGGGCGGTTACACTTCAACAAAAACTGTTACAGCGCTTGCTTCAGGCGCTTCAATTCAGGTTTCTTTTGATCCCTGGACTGCAGTAAATGGTAAAGATACGATAAAAGTTTACACTCAACTTGCCGGTGATTCCAATACCGGAAATGATACGCTTGTAAAACCGGTCAAAGTTTTTCTTGATGCAGCTTCAACCTCCATTGATATGCCTGCTGTAGTAGGGGTTGGTTTAAACACTCCGAAAGCAACCATTATCAACAATGGTGGTGATGCAACAAGCTTCAATGTTACCATGAAAATTTCAGGAGGATATACCTCAACAAAAACTGTTGCTACACTTGCAACAGGCGCTTCTACCCAGATCACCTTTGATCCTTGGACAGCAGCTCTTGGAACAGATACAATTGTTGTTTACACACAACTTACAGGAGATACCATCCACACAAACGATACCCTGAAAAAAATTGTTTCTGTTCAGACTCTGAAAAAAGTTTATTGCTATGTGGCTTATGACGCTTCAGGAGCTATTCCTGCAGGCCCTGCTTACACTTATTTACAGGCACCAAACATCATCGTTTCTTTGGCTGATCAATCAGCTCAGAATTTTGTTGGTGCAGGAACATGGGGTGGCCTGAACAAATGGTATGGTGTTGAGTATAGTTCTAATAATCTCATAACTCTTGACACAGTAACAGGAGCAAGAACAGTAATAGGAAATGTCGGCCATAGTATTTCCGGAATGTCTTATGACTATTCAACAAATAAACTCTACGGCGTTTCATGGGATGGATCTGCTTCAAGTTTATATTCCATCAGTACTGCAAATGGTGCAGGATCTTTGATCGGACAGTCTTCAACTGATCTTCTTATTAACCTTGCCTGTGATAATACAGGACATTTATACACTGTTGGTGTAAATACAGATTCACTTTATTCCTTAAACAAAACCACAGGCGCTTCAACAATTATTGGTGGCATTGGATTCAATGCAGGTTATGCACAGGATATGGAATTCGACCGCAACAATAACATACTTTATATGGCAGCCTACAATGCAGGTACATCAGTCGGTGAAATGAGAACAGTTAATGTAACTACAGGCGCTACCACACTTATCGGCAGCTTTGCTGACAGTGCAGAAGTCACAGGATTTGCTATTCCATTCAACGCTTCATTGCCGGCAATTGATGCAAGTATTTCTGCATATACATCACCTGTCAGCGCTTGCGGATTGGGTAATGAAAACGTTACTGTTATTGTTCAAAACCTTGGTACTACTTCCATAAGTAGTGTTCCTGTTCATTATAAAATTAATGGAGGAACTGCAGTAAACGAAACTATATCTTCAACCATTCCCGCAGGAGGTTTTGTAAGCTATACTTTCACCGCACAGGCTAACCTTTCAACACCCGGAATCTACACTATTAAGGCTTATTCCACAATGACCGGCGATGCAATTGCTGCAAACGATACTATTACTTTTACTGTTCAGAATGTTTCAAACGCAACTGTTCCTTATACTATGGGATTCGAACCGGCTGAAGATTTTACAGGATGGTCAATCCAGGATGTGAATGCTGATGGCTCAACATGGTCAATTGTTTCAACAGGTGGCAATACTGCACCATATTGCGCAAAATATGTTTATAACTCAGCCAATGCTGCCAACGACTGGCTGGTTTCAAAATGTATTCAACTTGATGCATCAAAAACCTACAAACTCACTTATTATTACAAAGCTGAATCAGCAACATTCCCTGAAAGTTTGAAGACATACATTGGCACTGCACCTGCTTCAACATCATTGACCACTTTGATCAATGATCTGCCAAGTGTTGTAGTTACTACTTACACACAAAGCGCTACTAATTTTACAGTACCATCAACAGGTGTTTATTATATCGGATGGAAGTGTTATAGCGCAGCTGATGAATACAACCTTTATGTTGATGACATCAATATTACCGAAGTTTCAGGTATCACTGAAAATGTAAACAATTCTGACATCAGTGTATTCCCTAATCCTACGAAAGATGTTCTGAACATTACAGCAACAGGAACCATCAGCAGGATAAAAGTTCTGAATGTATTCGGACAATTGGTTTATACCAATGAAGTGAATGCTGAAAATACCAAAATAAATACCGGAGCATTTGCAAACGGTATTTACTATATCCAGATCGAAACCAAAAATGGCATTGTTACAAAGAGTGTAAGTGTCAACAAATAAATTTTGATCATTTTCATAAAAAAAAGGGGCGAATAGCCCCTTTTTTTATGGGAATGACCCCTTGAATATTTGCTGTTTATAAACGGATGAGATACAAATCTCAGAAAATCCTTAAGGAAATATTTCATTTCCCTAAGGAATAAGACTTATTCCTCAAGGAAAAAAATGTTTTACTAAAGGAAAAGAAGATTAACCTAAGAGAATATAAGTTTTTCTTCAAAGAAAAGCTTCTTTTCCTCATGGAAAAGAAAGTTTTCCTGTAGGAAAAGAAACTAAACCCTGCGGAAAAACTATTTTTCCTCAAGGAAATGAACTTGTTCTTTTAGGAAAAGAAACATATCCTTTAGGAAAACAAAGTATTCCTAAAGGATAAGACGGTGTTTTATGAAAAAAGGGAAGCAGCAAAAAAAATTATCCTTAAGTTTCATATCAATTTTTTTTACCTAATATGATTTTAATAAAATTTATTTTCTATATTTGCGTCCTTATTAAACCTTTTGTTCAACCTAAATTCAAATTATGAAAAACAAATTTTTAGTTACAGTTGTACTGCTGGGCATTGTAAGTATTTTTACAATAAAAGCCCAAACACTATCACCAACAGTGATCTCTTCCTCGGGAGGATTTTACACTTCATCCAATGCCATGCTATCATTCACAGTTGCTGAAATGACCATGGTGCAAACATTCACTACATCGGGAAACATCCTTACACAAGGATTTCAGCAGCCGGAAGACTATACTATCGGTATTCCTGAAGTTCCTGTTTCCGATGCAAGCGTTCTTATTTATCCAAACCCCACCAACGGGAGTTTTACGCTGAGTTATCTGAACAACGATAACTCAGAAACCACTATCAACATTTACAATTTGGTTGGACAAGTTGTTTTGACAAAAACAGCTTCGCAGGTCAACGAGCTAAACACAATTAATTTTGACATCAGCAAATTCAGCCAGGGGATCTATATGCTCGGGCTTACACTTACAAATTCAAAAGGAGAAAAAAGAACAGACTTTCACAAAATCAATTTAATTTATTAACCAAAAAACATCATGATTATGAAAAAAACAATTATCACCCTTTTTAGCATTATGCTGATTTTTATCAGCCAGATTTATGCACAGGTGCCACAGGCGCTCAATTACCAGGCTGTAGCCCGCAATGCAGCAGGCGCTCTTTTGGTAAACCAATTGGTAGGGATCAGACTCACAATTTTACAAGGTTCAGCCACCGGAACTGTAGAGTACGTGGAAACACATGTTGCCACTACCAACCAGTTTGGTTTATTCACTCTTGCTATTGGAACAGGAACAGTTGTTAGCGGTACTTTCAGTACTATACCATGGAGTTCGGGACTATACTGGTTAAAAACAGAATTAGACCCAACAGGAGGAAGTTCTTATACCACCATGGGAACATCACAATTGTTGACAGTTCCTTTTGCAATGTATGCAGCTAATGCAGGCACATCAGGGACTACAGGTGCAACTGGCCCAACAGGACCTGCAGGTTCCGGTAATGTAAGTGGTACTACTAACTATGTTGCCAAATTTACCGGACCTACTGCTGTTGGAAATTCAACAATATTTGATAATGGTAATATTGGTATTGGTACAATTACTCCATCTAGTCCATTACAGGTTGTTTCTTCAGGATATAATCTTGCCGACTTCAAAACAACAGGAACATTAGATTCGAGAATATCATTTTCAACATCATCTTCAATAATGGGTACTGTAGGCTGGTCTCCTTATAACAATACTTTAAATTTGACAACTTCAGGCGCTGATGATATCTCATTTGGTGTAAACAACCTTACGCAAGAAGTTATGCGACTAACTGCTACCGGTAATGTAGGTATTGGAACAACAAAACCAACAGATAATTTTGATGTCGTAAATAATTCTTCTGATACTTCAACAAAATTCAGAGTAGGCATAGTACCTGGAGGATTTTATGGATTTGGACAAAATTATAACACTTCCTCACCATCTTATATGTTTGGGCACGGTGGATCTTATTGGCATATTTTTTATGCCACTACTCCTACGGGAACTTATACAGGTTTATGTTCTTTTGATGGACCAGGTAATACATTTCGCCCGGATATAGATAATACTCTAAGTCTTGGAACTTCCGGAAACCGATGGACAGCAGTATATGCAGCAAACGGAACTATCCAGACTTCCGACGAACGTTATAAAACCAACATAACCGATATTCACTATGGCTTGGCTGACGTTATGAAACTTCGCCCAATTTCTTATCAATGGAAAAATGAAAAATTACAAGTTGGCACAGGAACAAATCTTGGATTCAGTGCACAGGCAATGGAAAAAATAATTCCTGATGTTGTGGTTCATTCAACAGTAAAACCTGATGCAGAAACAGGCAAAATGCCTTCAGAATATAGCGATGCTTATGGAGTTAAGTATAGTGAATTAATTCCGGTACTTGTTAAAGCCATTCAGGAACAACAAGCCGAAATTGAAGCCCTCAAACTTCAGGTTAAAGCTTTACAGAAATAATAATTTTCACAGTCAGTAAAGGAAGAGCAGGAGCAATATTCTCCTGCTTTTTTTATGCAGGGCAAACGCATATTAAATAAATTTGGGACTCTCCATAAATTCAAGAGAGATTCCTCACTGCGTTCGGAATGACAGCCGCTACAGGGTTTGGGGGAGGGAGGAGAAAGCATGCGGCTCTTGCCGCCTGCTTTCTCCTCCCTCCCCTTCAACCAAAAGAACCCTGTCGTTCCGAACCGCTTTTCAGGTGAGGAATCTCTTTTTATGTCACAAAATTTAATGTGCGTTTCTCCTGCTTTTTTTATGTCATGATTATGCAACTTTGTTTTATCTTTGGACTGTCAATTAAAATCAATTATCATGAAGAATATTTTACCCTATATCGAAGCCAATAAAGACAGATTTCTGCAAGAGCTTTTTGATCTGCTGCGAATCCCTTCCATAAGCGCCAACCCGGTTAACAAAGAAGATATGGTTAAAGCTGCCACCTTCATCAAAAACAAATTACTTGATGCGGGAGCAGGAAGGGCAGAAGTTTGCACTACCAAAGGTCATCCTGTAGTGTTTGCTGAAAAAATTATTGATCCTTCTTTGCCCACACTACTTGTTTATGGTCATTATGATGTGCAGCCACCCGAACCTTTGGAACTATGGACCACTCCCCCATTTGAACCTCAGATCAGGGATGGGAAAATATTTGCACGTGGCGCTGACGACGACAAAGGACAAATGTTTATGCATGTAAAAGCTTTTGAATTCATGATGGCTGATGGTTTGCTGCCCTGCAATGTAAAATTCATGCTCGAAGGTGAGGAAGAAATGGGATCTCCCAGCCTTGGAGATTTCTGTAAAGAGAATAAAGAAATGCTGAAATGCGATATCATCCTTGTTTCAGACACAGGCATGATTGCTCCCGATATTCCTTCCGTTACAGTTGGGTTGCGAGGTCTTTCATTTGTAGAAGTGGAAGTAACAGGGCCAAACCGCGATCTTCATTCTGGTCATTATGGAGGAGCGGTTGCTAATCCTGCCAATGTGCTGGCTAAAATGATAGCTTCACTTACGGATGAAAATAATCATGTCACTGTACCCGGATTCTATGATGATGTTGTTGAGATTTCAAAGGAAGAACGCAATGAAATGGCAAAAGCACCTTTCAATATTGAGGATTATAAAAAAGAACTTGATATTGCCGATGTGCTTGGTGAGACAGGATATTCCACTCCTGAACGTGCAAGCATTCGCCCCACGCTTGATGTGAATGGAATCTGGGGTGGCTACATTGGAGAAGGAGCCAAGACTGTATTGCCTTCAAAAGCATCAGCCAAAATATCCATGCGGCTTGTACCCAATCAAAAATCAGAAAAGATCGCGGCATTGTTTGGAAAGCATTTTCTTTCTATAGCGCCTAAGTCTGTAAAAGTAAAAGTCACATACCTGCACGGAGGCGAAAGTTTTGTTGCACCTACTGATACCATAGGATATAAAGCAGCAAGCATGGCTTACGAAGCATCATTTGGAAAGAAACCCATTCCAATCAGAGGCGGCGGCAGTATCCCTATCATTGCGCTTTTTGAAGAAGTGCTCGGAGTTAAATCAATCATGATGGGCTTCGGACTTGAAAGCGATGCCATACATTCACCCAATGAAAACTATCCATTGTTCAATTTCTTTAAAGGGATTGAAACAATTCCGTGGTTTTATAAGTACTTTGCTGAATTGACAAAGAGATAATCTGTTCAAATAGTTTAAGGTTTAAAGTTGAGTCTGCTCCGAAAAGTAAAAAATACAAAATTGCCGCAAAGGCACAAAGGCACAAAGAAGCGCAAAGCGTTGAAAAGCAATTATAACTTTTTTGCGAAACTTCGAGTCTTGGCGACTTAGCGGCAGGAAAACGACTATTCGGAGCAGACACAAAGTTCAATGTTCCTGTATTAATAAATTTTTCTACCTTTGTATATGATATGGTTCTTACGAATTATTTTATAATCCTAAGTTAAAACAATGATTACTTTGAACTACATAAAATCAAAACTACTTAGCCATAAACAGGAATTGATTCAGAAATATCACATCAATTCTCTGGCTGTTTTTGGTTCAGTTAGTCGGGGAGATAATACCGAAATCAGCGATGTTGACATATTGGTTGATTTTACTCAGCCTATCGGCATCGGATTTATTGATCTTGCTGATGAATTGGAGAGCATTCTAAATAATAAAATTGATTTGGTTTCGAGAAATGCTGTAAAACCAAAGTATTTCGAACAAATCAAAAACGATCTGCAATATGTCTAAAAGGGAAAACCTTCTTTTGCTCGAAGATATTGTTGACGCATGTGAAAAAATTCAGCGTTACGTTATCAATTTATCTTTTGATGAATTTATAACAGACGATAAAACGATAGATGCTGTTATCCGTAATTTTGAAATCATGGGAGAAGCCGCAAACCGTTTATCAGATGATATTTTTCTTAACTACCGAAATGTGGAGTGGCGACAAATTGTTGGATTACGGAACAGGTTAACACATGGTTATTTTGGTGTGGATTACCAAATATTGTGGAAAATAATTGATGAAAATCTGTTGACATTTAAGCAGCAAATTCAAATCATTATTAATGAAATTAAATAAATTCCCCATTCTTGTATTGCATCCTTTGCCCTATTCTTGAACAATTCCATTTCTTCTTCATCCTTATTATCCATAAATCCCATAGCTTCCTTTTTCATCAAATATCGTCTTAAACAAAAACCTATACCATGAAAATAAAACTACTCTCAATCATCATGCTCGCCTTTGTGGCTTGTAGCGTTTATTCACAACCCGCAACCTTTAATCCCCGTGGTATCGGAGGAGGAGGTTCACTCTACTTCCCTTCTATCAATCCCGGAAATGCGAGTGACTTTTATGTTGCCTGCGACATGGGCGAATTGTTTCACAGCACCGATCAGGGGCTTTCTTATTCAACTGTTGATTTTACAAAAATTCAGACTTCCGGTCTTTCAACTTTTGAATTTACAAATAATGCCAGCATCGCTTATTGCCTTTCTAATAACAGCAACAACAGCTTTCCTGCCAAGACAACAGATGGCGGACTTACATGGACCCCAATCGCAGCCTATAATGTCAGCACTTACGGTGATGTTTATGCCATGAGCGCCAACTATAATAATCCACAGCAACTGCTCATTGATGCTTACGGTTATATTTTATTTTCAAACAACGGCGGCACATCATTCACTATTGCCAGAATTGCTGATTACAATGGTTCAGGGATCACTATGGGCGGTGTGTTTTGGGATGGTAACAATATTTACATAGGTACTAACGAAGGTTTGATTTACTCAACCAACGGAGGAACATCCTTTACGAAAATGACCACCACAGGACTTACCGGAGCGCAACAGGTATGGTCTTTTGCAGGAGCAAAAACAGGCACAGCTACCCGCTTTGTTTGTATAGCTGCAGATTCGGGTGATGTTTACAATGGCCTCATGCCGTATGATTATTATGCTTTTCCAAAAGCAGTTTATGTGATGAATAATGCCAACGGAACATGGGTTTCTTCATCAACAGGCATTAATTTTTCCAATGATTATGTGATGTATGCCACCATGGCTGCAAATGATATCAACACCATCTACCTGGGTGGTCATGATGTTGCTCTTTCCGCACCTCTTGTTTACAAATCTGCAAATGGAGGAACCACATGGAATAAGATTTTCAACACTACAACCAATGCCAACATCATTACCGGATGGGAAGGTTCAGGTGGTGATAAAAACTGGAGCTGGAGCGAAACTTGTTTCGGTATCACTGCCGCACCCAATAATTCCAGCGTTGTGATGTTTGGAAGTTACAGCAATGTTGAAGTTACAAGTAATGGAGGTACGAGCTGGCAGCAGGCTTATTTAAGTTCAGCCGATCAACATCCTGCAGGAGCCGCTACTCCAAAGAACCATGCTTATCATAGCATAGGTCTTGAACCTACTTCCTGCTGGGATGTGTTTTGGCAGGATGCAAATAATATGATGGCGGGGTTTAGTGATATTGGCGGCATCAGAAGTACGGATGCAGGTGTAAGCTGGGGATTTCAATATAGTGGTTTTTCCACCAATTCTCTTTACCGAATTGTGAAAAACACAGGCGGAACTATGTTTGGCGCATGTTCCAATATTCACGACTTGTATCAAAGCACAAGGCTTGCCGATGCCCAGCTTGATGCTGCCGATGCGAATGGTATCATCGTTTATTCCACCAACAATGGCGCTGCATGGACAACTCTTCATTCTTTCGGTCACCCGGTTAACTGGATTGCCATTGATCCGAACAACCAGAACAAAATGTATGCTTCCGTCATTCAATTTGGAGGAACACAAGGCTCGCAGGTTGGCGGTATATACATGACCAATGATCTGAACAACCTTGCAACTTCAACATGGACCAAACTTGCAAATCCACCCCGCACTGAGGGACATCCTGCATCTATCAATGTTTTGAATGATGGAAAAATGGTTTGCACTTTTTCAGGAAGACGCAATTCCAGCGGAGCATTCACAGCAAGTTCGGGTGTATTTATTTATGATCCAGTTTTGACTACCTGGACTGATGTGAGTGATGCAGGCATGGATTACTGGACAATGGATTTAGTAGTTGACCCAAGCGATGCAACTCAGAACACATGGTATGCCTGTGTTTATAGCGGTTGGGGTGGTGCTCCAAACGGTCTTGGAGGATTATACAGAACAACCAACCGTGGCACTTCATGGACAAAGCTTACAGGCTCACAATTCGACAGGGTGATGTCAATTACTTTTAATCCGCAATTATTAACGCAGGCATATCTTACAACTGAAACGCAGGGTTTATGGGTTTCAAGCAATATGAACCAAACAACTCCTACATGGACACTGGTTTCAAGTTATCCCTTCCGTCAGCCGCTACGGGTTTTCTTCAATCCGTATAATCAAAATGAAATGTGGGTAAGCAGTTTTGGAAACGGAATGAAAATGGGTAATTTGAATGCCACAGGAATTGCTGATTTCACAACAGCAAATTCTACTGATGTCACTGTATATCCAAATCCAAATAATGGTGAATTCAATATTGCTATTGATAATGGTGTGGGTGCAGGCGTATCATCAAACGCCCCTACGGTGCAAATCTATAATGCCATTGGCCAATTAATATTTTCAGAAAATATCACACTGCAACCGGGTGAAAACTCCATTATGGTTTCTCTGAAAAGTGCTACCAAAGGAATTTATTTTGGTAAAATAAACATCGGTGATGTTGTGAAGCCATTTAAGATGGTGGTGGAATAATGGTGGGTAGAAAAAGGTTCAAGGTTTAAAGTTCAAGGTTGCCGCAGCGGTACTTTTAAATTTTACATTGTTCTTGTTTTACATTTTACATTTTTCGAAAAGAGTATAAAGACTAAAGTTGCCGCTCTTCGTAAAAAGGTTTCTCCTTTAAAAGGAAAGGAGAAACCTTTCGTTGTGAATGTTTATTCTTTAATAAATTTCTTCACTCCCACTCCCTTTTCCGTTTTCACCTCAACAATATAAATTCCGCATGGCAATGCAGAGACATCAACATTTGTTTTAGCGCTACTGGATGCAAAAGTTTTTATTGGTTGACCCTGGATGGTGGAGATTTCTATGGTGGATGGTGAAGGGGTTTCTATTGTAAGCGTGTTGGTGGCGGGGTTGGGATAAATTTGAAAATCACTTTCAAAATATATCTCAGCTAAACTTTCTGAACATGGAATTTCGGGAGTGTATTCCCACAAATCATTTAATGGCATCATTTCGCCCCCAAAACCAACATATCCTTTATTATTAATAGTAATTCCTAGAGATTCATCTCGCGCAATACCACCAAAATTTAATTGTTGAACCCAAATATTTGTATCTGGAAAATATTCCCATAACGCATTTGAAAACATTTCTCCAGGATTTTCACCAGTGCAAACAAATCCTTTGGAACAAATAGAAAAACCAGCAGCATCGCATATAGGACCTCCCCCAAAATTTGTCTTTTGCGTCCATAAATTTGTTGTTTGATCCCATTCCCAAAAATCATCTAAAAAACCATCATTAAATCCCGTTCCAACATACCCTTTATTTCCTATTGAAAAACAAATACTTTCGGATCTACCGGCTGCAGGAAAATCTGCTTTTCGTACCCAAATATCAGTACTTGGGTCAAATTCCCATAAATCATTTGCAAATACGTTACCATTAAAAATAGCAAATCCTGTACTAATATATCCTTTATTATTTATGCAGAATGATGCTACACTTGATCTTATACCTCCTGCAAAATCTGCTTTTTGTGTCCACACATTTGTATTAGGATCATATTCCCAAAAATCTTTCAAACATGTGTATGTACTGTCAACTCCAAGACCGATATATCCTTTATCTCCTATTGAAAAACCGCAGGCAAGCATCCTTTTGGGTCCAGGAACACTAGCCTTTTGTGTCCATATGTTAGTACTAGGATCAAATTCCCAAAAATCATTTGAGAAGCAAGACGTATCCTTTCCTGTTCCCAAATAACCTTTCGCTCCGATTGAAAATCCGGTAGGAAATACCTTACCTGCCCCAGGGAAATTTGCTTTCTGACTCCATGTACCTTGAGCAATTGCACTCAAGCCAGGCGCGGCAAGCATTGCAATAACGAGTAAAACTTTTTTCATACCTGAAATTTTTACCTTTCAAATTGACGCTATAAAAGTACTCATACCCAAAAGTCGCAAACAAAAGTACAAAACTTTTTTATGACATTGTGAGCTAAAAATAGGATGATATTTTTAAGTTTAGGAGACTTTTGATAGTAGCCGAACACACCACCCCCTTTCCCC